>VYKN01000094.1_pt1 | contig 18790 bp, 6 predicted proteins | sample 5114581 | NCBI WGS metagenome assembly VYKN01 (sample SAMN12291810, study PRJNA351875) | freshwater metagenome | isolation source: freshwater lake | place: USA: Michigan, Baker Lake | collected 2011-08-08
CAGGGGCGCGGCGCGGGCGGTCAAGGCGAACGAGCAGGCGTCCGGCGCCGAGGGCGCGGCGGCCTTCGTCCGGTCCGCGCTGGAACGCCACAGCCTCGTGCAGGCCTATGCGCGGCCCGCACAGGTCGGGCCGATCCTGTTCGCCCGCTACGGCGTCGGCATGGCCTATGGCGACCACATCGACGAGCCGCTGATGGGGCAGGGCGAGGCCCGCATCCGTACCGATCTGTCTTTCACGCTGTTCCTGTGCGAACCCGAAACCTATGCCGGCGGAGAGCTGGTCATCGATCTGGCCGGCGGGGAACAGGCGGTGAAGCTCAAGGCGGGCGATGCGGTGCTCTATCCGTCCGGCGCGATCCACCGGGTTGCGCCCGTCACGCACGGGGTGCGCGAAGTCGCCGTCGGCTGGATCCAGAGCCTGATCCCGGACGCAGGCGCCCGGGAGACGCTGTTCGACCTTGCGCGCGCCCGGGCCGCCCCCGGCGCAAACGACCTCCTCCTCGCCAAGGTGGAGGCCGACCTTGTGCGCCGCTGGGCGCGGCCCTGACGCCTCAGATCACCATGAAGTCGGCCGCCGTGAGGGTGGGGGCGCCGGTGAGGCCGGCGAGATAGATCAGCCCGCCGGCGGTGCTGCCGTTGGTGTCGAACCACAAGAGCCCGCCCGTGGCGTCATAGTAGAGCGTCGGGCCGGCGGTCGCGCCCTGCGAGCCCGTGGGCGCGCCGGCCTGGATCAACAGGTTCTGCCCCAGCGTGAAGCCGGCGATGCCGGAGGTCGCGGTGACGAAGGCGATCTTGTCCGTGCCCGGCGCAAAGTCGCTGATGACCTCGCCGGAGCCGCCCTGGCCGCCGGTCTCATAGACGAACCGGTCCGCGCCCGCGCCGCCGATCAGCAGGTCCCAGCCGAAGCCGCCGGTGAGCGTGTCTGCGCCGTCGCCGCCGATCAGCCAGTCGAAGCCCCCGAGACCCGCCAGCGCGTCATTCCCGCCGAGGCCGAAGATCACGTCGCCAAGGCCCGCGCTGTCCAGCCCGGTCATGGCGTCGGCCTGCTCGGTGAGGAGGAAGGCTTCTACGGAGTCGAAGCTGTCGCCGGCTGCGAAGCCGGCATGCATGCCGGTCGCAAGGTTGATCGAGACGGCCGCGCCGCTGTCGCCGAAATAGACCGCGTCGAAGCCGTCGCCGCCGCGCAGCGTATCCGGACCGTCGCCGCCCAACAGGAAATCGTCGCCCTGGCTGCCCACAAGGCTGTCCGCACCGCCATTGCCGAACAGGAGATCATTGCCCGCATTGGCGAACACCCGCTCGGCGTCCGCATCGCCGAAGAAGACGTCCCCTGCGCCCGCCAGATCGGTGAGGTCCCAGGCCTCTATGCCGAAGAACGAGTCGCCGGCCGCATCGCCGCCGCCCAGCGCAGGATTGTCCGTGTAGACCGTGACGGCGGCCGTGCTGGAGTTGTAGCGCGCCACATCGAAGCCGCCGCTGTCCCCGAAGTGCAGATCGGCGCCAGGGCCGCCGATGAGGTCGTCATCGCCGGCCCCGCCATACAGCTCGTCGTTCTGCGCGCCGCCGACCAACGTGTCCTCGCCTGAATTGCCGATGAGCGTGTCTGCGCCGCCAAGGCCGGACAGACTGTCGTTGAATTCGCCGCCCCACATCCGCTCGCCGACCGACCTTCCCGAGCGCAGGATCGCCCCTGTCGCCTTGCCGTAGACGACGAACGAGGATCCCGCCCCCGATCCCGACAGATGCGCGCCGATCACCACGTCGTCGAATCCGTCGAAGTTGACGTCGCCGGCCGACGCAACGCTCGCGCCGCTGACGACGACGCCCGCCGCGCCGTCGGCACGAAAGCCGTTCGTTCCGTTCAGAGACGAAAGTGAGACGCTGGCGGTCCAGCCTGAGGGCTTGCCCAACAGCACGAAGCTCGAACCGGCGCTGCTGACGCCGCCCGGCGCCGCGCCATAGGCGCCGATGATGATGTCGCCATAGCCGTCGCCATTGACGTCGCCTGCGGCCGCCACGCTGCACCCGCTCCAGTCGCCGCCCGAAAGACCCTCGAGCCTGAAACCGTTGGCGCCGTTCAAGGACGACAAGGCCAGCGCGGCAGACCAGCCGGACGCCTTGCCGAACACGACGTAGCTTGTCCCGGCGCTGCTGCGACCTCCCGGGTCGGCATACATCGCGCCGACGATCACATCGGCGAAGCCGTCGCCGTTGATGTCTCCTGCGCCGGACACGCTGTATCCGGCCTCATCGAGCGCCGCCCCTCCATCGAGCCGGAATCCGTTCGTTCCGTCGAGCGACGAGAGCGCCAGGCCGCTCGCCCATCCGGACGCCTTTCCGAAAACCACATAGGCCGCGCCGGCGTCGGAAAGGCTGTTCGCATTGAAGCGACGCGCCCCGATGATCACGTCGTCGAAGCCGTCGCCGTTGACGTCGCCGGCCGATGCGACTGCGTAGCCGGTGAGGTCCATTGTCTGCGCGCCGTCCAGCCTGAACCCGTTGGCGCCGTTGAGGGCGGACAGCGAGACGGCCGCGCTCCAACCTGACGCCTTCCCGAAAACGACGTAGGCCGAACCCGCCGATGCAAGGCCGCCCGGATCGGCTCCGCGCGCCCCGATGATCAGGTCGTCGAACCCGTCGCCGTTGACGTCGCCAGCCGAGGCCGCGCCCTCGCCGCTGGCGTCGTCGCCGGCGACCCCATCGAGGCGGAAGCCGTTGGTTCCGTCGAGCGCGGACAGCGCGAAGGTCGCGCCCCATGCGCCGGTGCGGCCGAAAAGGACGAACGTCGAGCCGGATGTCCCGACCCCGTTGGCACTGGCGCGGCTGGCCCCGATGATCAGATCGTCGATCCCGTCTCCGTTGATGTCGCCGGCCGGCGCGACAATCGTGCCGCTCTGGTCGCCCCCGGCAGCGCCATCGATGCGGAACCCGTTGACGCCGTTGAGGTTGGACAGATCAAGCTGGGCCGGCAGACCCAGGGCCGTGCCGAACACCACATAGCTGGAGCCCGCAATGAACTGGCCGCCAGGCTCAGCGCCCGGCGCGCCGATCACCAGATCGTCGATGCCGTCGCCGTTGATGTCGCCCGCGGACGCTACGCTGTAGCCTGAATTCTGACCTCCGGCCGTCTGCTGCGGCCCGTCGAGCCGGCTGCCCACGCCGCTGGTCAGGTTGGCAAGATTGATCACGGCGCCGAACGGCATGCGCACTCTCCGCCCCGGGGCGTTTCAGCAGCCGTTACAGCGCGCCCCTCCACCTGCGCCTGTCCCGCGCGGTATCAGAGTGCAGCGCTCGTCTGCCGTGTCAACGCGGTCACGGCCGTTCTGCGGCGACGTAGAGGGCCGGGCCAGGGTGGCGCCTTTCACGCGTGGCGGCTGCGCAGCGCTTGACGCGGCCGGACGCCGCGCGCCATCACCTGCCCCCCATGGCACTCAACTCCGCCCGTCTCGATCAGGTGCTGGACCGCTTCGACCAGGTCGAGGCGCGGCTCGGCGTGGCCTCGGACGGGACCGAGATCATCGCGCTGTCGAAGGAGCGCGCCGAGCTTGAGCCGGTGGCGCTGGCGATTCGGGGGCTGCACAAGGCGCGCGCCGACGCCGAGGAACTGGCGCACATGATCCTCGACCTGCCGGCCGGCGACGAGATCGCCGCCATGGCGCGCGAGGAGCGCGAAGCGATCCTCGCCCGCCTGCCGCAGATGGAGCGCGACCTGCAGCGCCTGCTGCTGCCGAAGGACAAGGACGATGCGGCGAGCGTCATCCTCGAGGTGCGCGCCGGCACCGGGGGCGACGAGGCGGCGCTGTTCGCCGGCGATCTTTTCCGCATGTACCAGCGCTACGCATCGATCCGCGGCTGGCGGGTGGAGATCGATTCTGCGTCGGAGGCCGAACTCGGCGGCTACAAGGAGATCATCGCCTCGATCAGCGGGGAGGGGGTCTACGGCGCGCTGAAATTCGAGAGCGGGGTGCACCGGGTCCAGCGCGTGCCGGCGACCGAGAGCGGCGGGCGCATCCACACCTCCGCCGCCACCGTGGCGGTGCTGCCCGAGCCCGAGGAGGTCGATGTCCAGATCGACGAGAAGGACCTGCGGATCGACATTTTCCGCTCGTCCGGCCCGGGCGGCCAGTCGGTGAACACGACCGATTCAGCCGTGCGCATCACGCACCTGCCGTCCGGCATCGTCGTCAGCCAGCAGGACGAGAAGTCCCAGCACAAGAACAAGTCCAAGGCGATGAAGATCCTGCGCGCCCGGCTCTATGAGCGCGCCCGCGCCAGCGCCGACGCGGCCCGCTCCGCCGACCGCGCCGCCCAGGTCGGCTCCGGCGACCGGTCCGAGCGCATCCGAACCTACAATTTCCCGCAAGGCCGGGTGACTGACCACCGCATCGAACTGACGCTCTACAAGCTGCCCGAGATCATCGCCGGCTCCGCGCTCGGCGAGGTGGTCGACGCCCTGGTCGCCGAGGACGAGGCCCGGCGCCTCGCGGCCCTCGACGGCTAGATCACCATGAAGTCCGCAGCGGTGAGGGCAGGCGCGCCGGTGAGGCCGGCGAGGAAGATGAGGCCGAAGGCGGTGTTGCCGTTGGTGTCGAACCACAAGAATCCGGCGGTGTCGTAGTAGAGCGTCGGGCCGGTGGTCGTGCCCTGCATCCCCGTGGGGGCGCCGGCCTGGATCAGGAGGTTCTGCCCGAGCGTGAAGCCGGCGATGCCGGAGGTCGCCGTGACAAACGCGATCTTGTCGACCCCGACCTGGAAGTCGGAGATCACCTCCCCGTTTCCGCCCTGGCCGCCGGTTTCATAGACGAACCGGTCCGCGCCTGCGCCGCCGATCTGCAGGTCCCAGCCGAAGCCGCCCACCAGCGTGTCGGCGCCGTCGCCGCCCAGAAGATAGTCGAACCCGCCCTGACCCACGAGGCTGTCGGCCCCGCCGAGGCCGTAGAGGATGTCGCCGGCGGCGGCGTTATCGACCCCGATCACCGTGTCGCCCTGCTCGGTCATCAGGAAGGCTTCGATGAAGGCGAAGCCGTCCCCGGCGGCGAAGCCGGTATGCACCCCGGTGGCGAGGTTGAGCGAGATCGCGACCGTGCTGTCGCCATAGAACACCGCATCGAACCCGGCGCCGCCGTTCAGGGCGTCCGCGCCGGCCCCGCCGAGCAGGAAGTCGTCGCCGGCGTCGCCGAACAGCAGATCGTTGCCGCCGTTGCCGAACAGCACGTCGTTGCCGGCGTTGGCGTAGACCGTCTCCCCGGCCGTGCCGCCGAAGAAGGTGTCGGCCACGCCGGCAAGATCGGCGAGCGACCAGGCCTCGATGCCGATGAACACATCGCCCGCCGCATCGCCCGTGCTGGACGACGGCATGGCGGCATAGACCGCCACCGCGCCGATGGACGAGGCATAGCTCGCAATGTCCTGGCCGCCGGCGCCGCCGTCGAGCGTGTCCGCGCCGGACCCGCCGATCAGGCTGTCGCCGCCGTCCCCGCCTTCGAGCAGGTCCGCCAGCGCGCCGCCGTTGAGCGTGTCGTCGCCGAAGTTCCCGCGCAGCGTGTCCGCGCCGCCGAGACCTGTCAGGCTGTCGTTGAAGGCGCCGCCGCGCATCAGATCGCCGCCGACCGTGCCGTTGCGGGTGATCGCGCCCGTCGCTTCGCCATAAACCACATAGGCGGAACCGGCGCGGCTCTGTCCGCCGGGGTCGGCTCGGTAGGCCCCGATGAGGACATCCGCGAACCCGTCGCCATTGACGTCCCCGGCCGAAGCGACGCTCCCGCCGCTGCTGTCGCCCGCCGCCGCGCCGTCAAGCCGGAAGCCGTTGGCGCCGTCGAGCGAGGACAGCGCCAGCGTCGCTGCCCAGCCGGATGCCTTGCCGAAAATGACGTAGCTCGAACCGGCGTCGATTCGCCCGCCGGGGTCGGCGTTGATGGCCCCGATGATGAGATCGGCGAAGCCGTCGCCGTTGATGTCCCCGGCCGAAGCAACGCTGAAACCGACGTTGTCGCCCGCCGCCGCCCCATCGATCCGAAAGCCGTTGGTTCCATTCAGCGAAGACAGCGCCAGCGTCGCTGTCCAGGCGGACGTCTTGCCGAACACCACATAGCTGGATCCGGCGATCCCTAGCCCGCCGGGATCAGCGTTCCGGGCCCCGACGATCAGATCGCCGACGCCGTCGCCGTTGATGTCGCCGGCCGAGGCGACGCTGCCGCCGCTATCGTCGCTTGCCGTGACGCCGTCGATCCGGAAGCCATTGGTTCCATTCAGCGAGGACAGCGCCAGCGTCGCTGTCCAGCCGGACGTCTTGCCGAAGATCACGTAACTGGAGCCTGCGCCGCCCGCCCCGCCGGGGTCGGCCCCGGATGCCCCGATGATGAGGTCGGCGATCCCGTCGCCGTTGACGTCTCCTGCCGAAGAAACGCTCCGGCCGCTCCCGTCGCCGCCTGTGACGCCGTCGATCCGGAAGCCGTTGACGCCGTTCAGCGAGGACAGCGCCAGCGTCGATGTCCAGCCGGACGCCTTGCCGAAGACGACATAGCTGGAACCGGCGCCTCCGATGGCGCCCGGTCCGCCGATGATGAGATCGGTGATGCCGTCGCCGTTGATGTCCCCCGCCGAGGCGACGCTGGCGCCGGCATTGTCGTTCAACGCCAAGCCGTCCAGGCGGAAGCCGTTGGTTCCGTTGAGGGTCGAAAGCGACAGCGTCGGCGTCCAGCCGGACGCCTTGCCGAATATGACATAACCGGAGCCTGCGTTGAGTTGACCGCCAGGGTCGGCGCCATAGGCTCCGACAAAGAGATCGGCGAAGCCGTCGCCGTTGACGTCCCCCGCCGAGGCGACGCTCCAGCCGCTCTGGTCGTCCGCCGCGGCGCCGTCGATCCGGAAGCCGTTGGTTCCGTTGAGCGCGGCTAGACCGAAGTTCTGCGGCAAGCCCGACGCGCTGCCGAACACCACATAACTGGAGCCCGCGTTGCTCAGCCCGTTGGGGTCTGCGCCGACGGCCGAGATGATGAAGTCCGCGAAGCCGTCGCCATTGACGTCCCCGGCGGATGCGACGCTCCAGCCGCTGTCGTCATTTATAGCGTTACCGTCGATCCGGAAACCATTGGCGCCGTTGAGGCTGGCGAGATTGAACACAGCTCCGAACGGCATCAGACAACTCCAGTCTGCTTTCGATGCACCGGCATGCATCATCCGATCACGAAAATGTCAACGGCGACGGCGTATCAGTCGTCCGCCGGAGACGCGGCAGGAGCGCAAGGCCGCAAACTCTCAAATCACCTGGAAGTCCGCCGCCGTCAGGTTCGGCGTCCCCAAGAGGCTGGCCAGATACTGCAGCCCGCCAGCCTGGTTGCCGTTGCTGTCGAACCAGAGCGCCCCGGCGGCGCGGTCGTAGATCAGGGTCGGGCCGGTGGTGGTCCCTTGCGAACCCGTCGGCCCGCCGTTCTGGATGAACAGGTTGTTGCCGACGCTGAAGCTTGCAAAGCCGCTGGTCGCGCCGACGAAGGCGATCCGGTCGACGCCGGACTCAAAGTCGGTGATGAGTTCCCCGCCGCCGGCGAAGGCGCCGCCCTCGAAGCCGTTGTTGAAGACGAACCGGTCCGCGCCCGCCCCGCCGGTCATCAGATCATAGCCGAAGCCGCCGACCAGCGTGTCGGCCCCGTCGCCGCCGAGCAGATAGTCGAAGCCCCCCTGGCCGGACAGGCTGTCGTTCCCGCCGAGCCCGTAGAGGATGTCTCCCGCGGCCGCGTTGTCGGCCCCGATCACCGTGTCGGCGGCCGCGGTCATGAGGAAGGCCTCGATCGAGACGAAGAAGTCGCTCTGGGCGAAGCCGGAATGGAAATTGGTGGCGAGGTTGAGCGAGATGCCGCTGGCGCTGTCGCCGTAGAAAACCGCATCAAAGCCGTCGCCGCCGTCGATGTAGTCGAGGTCAGCCCCCGGCAGGATGAAGTCATTGCCGTTTCCGGCCCAGATCTGGTCGTTGCCGGCGTTGCCGAACACGACGTCGTTGCCGTCGAGGGCGAACACGCGCTCGGCCGCCGCGCCGCCGAAGAACGTGTCGCCCGAGCCGACGCCAGTGAGGATCCAGCCCTCGATGCCGACATAGACGTCGCCGGCCGCGTCGCCTGTGTTGCTGGCGGGCGCGGCGGCATAGACTGTCACCGCAGTGGTGGCGGTCTGGTAGGAGGCGAAGTCCGCGACGTCGTTGCCGCCGCCGTCGAGGCTGTCCGCGCCCGCGCCGCCGATCAGGACATCATCGCCGTCGCGCCCGATCAGCGTGTCGTTTCCCGCCCCGCCGTCGAGGCTGTTGGCGCCGCTGGATCCGGCGATGAAGCTGCCGGCCGAGCCGTCGAGCAGGTTCTCGATACTGGCGAGGGTGATGGTGTCGACGCCGTTGGACAGCGTGCCGGCGATCAGGTCGATGATGACCGGGAAATTGAACAGGCGGGCGTCATAGGTGTCGACCCCGGCGCCGCCGTCCACGCTGTCGAAGCCGTAGGACGCGATGATGCTGTCGTCGCCCTCGCCGCCGAGGATCGTGTCATTCACCAGATTGGCCGGCGTCGCCCCGCCGCCCTGGATCGTGTCGTTGCCGCCGCGGCCCTCCAGACGGGTTCCGACGTCCTGGCGACCGAAGATGCGCCCGCCGCCTGAACTGTCGAAATAGGCCTCGAAGTTCTGGACCGTATCGGTGCCGCTGAAATCGACGAAGGTCCCCGCGCCGAGGTCGACCGTGTGGCCGGACATGCCGTAGGCCGCATAGTCGAGCGTGTCGTTCCCGGCGCCGCCGTCCATGGACTCGATCCCGAACCCGCTGTCGATGAGGTCGTTTCCGTCCCCGCCGAGCAGCGTGTCGTTGCCGAACCCGCCGCGCAGCGTGTCGTTTCCGCCGCGGCCGTCGAGGTAGTTGTCGGCGGCCGAACCGGTGATCGAACTCGCGCCGATATTGTCGAGCACCGCCTCGACGTTCAGCACCTGTCCGTTGGCGCCGCCGTTGGCCAGCATGACGCCGGTTTCGAGGTTGATCGCATTCAGGACCGTGGCGCCGCCGCCCGAGATGCCCATGTCCAGGGTGTCGCGGCCGTTCCCGCCGTCGATGGTGCTGGACCAGCCGAACACGAAGTCGATCCGATCATTCCCGTCGCCGCCGGACAGAAGGCTGTTGTTGGCGATCCCGACCAGCGTGTCGTCGCCGCCGCGGCCTTCCAGCGTGCTGTTGGCGCGCCCCTCCAGCCGGTTGTCGCTGTCATTGTCCCAGACCGCCTCGAAGCCGGTCATGGTCTCCATCAGGTTTCCGCCGGAATCACGGACGTCCCCTTGCGTCAGGCGGATGGTGCGGAACCCGAAGATCTCCCCGACGAAGCTGACCGTGTCATTGCCCGCGCCGCCGTCCATGCTGTCGCGGCCCTCTCCGCCGGTCAGCACATCGGCGCCGTCCTCGCCGATCAGCGTGTCGTTGTCGGCGCCGCCGAACAGGAGATCTTCGCCCGCGCCGCCGTTCAGGATGTCCAGACCGATATCGCCGACCAGCGAGTCGTTCTGGTTCCCGCCCAGGAGGCTGTCGTCGCCACTGCCGCCAAGCAGCGTGTCGTCGCCAAGATCGCCAAGCACGGTGTCATTGCCGCCGCGCGCATCAAGACGGTTGGCCGCGCCGGCCCCGATAATCGAAGACGCGCCGTTGCCGTCGATCACCGCCTCAAAGCCGATGATCGTGTCGAAGGGCGTGGTCGGCGTTCCGCTGAACGCCCAGTAGCCTTCGAACAGCCGGTAGACCCCGCCGCCGTTCCAGAAGCTCATGTCATAGGTGTCGAAGCCGAAGTCGCCGCCGACCATGGAGTCCAGGCCGCTGCCGCCTTCGATGTAGTCGTCGCCGTCGCCGCCGATGAGCGTGTCGACGAACCCGCTCTGGCCGATCAGCGTGTCGTTGCCGCCGCCGCCTTCGATGCGCGAGGCAATGTTCGCGCCGACGAGATAGCCCGCGCCGTTGCCGTCGAGGATCGCCTCGAAGCCGGTCACGGTCTCCACGACCGACCCGTTCACCATCCCGCCGAGCGACAGGTTGACCGTGTGGCCGAAAAGGTTCTCGGCGCGCAGGTCGAGCCAGTCGAACCCGCCTTCGCCGTCCACGCTGTCCGCCCCGCCGCCGGGGCGGATCGTGTCGTCGCCGAGCCCGCCTTGCACGGTGTCGTCGCCGCCGCCGGCGTCGATCAGATTGCCAAGCGCGGTGCCGATGATGCTTTCGCGTCCGTTGCCGGCGAAGGCCGCCTCGAAACTGGCGGTGATCTTGGAACCCCAGCCGCCCGACCAGAGCCCGGTGTTGAGGTTCAGCGTGTCGGTCCCGACGGCGGTCCAGAACCGCGTGTCGATCGTGTCGTAGCCGAACTCGCCGTCCATGCTGTCCGAGCCGAAGCCGCCGTCGATGATGTCGTCGCCGGCGCCGCCGCGCAGCGTGTCGCTTCCGCTGTCGCCGATCAGCGTGTCGTTGAGCGCGCCGCCGATCAGACTGTCGTTGCCGGCCCCGCCGTTGATGCTGTTCGACAGGGTGTCGAGACCGGCATAGACGTCGTTCGCCCCGTCGCCTGTTGCGTTGTTCACCAGCGCATAGGTCTGGAGGTAGGTGCGGAATATGGCCTCATCCACCCAGGCGAGGGCGAACTGGCCGGCCCCCATCGCGACGAGCGAGGCCCCGCGCTGCGCCCCGGCGCCGCCGATGGTCAGCATCGTGTCGGTCAGCAGCGTGCCGCTGGTATTGAGCAGGGACAGCACGATGTCGCGCTCGTTGCTGGCCGTGGTGCGCGCCACGACGCCATGCCCGCTGGTGAGATAGGCGATGTCGGGTTCGCTGTCGGCGCCGCCCGCAGCGCCGACCTGGACCCATGAGGTCGCGGAATTGCCGTTCGCAAAGTAACTGCGGGCGGTGATGTCCGGCGGATCGCCCGAGGCTGACCCTGTCCAGCCGGAGTCGGCGTAGACCACGGTGAAGCCGCCGTCAGGGCGGGCCGCCAGCTCGATCTGGCCCTGCGTCCAGCCGAAGTCGTCGATCAGAGTCGCTCCGACCGTCTGGGCGCCGCTCGCGTTGAAGATCTGGAAGTAGAGGTCGGGCCGACCGTCCCCGCCGGTCTGCTCATAGACGACCGCGAAGCCGCCCCCGGTCAGACCGACCACCCGGGCGTTGGCTGTCGCAGCGCCGCCCGGACCATCGATCGTGATGAAGTCGAACGTCCCGCCGACCGGATTGCCGGCGCTGTCGTAAAGCTTGGCGTAGAGCTGGGTGTCAGGGCCGTCGCTGCGCCCCCAGGTCAGGACGAAACCGCCGGTGGTCTGCAGCGCGGCCACCGAAGGCTGGCTGCGCGTGCCGCCGACGAAGCCGAGCCCGGTGTCGGCCTTGACCTCGGCGCCGCTGGAATTGGTGATCTGGAAGCGCACCTCGTCCGCCGCTTCGGCCGGCAGCCAGACCGAAACCACATTGCCGTTGGTCAGGGTCGCGCTGTGCTGGGAGGTTCCAAACGTGCCGGCGAACGGCGGGCCGGTCAGCTGGACGCCGGCGAGGCGCGAGCCGTCGGGCAGGTAGACCCCGGCCTGGATCGTGGGCTGGCTGAAGGTCCCGTACTGGTAGGTCCAGAGCAGCCGGCCGTCGCCGAAGCGGGCGAGGTCGATCTGGAACTGGTCCACCGGGGTGAAAGGCGAGGGCGCTATCCCGGCGATCGGCTGCGCAAACAGCGGATTGAAGCTGAAGCTGAACGTCATCGCCATGGCTGGGCATCCTGCGGGCGAACCCGTGCAGCCTGCACGCTAACCAGAGTACATGACTACCGCCAAGTCCCAGAATTGGGACAAAGACGCCTCAGATCACCATGACGTCCGCAGCCGTGAGGACGGGCGCGCCCGTGAGCCCGGCGAGGAAGAGGAGCCCGCCCACGTTGCTGCCGTTGGTGTCGAACCACAAGAACCCGCTGGTGGTGTCGTAGTAGAGCGTCGGGCCGGTGGTCGTGCCCTGCGAGCCCGTGGGCGCGCCGGCCTGGATCAGGAGGTTCTGTCCAAGGGTGAAGCCGGCGATGCCGGTCGAGGCCGTGACGAAGGCGATCTTGTCCACCCCGACCTGGAAGTCCGAGATCACCTCGCCAGAGCCGCCCTGGCCGCCGGTCTCATAGACGAACTGGTCCGCGCCCGCGCCGCCGATCATGAGGTCGAAGCCAAAGCCGCCGACCAGCGTATCGGCGCCGTCGCCGCCCAGCAGCCAGTCGAACCCGCCCCGGCCGACGAGACTGTCGGCCCCGCCGAGGCCGTAGAGGATGTCCCCGGCCGTCGCCACGTCCGCGCCGACCACCGTGTCGCCTTGCTCGGTCATCAGGAACGCTTCGATCGATGCAAAGGCGTCGCCGGCCGCGAAGCCTGTGTGCGCCCCTGTGGCGAGGTTGAGCGAGATCGCGACCGTGCTGTCGCCGTAGAACACAGCATCGAACCCGGCCCCGCCGATTAGGGAATCGGCCCCGTCGCCGGGCAGCAGGAAGTCGTCCCCGTCATGCCCGTCGAGCGTGTCGCCCGCGGCGTTGCCCCAGATCAAGTCGCCCACGGCGCCGCCGATCATCCAGTCCCCGGCGGCCGCGCCGTAATAGACAACCTGGCCGGTCACGCCGGCGAAGTCGAACCGTTCAATGCCGATGTGGACATCGCCCAGCGCGTGGCCGGTATTGTGGACCGGCGCATCGGCGAACAGGGTCACCGCGCCGCCTGAATAGCGCGCCACGTCGGCCGTCCCGGCGCCGCCGTTCAGCGTGTCCGCGCCCGCGCCGCCTTCGAGAACATCGTTGTCCGTCCCGCCGATCAGGCTGTCGGCGAAGGTCGAGCCGATGACGCCCTCGATGTTCGCAAGCGTGTCGGCTCCGCCGCCGCCCGAGGCAGCCCCGGCGGCAAGGCTCACGGACACCGCCGACCCCGCGCCGGCGTAACTCACCATGTCGAAGCCGTCGCCGCCGTCCAGGCGCTCGCCCGCTGCACTGCCCGCGATCAGGTCGTCAAAGGCCGAGCCGCCGACCGCCTCGAAGCCCGAAAGCGTGTCATTGCCGGCCCCGCCGGTCGCGGTCCCGGCGGCCAGATTCACCGTGACCGGACCCAGCGCAAAGGCGAAGCTCACCGTGTCGGTCCCGTCGCCGCCGACCAGACGGTCGTCGCCGTAACTGCCGCCGATGACATCGGCGAAGGCCGAGCCGATCACGCCCTCGATGTCGAACAGCATGTCGACGCCCGCGCCGCCCGTCGCGGACCCCGAGGTCAGGTTCACCGACACGCCCGCCGTGGCGGCGGCGTAGCTGATCGTGTCGGTCCCGCCGAGGCCGTCCAGCGTGTCGGCGCCGCCGCGCCCCTCCAGGAGGTCATTGCCGAAGGTCCCGGTCAGCACATCGTCATGCCCCGAGCCGATGACGGCTTCGAGGCGTGCAAGCGTGTCGTTCCCGGCGCCGCCGCTCGCCGTGCCGGCGTCGAGGTTCACGGTCACGGCTGCGCCCGCGCCGGCGTAGCTGACGGTGTCGATGCCGTCGCCGCCGTCGATGCTGTCTGCGCCCGCGCCGCCTTCGAGCAGGTTGTTTCCGGCGCCGCCCGTCAGCACGTCGTTGTGCGCCGAACCGATGACGGCTTCGAGGCGTGCAAGCGCGTCCGTGCCGGCCCCGCCGGTCGCCGTGCCGGCGTCGAGGTTCACGGTCACCGCCGCGCCCGCGCCGGCGTAGTTCACGGTGTCGATGCCGTCGCCGCCGTCGATGCTGTCGGCGCCTGCGCCGCCGGTCAGGATGTCGTTCCCGCCGCCGCCGAGCAGCGTGTCGGCGCCGCCGAGACCGGTCAGGCTGTCGTTAAAGGCGCCGCCGCCAAGCAGGTCGCCGCCGGCCTTGGCGGTGCGGATGATCGCTGCGGTCGCCTTGCCATAGACCACGAAGCTGGCGCCGGCGTCTGGACGGGACGTCAGGTCGAAGCCCTCGGCCCCAATGATGAGATCGTCGAAGCCGTCGCGGTTGACGTCGCCGGCCGACGCGACGGAACCTCCGCTCAGTCCTTCGGCTTGCCCGCCGTTCAGCCGGAAGCCGTCGGCTCCGTTCAGCGACGACAACGCCAGCGTCGGGGCCCAGCCGGACGCCTTACCGAACACGACGAAACTGGAACCTGCGTTCGCCAGACCGCCGGGATCCGCCACGAGCGCCCCGATGATCAGATCATCGAAACCATCGCCGTTCACGTCCCCGGCGCCGGCGACTTCGTTGCCGCTGAACGCCTGTGCTTCGGTTCCGTCGATCCGGAAGCCATTGGTTCCGTTGAGCGACGACAGAGCCAGAGTCGGGGTCCAGCCGGACGCCTTGCCGAACACGACATAGGTTGAACCAGCAAACGTCATGTTGTTCTGGCTGGCCCTGTGCGCCCCGATGATGAGGTCGGCGAAGCCGTCGCCGTTCAGATCGCCCGCGCTGTCGACGCTGATGCCGCTTTCATTGAAGTCGGCGCCGTCGAGCTGGAAACCGTTGGAGCCGTCCAGCGATGACAGGGCGATTGTGGAGGTCCAGCCCGTCGCCTTGCCGAACACCACATAGGTCGATCCCGCAGTGCCGAATTCGCCGGGAAGCGCGCGCGAGGCCCCGATGACGATGTCTTCGAAGCCGTCGCCATTGACGTCTCCCGCCGATGCCACAGACGCGCCGGACTGATCCGACGTCGCCTCGCCGTCGAGCCGGAAGCCGTTGGTCCCGTTGAGCCCGGACAATGCAAACGTGGGTGTCCAGATGCCGGCCTTGCCGAACACGACATAGGTCGAGCCGGCGCTGCTCCGCCCCCCGGGGTCTGCATACAGGGCCCCGATGATGAGATCGGAGAAGCCGTCCTTGTTGATGTCGACTGCCGAGACCGACGCGCCGCTTTGGTCGCCCGACGCCGCCCCGTCGATCCGGAATCCATTGGTTCCGTTGAGCGAGGAGAGCGCCAGTGTCGCGCTCCAGCCTGACGCCTTGCCGAACACGACATAGGTCGAGCCGGCATCGGTGACGCCCCCGGGACTGGCGCCCTCGGCGCCTATGACAAGATCATCGAACCCGTCCCCATTCACGTCCCCCGCCGAAGCGGCGCTCTTCCCGCTCAGGTCAAACGACGTGACACCTTCGAGCCTGAAGCCGTTGGTTCCGTCGAGCGAAGACAGGTTGAAAGTTGCCGGCCGACCGGCCGCGGCGCCGAACACCACATAGATCGCTCCGGCGTTGGTCGCTCCGCCAGGATCGGCCAAAGGGGCGGCGATGATGATGTCGTCGTGCCCGTCGCCGTTGACGTCGCCTGCCGAGGCGACCTTTGCGCCGCTGAGATCGCTGTTGCCGACGCCGTCCAGCCGGAACCCGTTGGTTCCGTCCAGGTCGGACAGATCGATCGTGGCTGCAAATGTCATGGCCGCGCCCCCCGGCGCCGGACAGGATGCGCCCCGGGCGATCGGGCCGCCCCGGCCCGTTGCGAATCACCCTGCGCCCGCGCCGGGCTCCGGAGCGGAAACCTCGGTTCTCGCCGTTAAGTTGTCATGAACACGCAGCCGCGCGGGGGCGTGGCCGGTCCTGCGCCGTTTGGCTAGACGACGATGAAGTCCGAGGCGACCAGGACAGGCGTTCCCAGCAAGCTCGCCAGATAGTTGAGCCCGCCGGCGCCATTGCCGTTGGAATCGAACCAAAGGGCGCCAGCGCCGGAATCATAGATCAGCACCGGCCCGCCGGTCGTGCCGTTGAAGCCGCCGCCGTTGGGTGCGCCCAGCACCAGGTTCTGGCCAAGCGTGAAGCTGACGAAGCCGGAGGTGGCCCCGATGAAGACGATCTTGTCGACCCCGGTCTGGAAGTCGGTGATCACCTCGCCGCCGCCGCCGAAAGCGCCGCCCTCAAAGCCGTTGTTGTAGACGAACAGGTCCGCGCCCAACCCGCCGGTCATCAGATCATAGCCGAAGCCGCCGTTGAGCGTGTCCGCGCCGTCGCCGCCGAGCAGCCAGTCGAAGCCGCGCTTGCCTTCGAGCCAGTCGCCGCCGCCCAGCCCATAGAGGATGTCGCCGGACGCATCGGCGTCCTGCCCCCGCATCAGGTCGCCCTGTTCGGTCAGCAGGAACGCCTCGATCGAGGAGAACACGTCGCCTTCGGCAAATCCGGTGTTCACCGCCGGCACCACTAGATCGATCGTGACCCCCACGCCGCTGTCGCCGTAATAGACCGCGTCGAAGCCGGCGCCGCCGTTCAGGCTGTCGAAGCCTGCGCCCGGCAGGAGGAAGTCGTTCCCGTCGCCGCCGTTGAGAAAATCGTTGCCGCCGTTGCCGAACAGGATGTCGTTGCCGGCGAGACCGGACACGCGCTCAGCCCCGGCGCCGCCGAAGAAGATGTCCGGGGTCAGGGCGGCGTTTGTGAGGATCCAGGTCTCGATGTCGACGAAGGTGTCGCCCGCCGCATCGCCGGTGCTGCTGGCCGGGGCGTCGACAAAGATCGTAATGGCCGCGGCTGAGGACTGGTAGCTTACCGCGTCGCTCGTTCCGGCGCCGCCATTGAGCACGTCCGCGCCTGGGCCGCCGACAAGCGTGTCGTTGTCCGCACCGCCCAGCAGCGAGTCAGCGCCGGCGCCCCCGTCCAGCACGTCATTGCCGCCGAACCCGAGCAGCGTGTCGTTGCCGTTCTCGCCATAGACGATGTCGGTCCCGGCGGTCCCGGCGACGGAGTCATTGCCGTTGCGGGCGTACCAGGGTCCGAACCCATAGGGCAGGTTGAAGCTGTCCGCGCCTGAGGTGAACAGGTTCGACGGCGAATTGCCGAGGGCCAGGCCGGAGAGCAACGTTCCGCCGGCGCCTACCGTGCCGATGCTCGTGGCGGCCGCCGTCGCCAGATTGATCCGGTAGAGGCCGGTCACGCCGCCGACCGACAGGATGGCATAGCCATAGCCTTCCGCCACAGCGCCGGACGTTGTGACGGTCACGTCGGACGGGATGTCGAAGCCGGCGACCGCCGTGAAGTCGAGCGGCGAGCCGTTCAGCGTGACGGTGAGGATGTTGGTCTGCGTGCCGCCGTTCGGGGTGTTCTGGATCGCCAGCGTGTTGGCCGCAGGATCGAGCGTGTATTGCGTGGTCGTGCCGCCGACCAGCGACTGGCCGAAGCTGTTGGTGTAGGCGGCGCCGACGACGCCGGTGGAGCCCGGGGGCAGGGCGTTGATCGCCGAATCCGGATTGATGCCCAGGGCGCCGTTGCCGTCGACCGGCGCGCCATTGATCGGATTGATGCGGAAGTTGAGGCCGCTTTCGGTGGTCACCCGGATCCGGTCCACCGTCGGGTTGAAGTCGAGGCCGTAGCCTCCGACCGGCAGATCCACGACGGCGCCGTTGATCGTGTCGACGAACGCGATCTGCCCGGCGACGCCGATGTTTGTCGCCGCGCCGGTCTGCGGATCAATCAGATAGAGCGTGCCGTTGTTGAAGTCAGCGTTGACGGCGAGCCCGTAGAGCTGGCCTGTCTGCGGGCGCCAGTCGATCGCGACCATGCGTTCGAACAACGCAACCCCGGTGATCGCGATCGTCGTCAGCGTGCCCGGCGTCTGGGTGTTGAAGCGCACCAGGCTGGAGCCGGTGTCGGTCAGGGCGATCGCCGGCGTGCCGCCGTCGTCGCCCTCGATCGCGAAGCCGGTGAACGCGTTCCCGTCGGCGATCGCAGTCGCCGCGCCGGTCGCCAGATTGATGCGAAACAGGGCCGCGCCGCCGGCGAGCTCAAGGACGGCGAAACCTTCGCCCGACCCCACCTGCGAGCCGGAGCCCGGCGCATTTACGCCCGGCGCGATGTCGAACCCTCTGACGCCAATGAAGTCCAGCGGCGCGCCGTCCAGCGTGATGCTGACGCCCATGCCTTGAATGCCCGAATTGGGCGGCGTCTGGATGTACAGCCGATCGGTCGCCGCATCGAGCGTATAGAGCGTCGTGATCGTGGTGTTCGCCTGATTGTTGGTGTGAGCCACCTCGGACACGGACGTGGTGGCGCCATTGATGAAGGTGTCCGGATTGACGCCCACAGCGCCGTTGCCGTCGATCGGGGCGCCGGTGTTGGGGTTGATCCGGAAATTCAGGCCGGTCGCGGTGGTGACCCGGATCTCGTCTGTGGCCGGATTGAAATCAAATCCGTAGCCGCTCGCCGGCAGGTCCACCGGCGCGCCCCCGGAGACCAGCGCGATCTGGCTGGGCGGGCCGATCGGCGTGGCGAGGCCTGTGCGGGTGGAGATCGCATAAAGCGTGCCGGTGTTCGCGCCGGCGTTGACGCCCAGAGCGTAGAGCATGCCGTTCTGCGGCCGGAAGTCGATGCCGACCAGCGTCTCGCCGGCCGTGATGTTGGTGATGGCGATCGTCACGCCCAGGTTCGCATTGAGCGGGTCGAAACAGACCAGATTGGTTCCGGCGAGTGCATAGCCGCGGGCGAAAGCTGGCATGGGTTCGTCTCCCACCACGTCCCAGGATGCGCCGCATGGGTGCGGCGGACAGACCCGTCACGCGCGCGCAAACGGCGCCGAAACCCGATCCGTCGGGCGCGACCCTAGGTACGGGTCGGCAAATTGTCCAATGAAATCTAGGTTTTTCTAGATCCGACGCGCGGCCGCTCAAATCACCATGAAGTCGGCAGCCGTGAGGACAGGGGCGCCGAACAGGTTGACGAGCTGGACAAGGCCGCCGGCCTGATTGCCGTTGGTGTCGATCCAGACCTGGCCGGCCGTGCTGTCATAGATCACCGTGGTTCCGGTGGTGGTTCCGCCCGTGCCGCTGGGTCCGCCGGCGGCGATGATCAGG
>VYKN01000095.1_pt1 | contig 18755 bp, 15 predicted proteins | sample 5114581 | NCBI WGS metagenome assembly VYKN01 (sample SAMN12291810, study PRJNA351875) | freshwater metagenome | isolation source: freshwater lake | place: USA: Michigan, Baker Lake | collected 2011-08-08
GGGAATATCCCACCGATTATGTTGGCAATCTCAGCCGGTGACACCAGCCCACCGGACCCGGGCAAGGCCAAAGACTCTAGGCCAAAACGGCCCAACGATGGGTAGCAGAGCAAAGGCGAACAGACTCTACTTATAAATGGCCCGGATCAGGGGGCTGGGTCAATGGCGCAAAACAAAAGCGGAAAGCTCAAACTCATTCTTACCCCAACTAAAACTGGCAAGTTGGCCGCGCTGGGAAAAATCCAAGAGCCTTGATAACGCGCCCAAGGCTTTGTTCCTTCTCTATATAAGAAGTCCATTATGGATTTTGGAAAGAGTCGATCCCAATCTTTGGGCATGAAGCCAGCAACCGCGCCAATTGAAGGCAAAGTATGTGGGCGACGCATAGAAAGGTTTGTGGTTACAACCTTCAAATCAATTATGGGCGCTTTGACATCGGAGCCTCTTAAGTCGCCAAAGGTGAGAGGCTTGGAATGGTTCGGATCACCGAAAGCGATATGCTGCAACGCACTGTGGAGCCAGTCAGTCAAAGCAGGCTCAGTCTCTCCCTCTTGAGTAATGCCCGGGCATAATCCAAATTGTTCCTCTGGGAGTGATTGGAACGCAATAGAAATTGGACCAAGAATTTTTCTCTTTGCCCAAATAAAACTACCCACCGCTCCACCGATCAAAGAGCCCAGCAGAATAGCTAGACCGGTAGCATAGTGGCTTGATTGAAACAGATACGAAGGCAATCCAAATATAATTCCGCCAGCAACTGCTCCTAGGCTTAACTGGGCCAAAACTAGTTTGTGGACCCCCTTCAGGCCTCCGATTGCGTCTATAGCTTTGTAAAGTTTAACCAAAGGCACAAACTTGGGGCATGGCTGAAATAGGGAACCCAATTTTTCTGGCAGTTCGTCACAATATTGCTTCAGAATGAGGAAGCCTTCAGGGCGGCCATTTTGCCGGGCGTATTCTGCAGCTGCTGCAAACGCAGCTGCAATTGCTCCCGCTGAAGTTCCGCCTAGCGACTTAAGTCGATACTTTGTCGCGATCTCTAGGATGGCGTATGGATAAACAATTCCTGAAGTAACACCCCCTTTCATGATCATGTCACACTCCAGAGGGTCCGTCAGTGAGAAGTTTTCTATTGTGTAGTTCGGCAATTTTGCTTCATCAGAGGTGCTCGCCAGTGCCATGCTTTTTTCTCTATAATTCCCAGACTAGAGTTTTATTCAATCGAAGCTAAGCCTATCTCGAAAAAGTAGCTTGGCAATTTGAATCTTAAGTTTTGCTCATTAAATCTCCAAAATCAAAAATGCCTGGGGTATTTGGGATCGCTGGTCGTGGAAGTCACAACTCCGATGTTCTCGGCCGTCGGCTCGTTATGGGTGCACTTCAGGCAGCTTCTCTATAGCTGACACTCTTGGCCCGAATAATGTGCACAACTCAGAGGTACGAAAGCCACAAATGGGACCCTGCAGAACTCTCAAAGGCAGCTCTCTCTACAGTTAAAGAAGGGCCTTGACACTACTATACACTTTGCAACATTGTTACGGCTGCAGAGCGCTTTAACATTTGAGTGTTGCCTCTAAGAGAGCTTTATGGACGTTCAAATTCAAAGTTCAGAGACGAACGAAATTGATGAAGTTCCACAAACGCTCCTGCGTAAGTTTCGTGAACGTCGCAACACAGTTCGATTTTCAAAAAATCAAACCATCATCGAAGAACGTGATGAAAGCTCTGATGTTTATTTGATACTGAAAGGCAGGGTTCAATTTTTACTTATGACCACACAAGGTCGTGATGTGATTTTTCGCGACATGTTTGAAGGCGAGTTGTTTGGCGAAGGTTCAGCAATTGCGCAGACTTTGCGTTCTGTTTCCGTTATCGCAGTAACCGATTGCGAGCTGCTTCGACTTTCAAAACGGGATTTCCTTGCGGCTTGCAATGAAGACAATGCGGTCTTCCTTTGGCTGGCACGTAGGTTGGCGGCCCGTGTTGTTGACTTAACGGGGAAAGTCCTGGAACTTGCGACTTTACCGGTGGCGGCGCGCGTCCAACTGCAATTGTTGCGATTTGCTGACGAAGTTGGGAATCACAATGACCGGTGTCTTATTAAGGATATGCCGACCCATACAAGATTTGCTTCCAGGATTGGAACCCAAAGGGAAGCAGTTACACGCGAGTTGAATTTGCTAGCAAAGGAAGGACTTGTGCGAAAGACGGGACAACATCTTGAAATTGTTTCTGTTCGAAATTTGCGATCATCGTTCAATAGATTGTCGAAATGATTTTAGCTGAACCGTTGATGGACCATGCCGCACGGAGACGTCGACGGGCTTTAACCATCTTGTTCAGTGACCTTTGCGACTCGACCTATATCGGCTCCAAAGTGGACCCTGAAATCTACGCTGACTTTTTAGCAACGCTGCATGAGCTCTATGAAAGCTCAATTGTTCGCCACGGCGGGTTAGTTGTGCGGGTGGATGGAGATGGTGCTCTATGCATCTTTGGTCACGAAGCCTCCCGGAACAACGGCTCGCGGCAAGCTATAGAAGCGGCCCTTGATTTGCATGAATCTGTTGGGAAAATCGAGCTGTTTGGCGGCCTAATTGGCTCAAAAATCCGTTTACACTCAGCGATTAATACTGGGGTTGTGCTGTTGCAAGATGGTGACATTGTTAGGGGCCGCGTTGAAGTGATTGGCGACGCTACCAATGTTGCGGCGCGACTTTGTGATTTTGCCGGCCCTAACGAGATCGTCGTCAGCGAGAGCGTACTAGGGGCTGACCGCAAGTTTTTCAAAGTCAGTCAACCAAGCGCCATTGTTCTACCTGGTCGGAAAAGAAAGCTGAGCATTGTTAAGGTTCTGGGCCGTGAGCCAAATTTGTTGTTTGAAAGTGTGGCCGCCAGTCAATCCGCCAATAAATTCATTGGACGTAGCAGCGAGCTCGAATATTTGCTTGATTGGGTGTCGCGAACTGGCACCAATTTTGCCAATCCACTTGTGATCTTCGGGCCGCCGGGCATTGGAAAAAGTCGATTGATTGGCGAGTTTTTTGGACAGCCTTTGCCCAAAAGCCTGCCCAAGTTCGAGGGGGTATGCGAAGCTGATATCAAAACTAAATCGCTAAAGCCATTCTTGGACATACTCGACCAAGCTTCTCGGCATCTTGGGCTTCAGGTTCGTGATATGATGGACCTGGTTAGCGCGGACGAAATCGCATCACGGCTGCTTCATGTGATGAAGCAAATTCCGTCTGATAAGCCTTGTATATGTCTCATCGAGGATTGGCATTGGTCCAGCGACAGCGCCAAGCAAATGCTTCTCACAGTTCTGCCGCAACTTCCAGGTCACGTGCGCTTTTTGCTAACATCGCGGGTTGCCGATGCGGAACTCTCCCGTTTGCCAAAATGCGATATGTTTGAGTTAGGGGCATGGTCGCGCGCAGAAACGTGGGAAGCTGCGTATGAAATTCTTCAGTTCAAAGATATTGTCATTGGAAATTGGCTTGAGGAGAGCTGCGGCGGCAATCCATTATTCCTGGAAGAGCTTTGTTATGGGTTGAAACGCGGCGAAGTCGACGTGACCTCCGATCAAAAGAGCGCTTGGCTCGAATCATTGATTCAATCTCGCTTTACTCAGTTATCCACTTACCAGTCAGACTTAGTGCAAGCAGTCGCTGTCCTTGGTCGGGTTTGTCCGATTTGGTTCTTCGAGGCTGTTACAGGTGTCGAATTAACAACAACATTGAGTTTAGAACTAGCAAATCTAGACTTCTTATTTCCGGGCGAAGTCCCAGGTACGCTTAGGTTCAAGCACGGAATCACCCGTGACGCGATTTACGCGATGATAAGTCCTACTGTTCGTCGGAGACTGCACCAAAAAGCCGCTGACATATTGCAAATGAAAGCAAATGAGACCGGTGAAGGAGCCTATTTGGACGCCTTAGCCTATCACACTTTAGAAGCGGGACAAAGTGAAAGGGCGCTCAGTTATGCAATGAAAGCGGGCGAAGTTGCGCTTCACTCTGGGGCGCTAGACCGCGCTCGGGCACATTTCAGTAATGCATTTTCTTTGACGTCAAGTCTAGAAGACCAAGCCATTCGCCAATCGCTGATTTGGGCAATTACAAATAAATACGGCTTGGCCAGCTTCGTTGATCCATTAGCCGACCAATTGTCAGTCCTTTCGAATATGGTGGGAGAATTAGACGCGTTTGGGACACTAAGGCAAAAAGGACGCGGACAATTTTGGCTTGGCTCGCTGAATTATGGCCTTGGACGCGGCCGTATAGCCGTCTTGCAATTGCGAAACGCTTTATCTCTTGCGAAACAAGCACAGGACGAGCGTTTGATCCAACAAATCGAGCTCAAACTCGCCTTAGCCCTTCAAGCCATCTGCGTTTATTCAGAAGCAGAGACAGGATACGTTAAGGCACTCAATCAAATCGAGGAGGGCACTACAGCAATCGACACTAATGAACACGCTTATACTTTGACGTGTTATGGATTGTTGCTTTCCGATCGCGGTGACATCGCTAACTTTAGGGCCAAACATGTTGAAGCTGAACGCATCTTGTCACATTGTCCGTCGGCGGCGAATGCATCATTTCTTATGAACCGTGCGGCAATCGCAATGTTTTTGGGTGAATGGACAAATGCCAAGACTTTTGCCGAAGATTGTTTTAAGAATGCGGAGAGTGTCCGCACATCGTATCAGGTTAATGTCGCCGAGGCCATACTTTCCTATGTCCGTTGGAAACTAGAGCCTACTGATGTAGCTCTAAACAGGCTCAAACAGGCAACACTCTGGTTTGCAGCAGGTCAAAGCTTGCAAATTGCATCTATCTTCTATGCTCATGCGGCCGATGCTTTTGATGAAGCTGGCCAACTTGATCAGGTTCGTAGTTTTGCTGCTAGAGCGCTCTATCGCATCCGCCAAGGTTCTGATCGCCTTGGTGAAGCAATGGCTTATCGGGCGTTGGCCAGGGCGAGTGCTAAATCAGGAGCTTTAATGAAGGCTGGGCGTTATTTGAAGAAGGCGTACAAGGCTTCAGAACTAAAGTCATCCTCTCGCGAAATCGCAATGACGCAATTGTATGATGCCGAAATCTCTTGCGTGACTGCCGAGTATGAACACGCAGAGCTTATGGCACGCACCGCGGCGCTTGCGTTTGAGATTATGGACGTGCCCTACTTCAAGCAGCAGGCGTATCGAGTGTCTGAGAAATTGGCTTCCAATCAGAAATCTTGACGATCAACGAGGCAGGTAGCGCCTGAATTCGTCCCACATCTAGCAATGCAGCCATAATCCCCATCATCGCACCAAGTGCGATCTCGCGCGCCGGGCACGCATGAACCGTTTCCTTTGGATCCGCGCTGGCACTTTGATCTGGTTGGGTTCGGTGCCCGCCGAAAACAATTGATACATCTCCTTGCTCTGGATTTTCCATAAGCGACCGCTGCGCGGCAGAAACAAGGCTCACAACAACAAGGTCGCGCTCTTTTACCTTCAGGGGCCCGAACTCATCTTTTCGTTGTATTTCTGTGTCTCTGAGTGCGGTGCGATAGAGTAGGTCTGGCGCTGGCCGCTTACACATTGCTTGAGAAATCGGGGCAAACAATATGTCCATGGCAGCTTCTGCATTGCTGTCGGCTTTCTTGTCGCCCAACTGTCGACGCAAATTTGCTTGATGGCGCCACAAGGTCTTCTCAATCAGCCACTCGGCCAAGACGCTACGTAAATTTGCTTCCATCGGTGGAATAGCACCCACCAATGTTCCCGCAAGATTTCGGGCAAGAATCTCATCAGAAGGAACAGCATTAAACATCTTCTCAGAGATTGGGCCTGTGTTCTTGCCCTCTGTGTCACGATGCGTGGCAACGAAATTGGAACAAGCTGCCAATATTCCTTTTCCGTGAATATCTGCAAACTCACTTACGGTTTGGGTTGGGCGTGGATAGAATGCATTGCGCGAAGGGGACAGAAAGTCTCCTGGACAACGCGCGCCTGGCGGCGTTCTTTTCGTTGGTGGTTCCCATTGCCAGCCGCCACTAAACATGTGCTCCTCATCAGGGAGGCCAAACCAATTTTCGAATAGCCTTCCAAGCGCGGGCATTAGAAATTGGCGGCGCAATTCAAGCTTGAAATAATCACGCCCAGTGTCATTAGCTCCTTTTTTGGCTTGCCCTAGAATTTCAGCCGCAGCCGCATAACCTGTCGCAAAGCCCCAATCCCGATCAAAGGCCATCAAGATAGCGTTTGTTTTTACAGACTCATCTTTATGATTGAAGCGACCCTGGAAGCTCGTGTTCTTATAGATATCGTCGGGCTGTTGAGCAACGAAGATGGGGCCGCTGTTGGGCTCAATGCGGCGCAATTGCTCTTCGACAGTAAAGTTTTTCCAGTCCTTCAAAACATTTAGGACTTGCTTCCGCCCGGCACATAAAATGATCTCTTGCGATTTAATGGTCGGCGGCAGATTCCAGTCGATCTTTTCTGATTCAATGCCCTGCTGAGGGTCTAGGTTGGCCTGTGCTTTTTTCTTGTCATCCGACATGCCGTCAATTCGCATAGCTCCGCCACGCCACCAGCGTATTGCTGCCCACATATCTGGAGAAACATCTTTTTCCGACGGGTCTTTGACATCAAAATCCTCCAAAAGGCGCTTCCATTCCTTGGCCTCCTCGGTAGGGCTATTAAGCTGCGAAAGGCGGTCAATCACGGATCTACCGGCGTTCTCAAGTGGATCATCCATCACGCGGTAGCCACTTTCTAACATGCACAACTTTGCCAAAGCATCTTTGCTTGGCACGAAGAAATATTGACCCCAATGTAATTTCACAAAGGCCTTTGGCATAGATACCGAGATAACTTGATCATTTTCGACGAAACGAAAGACGCGTTCAACTGGGTACAGTTCTCCGCTTTTGGGCGTTCCACCTAGCAGCGGATCATTGTGCCCCGAGGCGATATCCGTGCTATTGCCACCGTTAATCCAGCGTTGAATCGTCTCAAATTGTTCAGCTATACTGGAGTTATATGCCATAAACATCAGTCCGACGGGTTCAGAACCAACTTGGGAACCGAACAACATGCCACGGCGCAGGATCCTAGGCGACGGGCGACCTTGGAAAGTGTTACGCGGGTTTGTGCGTCGCACGTGCGATGCGAACGGACACAAGTCACCTTTCTGATCCCTTGAGTAATCAAAGTTATTCAATGACCCGTCAGCGGCTGGAATCAAGGGCTCGCCATTAGGCCAACGGCCCAGGAGTTTTGCCTTCAATTTATCGGCGGTCATTTGGGGCGTAAGCGTGGGATATTCCTTGTTGATACGAGACACCTCATCCTTAATGAACGCCTCGAATGTTCCGACATCTTGTTCAAGTTTGCGTATGACAAGAAAGGTGCCGTTTAGTTGATATTCAAGCGCGATTTTGCGTTTTGTTTGTCGCCATGGCGCAAGAGACTCAAATGGAAGGGGCGCAAAATCGTCTCTATCATTTTTATAGCCAAGAAGGACCTCGCCGAGTGCCACGTCGTCTCGTGAGTTTGGTGATCCAGACGCGACCGTTGTCTTTGGCTTTGGTTGGCTAATGCCATCGCGAAACCCGAAATGGTCTATAAATTCGCCAGTCTCACCATTGTAATTTGCCACCATATGCTCAACCGACAACAGCACAACGCCATCCTTGCCCGGTCCGGCCAATTTTTTAATCAATCCATCAAGATAGTTCTGCTGAACTTCAGTTGTTCGAATTTGGATCACCAGATCCACTTCAGACAATTCTACTGGCGGCCTAACAAGCTCATCTGTGTTGCCTGCAGCATCAACAACTGGGGGCCAATTTCGGGACGGGAGAGTCCACCGGCGCGGGTGATTTTCGCGCATGTCGCCCAAGATCCCTGAGCGCATCTCCATGCCTTCACGAAACTCTTTAGGAAAATGATCAATTACATCAGTTGGGAGTCCGATTCGCCTGAGGCCATATGGCGTAAACGCAATCGTTATAGAAGGGTCCGCGCTGGCGTTCTCCGCGCCATCAAAGTGAATCTTCAAGTTATTAATGAATTTACGTGCAGCGCCCGCATTAACAATTGACATTAGCAATAGTGCACCCTGGCGGATTGGCCGGGCTTTTGTTGCCAATGACTTGAGAATGCCACCTTGAACTTGGGACAGATCGAAATCCGGGTCTTTTGGTCGAGCCTCTAATGCAGTTTGTTTTATGCCCCCAACATAGGCCTTGCCTTCGAAGTACCAGCGCAAAATGGGTCCATAAGTGGGCACTACTGTTTGGTTCCAAAGAGCAAGTAACTTGCCGTCCTTCGGTATTAGATCCTCCCAGCCAGCCAGAATACTATGTGCCGCACGGGCCAAGTATCTGCCCTCCTTGAGGCCGCTGGCTTCCTTTTCTTCCTTCGTCTTGTCAGCATCAATGAACCATTCAGGTGGGTAAAAATCTGCTAGCCGGTACAAAACCGTTAGTGCTTCAAGAGCCAGTTCGTGTATCTTGCGATATTTGGCCAGATCGCCGAGCGCGATATCACCGAGAGCTTTGTTTCGCTCAGCTTTAGCGGCTTCTTCTGGGTTTGGCACCGTCAAGCGCGCAATCTCTAAGGCAGCACCGGAGGTTTGGCTTTGCTTTCGTTGGATTTGTTCGAGACGGTTGAGATACAAATGATCTCGGATTGTTAGGCCGGTTGTCGCATAAAAGATGGCACTGTCCATCTGATTGTCGCGCACCCATTGGGCGAACTCGTCAAAACTATGGTCCACCGCTGTGACGTAGCCTTCGCAATTGCAAAACAACAAATCAAGAAAGGGCCCTAGCGGGTCCCAAATCAAGCGCATGTAAGGCTCCCACGCGCCATCAAACGTAGCAGTCAAATACAAATAGCGACGGCTCTTGAGCCCCGAATCTTGGGAACCTGTTTCGTTTTCAGGCGATAGGGAAAACAGGTCTTTGTCCAAAACGCCGATGCGAAAATCAAGCAGCGTCAGGATGCGCTCGGTAACATCTGAAAACGGCGTCGTTTCCTCGTGTTCGCGCGCCGAGACTCGGATGCGATTAAGCGCTTCCGCGACGACCTTTAAACGAGTCGCATAGGTAACATTCTCGAAAGCACGAATAAATCCCTCTTTGATCGGCGCGATTACAACAAGATCTGTTATACCATCGATATTCTTGCTTGTGATTTCGCGCGCCATGATCCATTTCCCCCAAAGAAAGCCGCGTCAGCTTCGCTGAGAAGAGCATGCCGGTTCAGGAATGGAACCACAATTCAAAAAGCCAGAATTGTGCGAAAAATCACAAACTAACGTCGCATAGGCGCTAATGAGCGCCTCTTGGTGGCAGGCTTATATTCACACTGTTTCCGCGCCCGCCACGCTCGAGCCGCTCGATTGTCCGCACTTGTGTCACGCGTCGTGCGCCAACAACTACGGTTTCAGCTTCGCGCGGATTTGTGACCTGAGGCGTTGATGGTTGCGCTATGGTCGCGGCTACAGGAACATGGTTGGGTGTTTCCGGTGGAGCCTGCACAAATTGCTGTCTGCTGGTTGTCCTAGCGTCGGTGCCATGGGCGACCATTCTTGTCCAAGTCAATCGCGTTGGGCCGGCAATCGACGCTTTTTGCGATTGTTCCCCGGGAGGCGTATCACTTTCACGCAGCCACAATTCAGCCTTTTCAACTGGCTGTTCTGTGCGATCTACTGCCGCGACTTGCGCAATTGTCTGAGCGCGTTCTTTTCTGGATGGATCTATGTTTTTTGGCAGGGTCAATTCTGGGGCTGGCAACGATTGGCGCGCGATCGGCGTTGACTCAATTGGCGGCATTGAGTTGCTCCTTTGAGCCGCCTGATCCTCGTTTCGCAACAAGCTGCCCAGGCCAAGACCTAGGCTACAAGTCACCGTAAAAAAAACGATAGCCTCTTTGAATGCCATTTTGCTTGCCTCTGCGAATTCGCGCTTTAGTTCGCTTCAATACGCAGCGTCAGATTCCCACCTTCACTGTCTTCGTTTGCCTCATATCTAACCAGCGTGTCCTTGCGAGCTGGAACATCGGAAGCGAGGATCAAGACTTCTTGGCCAGGAATCAGTGCTATTCTTCGGTTGTCTACAATCACGAAAGCACCATCAACATCGCCCGTGGCAAGTGCGTGGAGAGTATAGCCTGTTGGATTGTTGCAAAGCTGGGACGCAACTCCTAGCAGATCACCGGAACCGGCTGGTGTGAAGCCAACACGGCAAACCAATGGCACGGTTGCGCGCATGGAGACTGTCGCTGATGTGTCGCCCATTTGTGCACTTGCATAGCTACTTGCCAAAAGGCCGACGATTGTAGCGCATGTCAGCATCTGTACTGATTTATGAAACATTGTCTTACCCCACTATTTTGTTGAGGTTACTATGCCTTTTTTCGCCTAAAATGAGATTAAGGAGTAAGGAGTTTCCCTGTTTTGAATGCGTGAAGAAATGATGGTTAACAAAGACTTTTTTCCGCTTTTGTGTGACTTATCGCACAATCACCAAATGAATGATCGGTTAACAAACACGCACAAGTCGAGGGCGATAACATTCAGATTATCGCGTAAAATTGGTGTTTTGTTATGGTTCGTCGGAAAGAAACCTGGGAGTTGAGCGGGATCTTTATAGGTGTTGCGACCGCATTTGCGGTTGTTAGTTCCGCATCTCAAGCTCAAACCATTACGCTAGATATTCAAGGTAACTTGACTGAGAGTTGCGCTCTAAGCGGTGTCCCCAGTGGCAATGTGAGCCTAGGTGACTTAACCGTTGCGGGCAGCACGACAATCAATTTCTCAGTCGATTGCAATGCGCCGTTTGCCTACGCACTTGTATCGGGCAGCCTCGGGCTCGGACGAATTGGTGGGGCGGGGCCAACGGCACCAGGGTCTCAGCCGCTTGCGAGCGCCGTGCCCTATACCATTGCCGCCAGCTTCACGACAGATACAGGAAGTTTTGGCAACACTGCCCTGCCTTCTGAAACGTTGACGGCTGCGAATGCTGCGCCGTGTGTCGCACCATCTTACTCGATCGCTTGCCCTTTTGCGCATTCAGGCACGGGCGCAGCGGCCGCAGGATTACCAGCAAGCTTGACAATCGCATGGACGCCCCCGGCCACGCCGCTGCAAGCTGGCACATACCAAGATACGCTCACGCTGACTGTGAGGGCGCGCACATGAGTGTCGCCTCACAGCCGAAGTGGCTTACGCAATTGCCAGACCTCCTGGCAAGACCCCGGTTGCCCTTGAAGCAAAGGAACCGGCTTTTTCGCAAGACAGTGATTTTGACGGATAGTCACACAGTATGTCAAATCGGAGAAATATCATGAAGCGCATTCTTTTCGCCGCTGCAGCCATTGCTGCATTCGGCTTTAACTCGTCTGCATTTGCTGCCCCAAGTAGCTCTGCGGACGTTACCATGAGTGGCACTGTTGCACCGACCTGCACGTTGGGTGCACCGACCGCCTCAGCTCAAACCAATGCAACAGCAGCACCCGGCGCTGCGACTTCCACCGTTGCGTTAACCTTGGCCGATAGCACCACTGCAGCGTTGAACGCGGGCGGATTTACGTTGACCTATGCTGGCATGTGCAATTATGCCCACAATATTGGTATCAAGGCGGCTAATGGTGGCCTGTTGAATGCATCAGCAGTGGCAAACGCACCGGTAGCCAACAGCAACACATTTGTTCAACGCATCGGTTATACTGCATCGGCAGCATGGGCCGGCGGAACGGCAGCGGTACCTGGTGCTACGACTTCAACAACCGTTGCAACTGGTGTTGCAGCTGCGACTGTCGCGCAGAACACAGCCATTGCAGGATCCAATGCGGGTGACCTCGTTTTAACTGTTGCGATTGCAGCCAACACGAACCCTGTGGTCGCGGGTGCTTACAGCGAAACACTGACCTTGAAAATCGGCGCGACCCTCTAAGGACGCGGTGGCAATCGTGATGCGCTACGCGCTTGCTCTTTTGATTGTAGCCTTCGCAGGGTCAGCCTTTGCTGATCCTGCGCAGGAAGCACGCGCCGATCTGGGCGGGCTTGTTGATCCTGTTTGCCTGTTCTCAGGTTTTGCTGTGTCTCGTAACTATACAACAAACATCGCTTGGGCAGGCGGGCAATCGCAATTCACGACCGATGGAACAGCCTGCGTAAGCGCTGGCTTCAATGTACTGGGCACAAACGCTGGCGGTTTTTGATCTAACGGTGTCAGCGCCTGCAAGTGGCACGCCATTACTCGCCGGTTTCTACACCGACGTTCTCACCATTCAAGTCTCGGGCATGCCTTGAAACTCACGTTCGAGATCATGGAGAATCTATCATGAAAGCACTTAAATATATGGCACTTGCTGCGGTGGCTTTGTCAGCCTTAATCGGCGGTCAAGCCGTTGCCGATGCTGCTGCTGGTGCGGTAACGCAAATGGGTGGGACGGCTGAGCCGACTTGCACATTGAACCCTGTCACACAAGTTGGCGCGACAAATGCCAGCCTGGCCAGCGGTTTCAGCTTAAGTGCCGCAACTTTCAATATCACTACTTTGGCAAGTGCATCGACCGCCCTGTTTCAGGCAGGATCCGCAAATCCCTTGTGCATGTCTCGCATGCGCAAATACAGCCACAATATTAGCCTACAAACTTCACAGTGTGGCTTAAAGCCAACAACAGCACAATTGCTAGCGAACTCCGAAGTCGCTGGAGCCAAGGCAACGGCAAACGTTGCGGGTAAGTTTACTGGCATTGGGCAGTTCAGTTTGTCCTTAAGCAATCCGGCCGGTTTTGCGAATAGGCCAATGATAGCCAGAACTTGGTCGGATAGGGCCACAGTCCAAATCGGCGCTGCCCTTTAACATCGAGAGATATGATTATGCGCATGCGCTTACTCGCCGCTTTGCTTTCATGCACCTTTGCTTTTGCCCCGTTCTCGGTTGCCGAAGCCATGAGTGTGACACCGATTGTCATTGATATGAGTTCAATCGGTCGGGATAGCCGATCGCAAATCTCGGTGACCAATACCGCTGCTAGCGATATCCCCGTTGCCATCACCATAGAAGAAGCCACTGTTTCCACAACAGGTGTGGTTACCACCTCGCCTGCTGGAGACCATTTTGTTGTCTATCCCTCCCAAGCCTTGATTAAGCCTGGTGCAACGCAACGATTCCGCGTTCAGTGGGTAGGTGAGCCTGATCTGGCTAAAAGTCGAACGTTTATCTTCTCTGCGGCCCAACAACCTGTGGCCCTGCCGGACGGCGTATCTGGTATACAAATTCTCTATAACTTTGAAGTCGTGGTGTCCGTCGCGCCGCCACGTCAACGCGCAACCATGAACGTTGCCGAGGCAGCCTTTGAAATGGTTGAAGGCAAGCGTCGGGCGGCCCTCACCGTGCTCAACCCCGGCAACGTGCATGCCTATCTCTCAGGCGCTCGCCTTCAACTGGAAGGCAAAGACGCTGCCGGGAAACAAATTTGGGCCAAAACTTTGACGCCAGAAGAGCTAGCCCAAGTAGTGGGCATTGGCCTTGTCCAAGCGGGGGCAACCCGCCGTTTCATCATCCCAATCGACCTGCCTGAGGGTGGCGAGACCATTACAGCATCGGTGCGATATGTCGGACGGCCTTAAACTCCCGCGTGCCACTAGCAAGACCTCCAGCCAGATTGGTACGATCGCGCTGGCATTGCTGTTTGCCCAACCGGCCAAAGCACAAGTCCTTTCTGCTAACCGCTTGGAATCCATTGCAGCAATGGCGGCTGGAGAAGTCCCTGTAGCTGCGCAGGAACCGAGACCAGCTTTATTGGCACAGAATTCCACCGTTGTGCCATTGCCGGCGCGGCCCGGAGCAGCAAACTCCAACGCCCCGCGGGAGTTAGAGATTGTGGTTCCACTATCCGAACGTGGTTCTTTCTTGGGCGATTTGCCCATCATTATCATAAATGAAGAGCCCGTATTCGACTTGAATCGTGTGGCAGATTTGCTGGTGCCGTTTGCCGCGCCTTCCACAATTGACCGACTTCGCGCGCGTGCTGCCAAGGGCAAAGCGACAATTGCCGACCTAACCGCTCTAGATATCAAGGCCGTCTGGGACCCTGGTGCGCTAGCAATCGATGTCATCATTGGTGCTGCCGACAAAGAACGGCGCACGATCGAAATCGTAGACCGGGAGCGTCGCGAGGCCAAAGGGTTTGCCAAGCCTGCAATGTTTTCCGTCGCAGCCAACCTGCGTACCTCCTTAGATTATGTTCACCAAGGCTTTGATAAGGGTCCGCAAGATCCGTTTGTTGACGCAAGTATCTTTGGCCGGATCGCGGGCATTTCCTTTGAGAATGAAGTTATCTACGACACAGGCGGCTTTGGTCTGCGCCGCAACGCTAGCCGTTTATTGTGGGACTTTGAAGAGAGCGGCGTTCGCGTGTTATTGGGGGATATTCGCCCCCCAGTTCGGTCGTTCCAATCGAGCCAAGAGGCGCTAGGCCTATCAATCTTCTCCGCTCGCCAAACCCTACAGCCTTACCGGAACTTTCAACCTCGCGGCGATCAAAGCTTTACTTTGAACGAAGCCTCAAATGTCGATGTCATCATAAATGGTCGAACTGTGCGCCGTTTGCGACTTGACTCAGGACAGTATAATTTAACCGACTTCCCATTCTTGGATGGCCAAAACCGCATTCAGTTCATCGTTGAAGACCGAACAGGCTGGCGAGAATTGGGCAGTTTTGATGTGTTCTTTGACAGGTCACTATTGGAGCCCGGTTTGTCGGATTGGGCTGTCAGCCTTGGTTCAACTTCAACGCGTGGTCTCCGTGGACCCGAATATGACACCGGTTTGTTCTCGGGTTCGGGTTTCTTTCGAAGCGGAATCTCCAATACATGGACCGCGGGTGCGAACTTAGCCCTCCTCGGTGAGCGTGGGCTAGTCGGCGCCGAGACACTCTGGGCAACCCAATATGGCGTAGTCAGCGCTGATGTTGGGTTTTCCTGGGGCAAAGGTGACACCGGTGCAGCCAGCACTCTCACATTCCAGCGCGCGCCGGCTAATGAACCCGGTAAAGACCGTGTTCAATGGGGTCTCTCCGCTCAAGCGCGTTCTGAGTTCTTCAACCCCGCCACCGACTACTCAGCTAGCAACAGCCAAGCGCTCAATCTTGCTGCTTTCTGGAGTCGCAGCTTCGGCGATCGCTATAGTCTTAACCTAAACGCAGCCCATGCGTGGGCGCGCAATAATGAACCCAATCGTTTCTCCGCCAGTGTCGGCGTTGGGGCCCGCCTAACGCAGTCCATTGGCATCAACACGGACTTGTCATGGGAAGACACGCGCCAGGGCGATAGGTTTGCGTTGCGGATCCAGCTCACCTCGCGCTTTGGTCGCGGTGGGTCCGTCACCAGCAGCTATGAGACCCGCGAGAACCGTGCCAGTGTTTCAAGCCAGCGTTCGGGCCAGTCGAGGCTAGGTAGCTGGTCAGTGAATGGCGATCTGCAGCGTACGGACAATAGCAGCAGCGTCAATGGTGGTGCGTTCTTGGCGGGCGGGCGAGGCGAAGTGGGCCTGTCGCACACCACTGCCTTGAATGGCGACTTAACCGATATCACCGATCAACGCACATCACTGCGGTTGGCGGCTGCGGTTGGATTTGCTGATGGTGCGGTTGCATTTGGTCGGCCGGTTTATAGCGCATTTGCGATCGTGCGACCACATCGCACATTGGGCAATCGGACTGTGCTGGTTGATTACAATGGCCAGGGCAGCTCCGGCTATGCCACCAGCCGCATCTTTGGTCCGCCATTGGTAGGCGATATCCTTGTTTATGCACGGCGCGAGCTAAAGCTGGATGTTGACGATTTGCCCGCTGGGTATGATCTGGGCACAGGCTCCATTGCTCTGCGCGCAGCCTTTGGTTCTGGCTACAACTTGCTCGTAGGGTCTGCCGATAATCTGACCGTGATTGGGCGGGCTTTGAATGCTGATGGCGATCCAATCCCCTTCATCGCAGGCACTGCAAAACGCACCGGCAAGCCCGATGCGCCCGCACTTGAGCTTTTCACCAATGGCAGCGGCACTTTCTCCGCCACAGGGCTAGGGCCCGGACAATGGGTAGTGACACTCAACACTCAGCCCGAGCCAACGATCTTACAATTCATCCTCGCCAAAGAAGGCGGCAGCCTGCGCCGCGTCGGCGATTTGAAAGGAACACCTCCATGAACAGGGTCTTTAGAATTGAACCGAGCTCGGTGAACAACAGCGACTGCTCAGGCCAAGGCAGCAGACAGGGATCAGCCGTAACTGAAGAAATGGAATTGGCGGCGGTGTCTGCAAGCGTTGAGCGCAAAGTGGGCTTATTTGAAGTCTTACTGGCGGTGTTGGTGATGCTGGCGGTCTGCATTTTTGGTAGCGCTGAGGCGCAACCTGCTAATTGCAATGGCTCGGCCGCCGTCAACGCTAACTTATCCTATAATCCACTCGGTCCTAGTACCCAGATTTCCGATATTTATATCAGTTGGAATTACAATTGTAACGGCGCCAAGGCTGGAAGGTTCTACACGAACGTAAACGACTGGCCGGACATTAGCGTCGCGACAGAAAGCCTCCAGGTAGCCAGGGGAGAGGTTTATAACTTTCCTGTTCAATCAATTAACAGACCCGCAAATCTGCCCGGCAGCGGCAATTGGACGAATGTTGGATTCGTAAATGATTGGTCGGCTGGCGCAAATCTAAATACGATTCGCGTGTCGATGACGAATGCTGGGATTGTAAATCCAGGAACTAGGTTCCTCCCAGTCAATCTCGTTATTCCCAATACTTCAAACTACTGGTCGTACAGTTATAGTTGCGGATCGCTTTTTCGTCCTCGTACATGCCGTAATTCAGGCTACGACTTAACTTATTATGACAGTCCTAGATCTCTACCAATAGTAATTGCCTCTGCTATGGCATTGTCCCTCTCCGGCGGTGGCTCCACTGGTACGATGGACTTTGGTAACAACCTCGCTACCGCCGCCAAACAATCAGTCAATCTGCGCTTTCGGTCCAACACGCCTTACCGTGTAACCATGAATAGCACCCACAATGGCGTGCTCAAACTCAACAATAGCGCGGCGGCGACAGACCAAATTGCCTATAGCGCTACCCTAAACGGCACCTCCATCACCGAGGGCGCGCCTTTCATCAACACTAGTCCAACTGGCACGGGCGGTGCCGATGTAACCCTGCCCTTTGAAGTCACCATAGGCGATACCTCCAACGCGCGCGCGGGCTTTTACAAGGACGTGGTGACCGTCACTGTTAGTGCCAATCCATAAAGGTGATCCCTCTGAATTTTTTCAAAAAGATCGTCAAAACTGTGCATTTTCTCACAGCATTAAGCCATTCGGTACAACATTGATAACCCGCCAATAGTGCTGCCAGGGCGGTAAGGCTCTTTTGCTTCGAAGACGATGTGTGGGGAATAGAGGTTTAGTCCATCCACCAATGTTCCTGGGCATTCGATGGTTTACACCGCTGCTGGGGTTCTGGATTTCTTACCTGGGAACTGAATGAAGTCTTATGCCAGAAAATAAAGGACTGATCCTCCCACCACCACCGGCTCGACTTCGGCCAGTGGGCATTTTTGCAGCCGCTAAGGCTTCGACTAGGGCAGAGCTAGGCGAGAAATCGATTTTGAAGATTCATGCGCCCGATACCTCCATTTGGCACGATGGAGATGCAACCATCGTTGCGATTCAATCTGGACGCTGCAAACTACAGGTCATGTCGCAAGAAGGGCAAACCACAACCCTAGCTTTCTTGAAGGTTGGTGATGTTGCTGGGCTAATTGAGCAGTCGTCAAACAAAGCCGTCGTTTCAGTTTGCATTGCCACTTCTGACGTGAGTGCCGTTCACATTTCCATTGACCATTTGAAGTCTGCCCTTGAACGGGACGACGAGTTGCGTAACGCAGTTACCGCCTATGTCCGTGACGAAGCCATTTTACTGAGAGCGCGCTTATTTCAGATGGCGACATTGTCGATTCCCGCCCGCGTTGCCGCATATTTGTTGAGTGAGCTTGGGCCTGATGGTTCGTCAGGCGACATCCAGAATCCGCTAACTCATGAAGAGATTGCCTCAATTGTGGGAGCTAGTCGCGAAGCAGTTACCCGCACATTTCGAGCGCTCGCCCGATTGGGTATCGTCACATACTCTCGCCAAAACATTCACGTTGCCAGTATCCAAAAGCTCAGAAGGTACGGGTCCGATTTGTAATGTCCTTACGCCCTCTTTTTGATCTGATTGTCGGTTCCTGTAAGGGCAATCCACAGCGTTGGCGACTTGGACAGGTTCCCAATTGAAATTCCTTTAAGGGTCCAGAGCGCAAATCAGACCTATGAGAAACTAAACGCGCATTAAATCGCTCAATGCACTTAGTCTGTAACAATTTCAGAAGTGTGCGTTTTGTCACAAGCTCGATCGAAAATTCGTGAGACACAAACACTGTCGAGAGCCTGTTAAAGTCAAACAAGCTTTGCATGGCAGTTCTGAAATATAAAGGTATGCCTCTTTATGCAGTCAGATCAGTTACAATCACCCGGGGAGACCAAAATGTCGGATGATACAACAACAGCTTTAAGTCCTCAAAATAATCCACTGCAAACATATGCTCTGCTACCCATCGTTGGGCCGTTTTGGCCTAGAGTCTTTGGCCTTGCCCGGGTCCGGTGGGCTGGTGTCACCGGCTGAGATTGCCAACATAATCGGTGGGATATTCCCGA
>VYKN01000098.1_pt1 | contig 18534 bp, 18 predicted proteins | sample 5114581 | NCBI WGS metagenome assembly VYKN01 (sample SAMN12291810, study PRJNA351875) | freshwater metagenome | isolation source: freshwater lake | place: USA: Michigan, Baker Lake | collected 2011-08-08
AGCCGCCGCCGCCGCCGCCTGCGGGCGGGCCGCCGAAGCCGCCAAACTCATCCGGCGGAGAGCCGAACTCCGAAGAGCCCCGTCCGCCACGCTTCTCCCGACCCGCCTTGCGCCGGTCGAGGTCTTCCTCATCTTCGTCGTCGAACCGCATTCACTTGTCCTGGCCGGCCGCTCAGATCCAGGGTTCATTCCTTCCGGGGCGTCAGGGGACGCGCCGCCCAAATCCATGTGCCTAGCTTTGCTTATCACGGATGAGGCTCCGCTGTGCAAGCACAGTTCATCCCTCAGAGGGCGAATGCATGCATCTCAAATCGCGCGGACGGACCTTGCGCCAGCTTCCGGGCGAGCCACGGTCCGGCCTCCGCCAGACCTTCTTCCAGCCGCCATGGCGGATTGACGACCGTCACGCCGGTCTGGGCGAGCCCCGGCCGATCGCCTGGCGCCGCGACGGCGAGAACGGCGTCAAGGGCAGGTCTGGGCAGGGTTTTCAGGCCTGAGCGCCAGCCGGCTTCCGCTTCAGGATCCTTGATCGGCCGCCAGATGAGATAGGTCATCGTCGCTGCGCGCGCGAGGCCGTCCTCCAGAGCCCCGGCCAGCCTTGCGAATTCGCCCGGCTTTTCAAAAGGCGGGTCGACGATCACAAGACCGCGACGTTCCGGCGCCGGGAGGTAGGCGCGCACCGCTTCCCAGCCGTCGCGGAGCTCGGTCTTGCAGCGCCGATCGCCGACGCAGGCTTCGGCGAGCCTTTCATGCTCTTCGGGATGCAATTCGCAAAACCGCAGCCGGTCCTGCGCACGGGTCGCCGCCAGGGCCAGCGCAGGCGAGCCTGGATAGTGACGCAAGGTCCCATCCGGGTTCGCCGCGCGCAGCGCGTCCAGCCAGTCCCTCACCAGCGCCGGAACGTCCTCCAGCGGCCAGAGCCGGCCGACCCCGTCACGCCACTCGGGGCTGCGCTGGGCTTCCTCCGACGTCAGATCGTACCAGCCGCGCCCGGCATGGGTGTCGATCACGCGGAAGGGGGTTTCCTTGCGGCGAAGTCCTGCAAGAACAGCGGTGAGGATCAGATGCTTCAGCACGTCGGCGAAGTTGCCGGCGTGGAACCCGTGCCGATAGTTCACGCCTGCGCGTCCGCCTCGGCACGTTCACGCCGGATCCTGCGCCAGCGCGACAGGCGACGCAGCATGATGCCGCCCAGTATCAGGGCTGCGCCGATGAGAACGCCCCGGCGCTGGTCGTCATAAAGGCCGATCACCCGGTGCTCGCGCGGGTCGCTTGCCCGATAGAGCACGGTCGCCACAGCCGGAAACGCCTCGCCCGGCGCCCGGGTGCGGGTGCCGACCGCCACGTGACCGACGCCTTGCGCGTCCTCGAACCCATAAAGCGGCACGAGCTTGCCGGGCAGGCGCGGATGCACCGGCTCGGTGTCGAGGAGTTCGCCCTGCGCGGGCGTCGCCCCGATCCGGTAGGCCGCGTCCGAGACCTGCCCCCAGCCGAAGGTCAGCATCGCGGCGACGCCGAACACGATCAAGGTCGTGGAAAACGCCGAGGAATCGGTTGGCAGGGACACCCGGCGCCGCAGCAGCCAGTTGCCGGTGAAGGGCTGATAGCTCATGAGCCCACAGGTAATGCGGATGAGCCGGAAGGAAAAGCGCGCGCTGCGCGAGGCCGGGACACAAAGGCGTCGGATCGGATCGATCCTCGCCGCGCTGGCGATTATCGCGCTCGCCGTCCCGATCAGCCTGTGGCTCGCCGGGGACGAGGCGCAACGGGAAGCACGCCGCACCGTGCCGGACGCTCCGCCCTCCGCGGCCCGCACCGGCGAGGCGCCGTTCGACTTCTGGGTTCTGGCGCTGTCCTGGTCGCCGACCCACTGCGAAAGCCCTGAGGCTGCGGCCCGCGACCGCGAACAGTGCGCCGGCCCGCGCTCCTACGGTTTTGTCGTGCACGGCCTGTGGCCGCAGTATGAGCGCGGCTTCCCGCGGTCCTGCCCGACCGAAGAGCGCGGGCCGACAGCGGCCGAGGTCTCGGCGATGCTGGACCTGATGCCGGCGCGCCAGCTCGTTTCAAATCAATGGGAACGCCACGGAACCTGTTCGGGCCTGCGGGCGCGGGACTATTTCGCGCAAGTACGGGCGGCGCGCGCGAAAGTTGTCGTGCCCGACGACTGGGCGGCGCGCACGGGCTGGACGACGGTCGCGCCGGGCCAGCTGGAACAGGCGTTCATCGCTGGCAACCCGGGGCTGACGCCCGACGCCATCGCCGTGCAGGAACGCGACGGACGCCTGCGCGAGGTGCGGATTTGCCTCGCCCGGGATCTGTCGTTCCGGTCGTGCCGGGAGGTCGACGAACGCGGCGCAACAGGCGGGCGGCTGCGGGTTCCGCCGACGCGGGGCTGAGCCCGACCGGTTCAGCCGGCGATTGCCGACCCGTCGCGCTCGCCGGTGCGGATGCGCAGGGCCGCCTCGAGGTCGGACACGAAGATCTTGCCGTCGCCGATCTTGCCGGTGTTGGCTGCGGCGGCCACCGCCTCGATCACCTTGTCCACCATCTCGGACGGGATCGCGATCTCCACCTTCACCTTCGGCAGGAGCTTCACTTCGTACTCGGCGCCGCGATAGACCTCGGTCTTGCCCTTCTGGCGCCCGTAGCCGCGCACTTCCGTCACGGTCAGACCGCTCACCCCTGCATCCGTGGCCGCATCGAGCACGGCGTCCAGACGGCTCGGCTTGATGATGGCGGTAATCATTTTCATGGCGCGCTAACCCCCGCGAACAACCAGGCTGTTCCGCCTCCGACCATAGCGCAATCGCGTGTGATCACGCGATAGGCGCCGATCCGCGACGGTCGGTGCAGGCTGGCGCCGCATTTGTGTTCGCGCAAGCGTCTGGCTTGCCTCGATTGTGTGCGGGTCGGCGGCTGAGCGCCCGGGACGCCGTGAGCGGACGGGCGAAGGCGACCCGGCGGGCCTTCGCCGGGGTGGCTTCCACATGGAGCCGCTTGACCGCCTCGACCAGCAGCGCGCCGCCGAAGGCGGGCCACAGCCGCTCGCCAGTCCGCTCCCAGCTCTCGGCCGCGCCGCAGGCTATGCGCCAGGACAGGGGCGGCGCATAGAGCGCCCGCGCCCAGGCCGCCGGCTGGAACAGGGCGTCCGTCAGGGCCGCGCCGAGCTGGCTGCGCGAGAACGGCCGGCCGTGGCCGAAGGGCGTTGATTCCGCGCGCGACCAGAGCCCGGTCCGGTTCGCCACAATCACGATCAGCCGGCCTTCCGGCGCGGTGACCCGCCACAGTTCGCGCAGCAGCGGGCGCAGGGCCGGCGCCTCTTCCAGGGCATGCACCACCAGGCAGCGGTCGAAGACGGCGTCGGCGAAGGGCAGCCGGTCCTCGTCGCCGATGGTGGAAGCCACCGGCCCGTCCCCGTCGGGCCAGGGTTCGACCCCCTGCCCCGCCGGCATGAAGGCGACGCACCGCCGCGCATCCTTCGCCAGCCGCCCGAGCCAGGGGGTGGCGTAGCCGTAGCCCAGCACGTCGAGACCGCCGGCGTCCGGCCAGACCGACGCGATCCGCCGCTCGATCATCGCCTGGGCCGCCTGTCCGATCGGGCCGGCGTAGAATTGCTGCAGGGCGTGGATGTCGAGCCGCATGGCGCCTTGGGATCGTGGTCTGGCTCATGCTAACCGATCCGTGCAGGAGGTCGACCCTTGGCAGGCCAGCTTCAGATCCGGCAGTTCCCCTGCCTGAGCGACAATTACGGCTTTCTGGTTCATGACCTGCAGAGCGGCGAGACCGCCTGCATCGATACCCCGGAGGTCGAGGCGATCGAGGCGGCGTTGGCTGCGGCCGGCTGGCGGCTGACCCAGATCTGGAACACCCACTGGCATCCCGATCATGCCGGCGGCAACGCCGCGCTCGTCGCCCGGCACGGCGCGACCGTGATCGGCCCGGCGGAAGTGGAGCGGATCGCGGCCCGTCCGGACCGGGTGGTCGGCGCCGGAGACACGGTGCGGCTCGGCGGCCATGAGGCCGGCGTGCTCGACGTCTCGGGCCACACGCTCGGCCATATCGCGTTCCATTTTGAGGGCGAGAACGTCGTTTTCGTCGGCGATGCGCTGTTCGCGCTGGGATGCGGACGGCTTTTCGAGGGAGACGCCGGGATGGGATGGGCAGGTCTGGCGCGCCTTGCGCAGCTGCCGGCGGACACGACCGTCTATTGCGCGCACGAGTACACCGCCGCGAACGCCCGCTTCGCCGCGACGGTCGAGACCGGCAACGCCGCCCTCGCGGCCCGCATCGAGGACATCACCCGGCTGCGCGCTCAGGGTCAGCCGACCGTGCCGACCACCCTTGCGCTCGAACGCGCGACCAACCCCTTCCTGCGGGCGGACCTGCCCGAACTTGCCGCAGCCGTGGACCTCCCCGGCGCGCCCGCCCACGAGGTCTATGGCGAAATCCGCCGGCGCAAGGACGTGTTCCGGTGAACCGCGCCATCGCCGGCGACCTGTCGGCCCGCGAGGTGATCCGCCTGCTCGATCTGAAGCCGCATCCCGAAGGGGGCTGGTACGCCGAGACGTTCCGGGACGCCGCCGGGCCGAAGGGCCGGGGTTGGGCGACCTGCATCCACTACCTGCTCGACGTCGGCGAGGTGTCGCACTGGCACCGGGTGGACGCGGCCGAACTGTGGTTCTGGCATGCCGGCGGCCCGCTGGCGCTGTCGATCAGCGAGGACGGCGCGGCGGCCCGGGCGATCCGGCTCGGACCTGACCTGCGTGCAGGTCAGGCGCCCCACGCCGTGGTCCCGGCCGGCGCCTGGCAGGCGGCCGAAAGCCTCGGCGCCTGGACGCTGGTGAGCTGCGTCGTCGCGCCGGGGTTCCGGTTCGAAGGCTTCGAGATGGCGCCGCCGGACTGGTTCCCGGGGCGCTGACCGGTCACTCCGCTGCGAGGGCGACCGGCGGCGCCACGCCATAGAGCGCGGCCTTGGCGGCGGCGTATTCGGCGGCGAACCGATCGACCAGCGCGCCGGCGGTCCCGACCTCCTTGATCGCGCCGATGCCCTGGCCGCAGCCCCAGATGTCGCGCCAGGCCTTCTTGGACTGGTTGCCGCCGGACCCGAAGTTCATGGCGGAGGGGTCGCTCTTGGGCAGGTTTTCCGGATCAAGGCCCGCCGCGACGATGGAGGGCTTCAGATAGTTGCCATGCACGCCGGTGAAGAGGTTGGTGTAGACGATGTCCTCGGCGCGGCTCGCGACGATCATGTCCTTGTAGGCCTGTTCGGCGTTCGCCTCGGCGGTGGCGATGAAGGGCGAGCCGATATAGGCGAAGTCCGCGCCCATGGCCTGGGCCGCCAGGATCGCCCGGCCGTTGGCGATGGAGCCGGAGAGCAGCAGCGGCCCGTCGAACCACTCGCGGATCTCCTGCACCAGCGCGAAGGGCGACAGCCCGCCCGCATGGCCGCCTGCGCCGGCGCACACCGCGATGAGCCCGTCCGCGCCCTTCTCGATCGCCTTGCGCGCGAACTGCACGTTGATGATGTCGTGAAGGACAATGCCGCCGTAGCTGTGGATCGCGTCGTTCAGCCAGGGCTGGGCGCCCAGCGAGGTGATGACCACCGGGACCTTGAACTTCACGCAGGCCTCGACGTCATGCTCCAGCCGGTCGTTGGTCTTGTGGACGATCTGGTTGACCGCAAACGGCGCAGCCGGACGATCGGGGTTGGCCGCGTCCCATTCGGCAAGCTCGGTGGTGATCCGGTCGAGCCAGTCATGCAGCACCGGCCCCGGACGGGCGTTCAGCGCCGGGAACGAGCCGACCACGCCGGCCTTGCACTGGGCGATCACCAGATCGGGGTTTGACACGATGAACAGCGGGGCGGCGACCACCGGAATGCGCAGGCGGCTGAGAACGGGCGGAACGGACATGGACGGCGTTTCCCTGAGGCTTGTTTTCAACCCCTCAGCCTAGTGCGCGCGCGCGCCGCCGCAAGCGGGCGCCGCTGGGGAAGGCGCCGGCGCCCTTGCGCGCAAACCATGTCTCAGCCACTTGTAGCCCATGACTTACCTTGATGCCGTGGACGCGCCCCAGCAGCGCACGACCGAGATCAAGCTGCATGGACCGGAGGCGTTCGCCGGCATGCGCCAGGCCGGCCGGCTCGCCGCCGCCTGCCTCGACATGCTTGCCGATCATGTCGCCGAAGGCGTGACGACCCAGCGGCTTGATGATCTGGCGCGCGAATTCGTGCTGGATCACGGCGCCATCCCCGCTTGCCTGATGTATCGCGGCTACGGCCATGTGATCTGCACCTCGATCAATCACGTCGTGTGCCACGGCATCCCGGGACCGCGAACGCTGCGCGAAGCAGACATCATCAACATCGACGTCACGGTGATCGTCGACGGCTGGCACGGCGACACCAGCCGGATGTTCGCGGTCGGCCCGGTCAAGCGCAAGGCCGCCCGCCTGATGGACGTGACCTATGAGGCGATGATGCGCGGCATCGCAGCCATCCGTCCCGGCCTTCGGCTCGGCGATCTGGGCTGGATCATCCAGAGCTACGCCGAACAGCAGCGCTGTTCGGTGGTGCGCGACTTCTGCGGCCACGGCCTCGGCCAGGTGTTCCACGACGCGCCGAACATCCTGCACTTCGGCAAGCGCGGCGACGGGCCGGAGCTGCGCCCGGGCATGTTCTTCACCGTCGAGCCGATGGTGAATCTCGGCAAGCCGGCGGTCAGCATCCTGCCGGACGGCTGGACGGCGGTGACCAAGGACCGGGCGCTGTCGGCCCAGTATGAACACTCGGTCGGGGTGACCGAGGACGGCTGCGAGATCTTCACCCGCTCGCCGGCCGGGCTCGACACGCCCCATACGCTTGTGCCGATCGCGGGCTGACATGTCGGACGCGGGCGCCCATGACGGCCACCGCGGACGCTTGCGCGAACGGTTCGCCAGGGCGGGCCAGGACGCCCTGTCCGACCACGAGGTTCTGGAACTGATCCTGTTCGCGCCCCTGCCCCGGCGCGACACCAAGAGCATCGCCAAGGCGCTGCTCGCCCGCTTCGGGTCGCTGGACGGGGTGTTCGGGGCCGAGATCGGCGATCTGACGGCGATCACAGGGATGGGCGAAACCGCGGCCCTGCATCTCAAGGCCCTGCATGTCGCCGCCCAGCGCATGGGCCGGGACGCGGTGATGAACAAGCCGGTCCTGTCGTCCTGGAGCGCGGTGCTCGGCTATTGCCGCACCGCCATGGCCGAGCTGCCGCGCGAGCAGTTCCGGGTGCTCTATCTCGACAAGAAGAACCGCCTGATCTGCGACGAGGTCATTTCCGACGGTACGGTCGACCAGACGCCGGTCTATCCGCGCGAGGTGGTGCGGCTGGCGCTGGCGCGCCACGCCTCCTCAATCATCCTCGTGCACAACCACCCGTCCGGCGATCCGACCCCTTCGCGGGCCGACATCGAACTGACCCGCGAGATCATCGCCGCCGCCCGCGCCCTCGACATCTCGGTCCATGACCATCTGATCATCGCGCGCGGCGCAACGACCAGCCTCAAGGCGCAAGGGTTGATCTAGAACTCCGAGTTCACCCGGTCCTGCTGGTTCGGCGCGGCCACGCGCGGACGCGGCGGCGTCGCCTGCGAATCGGTCGGAGCAGAGGGGGTCGCGGACGGACCGGGCCGCACCGGCCCTGCCGGCTGGACCGGCGTCGTGGCGGCCAGCCGAGTGATCTGCTCGGTCATCACCCCGTCGACCACTGCGGCCAGCGCGTCGAGCTTCATGAAGGGCGCGCCAGAGACCCGGTAGTCGGCGGTCAGTTTCGTGCCCGCGCCCTCGGGCGCCAGCGTGATCGTCCAGACGCCATGGGCGCCCAGCTCCTGCAAGGGCCCGAAGGCGCCTTCCAGACGCACCTGGCGATCCGGCGTCAGCGACAGGACCCGTGCATGCTCGACAGCCCCGCCCGGCCAGCGTTCGCAGAAGCAGCCGCCCGGCGCGAGTTCCAGCCGCAGCCGGTCCGCATCGCCCGAATAGGTGTGGCTCGCCTTCCACCACCGCTCGATCCTGCCGAGCTGGCGCCAGACGTCCGACGGTGCAGCCGCCGTCGTCGCCGTCGCCCGAAGCCGGAACCCAGACGGTTCGGAATGGACCACTTCAGCCTGCGCGGCCGTCGCCAGAGCCGCCGCCGCCAGAAACACCGCAATCCTCATGTGCCCCACCCTGATTGACGCGTCTCCACATGCCACGCGAAGGTGACAGAAAACGATCACATCAGGGATGGCAAACGCAATGACCAAGGCTGCTGTCGCGCTTCAGAAGGCGCCCCGACGCACCGCGCGGATCGAGCCGGACGAAACGCTGCCGCGCGTGTGCGTCATCGGGGCCGGCTCGTCCGGCATCGCGACCGCCAAGGTCCTATACGAGGCGAAGATCCCGTTCGACTGCTTTGAGAAGTCCGATGCGATCGGCGGCATGTGGGTGTTCAAGAACGCCAACGGCCTGTCCTCGGCCTACCGGTCGCTGCACATCAACACCTCGCGCGACAAGATGGCGTACTCGGACTTTCCGATGCCGGAGGACTATCCGGACTATCCGCACCACGCCCAGATCGCCAAATATTTCAACGACTACGTCGACTGGTTCGGTTTCCGCCACACGATCACGACCAACTGCGCCGTCACCTGGGTGCAGCGCCGCGACGACGGGCTGTGGGAGGTCACGCTCGAGACCGGCGAAAAGCGGCTCTATGACGCGGTGTGCGTGGCCAACGGCCACCACTGGGACCCGCGCTGGCCTGATCCGAAAATCCCGGGCCAGTTCAACGGCGTGGAGATGCATTCGCACTACTATGTGGACCCGACGGATCCGATCGACTTTCGCGGCAAGCGGGTCGTGGTGGTCGGCTTCGGCAATTCCGCGCTCGACATCGCCTGCGAGCTTGGCCGCAAGGAGGTGACCGACCGGATGTGGCTGTCGATGCGCCGCGGCTATTGGGTGATCCCCCGCTACTTTGGCGCCGCCGTGCTGGATGCGGACAATCCGCACCCCAGCCAGGACCCGCCCTGGCTGGCGCGCGTGCTGCCCAAGTCGCTGCTGTCCTGGCTCGGCGAGAAGAAGATCGAGAACATCATCGGCCGGCCGGAGGACCACGGCTTGCCCGCCCCCAGCCATCCGATCGGCGCAAGCCATCCGGCGATCAGCCATGAGATCTTCAACCGGATCGGCTCCGGCGACGTGATCATCAAGGGCGACATCGCGCGGTTCGAAGGCGACACGGTGCATTTCAAGGACGGTTCCAGCCTTGAGGCGGACGTCGTGATCTACTGCACCGGCTACAACATCCGCTTCCCCTTCTTCGACCAGACCTTCGTGTCCGCGCCCGACAACGACATCGCACTGTGGAAGCGGATGATCGATCCGGCGATCCCGGGCCTCTATTTCATCGCGCTGGTGCAGCCCCTGTGCGCCATGATGCCGATTGCCGAAGAGCAGTCGAAGCTCGTGGCGGCGCATCTGACCGGCGCCTACGCCGCACCCTCGCCCGAAAACATGGCCGCCGAGCGCGACGCCATGCATGCGGCCGTCAAGGCCGGCTACGTCAACAGCGCCCGCCACACCATCCAGATCAACTGCGGGAGCTATACCTTTGATCTGCGCAAGGAGTTGAAACGCGGGCGCGCACGGGCGAAGAACGCTCCCGGGCGGCTGCCGATCCCGCCGCGGGCCGCTCGGATGGGACCGCGCCTGGCCGCCGCCGAGTGAACGCGTGCGTGAGGACGAAATGAGCGTGGAGTCGATCACGGCGCCGGAGACCGGCAAGCGCGAGCGCGCAAAGGCCCAGAACCGCGACGCCATCCTCGACGCCGCGCGCCAGGTGTTCGCCGAACTCGGCTATGAGACGACCAGCGTGCGCGACATCATCCGGCGCACCGATCTGGCCTCCGGGACTTTCTATAACTATTTCAAATCAAAAGAAGAAGTCTATCACGCGCTGCATGACGACGGCATCCAGCGGTTTCGCCCGCTGCTGCGCGCGGCGCGCGAGGGCGCGCATGACTTCGAAGCGTTCGTGCGGGCGGCCTATCTGGCCTATTTCCGCTACTGCGCCACGGACGGCGCGCCGCGCTTCGTGCGCATGCAGGATCCGGCCTGGACGCAGGTGCGGTTCGACACGCCCGAGACCCGCGCGCTGTTCGACGAGCTGAAGACCTATCTGGTGGACTTCCTGTCCAGCCAGGGCCTCGGCGGCGTCGATCCGGACTATTTCACCGCCGGCTGCATGGGGGTGGCCGAGCGTCTCGCCGAACGGATGATGGCGCGCAACGACACCGGCCCGGAGGACGCGGCGGACTTCGCAACCGCCTACACCATGGGCGGACTGAAGGGCGTGTCGGCATGAGCCTTCAGACGAAGATCGCCCGGCTGCTCCTGAAGCTGCCGGCCGGCGCCTTGCGCGCCCTGTCCGGCGGCGCCCCGGTGGAGATCGGCGGGCGGGTGCTGGACCCGCACTTCCAGTTCCTCGCCCATGCCGCGGCAAGGCGCCCGGCGCCGACGACCGCCCCGACGGCCGCCGAGGCGCGCGCCCAGACGAGAGCGCTGGTCGATCTCGCCGGCGGGCCGGCCGAACCCGGCGTCAGCTGGACCGAGCAACCCATCCCTGTCGACGGCCGCACCATCCCGGCGCGGCTCTACCGTCCGGGCAAGCCCCGGCCCGGCGCAGTGCTGATGGTGTTCTACCATTTCGGCGGCGGGGTCGTTGGCGATCTTGAGACCTGCCATGCCTTCTGCACCATGCTGGCGGCGTCCCTTGGCGCGCCTGTGCTGTCGGTCGACTACCGGCTGGCGCCGGAACATCCCTGGCCCGCAGGCCTGCAGGACGCGCTGGACGCCTTTCTGTGGGCGCGGCTGAACGCCGAACGCCTCGGCGGCCGGCCGGGCGCGGCGGCCGTGGGCGGGGATTCCATGGGCGGCAACTTCGCGGCGATCATCGCCCAGGACATGGCCCGGATGGCACAGCCCCAGCCGTTCCTGCAGCTTCTGATCTACCCGGCGACGGACCTGGCCGCATCCGGGGGCTCCATGGACCTCTACGCCGAGAGCTTCCCCCTGACCGCCCAGACCATGGCCTTCTTCATGGCGAACTATCTGCCGCCGGGCGCCGACACCGATGATCCGAGACTGTCGCCGCTGAAGTCGCCGGACTTGGAAGGCCTCGCCCCGGCGCTCGTCTTCACCGCCGGGTTCGATCCCCTGTGCGACCAGGGGCGCGTCTACGCCGACCGGCTCGAGGGCGCGAAGGTGAACGTGCTCTACCGCTGCTTCGACAGCCTCGCGCACGGCTTCACCGCTTTCACCGGCGTCGTGCCTGCGGCCGATTCGGCGTGCCGGCAGATCGCAGCCGAGACAGCCCGCGCCTACGCCGCGCTTGGCGCTTAGGCGCCGGGCGCCCGTCCAGCGGGCGCCGCTGCGGCGGATCGTCCGGGTTCGGCGCAAATCGCTCGACAGGCCGGCGCTTGCGCGCCACACGCCGCCGCAACGTGACAACGCTTGTCGCCGCCTCTGTCACGGAACTGTCATGTAACTGTCACCGAGCCGTAGGGGAGCGGCGATACGAGGCGCGCACTTCCATGCGGACGGCTCCCTCCATCCCGTCCGCGAGAGTTCGAGGGGGCTCTCCGCCATGTCCATGATCCGTCGTCTTGCCCGCGGCTGCGCGCTGTCCGTTCTCGCTGCAGCCCTCGTCGCCCCTGTCGCCGTCTATGCGCAGGAAACCACGTCCTCCATCCGCGGCGCGGTGACCGGCCCGAACGGCCCGATCGCCGGCGCGACCGCCACCATCGTCCACGTGCCGTCAGGCACGCGCGCGACCGCTCGCTCCAACGCCGACGGCCTGTTCGTCGCCAACGGTCTGCGCGTCGGCGGTCCGTTCACGGTCGATGTGACCGCGGACGGCTTCCAGTCGACCCAGGTCAGCGACGTGTTCCTGCAGGTCGGCGAGCCCTACCGCCTGCCGATCGCGCTCGAGAGCGCGGTGCGCCGCGAGACCGTGGTCGTCACGGCCGCCTCGCTGGGCGGCGCGACCGACACCACCGGCGCCTCCACCAACCTGCGCCGCGACGACATCGAGGCCGTGGTCGCGATCACGCGCGACATCCGGGACATTGCGCGTCAGTCGGCGCTGGTCTCGGCCAACTCGCGCGGCGACGGCGGCATCTCGATCGCCGGCTCCAACCCGCGCACCAACCGCATCACCATCGACGGCGTGCAGGCCCAGGACGACTTCGGTCTGAACACCGGCGGCCTGCCGACCCGGCGCGGCCCGGTCTCGCTCGACGCGGTTGAGCAGTTCACCGTTCAGGCGGTGCCGTTCGATGTGGAAAACGGCGACTTCCTCGGCGGCGCCATCGACATCGTGCTGCGCTCAGGCACCAACCGGTTTTCCGGTTCGGCTTTCGTGAACTATCTCAACGAGGGTCTCGTCGGCAGCCGTATCCTCGGAACAGCCCTGACCAATCCGCGCGAGACGGTGCAGCTGCGCCAGATCATCACCCAGGAGAACTGGGGCGCCACGCTGCGCGGGCCGATCATCCCGAACCGGCTGTTCTTCGCCCTGGCCTATGAGACCTACGAGACCCAGGACATCACGACGACCGGCCTTGTGGGTTCAGGCGCCGCCAACGGCATCATCGGCACGACCGGCATCGCCAACACGCTGACGCAAGGCGATGTGGACGTCGTGACCGGCATCCTGCGTTCGACCTACAACTCGAACTACCCGGCTGGCGGGATTCCGCTGACCAAGCCGATCACCGACGAGAAGCTCACGGCCCGGATCGACTGGAACATCACCGACAAGCACCGGGCGAACTTCACCTATCGCCAGTCCGAATCCGGCCTGATCCAGCGCACCAACATTACCGCGACGTCCGCCGGTCTCGACAGCCAGTGGTACCTGACCGGCGAAGACGACAAGACCTACTCGTTCCAGCTGAACTCGGACTGGACCGATCTCTTCTCGACCGAACTGCGCGTGAGCTATCGCGACTACACCCGCCTGCAGGAACCGCCGGCCGGCCAGAACTTTGCGGACGTGCAGGTCTGCAACTTCGCGACCGCCGACGCGTCGCCGAACGCCGGCAGCCTGACGCTCTGCCAGAACGCCACTGGCGCGACCGTGTCGATCACCCGCTTCGGGGCCGACCAGTTCCGCCATGCGAACTTCCTCAACACGAAGAATACGCAAGCCCAGCTTTCCGGCGAGTACATCTGGGGCGATCACACGATCAAGGCAGGTATTCAGTACCAGGCGCCGGAGATCTTCAACCTGTTCGTGCCCAGCTCGGACGGCGTCTACTATTTCGACAATGTCGCGGACTTCCGCGCCGGTCGCGCCAATCGCCTGATCTACCAGAACCATCCGTCCGGGGACCCGAACCGCGCCGCCGCCGTGTTCGACTACACGATCCTGACCGGTTTCGTGCAGGACACCTGGGATGTGACCGATACGCTGCAACTGCAATACGGCGTCCGGTACGACAGCTATTCGGTTGATCAGAAGCCTGCGCTGAATAACGCGTTCGTGGGTCGTTACGGCTTCAACAACCAGATCACCTATGACGGTCTGGACGTGCTGATGCCGCGCCTCGGCTTCAAGTGGGACGCGACCGACACTGTCCGGATCGCGGGCGGTCTCGGCCTGTTCTCCGGCGGTCTGCCGGACGTGTTCCTGTCGAACTCCTTCTCCAACACCGGGGTTCTGACCAGCCAGATCGACATCATCCGCAACGTCGACGGCACCTTCCGCGAAGCCAACAATACCCCCGGCTTCACGCAAGCGACCGGCGCGGATGCACTGAACAACCTCGCCAACGCGCAGTTCGGCACGCGCCTGCCGGCTTCGGTTCAAGCCCTTCTGGGCGGCGCGATCATCCCGCCGACCAACGAGACAAACTCTCTGGCCCCGAATTTCGAGATGCCGTCCGACTGGAAGGCGAACATCTCGGTCACCGCCGACCTGTTCGACGGCTGGCGCTTCGGCGGCGACGTTGTGGTTACGGCAGTCAATGAAGGCCTCGCCTTCCGCGACATCCGCGCCCAGCGTCTGATCGTGAACAATCAGCAGGCCCTCACGCCGGACGGCCGCATCCGCTACGACGGTCTGACAGGCGCGCAGCGCACGCAAGCCGGTCAGGTGGTGACATCGACCAACCCCGGCGGCAACCGGGACATCCAGGCGTTCAACCCCGGCGGCGACCTCGGCGTCGGCATTGTCGCCGCACTGTCGGTCGGCAAGTTCTGGGACAACGGCATCTCGTTCGACCTCGCCTATACGTGGCAGGACATCGAGGCGCGGGCCGGCTCGGCGCGCTTCTCCTCGACGGCGTCTTCGTTGTTCAACAGCCAGCAGTTCAAGCTGGATCCGAACGATCCGGTCTACGGCCGCTCGGAAGAGGAAATCCGCAACGCCATCAAGTTCAACCTGGGCTGGCGCGGCGAGGTGTTCGGCGATCTGGAGACGCGGGTCAGCCTGTTCGGCGACCGTCGTTCGGGTCGTCCCTACACGTTCACGATGTCGCCCCTCGGCGCCGGCCGGAACCCGGTCACCGGCACCAACGGCACGACGTTGTTGGCCTACATTCCGGACATGAGCGGCACGATCACTGGGCCGGCAGCGGGCGTGGCCGGTGCGGGCTGGACAGTGTCGAGCGACACCCGGGTTGCGTTCGACACCGAGGCCAGCGCGCTCCAGGTGCGCGACCTCGTGAACCGGCTGGGCCTGCCGCAGGGCTCGATCGTCGACAAGGCGATCAAGAACAACCCGGACATCTTCCGTCTGGACATGCAGCTTTCTCAGGAAATCCCGACCTTCTGGGAAGACCACAAGGTGAAGCTGACGTTCGACATCGCGAACGTGCTGAACCTCATCAATGCGCGCTGGGGCCTCGTGGAGGAATATCCGGAGGCCTACCGCCTCTTCAACGTCGCGTGCGCGACCGCGACCGGCCAAGCCAACGACCTCGGCGCGGTGGCGTGCAATCGCTACCGGATCTCGGGCGTGAACACGACGCAGGACACCCTGCGCAACACCGAGCTGTCGCGCTGGGCGATCCAGATCGGGCTCAAGTACGAGTTCTGATCGCGCAAGCTTGCAAGCGTCATGAAGGGCGGCTCCGATGGGGCCGCCCTTCTCATTTGGAGCCGGCCTATGGCCTCGACATTCGATCCGCGTCGCCGCGCCTTTCTCAACGCCGCTGCCGCCGCATCTGCGGCCGCCGCCTTCGCCGCGCCGTGGCGCGGGAGCGCGCTGGCCGCAACGCCCCGCTGGCTGAACGATCCGTTCTCGCTTGGTGTGGCGTCAGGCGATCCCACGTCGGACGGCTTCGTGCTGTGGACCCGGCTCGCCCCGGCGCCGCTCGACCCCGAGTACCGGATCGACGGCCCCGTCGAGGTGGCCGTCGAGATCGCCGAGGACGAGGCCTTCAAGCTGATCACGCGGCGCCAGACCCTGATCGCCCGGCCGGATCACGCCCATGCCGTGCATGCCGAGATCGAGGGTCTACGCCCCGGCCGGCCTTACTGGTACCGCTTCCGCTCCGGCGCCGCCGTCAGCCGCATCGGCAGGACCTCGACCGCGCCGGCCTTCGGCCAACCCCTGCAGCGGCTGCGGTTCGGCTGGCACTCCTGCGCCCATTACGAACAGGGCTTTTTCTCGGCCTACCGCGATCTGGCCCGCCAGAACCCGGACCTGGTGCTGTCGCTCGGCGATTACATCTATGAGGTCAGCTGGGGACCGCAGGTGCGCCGACAGCCGGTGAACGACGCGGTCACGCTGGATGAGTTTCGCCTGCTGCACGCCGGCAACAAGCTTGATCCGGACCTGCAGGAACTTCACGCGGTCGCGCCCTGGCTGTTCATCTGGGACGACCACGAGGTCGTGAACGACTATCAGGGCGATGTGGGCAAGATGCTGCCCGGCCAGGACCCTGCCGGTTTCCGCGCCCGCAAGATCGCCGCCTACAAGGCCTTCTTCGAGCATGTCCCCCTGCGGCTGCGCTCGCGCTTTGATGCGGCCGAACGCATGCGGATCTGGGGCGAATGCGGCTACGGCGACCTCGTCGACTTCACCTTGCTGGACACCCGCCAGTACCGCTCCCGCGCCGCCTGCCCGCCGCCGGGCAATCTTGAGGCCTGGCTCGCCCCGCTCGACAAGGACAAGTGCCCGGACCTGTTCGACCCGAACCGGTCGATCCTCGGCGCCGAGCAGGACCGCTTCGTGCGCGACCAGTTCATGCGCGCGCCGTTCAAATGGTCGGTGCTGGTGCAGCCGACGCTGTTCGCGCCGCTCAACCAGACCAACAGCGCCGGCCAGGCGGTCACCTTCACCGACGGCTGGGGCGGCTTTGCGCCGGCCCGCCAGCGCCTGGTCAATCTGATGGCCCAGCGCCGCCAGACCTCGACCTGCGTGGTGATCGGCGGCGACATGCACGCCTTCTGGGCCACCGAGATCAAGGAGGATCTCGCAAGGCCCGAAAGCGCGACCGTGGCGGTGGAGTTCATCCCGTCTTCCGTCACCTCACACAGCTACGCCTATGAGCGGTTCAACGCGATGCTGCCGCAGAACCCGCACATCAAGTTCTTCGACGACCGCTCGCGCGGCTACGGCCTCGCCGACGTCACGCCCAAGACGATGGACGTGCGCCTGATGTCCACATCCTCGGTTTGGCGGCGCGAGGCGACCTACAGCCCGATCCGGCGCTATGTGGTGGAAGCCGGCCGCCCGGCGCTGAACGCGGCGTAAGGGACGCGTCCGACCGCGCTCGTGCGGCAAGGCGCCGCGCGCGTCGAAATTCGACATGATTTCAAAGTAGCACGCGCTGCAGCCCGTGAACGTCAACAATCGTCCGCGACGCGCTTGCAGACGCGATCCCTTTCGTTTAGATAATTAGCTTGTTAGCTAAATGGTGACGCATGGACGACGTGTTCGAAGCACTGGCCTCAACGCCGAGACGGAAAATTCTGGCTTATCTGAGCGAAGCCGAACTCACGGCCGGCGAGATCGCCTCGCGCTTCGACATGACCAAGCCGTCGATCTCGAAGCATCTGTCCATTCTGGAAGGCGCGGGCCTGATCACCAGCCGGCGCGAGGGGCAGTTCATCCGCTACGCGCTCGTGCGGGACAACCTCGTGAATACGCTGAACGGGTTCGTTCAGGAGGTCTGCCCGGTCTCGCGGCCTCTGAAACGCGAGAGCCGGAAGATCCGGCAGGAGCGCGGATAGTTCCAACTTTGCAGGAGCGGGAGGCGGCCATGGATTGGTCACACAAGTCAGAGCGGATCGTCCCGGATCCGTTGTCGAACGCTACGCTGGGCGTGGTGCGTTGGAGCCCCGTGAAGTCAATCTGGATCGGCGGGATGACGGCGGTCGCTGTGATCGGCGGCCCGCTTCTGTTCCGATGGGACGCGTTCGTCGTTTTCCTTGTGTTGAGTGCGGTCACATTGTGCTGCGGCCACTCGGTCGGCATGCATCGAAGGCTGATTCACAACAGTTTTGAGTGCCCGAAGTGGCTGGAGTACGCGATGGTGTATTCCGGCGTGCTGGTCGGCATGGCGGGCCCTTTCGGGCTGATGAAGCAGCATGACCTGCGCGACTGGGCGCAGCGTCAGCCTGACTGCCACGACTATCTGAAGCATGGTGGCGGCATCGTCCGGGACGGTTTCTGGCAATTGCACTGCGACCTTGAGCTGACGCATCCGCCGAAGTTCGTGCCCGAAGCGCGCATCGCGCATGACCGGGTCTATCTGTGGATGGAGCGCTACTGGATGTGGCAGCAGGCGCCGCTTGCGCTCGTGCTGTTCGCCTTGGGTGGCTGGAGCTGGGTCGTGTGGGGTATTGCGGCGCGGGTCTCGGTCAGCGTCACCGGCCATTGGCTGGTCGGCTATTTCGCCCACAATGAGCATGTCGGGGGACCGATGCGCTGGCGTGTCGACGGCGCCGGCGTGCAGGGCCGCGACGTGCCGATCGCTGCGCTTTTGTCCATGGGCGAGAGCTGGCACAACAACCACCACGCCTATCCAGGTTCCGCGCGTCTGGGGCTGGACGCCGACCAGCCGGATCCGGGCTGGTGGCTCATTCTGGGGCTTCAGCGGCTTGGCCTGGTCCAGGACATCAAGACCCCGGCCGTCCTGCCGGCGCGGCCCGCGCTCTCACGGGTGTCGGACCGGGACGGCGGATGCGGGGCGACGCGCGTCGGCATGCGTCTGGCGCGCTGGATGCGCAGGCAGCTGGTGATGCGCGCCGTACTGCGCGATCTGCACGCGCTGGCCTGAGACAGGGACGGCATCAACGGCCCTGCAGGCGGACGCATCCGCCGGCAGGGCCCGCCCCTCTTGCGTTCCACTCTCCGATGGAACAAAAAGAGAACATGCAGAACGCGGGAACCCTGGCCGAGTTGCGGCGCACGGTGCGCGCCCTGGAGGGGGCGAGCCGTCGGCCGCAGCCTGCCTCGAGCGGCGCGGCCGATCTTGACGCGGCCCTGCCCGGCGGCGGCGTCG
>VYKN01000099.1_pt1 | contig 18492 bp, 14 predicted proteins | sample 5114581 | NCBI WGS metagenome assembly VYKN01 (sample SAMN12291810, study PRJNA351875) | freshwater metagenome | isolation source: freshwater lake | place: USA: Michigan, Baker Lake | collected 2011-08-08
CGCGCCGAGCGACGCTGCAGCCAGCGCGTTGCGACGCGACAGGATCGACCGGCCCATGTATTCGTCTGCCCTGTCTGTCATCAGCTTCCTCCTGGTGTTGGGCGCCCGTCCGGGGCCGCAAACGACAGCGAAAGACCCGCGCCCGCCTGCATCGCGGCGGCGAGCAAGAACCGGCCGGCCGCCAGATCCTGGATGATCGACCCCAGCGACTTGTAGATCGTGATGTCGGAGTCCCGGGTCCGCCCGGCGACATCGCCGCGCAGCACCTGGCCAAGCGCGCCGAGAATATGGCCGTCCGTCACGGCGCCGGCTGCAAGAGCGGCGCGATACTCCCCGCCCTGGGCCTGCACGCCGGCGACCGAGTCGGCGAAAAAGCGGCCGCGCGCCACTGCAGTTTCATCCAGTTCGCGTTCGTCGGCGGTGCTGGCGCCGACCGCGTTGACGTGCTGGCCCGGCGACAGGTCCCTTCCGAGCAGAATCGGCGCACGGGCGCCCGTAAGCGTGCAAATGATGTCTGCGCCGTCGCAGGCGGTCGCGACGTCAGGGCAGGCGACAGCGCCGTGCGCGGCGGCGAACTGGCGGGCCTTCGTCGGGTCGCGGGCCCACACCTTCACATGCTCGATCGGCCGGACAGCGCGGATTGCAGCGATATGCAACCCGGCCTGATGGCCGGCGCCCAAAATCGCAAGCGTTTTGGCCTCCGGCCGGGACAGGATGCGGGTCGCGACCGCGCTTGCAGCTGCGGTCCGCAACCCGGTGACCACGCCCGCCTCCAGCACGCCGCAGGGAAGGCCGGTGTCTAGGTCGAACACAACCAGCACACCCTGATGACTGAGCAACCCGCGCGCCCGCAGGGCCGGGTCAACGCACAGAAGCTTCGCGCCGAACAGACCTGCCGGCTCGCAGATACCTGGCATGACGCCGAAGCGGCCCTCCCCCGCGTTCATCACCTGTCGCAAGGGTTGGGGCGTCGTGGTGTCGCGAATGGCGCGTTCTATCGGGTCGATCAGCAACGGTACGTCGGCGAGACCTGCCAGGGCCTGGGCGTCGAGCACGCGCATTGTCATGCCGCTTCCAGGTCCGAAGCCATATGGGCGAGCCAAGTGCGGGCCGATGCTCCCAGACGCGGCCCTACCTCGAGCTGAATGCGGGCATAGTAAGCCGCGATCCAGGCACGCTCGACGGCCGTCAGCGCGGACCAGTCGATCAGATCATGGTCGAAGGGAACCAGGCTCAGCACGTCAAGGCGCAGCCAGCGTTCCGCCGGGGCGTGGGACGGCGAAGGCGCCTCCTGAATGAGAAACACGTTCTCAATCCGAAGCCCGAATTCTCCCTCCTTGTAGAGGCAGGAATCGGCTGCGATCACCATGCCGCTTTGAAGGGGCGTCAGGCTTGGCCGGCGCGGGTTCAACGCGATCGGCGCTTCGTGCACGTCGAGGCACGAGCCGACCCCATGGCCCACCCCATGATAAAACTCCCATTGTGCGCGCCACAGCGGGGCGCGCCACACAGCGTCGAGCTGATAGGGCGTGGCGCCGGCAGGAAACGGCGTGGTGAGATTTTCGATGTGGGCCTTGAGGCACAGCGTGTAGAGCCCGTTGAGCTCGGGTTGTTGCGATCTGGCATAGAGGATCGTCCGCGTGATGTCGGTCGTGCCGGATCTGAATTGGCCGCCGGTGTCGATCAGGCATGCGGGCGCATCCGCCAGCGCATGGTCATTGTCCGGCTGCGGAATGTAGTTCAGCAGCGCCGCGCGCGGCCCGCCCGCCACAATGGCGGGAAAGCTCTCCATCATATAGTCGGGGCTGCGGGCGTGAAGTTCGGCGAGCCTTCGGCGGACGCCGAATTCGCGCAGGGCTCGTGGACCGTCGCGGTCGTCATAGATCTCCACCAGCATCTCGATCAGGCTGGCTGACGCATGCAGGAAGGCTTCGCGCGCGCCGTCTTGCTCGGCGGCATGCTTGACCGCCTTGAGATCGGCGATCGGGTCGCTCATCCAGCGCGGCGCGAGACCAACATCCTCAAGCGCCCGCGCGAGCACGTCATTGGTGCGGTCAGGGTCCATGCCCACCACTGCGCTCGGGCCAGCCATGGCGCGAGCGAGCGCGTGGAGCTCGTGCTCCCGGTGCAGCGTCACGCCGTCGCCGAAGTGCTCTGCGGCTCCCGCCGGCAATTTGTCGAGGTCGCAGAACAAGGCGGCGCGCCCGTCCGCCATCACCAGCGCCCGCGCCTTGCACACCGGCGTGGACGTGACATTTGGGCCGCCCAGATCCCGTCCGCGGATGTTGAACAACCAGGCGACGCTGCTGAGCCCGTTCACCAGCATGGCCGAAAGGCCGGCGCGGTGCAGCTCCTGCGCGACGCGCTGGCGCTTCTCCTCGCAGGATGCCCCGCTCCAACGCGCCGGATGGAGATCGATCGGCGCCCGTTGGGCGGCGGGCCGCCCGGTCAGCGCGTCGATTTCCGCGCCGCTGACATCCTCAAGACTCACGCCCGCAAGCTCCAGCCGCGCGCGGGCAGCCTCCAGGAACGTGCGGGAGCGACGCTCGGTCTCCAGCCCCACCCGGGCGCCGCGCGGCAACCGGGCCGCCAGCCAGTCGGCGACCGGAACGACGTCGGACGCCTGATAGGACACGCCCAGCGCCGGGTCGATCTCGCGCGCAGCCTGTTCCGCAAACGGCTGGATCGCAAAGGCCGTCGCGCTCCCGGCCGTCACCACCAGCATCGCGCCGCCGACGCTGAAGCCCGTCAGGTGCATCACGGTTCTGTCGGGTTCTGCGGGGAAGTCCGAGCAATAGACATCGCCGCTGACCAGCACCAGCGCGGACAGCCCCCGCGCGGACGCGAAGGCGCGCAGATCGTCGAGAACCCGTGTGCGCTGCCCTGCGGTCATCATGGATGCGGTTCCTCGATCATGACGTTCGGCCAGCTGGGCAGCGCGGCGGACCCGGCGAGGCCAAGCGCCCGACGTACAAACGCCAGTTCGATCTCCAACGCCCGCGCAATCGCGAAGGCGGACCGGAAACCGTGCGCCTCGTGCGGGAACTCCACCAGAGTGACGCGGGCGTTCGTGGCGGCTTCGGCGATGGCGATCGACTGGGCGCGCGGAACCACCTCGTCGCGGCTGCCCTGAAGGATCAGGAGGTCGCCCCGCAGCGCATTGGCCTTGGTGAGCGGTGAGCGCGCGCGATACAGCGCCGCGCCGTGGGGCAGCGGCGCAACGAGGCTGTCGATGTAGCGGGCCTCGAAGCGATGGGTCTGGCGGGCAAGCTGAAGCAGGTCGCTGGGTCCGAAGCGGTCGATTCCGATGCGCGGCCCGTCCGGGCTCGCCATGGCGCCGAGGACGGTGAAGCCGCCGGCGCTCGAGCCGCGCACGATGGTTCGCTCGGTCGCGAATCCGCGCAGCGCCATGGCTGCGACGGCGTCCACCACGTCCGCCACGTCGCGTTCGCCCCATCCGCCGTCGAGCGCACGGCGATGGCTGCGCCCTGCGCCGCAGCTGCCGCGGTAGTTCAGGTGCAGCACGGCGAAGCCCTGTGCGGTCCAGAACAGGGTGTCAGGATCGAGGATGCCCTGGGCCTCCGCAGTCGGACCGCCGTGCAGTTCGATGATCAGACCTGCGGGTGCATCCAAGTCCAGCGCGTCAAACAGCAGACCGTCGACCTCGCCCCCGTCCCTAGCGCAGAAGGCGATGCGCATGGGCGGCCGGAGCCTGGCGCGCTCCAGCAGCGGCGTCTCCGGCTCATGCACGACGTCGACGGCGCGCGTTTTAAGCGACAGACGGGCAAGGCAGGGCGCGCGATCCCAGCTCGCGCCGATCAGCGCCAGCCCGCCGTCATCCGCAGCGGCAATGGCGCGGATGCGGGTGAACGGTGTCTCCAGTTCCTCAAGCTGCTCGCCAGCTGCGGCAAAGCGCAACAAGCGGTCACGACCGTGGCGGCCGCAGCGAGCGATCACCTCGCCGGCGTCGGTCACGACGTAGTTTGTCTGTCCCAGCTCCCAGAGCGGTCGTCCGCACTCGCCCTCCACCGCGAAACGGACCGGGTCCGGCGGCGAGAGCCGGCGGACGTTGCGCCATTCGTCTGTCTCCGCCAGGGCATGCAGTGCGCCGTCCGCGCTCCAGTGCGGTTCGGAAACGGATGTGTCTGGATCGTCCAGCGGGACTTCAAGCGCGCCCAGGCGGCCTGTCTTATCGAAACGCGCCGTCAGCAGACGGCTTCGCTCCCAGGGCATCGAGCCCTCCGACCATGCCGTCACAGCGAGGCCTGCGCCGTCGGGCGAAATGGCCGGATAGGCGAGGAAGTCGGCGCGCAAGCCCAACCGGACCACGCTTTGCCGCGTGATCGCGACCAGCTCGTCGCCCACGCGCCCCTCCTCGTCCCGGATTTCGCAAATCGCCAGCACGCGGGCGCGATGATGATCCCAGACAAAGTCAGCGCATGGACCGGGCGGCGTCGCCAGGGGTCTTGGCGGCTCGCCACGCGCCTGAAGCATGACCGCGCCGGTGCTCAGATCGTTGAACACCACGCCGCCTTCGAATGCCCGCCAAGCTGCGCCGCCCAGTCCGTGCACGACGCTGCGCACGTTGAAGTCCGGCGGCGTCAAAGTCTTAGCCACGCCGTCTTCAGCAAGCGTGACGACAACGCATCGACCGCCTTCGCGGGGGCGGACCTCCAGCCAGTAGAGTCTTCCGCCCACCCATTGCACCTCAAGGGCGCGCGTGAGCCCGTCGGCGACACGCTGCGGCGTAACGAGGTCGCGGGCAGGCGTGCGGCTCATCCCAGCACGTCCTGGCTCCGGTAGGCGAACAGTCCTGGATGCCCGCCTGTGTGCAGAAAGACGACCGTGCTGTCGCGACCGAATGCGCTCGATCGGGCCAGCGCCTTCAGGCCGGCGAGCGCCTTGCCGGTGTATACAGGATCGAGGATCAGGCCCTCGGTCCGCGCTGCAAGCGCGATGCTCTCGCGCATGGCGTCGCTCGGCGAGCCATAGGCGTCGCCGACGAAGCCTTCCGCCAGCACCGCATCCTGCAACGCCGCGCCGGTCGAAAGCAGGCTCGCTGTTTCTGCGGCGATTGTATCGATTTCGGCGGCGAAGACCGCCGCATCGGCAGAAGCAACGTCGACGCCGTGGATTCGAGCGGCTGGATGGTGCAGGGCGGCGCCGACGATCAGGCCGGCCTGAGTGCCGCCGGAACCGCTGGCCGTCACAATATGATCCGGGGTCTCGCCAAGCTCCGCAAGCTGACGCGCCGTCTCCGCGAAGGCATCGACATAGCCGATCGAACCGAGCCCGTCGGACCCGCCCAGGGCGATCAAGAACGGCCGTCGGCCTTGCGCCTTCAAACGCTCGACCAACCCGTGCACGTCATCGCGTCGTTCGCCAAAGTGGATTTCCGCTCCAAGAAGCCGGTCGAGCAGGATGTTGCCGCTGTCGCGATAGGCCTCGGCGGCATTGGCTGCGTATGCCGTCGGCAGGAGCAGGACCGCACAGCTGAGGCCCGCGACGGCGGCGGCGGCGGCTGTCTGGCGAACATGGTTGGACTGATAGGCGCCCAGCGTCACCAGCGTGTCGGCCCCGTCGGCCAGCGCCCGCCCCACCAGATATTCGAGCTTGCGCGCCTTGTTCCCGCCCATGGCGAGGCCTGTCATGTCGTCGCGCTTGGCATAGAGACGCGCCAGACCGAGCCTCTGGGCCAGGCGCGGCAGCGACTGCAAGGGCGTTTCGCCCAGCAACAGCTGCACCTTGGTCGGCCGCGGCCGCGCGTCAGACATTCCCATCCTCCAACGGCGCTTGTCGCGCCGATCAGAATAGAGCGCTCCTCCGTTTTTTCGTCAAGGGCGGGCAAGGATCCGCGAGAACTCGCCGAGATCGAGATTGCCGCCTGATATGATGGCGGCGGCCCGACCGCCTGAGCCTGACAGGGCCGCTGCGAAAGCGGCAGCGCCCGCGCCTTCGGCAATCACATTGTGGTCGCGCGCCAGGCGCGCGATCGCGTCTTCCACGTCGAGGACACTCACGGTCGCGACATTGTCGATCGTCGCGCAGATGGCCGGCCACATGTCGTCCAGCACACGCGTCGAGCCGATGCCGTCGACGAAGCTCGGCTCGCGCGTGACGACGACCGGGGCGCCGGCGGCGAAGGCCGCCGCGAGCGGGGTCGCGGTTTCGCACTCAACCGCGACGACACGGATCCGGGGTTCGACGTGCTTCAGCACCGCCGCGATCCCCACAGCCAGACCGCCGCCGCCGAACGGCGCATAGACCGTGTCGATGTCGGGAAGATCTTCCAGCAACTCCAGCCCGATAACGCCGGCGCCCGCGATCACTTCAGGCTCGCAGACAGGATGAACAAACTCGCCGGGCCGGCCGGCGTCACGCGTCGACATGATGCGCCACCAGCCGTCGAAAGGGTGCTCAACCACATGTGCGCCCAACGCGCGCAGCCGGGTTTTCTTGGTTTCGGCCGCGTTGGCGGGGACGTGCACCTCAAGGCTGCGGTTGTCGAGCGCCGCAGCATAGGCCAGCGCCTGTCCGAAATTGCCTGCGCTCGCCGTAACGAGAGGCGCGCCTGCGCCGCCGGCGCGTGCGCGCAGGACGTTGAAGGCGCCGCGAAGCTTGAACGACCCCAGCGGCTGCATGCACTCAAGCTTGAGATGCACCCCGTCCGCCTTGAAAGCCGGCACAAGCGGCGTTCGAAGGATGGTTCGTGGCGCGCGGTCGCGCGCAGCAATCACGTCCTCGTAGGAGGGCGGCGCAAGCATAGCCATCAGACCAGGGTCTCGCCGGCGGCCGCCGCCACGAGCGCGCGGATGAAGGGATGGTCCGACCTGTCCAGCACTTCGCCAGGCTCGCCGCACGCCAGAATTCGACCTTCGGCAAGCACCGCGACGGCATGGCACATGTGCCGAATGACGCCGAGGTCGTGGCTCACCAGCAGGTAGGCCAGCCCGCGCTGCGCCTGCAAAGCAAGCAGAAGATCAAGAACTTCCGCCTGTGCAATCGTGTCGAGCGCCGATGTGGGCTCGTCCAGCACGATTAGCTCGGGCGTGGAGACAAGCGCGCGCGCGATGCATGCGCGCTGCTTTTGGCCGCCCGACAAAGCGTGCGGGTGCCGATCGGCGAAGTTCGCAGGCAGGCCCACTTGGCCCAGCGCTGCCAGCGCCGCCGCGCGACGCTCACCGACCGAAGCGCCGCGAATCTCCAGCGGCTCAGCGATGGACGCCCAGAGCCGACGGCGCGGATCGAGCGAACCTCCGGGATCCTGGAACACCGCCGAAACGGCGCGGCTCCGCATCGCTGGCTGCAACGGCGCGCCACGCCACACAATGGCGCCCGACTGCGCCGGAACCAGACCAAGGACTGCATTGGCGATGGTGGACTTTCCGGACCCGGAGGCGCCGATGAGGCCGAGCGTGCGGCCTTGCGCGAGCGTCAGGTCGATGCCTGAAACGATCGTCTTCTCGGGCTTCCCGCCGGCGCCGCGGTAGGCGACGCTCAAGCCCTCGATGGCGAGCAGGGACTGGGTCATGGCGCCGCCGTCTCGAGCAGCGGGGTCAGGGGCGGTCGCCTGCCGGGCAGGCAAGCGACGAGCTTGCGGCCGATCTCCGACTGCGGCGCGCGCAAGACGTCCGCGGTCGCCCCGGTTTCCTGGATGGCGCCCTGATCGATCAGCACGATGGTGCGGCACGCCTGCCTCACAAGATCGAGGCTATGACTGATCATGAGGAGCGCCGCTCCGCGCTCACGGGCTGCGGCGATCAGGAGCGCGATGATTTGCGCCTGGGTCAGCATGTCGAGCGCGGTGGTGGCTTCATCGGCGACCAGAAGCCGGGGCTTGCAGAGCAGGGCATTGGCGATCAGCACGCGCTGGCGCTGGCCCCCGCTGAGCTGATGGGGAAAGGCGTCGTGCACGCGCTCGGGATCGGCGAGACCGAGTGCGGCCAGCTCCTCTACGATCCGCTCGCGCGCCTTGCTTTTGGGAAGGTCCAGATGTGCGTCGCATGTGCGGCGCAATTGCCGCCCGATACGCTCAAGCGGGTTGAGCGCAGCCATGGGATTTTGCGGCACATAGCCGATCTGCGCCCCCGCCACGCGGCGGCGGGCGCCGGGCGGCATGCCGAGAAGATCGGTCCCGTCAAACAGAATGCGGCTATGCGGCGCAACCGAGACGCCGGGTGTCGGCGGGCCGACAATAGCGGACGCGATCAGCGACTTCCCAGCGCCTGAAGGACCGACCAGTGCTAGGGATTGACCGGCGGCGATCGCGAACCCGACGCCCTCGACGATCCGGCGACCGCCGTCGCGTCCCGACGTTTCGACCGTGAGATCGGCGACTTCGAGCAAGGGCGGCGTCACTGCGACCGGTCCTTTGGATCAAGCCGATCGCGCAGTCCGTCGCCGATCAGCGTAAAGCTGAGCGCACTGACCATAAGCGCCAGTCCCGGGAACACCGCATACCACCAGGCTTCGAGAAGATAGGGTCGGGCCCCGGCCACCAGCGCGCCCCACTCCGGCGTGGGCGGCTGGGCGCCGAGACCGAGAAAGCTCAAGCCGCTGGCGGCGAGCAAGGCGCCCGAGAGATTGACGCTGGCGATCACGATCATCCGGTCAGCCAGATTGGGCAGGATATGACGCGTGACGATGAAGCCGGGGCTCGCGCCAGAGATGCGGGCGGCGCTGACAAAGGCTTGGTTGCGCACGAACAGGGTCTGATCGCGCGCGATCTTTGCGTAGAACGGCGCCCCGAGCAGGCCCAGGACCACCGCCAGCGTCATCATGTCCGGTCCAAGCGCCACCGAGAGCGCGAGGGCGATCACGAGCCCGGGCAGCGCCATGAACAGCTCGAGCAGGCGCATCGCGGCCTGGTCCAACCAGCCGCCGATCAGGCCGCACGCCGCACCGATCAAGACGCCCGCGCCCGCCCCCACGGCGACGATGATGAAGGCGACGCTGAGCGACAGGCGACCGCCGTGAAGGATGCGGGCGAACAGGTCGCGCCCGACCTCGTCGGTTCCGGCGATATGGACCAGATCCGGCGGCCGCAGAATCCGGCCTGGATCGGCTGCTGTCGGATCAAAGCTTGAGAGCAACGGCGCGGCTGCGCTCATGACAGCGAGCGCCAGAAGGAGCGCAAGGCCGAAGGCGAGACCGCCTGGCGCCGGTCGCCGGCTCATGCCTTGGCGTCCAGACGCGGATCAGCGCTACGATAAGCGAGATCGGCCAGAGCGTTGGACGCGACATAGACCAGCGACACCAGCAGGGTGAATCCCATGATGACCGGGAAATCGAGGTCGAAGATCGCTTGCACGACATAGCGGCCCATGCCTGGCCAGGCGAAAATGGTTTCGGTCGCCACCGCGCCATAGAGCATCTGCGCGATCAGCACGCCCGCCATGCCGATGAACGGAACCAAGGCGTTGCGCAGCGCGATCGTCCACACCACAACGCGTTCCGGCGTCCCGCTCGCGCGGGCGGTGCGCACGTGCTCTTCTTGCAGGGCTGTGATCATCGCGGCGCGCACAAGACGCGCCAGGCCGCCGATGTCGGCAAGCGCCAGGGTGATGGCCGGCAACGCCAGGTGCGCCAGGGCGTCGGCCAGCCGCTCGAAGTCGCCGTGAAGCAGGGCGTCAAGGGTCAAGAACCCGGTCGGGCCCAACGGCGCCAAGCTTGAGCGACCTGGACCTGGCGCCCAGCCCAGCAGACCGTAAAACACCAGGAGCAGCAGTACGCCGAGCCAGAACCCGGGCATGGAAATCGCCACGACCGCGCCGGCCCGCACCGCGTGATCGACCGCCCGGTCGCGATTCAACGCCGCGAGCACGCCCAGAACGATTCCGCCGAAGATGCCGAGGAGCGTGGCCGCCGCCATCAGCTCCAGCGTCGCAGGCATGCGCGCGAACAACTCCTCCAGCACCGGCGTTCCGGTGACCAGCGAGGTTCCGAAGTCGCCCTGCGCCGCCGCCGTCGCATAGGTCCAGTATTGCTCCCACAGCGGCCGATCCAAGCCGAGCGTTGAGCGCAGCCGCTCCAGCTCGGCCTCTGTCGCCATCGGGCCTGCAATCAATGCGGCCGGGTCGCCGGGGATCACCCGGGCGATGAAGAAGGTGCACAGGCTGACCCCGATGACCACCAGGGCGGCGCTCGACAGACGGCGTATCAGCGCGACCACCATGCGCCCAACCCTTTCCCCGCCTCAGGCCTTCGTCAGTTCGAAGCGAGGCACGTCCAGAGCAGATGGTCGATGGGGATTGAGCGGGGCGGCTGCGATCCGATTGCTCATCGCCATCACTTTCATGGATGAGTAGAGCGGGATCACCGGCGTCCGGGAGAGGATCGCGGCCTCGACCCGCGCATAGGCCTGCATCCGGGCGGCCGGTTCGCGCTCGGCCGCCGCCGAGGCCATCGCTGCGGAAATGGACGGGTCTGCGAAGCGGGAGAAGTTGAGACCGCCGCGTCCGATGCCGTCGGGCGAGAAGCTGACGTTGATGACCACGCTGGGATCAGAGTAATCGGCCGCCACCCCGTCCACGAAGCAGTCGAAGTCGCCGCCTGCGCGCCGCTGGTCCACCGCGGAGGGCGACGCGCGGGTGACGCGCGTTTCGATCCCGACCTCGCGCAAATTGGACTGGATCAACTGCACCAACGGGCCCGCGTTGAACGCCATGAAGTCCAGCGGGCGATCCGCCCAGCCGGCCGGCGCCTGGGCCAGCAGGGCGCGCGCACGCGCAGGATCGCGCCGGGCCATGGCCATCTCGGACCTGAACCCGGGCATGGAGGCTGGAATGACGCCGGCGACCCGGCTGGCGTTGCCCATCAGCACGTCGCGGACGATCGCATCGTAGTCGATCGCCGCCGCAATCGCTTGGCGAACCGGTTCGGCCACGCGCTCGGTGTTGAGGGTCAGGAAGAACACCTGGTTGGGGTTCGGCTGGCGGACCACGCTGACCGTCGGGAACGCCGCAAAGAACTGCACGTCGCGCGGCGGCACGTCGGTGATCAGGTCGATGTCGCCGCGCTGAAGCTGGAGACGCTGCGCCGAGGGATCCGGGATCACCCGGAACTGCACGCCCTTGAACGGCAGCACACCGACGTGACGAGGATTGGCGGTGAGGCTGACGAGCTCGCCGCGCCGCCACTCGGAGAGCATGTAGGGCCCGCCGCCCGCGCCATTGCGCGAGAGCCACTGACTGCCCGCGTCGCCGTCGCGCGCCTGCGCCTCGATCGCGGGATTGACCACGCTGAACAGCGGCAGAGACAGGGCCTCGGCCAGCGGCGGGAACGGCGCGTTGAGGTCCACCTGGAGCGTCTGCGCGTCGAGCGCCTTCACGCCATCAAGGAAGGCGGTCATGCGCGCGACGGCGGGATTGACCTTGCGCACCCGCTCGATCGAGTACACGACCGCCTGCGCCGTGACCGGCGCGCCGTCGGAGAAGACCTGGCCAGACGCAAGGCTGAAGCGCCAGCTCATCCCGTCCGGCGCTTCGGTCCATTTCGTCGCCAAATCCGGGCTCGCCAGGCCGGACTTGGGGTCCAGCCCGGTCAGGCGGCGATACAAGAGGCCCAGCACGGTTCCGTCGTCAGCCGACACCGTGCGGCCAGGGTCCAGGCTTGTGGGCTCGCCATAGCGGGCGATGGTCAGGACGGACGGATCCTTCTCCGCGCGCCTTTGGCACGCAGCAAGGAGGAGGCCGGCGCCGGCGGGCAGCAGGCTTCGCCGTGTCCAGAGCACTGACATTTCAGTACCGCACCTCCAGCCGGACGCCGCCGCTGCGGCCGGCGGATTCATAGCGCAGCGGCACGCCGTTCACGCCGAACCCCTGGCCGAAGTTATACACCTCGTCGGTCGCATTGCTGACGAAAACCACGAGTTTCACGCGATCGAAGCCGAAGCCCGCCGAAGCATCGATGACGTCGAATTCGGAAAGCGGCTGCGCAAACTGGATGCTGTCCTTTCCGCCGCGGCGGAAACGGTAGCTGACCGCGAACTCGCCGCTCACCTGGCCCCACCGCGGGGCATAGATCAGCGAGAGCGCGCCGGACGTCTCCGGCACGGAGGGAAGAGCGACGCCCTTCAGCGGCGTGCCCGCATTGGAGCCGCCGGTGAATTCGGCGTCCAGCAGGCTGATCCCGCCGAGGATCGTCAGATTGTCGGCAAGGCGACCCTGCAGGTCGAGTTCGAGACCACGCGTGCGCGCCTCCCCGGCGTTGGCCAGGAACACCCCGCTCGGCGCTCTGGTGACCGGATTGAAGGCGATGGTGGAGACAACCAGATCGTCCTGGTCAAGCTGGAAGCCTGTCACGCCGGCAACGAGGCGGCCGCTCTCGGACGACCAGCGTCCGCCGAGCTCGAAATTGACGAACTGCTCCTGACCATAAGGCAGTTGACCGCCCGACAGCAGCGAGGTGTTGAAGCCGCCGCCGCGGAAGCCGGTGTTGACCCGGCCATAGACCATCACCCGATCATTCGGACGCCAACGCGCGCTCGCGCTCGGCGAGACGTTTGTTTCCTGGCTGTCGCCGTTGACGTTGGCCGAGGGCAGAAACAGGCCGAGGATTGGACCGGACGTCTGGCGGAAAGCAAACGGCTTGTCCTCCTGCGTCACCCGCACTCCAAGATTGACGTCAAAGGTGGGCGTCAGGTCGAACCCGAGGTCGGCATAGGCCGCAATCGCTTCGGTGGTCTGCTTGTTGCGCGCGCTGTTTGCATCGGCGCAGTTGGGCAGCGCCGGGAAGCCCGGAAACGCGAGGGCCAGCGGAATGAACGCGAACGTGTTGGCGGCCGGGTTGAACTGGGCGATGGCGCAGCCGAACGGCGACGCCGGCCCCGTGTCCACGATCCGCACCGCCGATGCGCTCTCGAACGTCTCGCGATAGAAATTCACGCCGAGCACGTAGCGCAAGCGGCCGCCGTCGTCCTTTGCCACCCGCGCTTCGGCATAGTGCGTGGACAGCTCTTCCTTGTTGCCGGGCGTGCGCACGTCGGCGGTCGTTCCCGGCGCGACCAGATCGGAGAAGTCGCCGTCGGCGCTCAGCGATTGTTCGTAGCGCCGATAGCCATAGACCAGCGTCGCCTCGCCCAGAGCGGTATCGAACACCAGCTTGGGTGTGATCCGGAAATTCTGCGTGTCGGCCCGATCCTCGGCGTTGCGCCGCATCGTCTTGCGGGTCTCCCGGCCCGGCGAGAACAGCAGGCTGCCCGGACCATCCGTGTCGCTGGCTTCGGCGACGATCGACCAGCGCCGCGTTTCGCTGAGATCGCCGCCAAGGCTGAGCCGCCCTCCGGTTGTTGTGAACGAATCCAGCCATGTGCGGCGAACGGGGTTGAAGTGCTCGCCTTCTCCCTGGTCCAGCCGCCAGAGCGCGAAGCGGGCAGCCGCAACGTCCTTCGCCAACGGCAGATTGGCTACCGCGAAAAGATCCAGGCGGTCGAATGAGGCGGCTGACAGCCGGCCCTCGGCGGCGAATTCAGTCGGGTCCGCCGCCGCCGTCGTGATGTTGATGGCGCCGCCGATGGCGTTTCGGCCGTAGAGGCCGCCCTGCGGACCGCGCAGCACCTCCATCCGGGCGATGTCGAACTGCTGGGGATAGTTTTGACGGATGCCGCTGGCGTACACGTCGTCGATATAGACCGCCACGCCCGGCTCGCCGATCGCGCCCCCTTGGGCGTTCCCCACGCCGCGCAGCTGGAAGACCTGACCGCGACCGTCGCCGGAATCGATGAAATTGCCGCCCGGCGTCAGCTGGAGGACGGTGCTCGGCGCCGTGATGTTCAGAGCGCTCAACGTCTCGCCGCTCAGCGCCGTGATGGCCGCCGGGCTCTCCAGCAGCGTCTGCTCGCGCCGCAAGGCGGTGACGATGATCGTCTCCTCCACACGAGGCGTCTCAGCCTGGGCGGCCTCCTGGGCGGCGGCGGGCGTGGAGGCGAGCCAGGACGCGGCGAGCGCGCACACGCAAGCTCCGGTCGCAAAGATGGCGCGTTTCGACTTCATGAACACCTCCCCCAGGAGCGCCTCGGCCGCCTTTTGCGCGATCCATGCAGACGCTGATTAAAAATAGAATACTTCTCTGTTTATGACAAGACCGTTTCACTCCGTCCGCCGATCAGCCCCTTCAGCCCGTTTGGCGGCCCGCGGCGCCAGGGCGCAGCAGCTTCGATCTGGTTGGCCAATTGCAACAGAAGCATATCTGCACCAGGCGCCGCCGCGAACTGGATGCCGATCGGAAGTTCATCTGCGCTCCAGGCCAGAGGCAGACTGATCGCGGGTTGTCCTGTGGCGTTCATGATTGGAGCGAAGCTCGCTTCCACAAGCAGTTCTTCCAGGTTCACAGCAGTGGCGTTCACCCGCGCTTCGATCACGTCCATCGGTTCAGCCGGCGTCTGCAGCGTCGGCGTGATCCAGATGTCGTAGCCGCCGTCAAACAGCCATTGGCCGACCGCGCGGGCGTGCCGCTGCAACTGCGCCCATGCGCCGAACACCTTGGCGGCTGGAAGCGTGCGCCCGATGGCGGCCAGTGCGGCCGCCCGCTGGGTAAGCTCGCCGTCCGCGGGCAGGCGGCCCGTCATTTGGGCCACACTGTCTATAGAGACGGCGGCGAGGATGACCCACAGTTCGGCGAACGCGGTCGCCGCCGCGCCAAAGGGCGGTGGACGATCTTCCACGACCTCATGGCCAAGTGAGGCGACCAGCTGTGCGGCGTCGCGCGCGGCTGCGGCGCAAGCCGGATCGGTCCAGGATCCCTCCGGCCCTTCGCCGGTGACGACAATGCGCAGCCGTCGCGGCGGGCGGCGAAGGGCGGCGAGAAACCCGCCTGGGGGCGCGGCCGGCGGCGGCGCCTCACCGGGGACGTGGAACGTGGCGACATCCAGAGCCAGGGCGCTGTCTCGCACCGACCGCGTTAGGACATGTTCGTGATAAAGTCCGCCGGTGACATCGCCGGCGCCGGGTCCAATCGGGACCATGCCGCGGCTCGGCTTGAAACCGACGATGCCGCAGCGCGAAGCCGGCCCGCGGATCGAACCGCCCCCGTCGCTCGCATGGGCGATCGCCACGATGCCGGCTGCAACGGCGGCAGCCGAGCCGCCTGACGAGCCCCCTGGATTGTGGGCCAGGCTCCACGGGTTGCGTGCGGCGCCCGAGATGGTCGACCAGGAATCCGAGAACAACCCGAACTCGCACATGGTGGTGCGCCCCACCAGCACGGCGCCGGCGGCCTCGAACCTCTCCACAAGCCAGCTGTCGCTCGGCGCGCGCATTTCAGGCACGAGCCGGCTTCCGCTGCGCATCGGCCAGCCCTTCTTGGCGGCCCCGGCATCCTTCAGCAGCATGGGGACGCCAGCAAGGGGGCCGGACAATGCGCCTTGCGCCCGCGCGCGGGCGCCGTCGGCATCCAGAAAGGAAATGCACTGGAGGTGGGGATTGAAGCGCTCTGCAAGCTGCAAGGCGCGCTCTGTTTCTTCGGCGGGTGTCGAGCCGCCGTCTGCGATCACTCCGGCAATCCCGATTGCGTCTTTGTCAAAGATTGCGGATGTTAGGGCGGTTTGGGAATAACCTCCAGCCAGGCCGGTCATGCGATCTCACATCCAAAACGGAATTCTACTCTAAAATGGCAGCTCGAAGAAAGTCAAACGACCCGGCCGAAAAACCGCGGCTCGGCAAGGGGGAACGCACGCGCGCAGACGTGCGCGCGGCTGTTCTGGCGCTGATGAACGAGCGGCCTCTCGCCGACATCCTGCTGGACGACATACTGCTGCGGTCGGGCAAAACCGTGGGATCGTTCTATTTTCACTACAAATCCAAAGAGGCCGTCATCGAGGAAGTCGCCGACGAGCTGATCGGCGGCATCTATGCCGTCGATGCGATCGACCAGGATGCTGGGGGCCACGACGCCAGGCAGATGCTGCAGGTGTTTGTGGAGCGCCTGTGCGACGGCTTCGCGCGTCAGCCGCTGGCTTCACGCCAGGCGGTCTGGCTGATCAACACCAGTCCGCGCCTCAACGCCGCGTGGCAGCAGTACCGGACGAACTACATCGACGCCCTGCTGAGGCGCCTTGTCCAGCCGGAAGCCGACGAGGCGGCTGAAACGGCCAATCGGCTGGCCGTGCAGTTCACGATATTCGGCATTGAGCGGACGCTCGAGGTCTCGATGCTCGCGAACGACGAGGAATTGCGGCTGATCGGCCGGCGGCCGCGCATCCTGCAGAAAGCGGTTCTGGAGATCGCGATCGCGACGCTGACCGCGCGCGGACTGCTCCATCGCCGGCAAGAGTAGCCCCCGGCCCTGGACTCAGGGTTGTCGTCAGGCAGCCTTCCGGTCGGCGCGCGTGAGGTAGGCGTGCAACAGCCTCACACCGTAACCGCTCGCCCAGCTCGGCAATTTCGGGTTCTCTGGCGTGTCGCGCCCCCAGGACATGCCGGTCACGTCGAGGTGGGCCCAGGGCGTCGCGCCGACGAAGCGCTTGAGGAAGGTCGCAGCCAGAGCGCTCTGTGCATGGTTGCCGCCCGTGAGATTGCGCAGGTCCGCGATCGGGGATTCCACCAGCTTGGCATAGGCCTCGGGCATAGGAAGCCGCCAAACCGGCTCGTCGGTCTCCAGCCCCGCTTGCTCCAGATCCGAGGCCATGGCGTTGTCTGCGGTGAAGAGCGCGCCGTGCTCCTGGCCCAACACATGCGGCGTCCAGGTCAGCGTGGCGATATCGATGATCCGGGACGGATTGAAGCGCGCGATACCATAACTGAGGGCGTCCGCCAGGATCAGCCGCCCTTCGGCATCCGTGTTGACGATTTCGACGTTGAGCCCGGCGTGCGTGCGCACGATGTCGCTCGGCCGGTAGGCATCGGGTCCGACGCCGTTCTCCGCCAGCGGCAGAACCGCGGCGACCCGTGCGGCGGACTTCTGCTCAGCCAGAACGCGCATGACGGCCAGCACCGCAGCCGCTCCTGCCATATCCGCCTTCATCTCGGCCATGTGCGGCATCGTCTTGATCGACAGGCCGCCGCTATCGAACGTGATGCCCTTGCCCACCAGCAGCGTGTCGGGCGGTCCTGTGTCGCTGCCCAGCCAACGCAGGCAAACCAGGCGGGGGCCATTCTTCGCAGCTTGACCGACCGCAAGGAGCGCGCCAAGCCCCTCGCGGCGCAGCTCGTCCGGCTCCAGAATGTCGACCTCAAGGCCCAGCGGCTCCAGCGCACGCGCTTCAGCGGCGAAAGCCGCCGGATGCAGAAGGTTGGGCGGCCGATTGACCAGATCACGCGCCCAAAGGGCGCCGCGTATCGCAGCGCCGTCATGCTCCCAGGCCGAGGCTTTGTCAGCCGGCGCCCCAACATGAATGCGAAGACCAGCCAGCCGGCTTTGGTTCGGGCGCGGCTTTGCAACATGCTCCTGGTATCGGTAGGCGGCCAGAAGCGCCCCGGCGACGACCGAACGCCAATGGGCTGCGCACCACGCCTGGCTGAGGTCGATCTGCAGCGTGTCCGAACAGCGCGACATCACAGCGCGCACGGCCGCAGCGGCGGCCGCCTCCATGCCCAACGCACTGACCGCCTTTCGCTCGCCGACGCCAGCCGAGACCTCCGCCTCCGTTCCGGTGCGGCTGGGAATCGCCAGAATCTGGCCGACGGATCCGTCGAACGCAGGGGGCGTCTTGCCGGACATTTTCGAGAAGAAGCGGACGACTGAGCGCGACCGATCGATAGGGAGGTCTGTGAAGGCGACGAGCATCCTGCAAGCTTGTGGCCTGCGAAAAACGGAGTCAAGTTTGGTTATGGACACGAGCCGCTTTCACGACGCCGTAGTCGCCGCCGCCGAGGCGGCCGACGCTCCGGGGGCGACCGCCGCCTTGTGGATGGACGGGGTGCTTCACGAGACCGCAGTCGGCGTGTGCGACAGCGACGGGCGGGCGGCGACAACCGCAACGCTGTTCCGGATCGGGTCGATCATGAAACCGGTCACCGCGATGCTCATCGCGCAGGCCGCCCACGAAGGCCGGCTGGATCTGGGCGATATGCTGATCGCGCATGCCCCGGAGCTGCGCAGCCTGGGCGGCCCATGGCGGGGTCTCACCCTGCGTCATGTGCTCACCCATCAGTCCGGGCTTGACGGCGACATTTTCATCGAAACCGGCGACGGACCGGACCGGATCGCCCGCCTTGCCGCCGCAAGTCGCGATGCAGCGTTCATCCATCCGCCGGGCGAAGGCTACAGCTATGGCAATCTGCCCTTCGCCCTGCTGGGCCGCGTGTGTGAGACCGCATTTGGCGCCGGTTTTGAAGAGGTGGTCGAGAGCCGGATCGCCGGCCCGCTCGCCCTGCGCCTGACGTGCCGGCCGGATCGCCGCGCCGAGTGCGCAAGCACGCTGGTCCGGGATCACGACGGTTTCTGGCAGGAAGAGCCATCCGACAATCTGCCGACCAGCGCGGCGGCATGCGGTTCGTTCGCCGCCGCGCGGGCTCGCGACCTGGTGGCCTTGGCGCGCGCGGCGCGGGGGCAAGC
>VYKN01000103.1_pt1 | contig 18124 bp, 17 predicted proteins | sample 5114581 | NCBI WGS metagenome assembly VYKN01 (sample SAMN12291810, study PRJNA351875) | freshwater metagenome | isolation source: freshwater lake | place: USA: Michigan, Baker Lake | collected 2011-08-08
GAGGATAAGCCGAAGCGGGTCAAGAAATCCGCCCCGGTACGCGACGAGACCCCGATCCCGGGGCGTGAGGTGCTCACGTCACAAAGCGGGCCTGTACGCTTGAAAACGGCAGGCTCTTAACCGGCGCGACCCTCGCGCCCCGGACCTCCCCGCTTCCACCCTGACCGGGAAACCGGCGGGGGCGTTCGTGCTGGCCCTAAATCGTCCCGGCCGTCCGCAGGCTCGCAACCGCGTCGCCATCCATGCCCAAGAGGTCCGTCAGCACCCAGTCCGTATCAGCGCCCAGCGCCGGCGGGGCGCCGGTCGCCCGCGCCGGGGTCTGCGAATAGACCACCGGGTGGCGCACCAGCGTCATCGGCCCGACGTCGTCGCGGGCGACTTCGACCGCCAGGCCGCGGGCCTGCGCCTGCGGGTCGGCGAACACCTCGTCGATCCGGTTGATCGGCCCGCACGGCACGCCGGCGGTCTCGAGCGTCGCGATCCAGTCCGCCGTGGTGCGCGCCGCCATGGTCGGCGCGATCAGCGGGACCAGCGCGCCCCGGTTGGCGACCCGGGCCGCGTTGGTCGCAAAGCGCCCGTCCGCCGGCAGCGTTTCAAGGCCGGCCGCGGCGCAGAACGACCGGAACTGGCCGTCATTGCCGACCGCCAGCACCAGATAGCCGTCCGCGGTGCGGAACACCTGGTAGGGGACAATGTTGGGATGGGCGTTGCCGAGGCGGCCGGGCGCAGCCCCGCCCACGAACCAGTTCATCGCCTGGTTGGCGAGCATCGCCGCCTGGCAGTCGAACAGGGCGACATCGAGGTGCTGGCCGACGCCGGTGCGCTCGGCGTGGCGCAGGGCCGCGAGGATGGCGCTGGAGGCGTAGAGGCCGGTGAAGAGGTCCGCGACCGCGACGCCGACCTTCATCGGCTCGGCCCCCGCCGCCCCGTCCGGCTGGCCGGTGATGCTCATGAGCCCGCCCATGGCCTGGATCATGTAGTCGTAGCCGGCGCGTTCGGCGTAAGGGCCGGTCTGGCCGAAGCCGGTGACCGAGCAATAGACGATTCCCTGGTTGATGGCGCTGACGGAGGCGAAATCGAGCCCGTACTTCGCAAGGCCGCCGGTCTTGAAATTCTCGACCAGGATCTGACACTTCGGCACGAGCGCGCGGACGATCTCGCGGCCCTGCGGCGTGGTGAAATCGACGGTCACGGACTTCTTGTTGCGGTTGGCGGCGAGGAAATAGGCCGCATCGCCCTTGGCCCCGTCGGTCGTTGTCAGGAAGGGCGGGCCCCAGCCGCGGGTGTCGTCGCCGACGCCCGGCCGCTCGATCTTGATCACCTCGGCGCCGAGGTCGGCGAGCAGCTGCGTCGCCCAGGGGCCGGCAAGGACGCGGGAGAGGTCAAGGACGCGGACGCCGTCGAGCGGCAGGGCGGGGGTCGTTGTCATGTCACGCCCTTTCGCGCGCCGGGGCCTGTGGGTCAAACCCGCGTGATCGGGCGGCGGCCTGTTTCCGCTGTGCGGTCAGACGAGCGCGCGCTGCGCCGGGACACGCCGTTTTGCGTCAGTGTGTCGCAGACTGGAGACGCTGATGTCGCACGCTGCACCGACCGTAGATCGCCTGCCCCTGGGGCTGAAGCTCTCCTGGGCCACGGGCGCCCTGGGGGTCGCGCTCCTGATGAACGGCATCTCGGCGCTGATGCTGCTCTACATGGTCAGCGTGCTGCGCATGGAGCCCTGGCTCGCCGGCACGCTCCTGATGATCACGCGCTTCTACGACGCGTTTTCCGACCCCATCGCCGGGGCGATGAGCGACAACGCCAAGCCCAGCAAGATGGGCCGGCGCCGGCCGTTCCTGCTGTGGGGCGCGGTGATCTCGGCGATCAGCTTCTTCCTGTGCCTGGCCGCGCCGTTCCAGGGGCCGTTCGCAGAAGCCCTGCAAGGTCAGGGCCTGCTGGCGGCGGCCTACATGCTCGGCGTACTCCTGCTCTATTCCACCGGCTATTCGCTGTTCAACGTGCCCTACATGGCCATGCCCGGCGAGATGACCGACGGGTATCACGAGCGCTCCTCCATCCATGGCTACCGCGTGATGCTGGCGTCCCTCGGGGGCATGCTGGCGCAGTCCGGATCCATGGTGGTGATCGGCGTCGTGGGCGGAAACGCCGGACGGCAGGGCGTGGGCCCGGACGACTGGACGAGCTTTGCCGCCATCGGCGCGGTCGGCGGGGTGCTGATCTTCATCACCATGATGGTGACCTTCTTCGGCACGCGAAGCGCCCGCCAGGTCGCCGCGACCGAGCGGGTGCTGCCATGGAAGGCGCAGGTCAGCGCCTTCATCGGCAACGGCCCCTTCATGAAGATCCTGTCGATCAAGTTCCTGCAGCTGCTCGGCCTGTCGTTCTCGACCGCCGCGCTCGCCTTCATGACGATCAACATCGTCGGGCTGAACCCGGCCAAGCTCGCCTTCGTCGGCGTCAGCATGACCGTGACGGTGCTGCTGTTCACCCAGCCGCTGATGATGCTCGGCAAGGTGATCGGCAAGCAGGGCGGCTACATCCTGTCGACCATGTGCACAGTTGCGGTCGCGGTGAGCTGGTCGTGGGAGAGCGCCGGCACCGTGGCGGACTGGGAACTGATCGCCCGCGGCGTCGTCAACGGCATCGCCTTCGCCGGCAACGTCGCCTTCGCCATGTCGATGCTGACCGACGCCATGGAGCTCGACGCCCATCGCACCGGCATGCGCCGGGAAGGCATGTTCACCGCGCTCTATTCCTTCGTGGAGAAGTTCGCCGCCGCCATCGGACCGTTCGTGGTGGGCCTCGCGCTCTCGGCCGCGGGTTTCGATCCGCAGAAACCGCCGGCCGAAGTGACCGATGCTGTGCGTCAGGCGGTGCTGCTGGGCGTGACCTATGCGCCGGCGATCTGCATGCTGGCATCGATCGCCATTCTTGCGACCTACAAGCTCGACGAGAAGGCCCTGCAGGAGGCCCGCGCCAAGGGCGTTCGACCCGACACCGGCGCGCCGCAGGACGTGGCGGACGCCATTGCAGCCCCGGCCGTGGGCGAACTCAAGAACCGGTGAGGCGGGCAAAGCCCGCTTCAAGGTCCGCGATCAGGTCGGCCGTCGTCTCCAGGCCGATGGAGTAGCGCAGGAGCGGTCCCACAGCGCGCCAGGGGATGGTACGCTGACCCAGTTGCGGGTCGCAGGGGATGACGAGGCTCTCATAGCCGCCCCAGGAGAAGCCCATGGAGAAGAGCCGGTAGCCTTCCAGCATGGCGGCGATCCGGGGCTCCTCCACCGGGTGGAGGACGACGCCGAAGAGGCCCGCCGCACCGGTGAAGTCGCGCGCCCACAGGGCGTGGTCGGGCGAGGAGGGCAGGGCAGGGTGCAGCACGGCGGCGACCTCCGGCCGGGCCTCCATCCAGGCGGCGATGTCGCGGGCCGAGGCGTCCTGCGCCGCCATGCGCAGGTGCATCGTCCGCATGCCGCGCAGGATCAGGGCCGCATCGTCCGGGGAGAGACCAAGGCCCAATTCCTTGAAGGTCGCCCGCACCCGTTTGGCCTGCGCCGCGGTTCGCGACAGCACTGCGCCCGCCAGCACGTCGGCGTGCCCGGCCTGGTACTTCGTCAGCGCCTGGATCGACAGGTCGACGCCATGGTCGAACGGCTTGAAGTACACGCCTCCCGCCCAGGTGTTGTCGATGGCGGTCATGATCCCGCGGGCGGCGCAGACCGCGGCCAGAGCCGGCACGTCCTGCACCTCGAAGGTGAGCGAGCCGGGGCTTTCCAGCCACACCATCCGGGTGTTCGGGCGCAGCAGGGCTTCAAGGCCGGGTCCGTCGATGCGCGGGTCGTACCAGTCCGCGCTGACGCCGAAGCGGGCGAGGGTGTTGCGCAACAGCCGCCGGGTCGGGCCATAGACGCTGTCGGGGACGAGCACATGGTCGCCCGCGCCGACGAACGCCATCAGCGCCAGCGCGCAGGCCGACAGGCCGGAGGGCACAAGCTCGCAGCCCGCGCCGCCTTCGACCTCCATCAGCGCGGCGCGCAGGGCCTCATGGATCGCGCCGCCTTCCAAGCCGTAGGTGCGGATGTCGTCCCGATAGAGATCGGCGTAGCGCTCCAGCACCACGGTGGAGTGGCGGTGCAGGGGCGGGGAGACGGCGCCCTCGTTGCGGACCGGGTCGCGGCCCGCCGCCAGCACCCGGGTGCGCTCGTCCATGGCTCAGGCCCCCGTGACCACGGGCGCGTCGGCCAGCGATCCCCATTCGGCCCAGGATCCGTCATAGACCGCCGCATCCCACCTTCCGGTCGCGGCGAGCGCCAGCGCCACCACCGCGGCCGACACCCCGGAGCCGCAGGTCGTCACGATGCGGGACTTCGGCTCGACGCCGGCGGCCGCGAACAGCGCCTCCAGAGCGGCCGGCGACTTCATCACGCCGTTCTCGAGCACCGAGTCCCACGGGATGTTGCGCGCGCCCGGCATGTGGCCGGAGGCAAGACCGGGCCGCGGCTCGGGCGCCTCGCCGCGGAACCGGGCCGCAGGGCGTGCATCCAGGATCAGCGCCGATCCGCGCGCGACCGCATCGCGCATCTCGCCAAGGTCGAAGACAAGATCATCGCGCCGCCGCGCCGTGAAGTGGCGCTCGCGCGGCATCGGAAGACCGTCGTCGAGCGGCCGGCCTTCGGCGCGCCACTTCGGCAGGCCCCCGTCCAGCACCACCACGTCCTCATGGCCCATGGCGCGGAACATCCACCAGACCCGTGCGGCGGAGAAAACCCCCGTGGAATCATAGATCACGAAGCGCGATCCGTCGCCGAGACCGAGCCGGCGGACCCGGGCGGAGAACTTCACCGCATCCGGGAGCATGTGCGGCAAGGGGCTCGCCGTGTCGGCGATGTCGTCGATGTCGAAGAACACTGCGCCGGGGATGCGCGCCTCCAGATGCTCGGCCTTCGCGTTGCGGTCGGAGCTGGGCAAATGCCAGGACGCATCGATGATGCGCAGGTCTGGGGCTTCAAGGCGCGCGGCCAGCCAATCTGTGCTGACGAGCGGGGAGGCGGGTCGATCGTAGGCGGACATGCCCGCACCGTGGCGAGTGACGGAGGCCCGGTCAAACCCTGCGCGCGATCGAGGCCCGCAGCGCGGTGATCCAATGGAGCTGATTGCGCGTATCGGACAGCAAACCAACACCAACCGCCAGAACGCGACAGATCGTGACCCACGCCGCCGACCTCTATGATGCCGTCCTGATGGACTACGCTGTCGGCGCCCTGCCGCGCGGCGCTTCTGTCGTGGTGGCGGCGCATCTGGCGATCCGGCCGCGCGCGGCGCGCTGGCTGCATGCGCTGGAGGCCGCGGGCGCGGAAGCGTTCGAGGACGAGGCCATCGCCCCGATGGAGGCGGATGCCGCCCATGTGATGGCGCGGGCCGCTTTTGCGCAGATCCCCACTGCGCTCCCTGAGCCGGAACTGCCGGACCTCGGCGCCGCACTGGTCGACCCGGCCGGCGGGCCCTGGCGCACCGTGCTGCCCGGCATGCGCGAGCGGGCGATCCCGGGCCTTGATGCGACCTTCATCCAGCTGAAAGCCGGGCGTACCGTGCCGCGTCACGGCCATGAGGGGCTTGAACTCACCCTCGTGCTGCACGGCATGTTCGAAGATGACCACGGCGCCTATCATCGCGGCGACCTTGTGGTGGCCGACGAGAACGTCGAGCACCGGCCGCGCGTGCCCAAGGGCATCGACTGCATCTGTCTGTCTGCAAGCCTGGGTCGCCCGCGACCGAGCGGTCTGATCGGCCGGCTCTGGTCGGCTTTCAACTGACCATGGCGCCCGTCCTGGTCTTCGGAGCCTCCGGCGCGATCGGAGGGGCGACGGCGCGGGCGCTGCATGGCGCGGGCGCCGCCGTCCATCTCGCCGGCCGCAACGGTGATGCTCTCCGGGCTCTGTCAGCCGAGCTCGGCGGCGCGCCGGTTTCGATCTGCGACGTGACCGACGATGAGGCGCTCGCCGCGACTGTGGCGGCCGCCGCGCCGGGCGGCGCCTTGTCGGGCCTCGTGTTCGCGGTCGGTTCGATCCCGCTCGCCCCGCTGCGCCGCCAGAGCCGGCTGACGCTGCGCGAGGCGTTCGAACTCAATGCCGTCAGCGCCGCCATGGCGGTCCGGGCGGCCGAGCCTGCGCTGAAGGCGGCCGGCGGTTCGGTCGTGCTGTTCTCCTCGATCGCAGTGGCGCAAGGCTTCGCCAACCACGCCGCGATCTCGGCCGCCAAGGGCGCCGTTGAAGGCCTGACCCGGGCGCTGGCGGCCGACCTTGCCCCGAAAGTGCGGGTCAACGCCATTGCACCCAGCCTCACCCGTTCAGGGATCGCCGAGCCGCTGACCGCCAATGCGCAGATGGCCGACGCCATCGCCGCACTGCACCCGATCCCGCGGCTGGGCGAAGGCGCGGACGCCGGCGCGCTGGCGGCTTTCCTCATTGGCCCGCAAGCCGGCTGGATTTCCGGCCAGGTGTTCGCCGTGGACGGCGGTCGCTCCCATATCCGAACCAAAGGATGAACCGATGCGCAGTCTCGTTCTCGCCGCCGTCGCCTTCGCCGCCGCCGCCCCCGCTTTCGCCAGCCAGGCGACGACGGGCCGCACCGAATTCCGCATCTACATGAACGGGGCTCCGGTCGGGCGTCACGTTGTGTCGGTCACGCCGGCCGCGGGCGGGGTCGAGGCCGACGTATCCATCGACATGAAGGGCCGGGTCGGACCGTTCGCCTTCAGCTACACCCATCGCTGCGAGGAACGCTGGTCCGGCGACGCGCTGCAATCGCTCGCCTGCACGGACCGGGAGAACAATCGCGCCAAATCTGCGCGCGCCACGCGTGACGCCGGCGGCGTCCGGGTCGAGGGCACGGCCTTCAAGGGCGAGGCGCCGGCGACGATCGAACCCTCCAGCTGGTGGCGCTCGGACACGGTCCGCCAGTCCCGCCTGATCGACACCCGCACCGGCGCCCTCATGCCGGTGCGCGTCACCCGGATCGGGACCGAGACCGTGGATGTGGGCGGCGAGCGGGTGCAGGCCACCCGTTACCGCGTGCGCGCCAGCCAGGACGCCGACATCTGGTATGATCAGGCCGGCCGCTGGGTGAAGATGAGCTTCCGGTTGCGCGGCCAGCAGTTCGAGTACCGCAAGGTCACGCCGGTCGCGTCCGCCCCGCGCGCGTGAGGGATGGCGCGCTCCGGCTGGTCCTCGGCGACCAGCTGACGCCCGGCGTCGCGGCCCTTCGCGACATCGACCCGGTCCGCGACGTGGTGCTGCTGGCCGAAGTCGACGGCGAGGCGACCTATGTGCGCCACCACAAGAAGAAGATCGCTTTCATCTTCGCGGCCATGCGGGCCTTTGCCGATGAGTTGCGGGCGGCCGGTCTGAACGTCCGCCAGGTCCGCATCACCGATCCGGCCAACACCCACTCCATCGCCGGCGAAGTCGCGCGAGCGTTGGCGGAGGAGGGGCTGTCGCGCGTCGTGACCACCCGCTGCGGCGAGTGGCGGCTGGATCAGGAGATGAGGGGCTGGACCGCGGCGCTCGACGCGCCGGTGGAGATCCGGGAAGACGACCGGTTCATCTGCTCGCTTGAGCGCTTCGCCGCCTGGGCGGACGGCCGCAAGCAGCTGCGCATGGAATGGTTCTACCGCGAGATGCGCCGGGCGACCGGCCTGCTGATGGACGGCGATCAGCCGGCCGGCGGCCAGTGGAACTATGATGCGGAGAACCGAAAGCGCCTGCCGGCCGGCGTGCGCCCGCCGGCCCGCCTGTTCATCGCGCCGGACGAGACGACCCGCGCCGCCATGGCCGACGTCGCCGCCCGCTACCCGCACCACTTCGGCGACCTCGAGCCGTTCGGCTACGCCGTGCGCCGCGCCGACGCGCAGGCGATCGCCCGCACCTTCATCGCCGACATCCTGCCGGGGTTCGGCGACTGGCAGGATGCGATCGTCCATGGCGAGCCGTGGATGTGGCATTCGGTGCTTTCGATGTACCTCAATGTCGGGCTGCTGGAGCCTCTGGCGCTGTGCCGGGCGGCGGAGGCAGCCTGGCGCGAGGGGCGAGCGCCGCTGAACGCGGTCGAGGGGTTCATCCGCCAGATCATCGGCTGGCGCGAGTATATGCGCGGGCTCTACTGGCTAAAGATGCCGGACTACGCCGCCCTGAACGCCCTTGGGGCCGACGGGCGCCTGCCGGACTTCTACTGGACCGCGGACACGCCCATGGCCTGCATCGCGGACGCCGTGCGCCAGACCCGCGAACACGCCTACGCCCACCACATCCAGCGCCTGATGGTCACGGGCAACTTCGCGCTCATCGCCGGGATCGATCCGGCCGAGGTCAATGACTGGTACCTCAGCGTCTATGCCGACGCCTTTGAGTGGGTGGAGTTGCCCAACACCCACGGCATGGCGCTGTTCGCAGACGGCGGGATCATGGCGTCCAAGCCCTACGCGGCCTCCGGCGCCTATATCGACCGGATGAGCGACCAGTGCGGCGCCTGCACCTATGACGTGAAGCTGAAGGCGGGGCCGAAGGCCTGCCCGTTCAACCACCTGTACTGGGACTTCATGGCGCGCAACGAAGCGCGTCTGTCTGGCAACCCGCGTCTGGCGAACCCGCTTGCGACCTTGCGGCGGATGTCCCCGGAGCGCCGCGCCGAGATCGCCGCCGCCGCCGACCGCTTCCTGCGCTCGATCGGGGTGCGCACTGGATAAGCGGCGCCCGCGTCGCTAGCGTGTCGTCCGATGGCGGAACAGGCCTTTGAGTCGGGGCGCGGGGGCGGCCGGCACATCGTCGATGTGCTGATCGAGGAGCGCGCGCCGAACCTGTCGTCCGGCCCCTTGTGGCCGGTGCTGCGACCGGTGCTCTACCGGATACTGGACTACGCCAAGGCGCGTCGCATGGCCGACGCCATCTCGGTGATGGGCGGCGCGCGCGCGCTCGAGCATGTGTCGGCGCTGCTCGATGTGCGGGTCGAGGCGACGGGCCTTAAACGGGTGCCGCGCACGGGCCGCGTGGTGCTCGTGTGCAATCACCCGACCGGAATCGCCGACGGCGTTGCGGTCTATGACGCGCTGAAGCCGATCCGGCCGGACATCCTGTTCTACGCCAACTCCGACGCCCATAGAGTGTGCCCGCAGTTCGACGAGGTGCTGATCCCGGTCGAATGGGTCGAGGCCAAGCGCACGCGCGACCGCACCCGGCTGACGCTGGAGATGTCCAAGACCGCGTTCGAGGCCGAGCGGGCGCTGATGATCTTCCCCGCCGGCCGTCTCGCCCGGCGCGTGGACGGCGTGCTCAAGGACCCCGAATGGATGTCCACCGCCATCTCGCTGGCGCGCAAACACGGCTGCCCGGTCGTGCCGATGCACCTCGAAGGGCCCTATGCTGCGCTCTTCCACTTCTTCGATCGGTTCTCGAAGGAGTTGCGCGACATCACGCTGTTCCATGAGCTTCTGAACAAGCGCGGCAAGCTCTTCCGCCTCACCGTCGGCAAGCCGATCCCGCCGGAGGCGCTGGGCGATGCAGCCGGGGCGACCTTGAAGATCAAGCAGCTGTGCGAGATCGGTCTCGCGCGCGACCCGGACGCGGCGTTCGAGGCGAGCCCGTGACGACCTCCATCCGCTTCTACTTCGACATCATCAGCCCCTACGGATACTTCGCGGCCGAGCGAATCGAGGCGCTGGCCGACCGCTGCGGCGCCGTCGTGGACTGGCGGCCGTTTCACATGCGCCAGGTCAACGCCGAGGAGTTGGGCGTCACCGCGCCCCTGTTCCAGCAGCCGATCAAGGGGCCCTACTTCGCGCAGGACGTGCCGCGCATGGCGCGCTGGTTCGGCCTGCCGTTCGCGCCGCCGCCGATCGCCGAGGTCTCCTCGGTCGCGATTCACCGGGCGATCTGGCGGCTGAAGGATCAGGGCGACGAAGCGTCCGCTGCGGCTTTGTCGCTGGCCGCCTTCCGGGCGACCCATGCACAGACCCGCAACCTCGCCGCGCCGGACGCGGTCTGCGCACTTGCCGAAGAGATCGGAATGGACGGCGCGGCCTTGCGCGCCGCGCTCGACGATCCGGCGGTGAAGGACCGGCTGCGCCAGGAGACCGCTGCGGCGGTCTCTGCCGGCGTCTGGGGCACCCCGACGTTCAAGGTCGACGACCAGCTGTTCTGGGGCTCGGATCGGCTGGACCAAGTCGAGGCCTGGGTCGCCCGCGGCGGCTGGTGAGGCCGCCGACGGCTTGCCGCATCGCGGTCATGCGCCGCGCGGACTTGGCGGGCGGCGGGGCGGCGCGTTACAGCCACGCCATGGCCACGACCCTCTATGACAAGATCTGGAACGCCCATGTCGTCGATGCGACGCCGGCGGGCGACCATCTCCTCTACATCGACCTGCATCTCATCCATGAGGTGACGACGCCGCAGGCCTTTGCGGGCCTCGCCGCTGCAGGGCGCCCGGTGCGCCGGCCCGACCTCACGCTTGCGGTCGCCGACCATAACACGCCCACCGAGAACCAGGCGCTGGGCGTTGCGGGCGTCCAGGACCCCGAAGCCAAGCTGCAACTGGCGACGCTGGAGAAATGGGTCGCCCACCACCGCATCGAGTATTTCCCGATGGCGGACCTGCGCAACGGCATCGTCCATGTGGTGGGGCCGGAGCAGGGCCGCACCCAGCCCGGCATGACGGTGGTGTGCGGCGACAGCCACACCTCCACCCACGGCGCGTTCGGCGCGCTCGCCCATGGCATCGGCGCCTCGGAGGTCGAGCATGTGCTGGCGACCCAGACCCTGCGCGCCCGCAAGATGAAGAACATGGCCGTGGTGATCGAGGGCGCGCTCGGACCGGGCGTCACCGCCAAGGACGTGGCGCTCGCTGTCATCGGCCGGATCGGCACCGCCGGCGGGACCGGCTATGTGATCGAGTATCGCGGATCGGCGGTGCGCGGCCTGACCATGGAAGGGCGCATGACGCTCTGCAACATGTCGATCGAGGCCGGGGCCCGGGCAGGGCTCGTCGCGCCGGACGAGACCACCTTCGCCTGGCTGAAGGGCCGGCCCGCTGCGCCGAAGGCCGGGGGCTGGGAGCTCGCCGAAGCGTTCTGGCGCACCCTGAAGAGCGACGACGACGCGGTGTTCGACGCCGTGGTGGAGATCGATGCGGCGTCCATCCCGCCCACCATCACCTGGGGCACCAACCCCGAGCAGGTCGCCGCCATCACCGACGCAGCGCCAGACCCCGACGGCTTTGCCGATCCGATCCGGCGCGAGGCCGCGACCCGGGCGCTCGCCTATATGGGCATCGAGCCGGGCCAGAAGCTAACCGACCTGAAGATCGACAGGGCCTTCATCGGCTCCTGCACCAATTCGCGGCTGGAGGACCTGCGGGCCGCCGCCGCCGTGGTGCGCGGACGCAAGGTCGCGGACGGGGTGCGGGCCATGGTTGTCCCCGGCTCCGGCATCGTGAAGATGATGGCCGAGGAAGAGGGCCTGGACATGGTGTTCAAGGACGCCGGGTTCGAGTGGCGCGAGCCGGGCTGCTCCATGTGCCTCGGCATGAACCCGGACAAGCTCGGCCCCTATGAGCGCTGCGCCTCCACCTCGAACCGCAACTTCGAGGGCCGGCAAGGCCGGCTTGGCCGCACCCATCTGATGAGCCCGGCCATGGCGGCGGCTGCGGCCGTCACCGGCTATCTGACGGACGTGCGGACGCTGGAACTGGTTCAGGCCTGATCGGCGCCGACGGCCTCTGCGACCGCGCGGAACCCGTCGGCGGTCAGGCGTTCGGCAAGCTCGGCCTTGATCGCGCCAACCAGCGCCGGCCCGCCATAGATAAGGCCCGTGTAGAGCTGCACGGCGGAAGCGCCGGCGCGGATCTTGGCGTAGGCGTCCGCGCCGCTCGAAATCCCGCCGACGCCGATCAGCGGCAGCCGGTCGCCCAGCACGGCGCGAAACCACGCCAGCACCCGGGTGGAGGGCGCCATCAATGGCTTGCCGGAGAGCCCGCCGGTCTCGCTGCGATGGCGCGAGGTCAGCGTATCGGGCCGGGCGATGGTGGTGTTGGACACGATCAGCCCATCGAGCTTCGCCGTCAGCGCCGCCTCGGCGATGTCCTGGACGGCGGTCTCATCGATGTCCGGCGCGACCTTCAGGAACAGGGGCCGGCGGCCATGGGCGCGCTCCAGCGGCCCGCGCGCCTCGCCGAGCCGTCCGAGCAGCTCCTCCAGCGCGCCCCTGTCCTGCAGGCCCCGAAGGCCCGGCGTGTTCGGCGAGGAGATGTTGACGGTCACGTAGCGGGCGTGCAGCCAGACCCGTCGCAGGCCCAGCTCATAGTCCGCGATCCGATCGGCGGCGTCCTTGTTGGCCCCGATATTGGCGCCGACGACGCCCGGCCGGGCCGAGCGCCGGCGCAGCCGGGCGCAGAAGGCGGCGAGACCGGCATTGTTGAAGCCGAGCCTGTTGATGACGGCCCCGTCCTCTTCGAGCCGGAACAAGCGAGGTTTGGGGTTGCCGGACTGTGGCAGGGGCGTGACCGTCCCGCATTCGACGAAGCCGAAGCCGGCGGCGAGCATGGCGTCCGGAACCTCGGCGTTCTTGTCGAAGCCGGCGGCGAGCCCGATCGGGTTCGGCAGGTCGAGCCCGGCAAGCCTGGTGCGCAGCACCGGCGGATCGGGCGCATGCCGGACCGGCCCGGCGCCGGCCTTGAGCGCGCGAATGGTGGCGGCGTGGGCCGCTTCAGGCGGGAGGAGGCGCAGCGCGCGGGCGCCGAGATCGGCAAGGCTGGTCACGGCGGCGCTCGTGCGGCTTCAGACAGGGCGAGGAGCCTTTGCCTTGCCGGTTTCGGGCGTACGATCAAGGGGGCGGTTCCACAGCCCGCGCCGCCACAGGTCGAACTGGTGCGCCGGCCAGGAGGCGAGCAGGAACCCGGCGATCCACATCCAGTGCGCGCCGGTCAGCGCCGCATGCAGCGCCAGCACGATGAAGAGGCCGGGGAAGATCGTCGCGGCGAGGTCGACGGCCGTGGCCGACAGAGGCTGCATATGGCGCTTGCGCCATAGGATCGCGGCCGATTGGGCGGCCATGAACACGACGATCAGGACGGTGACTCCGCCGGAGGTGATGAAGGTCTCCATCAGGGCGGGTCCTTGAGGTCAGCGACGGCTTGCAGCCCGAGCATTCTGTGCCCGCCTTGGGCTGCATCGGACGCCGCAAGGCACTGGGAAGCGCTTTGGCGACACGCAGCCGACGCCAAAGCCTGTCCCAAGCCAGTGCGACGGTCCGAACACGGGGCGGCCGGGCGGGTCATCGCTCCAGCCCCCATCGCCCTCAGAACGGCCCGTTCAGCCCCACGATCGCAGCGTTGAGCGCGCCGGCGAACGTCACCCAGACCAGATAGGGCGCGAGCAGCAGGGCCGCGAGTTTCGAGCGCTGGCCGAGAAACGCGATCAGGAAGACGATCGACAGCCAGAGCGCCACCACCCCGATCGTGGCGAAGTCCGGCCGTTTGAGTTGAAAGAACAGCAAGCTCCAGCCGATGTTGCAGGCGGCGTTCAGAGCAAACAGGCCGAGAATCCATCGTCTGTACAGCCGGTTGCGGCTGCCTGCCCATGCGAGCGCCCCTGCCCAGGCGCACAGGGCGAAGATGAGGGACCAGGCGGGCGGAAACAGCCAGTCCGGCGGTTTCCAGGGCGGTTGACGCAGGTTCTGATACCAGGGCCCGAGATCGGTAAGCGCACCGCCGATGAAGGCGACCAGCAGCGCAAGCCCCGCCGCCGCCCAGATGTGGCGGCCCTTCGGACGCCCCGAAGCGGGGGTCAGGGCGTGGCCGTGCGCAGAAGATGGCCGAGGTCCTTCAGGAAGATGCGCATGTGCGCGCCCGGTTTGGCCTTCACCAGCTCCTTGTTCATGTAGGCTTGCCATGTGAGGTGCTGGACATCCGGGTCAGCGCACATCGCCACGAACCGCTCGCGGCGCTTGTCGTTTCGATACCAAAAATGCTGCATCACGCCCAAAATCCAGAACACGCTACCGTGAGCCTTCATGTAACGCTTGCGGGCGCGTGCAAGTTCCCGGGCGTCGCCGGTCGCCAGGAACGCGTCCACCTGTTCGGCGGCGAGCCGGCCGCCGGCCATGGCGTAATAGATGCCCTCGCCCGACGCCGGCGCGACCACGCCCGCCGCGTCGCCCGCCAGCAGCACGTCGCGGCCGTTGTCCCAGCGCGGCAGGGGCTTCAGGGGGATCGGCGCGCCCTCGGTGCGGACGGTCTTGCAGGCGTCAAGCCCTGTGGCCTTGCGCAGGTCCGAGACAGCGCCGCGCAGCGAGAACCCCTTCTGCATCGAGCCAACGCCGATGCTGGCCTGTTCCCCGTGCGGGAAGATCCAGGCGTAGAAGTCCGGCGACAGCTTGCCCTGGTACCAGACGTCGCAGCGCGAGGCCTCGAAGTCCGCGGTTCCGGGCGCCGGGCTTTCGATGATCTCGTGATAGGCGAAGACTGATTTGCCCTTGTCGGCGCCGGGGATGCAGGCCTGCGCGACACCAGAGCGTGCGCCGTCCGCGCCGATGACCGCTTTGGCCCGCACGCTCCGCATCGGTCCGTTGCGGCCGCCCTCCTTGGGCCGCCAGACGATCCGCGCCGTGCCGTCGGGGTCCCGCTCGATCGCCTCGAACGTGCCGGAGACGCGCGTTGCGCCGGCGCGGGCGGCGCGCTCGCGCAGCCATTCATCGAAGTGTTCGCGGTCCACAAGGCCGACGAACCCGCCCTCGATCGGCATGTCGACACGCTTGTCGGACGGGGCGATCATCCTGGCAGAGCGGGCGCGGGCGACGATCAGATGATCGGGAATGTCGAAGTCGCGGATGCAACGCGGCGGGATTGCACCCCCGCACGGCTTGATCCGGCCCGCCCGGTCCAGCAGCAGCACCGTGCGGCCTGCACGGGCGAGATCTTCCGCAGCCGTCGCGCCGGCCGGGCCGCCCCCGACCACCACGACGTCATACTGGGCCTCGAGGCTTTGCGGGTCGTCGTGCGGGGTCGGCGTCATGGCGTCACCGTGAGAATTCGGCCGGGAGCGCCGGCACGCGCGCATTGTCGGTGGCCGTCCGCCCGATCGTGGCGGCGAGGATTGCAGCCACGATGAAGAGGCCGGCCTCGATGGAGAACACGGTCATGAAGGCGGTCGCATCCACGCCCACGAAGTGGCGCAGCACATCGACCCCGGCTGCGCCGAGAAAGCCGCCGATTCCGAACGCAGCCGCCTGGGCGGCTCCCCACACGCCCATCCGCACCCCTTCGCGCGAGGCCCTGCCGGCGCCCGCCAGTCCCATCATCGAGCCGATGGCGGCGACCGCGAACACGCCGTTGAAGAAGCCCAGCGCCATCACGTTCAGCTGCAGCGGCCAGGACGCGCCGACGCCGCTCGCGATCGCAAGACCGGCGAGCGCGCCGCCCGAGCCGATGCAGCCTGCAACGGTCCAGCCGCGCATCCAGCCGCCCTTGTGGCCGCCGGTCATGGCGCCGACCGCGCCGACAAGGATCATGCCGACGAGCACGCCGGCGTGCTGCAGGCCGGCAAGCTGGGTCGACTGACCTGGCGTCATGCCGAACAGCAGGCCGGCGAACGGTTCAAGGATCAGATCCTGGGCGCTGTAGGCCAGCATGGCCACGAACACGAAGACCGTGAACTGGCGCGCCAGCGGTTCGGCCCAGACCTCCCGCATGACGACGGCGAAGGACGGCTTGGGTTGTTCGGGCTCGGCGGCCGCGCGCGGCGTAACGGTCTTGGGCTCAAGGCCCAGCGTGACCAGCCAGGTCAGCACATAGGCGACGATGCCCGCGCCCGTGACCACAAGCGCCAGGCGCTGGTCGGAGAACGGATCCAGCAGGCCACCGACGATGCCTGCGGTCGCGACGATCCCGACGATCATCATGATCCATGTGAGGGCGGCCGCGGCCGGACGGCGCTTGGGCGCGGTCTCGGCGGCCATGTAGGCCAGAAGCGAGGTGCCCGAGGCGCCGACGCCGCCGCCGATCAGGGCGAAAGCGAGAACCGCGAGGGCCAGGCCCGCCACAGGCGCATGCTGCATGATGATGGCCGCATCCGTGGCCGCCACGGCGCCGAAGGCGAGCGCGCCCATGCCGCCGACGATCCAGGGCGTGCGACGCCCGCCCATGTCCGAGCCGTAGCCCCAGCGCGGGCGCGACAACTGGACTGCATAGTGCAGGCCCACCAGCGCCGCCGGGATCACCGCGATCAGCGCATACTCAACGATCATCACCCGGTTGAGCGTGGACGTCATCAGCGCGACAAGGCCGCCGAGGCACGCCTGCACCACGCCGAGCCGCAGGATCGAGACCCATCCCAGTCCCTTTTCTTGCGTCATGCTGCGCCTCCCGTCATGGCGCCGACGGCGAACGCGCTCACCAGCATGCCAAGCACAAATCCAAGGATGCCCGTGCCGTTATACCAGGGGGCGAGGCCCTTCGGGTCCTTCAGCAGGCGGGTCATGAAGCCGATCTGGGCGACGACCAGCGCGGCGACGCCGGCGGCGTGCAGCGGCGCACCCCAGGCGATCAGCAGGCCGATCACGGCAAGCTGCGGCACGATCATCACCACGCAGGCGACCAGCCCGGCCCGCTCCGGTCCGAGCTGGACGGGGAGCGAGCGCACGCCCATGCGCGCATCGCCCTCGATCGCCTTGAAATCATTGAGGGTCATGATGCCGTGTGCGCCGAGGCTGTAGAGCACGCACAAGATGAGCACCTTGGCGTCCGGCAGGGCCTGCGCCATGGCGGCGGCGCCCGCGAACCAGGCAAGGCCCTCGTAGGACACCCCGACCGCCAGCGGCCCGAGCCAGCCCGACTGCTTGAGCCGCAGCGGCGGCGCTGAATAGGCGAAGGCGAGGATCAGGCCGACGAGCGTGCCGCCGAACACCCAGGGTCCGAGGCCCCAGGCGGCCGCGAGGGACAGTGCGCACCAGGCCAGCGCGATCCACAGGCCCCAGCGTCCCGGCACGCGCCCTGAGGGGATCGGGCGGCCCGGCTCGTTGATCGCGTCGACATGGCGATCGTACCAGTCGTTGATCGCCTGCGAGGTGGCGCACACCAGGGGGCCTGCCAGCACCATGCCGGCGAGAGCGAAGCCCCAGGCGTCTTCCAGCGACACCCCCGAGGAAACGATGCCGCACATGAAGGCCCACATGGGCGCAAACCAGGTGACCGGTTTGAGCAGCTCCAGCACCGCAAGCGGCGAGGGCAGGGTCGGAACGGCGGCGGCGGCCCGGGTCGTCATACCTGTATCGTGGTATTGACGCTCCGAAGTGTCAATTGAAACGGACGGTTTGAGAGGGCGCCTTCATGCGGCCCGCAGCCGCAGGACGGACGCGTCATTCGTCCTCGCCGGTCAGGTTGCCCATCCCGTAGCGGTGCAGCTTCGAATAGAGGCTCTGGCGGCTCAGGCCGAGCAGTTCGGCCGCGGACGCCCGGTTGTCGCCGGTCAGGCCCAACGCCGCCTCGATGCACAGCTGTTCGATGAGGTCGGTGGTCTCGCGCACGATGTCGCGCAGGGACACCCGCCCGACGAGATCAGTGAGCTGCTCGATCGAGCGGGGCAGCTCGCGGTCGGCCGCCCGGGGTTCGCTCTGGCGCGGCGCGAGCGCGCTGATCGCAAAGCCGTAGATCGGGCCGTCGTCCCGGTTGACCGTCACAGCGGTGATCGAAACGTCGTCCGCCGAGCCGTGCAGACTGCGCAGCACGGTGCCGAAGTTGCGGACAGACCCGTGCTTGCGCAGGTTCGCCAGCAGCACCGGCAGGTCCACGCCCGGGCGGCCGATGAACCGCTCCAGCGGCTGGCCGCGGGCCTGGTCGCGGTTGGCGATCTGGGCCATGTCGAGAAACGCCGCGTTCTCGGCGAGCACCTTGAGGTCGGAGTCCGCGACCAGGAAGGCGTCCGGCATCCGCTCGAGCACCTCGAGCAGCAGACTGTCGTCGGTGTCTTCCCGGGCGGCGATGCCGTCGCCGATTCGGATCAGCACAAAGGTTGCGCGCTCCTGCCGGAACACGTCCGCTGTCGCCTGATAGACCCCGGCGCGCCCGGCGAGCCGCAAGGGCGCAGCGG
>VYKN01000105.1_pt1 | contig 17745 bp, 18 predicted proteins | sample 5114581 | NCBI WGS metagenome assembly VYKN01 (sample SAMN12291810, study PRJNA351875) | freshwater metagenome | isolation source: freshwater lake | place: USA: Michigan, Baker Lake | collected 2011-08-08
GTGGGGGCGGCGAATAAACTGGCGCATATGATCCGCCGCTTCCGGAGTAGTGTGACCTGTGACTGGAATGGCTGCGATGACTTGAGTGGCTGGAATGGCTACGGTGACGGGCGAGTTGTAGGTAAGCTGCCTGGTCCCCAGGATTAGCGAACACAAGCATTTCCTCCTGATGCGGAGGTCCAAGTTCCAATCCAGCGTATGGACCGGTTGCTGCTACATCCGCTTGTGCTGGCAAAGCCAATAGACTGCCTGCCGCAGCCGCTCCAAACAGAGCTGTGAACCGCTCAAGCCACTTCATTGAACAAATCCGTTTCAGTCAGAGGTTTAATGCCACGACTACGCCACTCGGGTCCTGCAGATGCGAAAAATCCCGCACAATCTTCAGTGAGACTACATTTCATACAGCTTGCGTCAGCCACGTTTTTCCAATCCGATATAGAGGCGCGAGCAAAAGGCCAAAGATCTTTTGGAAGCACACAATAAGGTAGGTTATAGATTGAAACATTCATGCCTCTCGAATGAAGATGATGCACAGCATCAGAGATTTCCGACGCGTAGTCGATTGGGTCAATCCATATCCGGTGGCGGTTCGATCTCGCGTAACCCATCGGCTCAAGGCCCATAAAAGCGACATGCTCAACAAAAGGTAATCTACGATAAATATATGAGGACAGCTGCCTAAGCCTTGGTACTGTGATGGCGTGCAGAACAATTCGAATTTCTACACGTGCCCGCCGGAGTGCTAGTTCTCCAAGCCCTTCAATTGTTTCCTCGAAGCCACCGACCGAATCGACAACTTCATCGTGAATAGCAGCAACATCGCCATACAATGGTATGGCCCATTGCGTGACCCCGCCTCCGGCCGCCACGAGACCTTTTGTCAAGGCAGGATCACGAAGAAGTCGGCCATTGCTGAGGACATGAAGTTGCGTGTTCGGTAGCTGCGATCGCGCAAACCGTAGTAAGTCACCAAAGGCTTGTCCGAATAATGTTGGTTCGCCACCCGTAAAGCCCAATTGACTTTCGCTTTTGTCAACTAACTGCAATAGCTTCACCAACTCTCCTAAGCGCCAAGAGTCATCGATCTTTCTTGGTGGTTGGGAGCACATTACGCAATTCGAGTTACACTGTTCTGTTATGAATAGTGAGTTTGACAGTGATCCGCGTCTATAGAGGATTGAGATTTGTGAGCTACCCTCGCGTATCCTGATGACATCGCCCGGCCTAATCACCTCAGGGTTTCGAAGATTTTTGATTTCAATTGACGAGTTGAAAGAAAGCAACGAAACGCTAGACGCCGTGACATGGTCAACCATTAGGCAAGACTCAAGCGGCCAAAGCTCATCACCAAATTCGCTAGGACTCAATACTTTTAAAATGGCGACACCCTTCGCCCCTTTGACCTCGCCGTGTGTATGAAGAGTCGGCGCGCGTTTCATTGCTCGATCCAGCCCGGATTGAAGTTTCTGAGCGATTGCTGAAGACCCCAAGCAATCAGCGTTCGTTTAGCATCCTGGTCTCCGCGGGCGAGAAGTCCGAACAGATGGTCGAAAATGGCCAAGTTCCGGTCACAGAAACTAGTTCCGTGGCGGCGTGCATCAGGAGCCCCCTGCTCTATTGCGTGATAGACTGGATCTGCTCCGCAATAGGGCACAAAAGCACATTGCTCGCAGTCAGATTGTAGCTCGGCGACGGCTCCAAGCGCGAGCCATGCCATGGCGGGAGATGATAGGAGCTGATCGAGCGAGTCAGAAACGCGTCCCAGGCGGAATCGGAAATCACCGGTCTCCGCCGCCATCCTTGCCTCATCAGAGGGGTAAACCCATCCATCGTAGTTGTACACCAGCACTCCAAGCCCCGCGCCAGCGGGTGAGCGGATATCTACATAGCCTGAATGGAAAGGTGTCAGAATGTGCCGCATAGCGATTGCGGCTGTGGTTTCCTCTATTTCTATACCCATCGCATTGAGGCTCAGAATATAACCCAGTGCGGCGCGATAGAACCGCATGAAATCACTAGTCGTATATCCAAGCGTTCTATGCGTTTTGCGTGCGAAACCATAGGGTGCTAGCGGCCTCAGGAAAATGCTGCGAAATCCATTTTTGACATATGTGTCCACGATTTCTTCTGGGCGCTCCAAGGCCCGCCGGGTAATTGTAGGAAGCGCTGCAACGCCATCTTGTCCCAACACTTGTCGCGCTCGTGCTAACCCTTCGAGCGTGTGAGTGAATGAAGCACCTCCTGGCCTCGGGCGCTGCCGAGAGTGCAAATCGTCCGGGCCATCTAGAGACGTGGTTAAATGAATAGAGTTGTCGCGACAAAATGTCAGTTCTTCGTCATTCAGAAAATGCAATGTAGTAGACATCGCAAATCGCACATCGCGCTGGCTCAATTCGGCGCGCCGTTTGGCCTCCATTACGATATCTCGCACTATGTCGAATCGAATGGCCGGCTCTCCGCCCTGAAACTCTATTGTTAGAGTCGGCGCATCAGATTCAAAAACACGATCTAGTGCTGCGACCGCAAAGTGCGAATTCATGTCGAAGCCGGTCGCCTCAACAGCGGCGCGGGAGACTTGGCAATATTGGCATGAGTGGTCACAACGAAGCGTTACAACAAAGATGTGTAGCGCAGGACCTTCCATTAGGAATGACTTCCGCGTACGCCGGACTGCGTCTGGCAGTATCCCTTTGGGTCCTGATTGCTCAAGCAGACCGCGGGCGTGTAGGTCAAGTGCCCTTGGATGTTCGCTAGAGAGGCGGCCAAACGCCAGATCCTCCGCATCGCTGCGATCTAACAGAACATACTCCCCAAGATCGTTTGTCACGACCGAGAGTCCGTCTTGCGATCTCAAGTGCGCGATGCGTCGCATCACCTATCCCGTAAGCGCCCGCCTTGACCTCAACGAAGAGGATTGCCCCTGATACAGTGGAGCACAGAACGTTCCCTCCGCAAGTTCCACAAAGTCGCAGCCATGGGTGAATAATTATTGTTATAAATCAATCTATTGGTACCATCTTTGGCTCTGCCCATACAAAATCGCCCCCCATGAAATGCATTGGAGATCGAGGCGCTTACGATTGAGATTGAGCGCGTCCAAAGCGCGCGACGCCCCAGTTCGTCGCTGGTCGCGGTGCTTACCGTTCGCTCGCGGCACCGTCGGTATCAATCATGGGATCATGTAGGGCGCGGGTTCGTTCTCTTTACGATGAAACGTTCCTGCCCGATGCTGACCCCGATTACCTGAGTTACCGAATTGCCAAACGGGGGATGGATACTTCATCTCCCTGTCTATTCTAGTTGTCGTTGGTAATCCGGTAATCGTGGTAATCATGGTATGAGCAGGAGGCCGCGATGGCAAAGCGAGGGTGAGCGTAGGTCCCGCGTCCGTTGGGCTTCATAAGCTCACCGCTGTCGGCCATTTTTCGCATCAGCTGCTTGAGGTTTTTGGGGTCCATTCCAGTTTCCGCTGCAACACGGGCCGGCGTAAGGCCCTCCGGCGCACCTTCTAGAGCCGCCAAGACGCGAGTTCGTTCTGGGGAGCGCCGGACCTCGTCAACATGACCGCGAACAGAGAGGCGACACATCTCACGATTGAATTGCACCGCGAGGTCGATATCGTCCTCAAGGTCTCGCCCGCGTCCCCGCAGGGTAAGGCCGGTATCGGCGCGACGGTCTAGAACAAGGGTCGTATCGGCGGTCCCGGCGAGGCCAGTGGTCCCGCTCACCTGATCAAGCGGGTCTTCGGCTGTCATCTTGCGGACGTGATGAATCACGAGGATGGCAAAGCCCATTTCTTTGGCGAGGGCGTGAAGGGGGCGCAGGGCCGCAATATCGTCCTGATAGGCCGAATGCCTGCGGTCTGCGAGGCCCCGAATACAGCCAAGGGTGTCAATCACAACGAGCCGCGGAGCGACGACGGATTCGGACCACTTGCGGATATCCTCGACGCATCCTTGCCCCATCTTCGCCCATCGTGTTGTCACCTTCAGCCGTGACAGTGCTGATGTTTCGTTCTCCCCAAGTAGCTTTCGAATCCTGGTCTGCATTCGCCGCGTGTTGTCCTCCAGAGCGAGAAAAAGCACGTCTCCGGTTTCGGTCTGCTTGCCCAGAACAGCCCCGCCAGTCGCCACGGCCACCGCGATGTCGAGCGCAAACCAGCTCTTGCCCACCTTTGGCTTTCCAACGATGAGGGTGAGACCCTCCGGAATAAGACCATTGACTATCCAATTTGGAGGAGGGAGCGGGGCGGCCATTAGTTCGTCCGCCCCAATCACGTGCTCGTGCCAGTTCACAGCCCACTCCCCGCGCAGACAAGCCGGACCGGCGTGATGAGCCTATAGCGGCCTTCCCAGCCTTCAGGACGGGCTTCCCGGCTCATGACAACTGCGAGCCCCCGGCAACGCAGCGCGAGCACGTATGCCGAAGGACGCGGCCCGATCGAATGCAGGTCGGTTGTGGTGGCGCCGGCTTCGCCGGCGAGGATCAGAGCCTGCAGGGTTCGCGCAGTGCGCCCCTGGACTTCAAGAGCCGGCCCACCGTCACAGCGCTCGAAGCGAAGCCTCAGGCTGGACCGGCGCCCAGATCTTGGATAGTTTCGGAATGCTGGCGACGCGGGCGCGGAGCGGGCATTAAGGCTACCGGGGCGGTGAGCCGCCGCCCCGGAGCCGCCTTGATAGGGCCGCATCTCAAGCCGCCTTCCGCTTGGACTCACTGATGAGCGCTTGAAGGTCGGCAGGATCGACCAACCTGCGCCCGCTGATGTGAACCACCGGTAGCCGTCCTCTCTTTACAAGCTTGTAGAACGAGGTCCGGCAGATCCCGAGCACATCGATAGCTTCGGAAACGGTGAGCAAGCGCGGCATGACGTCCGCAACGTCGGTCTGGGGTTCCATATCAATCTCCGTCTGCGCTGCTGTGAACAACGGCGCGCCCGGAAGATGCGGTGGGTTGCCAAAGCTGGATACGACACCCCTATTGGGGGTGTCGTGTGCGCTCAAGCACATCGCGTTTTGGAATCGTTCGTCTCGAATTTGATGGGTCGGGCTCGAAGAAGTCGCTGATTGCTCTCTCAATTGCCCGAGCTTCTGGCGTACTGGAGCGGGTCTCGGATCGCGGCGTTTTTGCAATGGCCAGCCGGCGAGCCACCTCCTGAGCGCAAGCACTTTTCGAGATTCTCTCGTTTCCCGCCTCGGCCAGGATCGCCAGTGCCGTACTCCTATACTCGGGCCTTGCAGTCTTCTCCCCGCCGAGCCTGCCTGCGTCCTTCCACCCGGCAATTACCTCTTCGCCAAGCGCGATTAATTCCGCGGTGGTTCGCCCATCCCCCTTGCGTCGCGGCCGGGTCGCCATCTCCAGGTCGAAGAGCGCACGTTGAAGTTGCATAGCTGTCGTCGCGATGTTGTCGTGCGAAAGCGGGAGGGTGCGGCTCTTGCGTCCCAATTCCTCTGCCCTTCTATGAACAACCCCGGCAAGCCAAACCGGCTCGCCTAGCCGAGCGCCGGAACACCATGCGACGTCCGAAGGGGGCACCGAGAACCTGAATCCATCATTTATGGAAGGGGGACCTCCCAGGAACTGCTCGTTGGCCGGGATCCAATCTTCAGGCCTCTTCTTCTGGTCTTCGTCCCGAATGTAGTATCCGGTGTATCCCGCTGGCCGGCCGTTTCTCTCATAGACCGCATCCGCATGGCGGCGGGCTTGGGCGATGATTTCGGCAATCGTCCGGGGCCGGGGGCCGTTCGCGATCTCTGAGCCTTCCTCTCGCGCTGTTTCGACCAGTGCCCACCATCGTTGTTGGGCCGCGAATTGTTCCCACCGGACGGGCAAGTCAGGGACGGGAGGCGCCCAATCGTTCTCCTCAAATGGCGCGATCGGGTAGACCCCAACCATGACGTGGCGCGCCTCATCAGCCTCGGCTCTTTCTGCAGCCACCAACCAACGCTCCACAGCGTTGTCGATCTCGGTATTCGTCCACCCGTCGCTCCATGCGCGCTGGCGGCCTGTGAAATTCGGGACCGCGGCCGGGTCTTTGGCGCGTGGCATGAATTCTTCGCGCTCCCGTTCCCGGTCGCCAGCGGCCGCGCGCCAGGCGTCCAGCCGCCCCTGACGCTCACGCTCTAAGCGCTTCAATTCTTCTTTCTGCGCGCGCTGGCGCGCTTTCGTTTCGGGCGTGGTCGGCATTAAGCCCTCCGATCTGCCAGACGCACCACGTCGGCGCCGCCAGCGCCGTCGCAGAAGGTCGCCCAAGCCTCCAGAAGCTCCCTGCGCTTGGCCAGCGCATCGCCCCGGCGATAGGCGCGCTCGGTCGCGCTGCCGACCACATGGGCCAGGCATGCCTCCGCGATCTCGCGCGGCGCGTTGGTGGCGTCCCCGGCCCATTCCCGGAAGGCTGAGCGGAAGCCATGGGTCGTGACGCCTTCAATCCCCATGCGCTCCCTCAGATTGTCCAGAGACGCCGCTGAGAGCGGCTGGGAAGGCCCGCCAGCGCCCTTCCGGCTCAGGCTGGGGAAGACAAGCGCGGACGGCTCCCCGCCTGTCAGCGGGCGGATATGGGCGAGCACGCCGAGGGCCTGCGGCGAAAGGGGGACGCGGTGCATCTTGCGCGCCTTCATGCGGTCGGCCGGGACCGTCCAGATCCCATCCGCAAGATCGATCTCCGACCACCGCGCCCCCAGCACCTCTCCGGCCCGCGCGGCCGTCAGGATGATGAATTCAAGCGCCCTCGCCGCAAGCGCGTCGCGCTCCCGCAGCGCGCGCATGAAGGCCGGGACCTGTCGCCAGTCCATCGCCGAATGATGGCCGCGGGTGAGCTTGCGCGGACGCGAGAGCAGCACGGACAGGTGGCCTCGCCACCGGGCGGGGTTGGCGAAGGGTCCGCGTGCGCCAGTTGCGGTCGCAGCGTCCAGAACCCGTTCGATCCGCCCCCGCAGGCGTTGGGCCGTCTCAGGCTTCTCCTGCCAGATGGGCGTGAGCACGGCGAGCACGTCGGCGGTTTCGATGTCCCGCAGCGCCTTGTCCCGGATCGGTCCGCAGTAGGACGTCAGCGTCATGCGCCACTGGTCGCGATGCTTGGCGTTGGAGAGCCCCGGCGCCACCGATGCCTCGAACCATCGGATGGCGAACGACCCGAACGTCTCGGCTTCCGCTTGCTCGCGCGCCTTGGCCCGCGCCTCGGCTTCCCGCGCCTCGATCGGATCGCCGCCGGCCTTCACCACCGCAGCCCACCGGGCCGCCGCGGCGCGCGCGTCGGGTGTGGAAAGCTCTGTCGCGCTCCCAAGGCCCATCTCCCGGCGCTTTCCGCCAGCCATCCAGAGAAACGCCCAGCGCTTCGCGCCGGAGGCCGAGACCATCAGATAGAGCCCGCCGCCGTCCGCGTGTTTGCCCGGCTTCGCGCGCTTGATTTCGAGGTCCGTGAGCCGTCTGATCCCGCTCGCCATCGCGCATCGCTCCCGGCGCGACCCCACAAACGACCCCACAAATTTTTGTGGCCATGGGCGATCGCGCGCAGACATCGATGAACAGGTTCGGCCAGAACGTCAATCAATACCGCAAGTTATGCAGACGCCGGTGGCCGTCCTTGAACGGGTGTGGTCGCAGGTTGGTCGGACTCCCTCTCCGCCAGACGTCCCAGCAACATGATTCCGCCTCAAGCCGGACCGGAGATGAAACCGCGTTCGCACCGGCAGGCGTTGAAGTCGGTGACCGGTCCGCGGTGAGGCGCGGCTTTGGGGCCAACATCCCTGATCATCGGGTCATCGACGCCTGGGCCGACAACCGAGACGGGCGCCCCGCAACTTCCGCCGCATCTGTCAGGGGACGCGGACGACGCCGCTGTCGAACTCGGTCACGACGCCGCCGCGCTGCTCCCAGCGGCCGAGGGAGGAGTTCCAGCTCGTGCCGCCGCCCATGATGGTCTGGGAGTCCTGGTTCATGGCGTTGATCTGGGACTGCAGGCCCGCCCAGCCGGCGCCGGATTGCGCCTGCCGAAACCGGGCGATCTGCGCCTGATCCTCGCCGGTCAGCTGGCCGCCCATCTGCGCGCGCATGAAGGCGCGGACCTGCGGGCCGGCGAGCTGCCAGAGATGGCGTTCCTCGACGAGACGGCCGGGCTTGGCGGCGATCTCCAGCTGCTGCTCGACGCTGAGGCGTCCGTAGTCGCGCGCTGCTGCCGCATAGGCCGCCTGGCGGGCCGCCTGGGTTACAGGCCGGGCGGGGCGGTTGAGCACCGTCGCCTGCATGAAGTGCTCGTAGTCGAGGGCGGCGTCCACCATGTCGCGGGTCAGGGGTACCGACCCCGGGCGACCTTCCGCAAGCGGAGGATTGGCGAGCAGGAACTGCCGGTAGAGCCAGGCCGAATCCTGGCCGCCTTGCGCGGCGTCCTGCTGCAGTGAAACCAGCACGCCGGGGCGGACCTTGGCGAGCGTGGTCTCGCGGATGGACAGCGAAGCGGCGGCGAGCTTTTCGTGCATGTCCATGCTGCGCATGACCGTATCGATGCGGGCGCGATCGCCGCGGCGCCAATAGTCCTCCACCTGGCTGCGCAACGCCTGGCGCTGGGCGGGCGAATAGCTGACGTCCGTCAGCCAGCCGCACAGTTCGATATAGCGGTTGACGACGTCGTCATTCAGGGGTTGCGCCCGGGCGGCGGGGCTGCCCGCCAGCAGAATGGCGGCCAGAGCGGCGGACAGGATCAGGGTTTTCATCTGGTTTGTCTTTCGTGAGCTGTGACTTCAACGGTGAGGATGACGACGAAGCTCGAGGGCTCCTCGTCGTGGATCGGGCCGATGGATTCCGCGCCGGCGAGGGCGAGCGCGGTGTGGAAGCGGGCGGCATGCGAGACGGGAACAGAGACCCGAAGCGCGGTGGTGCGGCCGGAAACCGAATGCACGACCGCCGCGCCGCGAAGCGTGCTGGCGAGCGTCTCGATTTCTTCGATCCGGCTCGGCAGGTCTTCGGCCTCGCACGCAAGGCACATGACCAGGGGAGCGGAAGCGTCCGGCATCACGCCTTAGCCCTCGCAGTCGGTGGACACGCCTGCGCGCGCCGCGGCCGGGCCGGCGATCACGCAGGATGCGCCGTCGACAGGCCCGAGAAAGCCCCGCGCGGGTATGTGCTGAGCGAGCATCGCAGTCCTCTCGGTTGTTGCGGTCAGTGCTGGAACGTGGCGAGCATGACGCCGAGGTCCCGGGCGAGTTCTCCTGCGAACGGTCCGTCGACATTGCCGAGCACCGCGTAGGTCAAGCCGTTCTCCCAGACCACCGCGGCGACGATCGAAGCCGAAACGCATGCCAGGGCGCCGGCGAAGGACCGTCGGGTGAGGTCAAGCGGCGGCCGGTTCAACGCGGTGTTCATCGGTGAGCGTCCTCAAGTGTCGAAATCAGGCCGTCAGAAGTCCGGGCCGCGGCGGGCGCGGCCGAAAGGAGGCTTCCCAGCCGTCCGTTGGCGCCGGCGAGGGCGCGAGCGTTGGAATGGCGTTGGAATCACGAACCGGGCCGCTAAGTAGGCGCCATGACCGCCGCCTTGCCGCCTGCCTTGCCCTTGCGCCTGACCCTGTTCGGCCCCCTGGGGGTCGACCGGGACGGCCAGCCCCTTGCCGTTCCGGCTTCCCGGAAGACGCGGGCGATCCTGGGGTTTCTGGCGCTTTCGGCGCGCGCCGTCAGCCGCCAGCGCCTGTGCGATCTGTTCTTCGACCAGCCGGACGACCCGCGCGCCTCGCTGCGCTGGAGCCTGACCAAGCTGAGGCCGCTGGTCGATGCGCCGGACGCACCCCGGCTGGTGACCGAGCGCGACACGCTGCGGTTCGAGCCCCGCGACATGGACGTCGATGCGCGAACTGTGCAGGCGATCGCCGCCAGGCCGGTCGAGACCCTGTCCCTGAGCGCATGCGATGAAGCCCTGGCGCTGATGTCCGGCGCGCTGCTTGAGGACTGCGAATTGCCGGAGCGGCCGGAGTACGCAGCCTGGCTTGCCGCCCAGCGCCAGGACTTCCAGGCGCTGGCCCTGCATCTGGCGCGGGTCGCCGTGGACAAGAGCGCTGGCGCCGAGCGCATCGTCCGGCTGCACCGCCTGGTTTCGCTGGATCCTCTGGATGAGGCTGCGGTCGGCAATCTGGCCCGCGCCCTCATGGAGGCGGGGCGCAAGGAGGAGGCCCATGCGGCGATCGCGTCGGCCGAGCGCGCGATTGCACAGGCGGGCCTGAAGCCAGGCGCCACCTTGCGTGCGGCCCTGCGGGGGGCGAGCGCCGTGGGCACGGCGTCCCGCGATCACTCCGGTCTGGAGGACGCCGCCACGGCGCCCGTGGTCGCGGTGTTGCCGTTTCGCGACCTGAGCGCCGCGCCGCTGCCCAAGCACGTCGCCGCCGGCCTGTTCGACGGCGTGACGCACGCCCTGTCCCGGTTCCGGTCGATCATCGTCGTCAGCGCGGACTCCGCGCGCCGCTATGCCGATCGCCTCGAAGACCCCAAGCCGATTGCAGAAGCGCTGGGGGCGGACATTCTGGTCGGCGGGTCCGTGATGGCCGCCCCGGATGGTCGCTTGCGCCTGCGCTGGCGGGCCGTCGAAGGGGAGACCGGGCGTCTGATCATGTCAGGTGATGTCGAGGGTCATCTGGACGACGTGTGGACGCTGCAGGAAGACGCCGCCCGTCGCGTGGCTGTGGAGGTCGAACCCCTCGCCCAGGCCGAGGCGCTGCGGGCGCAGGCGACGCGGCCCACGGCCTCCGCCCAGGCCTACGATCTCTACCTGCAGGGCCTCTACGCCGGCTTCAGCCCGCATGGTCGAGACTACCTCGGCGCGCTTGACCTTTTGGAACACGCCTTGCGCCTTGACCCGACGTTTCATCCCGCGCTGGCCTTGGGTCCATGGGCGGCGGCCTATGGCAATGCGATCAAGGGGCCGGAGGATCTGGCGCGCTATGCGCAGATGAGCCGCGACGCCTTGCGGCTGGGACGCGATGACGCGCGCACGCAAGCGACGGCCGGAACCGCCCTGTTCTATATGGCCCATGACTTCGACATCGCGCGCGTCGCGATCGAGCGGGCCCTGGCGCTCAACCCGAACGAATACACCGCCTGGATCTGCGGCGGCTGGATGCACGCGATGAAGGGGGAAGCCGAGCGCGCCCATGCGATGTTTGACCGCGCCGAGCGGCTCAATCCGCTTGCTTACGGCGCCAATGGCTTGATGTCGGGGCGCGCCATGGCCGACTTCATGGTCGGGCGCATTCGGGACTCCGAGCGCTTCATCAGGATGGCCTTGTCGGGTGACGACTCCCATCCGTCCGCTCTGATGACCGGGATCGCCACCGCGCATCTTCTGGGCGGCGGCGCGGCCCTGGCGGAGCGCGGGCAGCGGTTTTTGAACATCTATCCCGAAGGCATCAAGGCATTGGCGATCCAGTCCCTCCCGTTTGAAGACCCGGCGTGCCGCGCGCGCTACTTCGACACCGTCGCCGAAGGTCTCGCAGCGCTCCGGTGACGGGCGCGTCGCGGGGTTCCGGGCGTCGCGCGGACACACGAAATCCGTTTCGGCTGGATAGGGCGAGGCTGCCGACCGCGGAGCGTCAGCACAAACCGGAGCCTGCGCTGCAACTGTCTGTATCTAATGGACGTTTGCAAAAAGATATGTTTTTTCAATGAAATACGATCTGAATTCTTGACACTGACGCCTGCTGGCCGGCTTAATGCGCACGCTCCGCAGGTAAACGGGGCGGCGCGGAGGGACCGATGGCCTGGTTTTCCCGGATCAGCCGCTGGGGCGACATCCATCTGGTGTACGGGCAGCGCTGGCAGAACTCCTGCGGGCTCGCTTCGGTGCTGATGTGCGTCTTCAAGACGAACAAGCTGACGCCAGGCGCCGCGTCGTTCCGCATCGAGACCGAAGTGCGCGACAGGTACACCCAACTGCTGGGGTCGGCCTATGATCCGGTGACCACCGGCACGTTTCCCCAGCATCTGGTCACGATCCTCAACGAGTTCACGAGCGCGAGCTGGGCTCATACGACCCCGTCCGCAAACGACGTGTCCGGCCAGATCGTGCGCAGCGTCGGCGAGACGTCTGCGCTGGTGATCGGACCAACGCTCGGCTGTTCGCCGGTGATCGTGGGCATCGACTGGTCGGGCGGCGGAGCCCACTGGGTCGTCATCGACAGCGTGCGCAGCCTTGGATCCTACCGGTGGGCGACCATCTGCGACCCGTGGGACACCAACCTGCACATCAACCGGTTCAGGATCGGCCATCCCTTCACTTATGATGCGAGCGACGTGGTGGCGGGCGTCGACATCGGCGGCGGGGTCAGCCAGGCCGGCGGGAACGTCGATTCCGGCGGAACGTCCCGCACCGCGACCTACTCAGGGACCGGCCAGGTGGCGAACTGGGGCGTGATCTATCAGTCGTGACGCCTGTCAGGACGCCGCCAGCAGGGCGGCGCGCTCCTCGGCCGACAGGACCCGCCAGCGGCCTTCGGGCAGCTCGCCTAGTCTCAGCGGCCCGTTCCCGATGCGCCGCGGATCCATCACCTCCCGGGTAACCGCAACCCACATCCGCCGGATCTGACGGATGCGGCGCTGGGTGCCGAACGCTTCTCGAGCCGGCCTCGCGCCACTCTCGGCGCCACAGCGCAGATCGGTCTCGCAATCACTGAAGCGCTGTCTGTGCTACAGGTTCAGTCGCTCTGGGAGGGCTATTCGCAGGGGCGAGATACCGAAGTGTCCGCCTAGAAATGTGTTTATCAACGCAAAGGGATGTGGCTGAATGCTTGCTTCAGGGGGCAAGCCAATGACTCATTCGGACGAAGACGTTTCCAACACTTCCCGTCGCAACGTTCTGATAGGCGGGGCGGCGCTCGGCTTGAGCGCGCTCACTCAAACCCCGTCCGCACTGGCGCAAACGCCAGGCGCCGTGATGCCGTTGCGCTACAGCGTCGAATTCGGAACAAAGACCTTCAAGGTTCATCCCAAAGCGGCAATCGTATCTTACCCGATTGTGTTCATAACATCTGCTTTTGGAAAAGCGGGTAATCTAGGCCTTTACCTTGAAATGGAAGGCCCGACCGAAGCGGATATGAAGGCTTTGGCGACGGAAGCCCATGACGACCTCTCCCGCCAACTCGCGGCAGCGGGCTACCAGATGATGTCAGGAACGGAGGCCGCACAACATCCGGATCTGGCTGCACTGGGTGCGGTTTCCGGCAATGGAAAGCGCGGTTCCGGCGTTCCGGACCCGTACGGACAACGCGGTTGGTACACCACCAGTGCTGATCAAGCGCCGTTGTTCAATCGCCTTGGAGAATTTGATTCTGTCTTTGAGTCGCGCCTTGCGTGGAACACGCGACACGCGAGCCGCGAGCTCGGAGCAATGCTCGTCATGCCGCAATTGGTCCTCGATTTCAGTACTGCAGGCGGGGCGAGTGCATCGGGCAGCCAGGGCACCACATCATGGGTTGGCGGCAACATTCAATTTATGGTGAAAGCGACATCCATTGGCTACATGTGGGCCGGTGGGCCGCGCGCCATCGAGATTGCGACAAGCGCCTTTTATCCGCGCAATCGTGATTTCGTCTCGCCCTGGCCTTTGCTGGGCAATGTTGCCACCGTGAACCGGCCAATCCCTGCTTCAGCCGGACGCTTCAACGGGCGACCCCGCTTTGACGTTTTTACCGTCAACATGGACAACTGGCGTGAGCAAGTCCGCGCAGCTTATCGTGGGTATCACAAGGCCATGATGGATGTCGTGATCGCCAATCGGCGCTGATCTGGAGCCAGTGCCCGAAATCGCTCTGGAAGTGCGCCGCGAACTATAGTCATGGATGCTGCAGTTTGTGGCGCAAGCCCCTTTCAGGGGCGGACGCCCCGTACGCCAAAGCTTCCTGGCTCATGACGCCGCCAGCAGGGCGGCGCGCTCCTCGGCCGACAGGACCCGCCAGCGGCCTTCGGGCAGCTCGCCAAGTCTCAGCGGCCCGATCCGGATGCGCTGCAGGTCGAGCACTTCCAGCGAGACCGCGGCGCACATGCGCCGGATCTGACGCTTGCGGCCTTCGGTGAGGATGAAGCGCAGGACTCCGTCCTCCACGATGCTGACCTGCGCCGGCTTGAGGCGGCGTCCATCCAGCTCCAGACCATGACGCAGAAGGCCCAGACCGCGCGCATCAAGCGGGCCGCGGGCGCGCACCAGATATTCCTTGTCGAGCCGGCTTGCCGGCCCGATCACCGCTTTGGCCAGCACGCCGTCGGTCGAGAGCAGCAGGAGACCGCGCGAATCCTGGTCGAGCCGGCCGAGCGGGGCGAGCGAGGCGTCGCGGCCCGGCGGATCGCCGAACGTCCCGAACCGTTGATGGGCGTTGAGCAGGCGCGCGGCGGGAACCTGATCAAATTCCGGCTGGGCGGAAACAAAGCCGACGGGCTTGTTGAGAACCCAGGTCGCGCCCGCCTCCTCGGCGCCGTCGATCTCGACGACGTCAGCGGTCTGCACGCGCCGGCCCGCGTCGTTCACCACCGAGCCGTTGATGCGCACCCGTCCGTCGGCGATCAGTCCGTCCGCGGCGCGGCGCGAGACGACGCCCGACTGAGCCAGCCATTTGTTCAGCCGGACCGGTTCGGGTCCGCCATAGGTCAGTCGTCGCGTCACGCCGTCGATCCGTCCGGCCTCAGCGCCGGTTCGGGTCGATCGTGTAGTTGAAGCCGAGCGTGATGGGGATGGCCTCACGGATATATTGCTGGGTGAACAGTCCGATCTCGGAAATGCGCGAGCGCGGCACGAACACCACGTCGAACCGGCGCAAGCGCGGCAGCGTCGCCCAGACCTGAGGGTTCGTGGCCGCTGCGCGCAGATCGACGACCCGCATATAGGGTTTGCCTTCCGGTCCCCGGCGCAGGATCACGACCTGGTCGCGCCGGGCGCTGTTGAGGAAACCGCCGCCGAGCAGGATCGCCTGCAGGGGATCGATCTCCCCGTTCATGTCATAGACGCCGGCGCGAGCGACCTCGCCGCCAACGAAGATTTTCTGCGACACGAAGGTGCGCGGCGCGATCGCCGCATCCGGCCGACGTAGCTCGCGCGCCAGCGCCCCCTCGACGGCGGTTTCGACTTCAGAGCGCGTCTTGTCGCCGGCGATCACCGATCCGCCGAGCGGCAGGTAGATGCGCCCGTCCGGCGCCACGGTCAGGTTGGCGTTGAGCTCCGGGGCCGAGAACACGGTCAGCGACACCTCGTCGCCCGGGAAGAAGCGATAGTCGGCGTCCGCGTCGGTCCAGGTCGGGAACGGCGCCTCGGGAAACTCGGCCGTGGGGACCGGGGTCGGCGTGACGATGCGCGGCCCGCCGCCGCACGCCCCCAGCCCGAGGGCGAAGACGAGCGCGGCGCATGCCGATCTGCGATGGAACCGTGCCATGGCCCATGGGGTGTGCGGATTTGGATAACGCCCTGTTAACGCGCATGACGCGACATCGGATGCGAAGGGCAGAATCGCCCCCGGAACGCATCTCCATGGCCGCAGGCCCAGCACTCGATGTCGACGCAGGCGCGAAGCGCCCGCGCATCGCGCCGTCCGACGTGCCGGTGATGCTGTGGCGCGAGAAGTGGCTGGCCGCTCTCGTGTTCCTTCTGGTCATGGGGCTGGGGGTGTTCGGCCTGCTCATGCTGCGGCCGATCTACGGCGCCGAAGCGCGCCTCCTGGTCCTGTTCGGTCAGGAATATGTCTACCAGCCGCGGGTGGGCCAGGCCGGCGAGGGCCAGATCCCGCGGTCCGAACAGATCATCCAGTCCGAAATCGAGATCATCACCTCGACCCAGGTGATGGAACGCGCGATCGGCGCGATCGGCGCCTCGAGGCTGTTTCCGGAGATGAAACCGCCGGACGACGGACCGCCGCAAACCCCGCAGCAACGTCTCGCGCAGGCGGTCAAGCTGTTCTCCGAGGACTTCTCCGCGTCCACCTCGCCGAACACCTCGGTGATCAAGGTCGCGTACGCGCATCGCGATCCGCAGATGGCGGCCTTGGCGCTGAACACGCTGGTCGACCAGTATCTGGCGTATCGGCGTGAGGTTTTCGCCGACGATCGCGCCGGGGCGCTTCTGATCCAGCGTCAGGGCTTCGAGGATCGTCTCGATCAGCTCGATCGGGAGATATCAGGCTTTCTGAGCGCAAACGGCGTGGCGGACTTCGACGCCGACCGCCGCAGCATTGCAGATGTCTCCGCAAGGGTGCGCAACGAGCTGTTCGACGTGCGCGCCAAGCGCCGGGAAGCCGAGAGCCGCCTGTCCGCCATCCGCACCGGTCTGACCGCCCTGCCGCGCGAGGTGACGATGATGGTCGAAAGCGACGCAACCAAGCGCCTGCTCGATCTGGAACTCCAGCGTGAGGAGCTGCTGGCGCGCTATACGCCCGAGAGCCGGCCGGTGCGGGAGCTGGAAGAGCGCATCGCCCGGGCGCGCGACTTGCTCGCCTCCGACGGGGCGCAAGGGGCCGGCACGATCCGGCGCGGCGCCAATCCGGTGGTGGACGCGGTCAGCATCGACCGCGAGCGCATGTCGGGCGAGGTCGCGGCGCTGGCAGCGCGGGAGCGGGCGCTGGCGGCTCAGCTCGGGGAATTGGAGGCGCGCCTTACGCGGCTGCAGCAGCTGAAGAGCCGATTCGACGAACTGACCCGGGAGCAGACGGTCCTGACGTCGCAGGCGAGCCAGTTCGCCGCGCGCGCCGAAGAGGCCCGGGCGATCAATGAACTGACGCGCAGCACCAGCGACAACATCCGGCTGTTCCAGCGCGCGACGCCGGCGACTCAGGGCACAAGTCTGCGACGGCCGCTGTTTGTCATCCTCGTGCTGTTTGCATTGATGACGGCGTTGGCCGTTGCGCTGGCGCGCGCTCTGCTGCGTCCGGGTTTCCCCACGGCGGCCTCCGCCGAGCGGACCCTCGGATTGCCGGTCCTCGCGCGCGTTCCGGCGTAGCAGCCGCATTCAAAGGGGAGGCGGGCCCCCATGTCGGGTCCATAGGTGGCGTTCTCCGATCGACTTGCCGGCGTCTGGCGCGCCCTGATGCGGCTGCCTTCGAGCGAGGGCGGCCGCACCGTGCTGTTCATGTCGGCGCGCAGCGGGGAGGGGACGTCCGACGTCGCCGCCGCCTTCTGCGAGCATGTGGCCGGCCGCTCGCAGCGCCCCATCATGCTCTATGATCTCGATCTTGCCGCCAACGCCCAGTTCGAGGCCTATCGCAACGATCCGCGCGGCCTGAAAGTGGGGCCGGCGCTGGACATGACCTTCGGCGCCGACCCGTTCTGGCGGATCGTGGGGCGGCCCGACGCCCCCGATCCGGCCGCGATCTACAAGGCGCACAGGCTGGAGCCGAGCCGGCTGTTCGTCTCGCGCTTTGCCTATGACGACCTGCGATCCGGCGAGCGGGTCGAGGTGGTTTCCGCGCCCGGCTACTGGGCGGCTGTGCGCCAGCGCGTGGAGATCGCGGTGCTGGACGCGCCGTCGCTGGAACGCTCCCGCGCCGGCCTTGCGCTCGCCCGGGACGTGGATGCGGTGGTTCTGGTGGTGGAGGCCGATGCCCGCAACCCGGCCGAAGCCATTGCGGCGCGCGAGGCGGTCGAAGCGCGCGGCGGCCATGTGCTCGGCGTTGTGCTCAGCCGGGCGCCGCGCACGCTGGGTTGGGGCGATTGAACGCTCAACCGGCGCCGCGCTTGCGGGCCGCAAGCTCCGGGCTCGCCGCACCATAGAGACGCTGCCGGAACGGTCCGAACCACAGCG
>VYKN01000311.1_pt1 | contig 17720 bp, 23 predicted proteins | sample 5114581 | NCBI WGS metagenome assembly VYKN01 (sample SAMN12291810, study PRJNA351875) | freshwater metagenome | isolation source: freshwater lake | place: USA: Michigan, Baker Lake | collected 2011-08-08
AAACTTTTTCAGCAGACCCTATTTAGAAACTATTTAAACCAGTTAAGTGCATCGCGGTCAAGACAACTTTGATAAATCACAACCAAATCTAAAGAATGTCCAATACTTTTCTATCGATCGTTATCCCGATGCGTGAGGGATTTAGCGAACATTGGCTAGGAGAATTATTGAAAGTCAAGGGAGATATAGAATTTATTTTAGTTCATCCTCCCGGGGTCAAACCTTCGCCGGTGAATGATCCGCGCATGAAACAGATTGTCTGTGCTTTACGGGGTGAAATTATTCAAAGAAGTACAGGATTTTTAAATGCCAGAGGTACTTATATTCTCACAATCAATTGCGATGAATATTTACACCCGGAGATCGTCACCTTAGTCACAGACTATTTTGACCGCTTTCCCAATAGTTGGGTATTACGATTAGCCAGATGTGAATTTCCCTACGGTGAACGAGAAAAATTAGAGAGTTCTTGGTCAACAATTCCCGATGTAAAAAGTTTAGCTATCTGTAGCAGAAGAGAGAATAATAGTAACTTATTTAAAGATAACAAATATTTATTAGAACTACCGATCGCTCCTTTAGATAATCCTTTTAATCCCCAAGTTTTTCTCAATCAACGTCGCGATCAAAATGGTCCCCATTTAGAAAATTTTGATAAAAAAGTTTGGAAAAGTGAACTTGTGCAAGTAGCGACGATAGAAATTACTAATCTCATGAACTTATTTGGTCCGATTAAATATATTCCTTTTTGGTGTTTAGATAGATTACTAGGTTTATATATTCAGGCTAAATATTTTGAAAAAGAGCGAGTAATCGGTCACTGGCTGCCGAATTATCCCGAACAAATACGAATTGAAGATAATCCTCCTGAATACCAAAGAACTTGGCGATTTTACTTTTTATCGGAAGTTATGTTATTAAGAAAATTCCCTCAGTATGGCTATCTTTGGAATCTAGCTATCTATCAATTTTTAGAACTGCCTGCTTGGATGATTAAATCTCTGAAACAAAAAATTATACCCAGTAAATTAGTCTAGTTATATCCAAGTGATCGGTAATCCAGAATAATAATAACCTAAATTTATGGAACTATGCTCTGTTTCCCAATCTAACACCTGTTCCACACGCTGATAAATTGCCGCAGCTTCCTCACTAGAATTACCGATACAAGTTAACCCTAATTTACCAAATTCTGACAGCGCACCCATGAGATGAAAAACTGTTCCTGTTTTACTGCTACTATCAAAATGTAAGCGATGTTTAGCAATAATATCCATTAAATCATCGGGAAGTAAACCTTTGTATTGGGGTTTGTGGAGATTATCGGAGGCAATATAGTGTTTTTCTTGGTGAGGTTGACTGAAAAATAATCCAGTTTCTCGATCGTATTCACCATTAGTTAAAAGTTTCAAAGTCATGAAAGGATGGGTGGTTCCTCCTTTTCGCAGATTAATTTCGATCGCCTGTAAATCCCAGACTAAAGTTTCTGGATTTTTCACAGCGACGAAATCAACCCCATAGCGTTCAATTGCCCCCTTGGCTGCCAGAATTTCCCCTATTTTTAGGCCTAATTCCTGTAATTGTAGGCGATAATTTTCATCAGCAGGAAAATGACAACCTAGATAAATTTGACCATCGGGACCCCCTAAAATTTGATCGTGAGTGGAAAGAATATTCACTTCTCCCGTGGGTGTAATATAACCTTGCACACTCGGCGATCGCTTTTCTTCTCCTTCAATAAAAGCTTCGACAATTGCCCCTAATTCAGCAATTTTGCCAGAAAAACTCTCCCAATTTTCATCCCTTGCTTGAAAACTCATCTTCTCTAATTGTTTGGCCAAGAGATTCATTCTCTCGCTTAAATCTAGACTGTTACTATCAACAATTCCCGCTAAAGGACGTAAATCTAAAACTGCATTTCCTTCTCCCGATAACCCCTCATTTAACTTAACTACCATGCGTTTTAGTTGCGGTTGACGAGACCACAAACTAGCGGCTTCGTATAACAAATCCTTGACCGTATTTACCTGTAAACTACCGTCAGGATGGGGAATATTGCCTTGACCAAAAATCTCGCGACTGCCACTTTTAGAACCCCAATACAATAAGTCTGGACTACAGGCAAATAAAGGAATATCTAATTGTAAAGACAATTCTCGCTCTAAATTAGTAGAATTAAAACAAACCATGTAGGCACGATCTCGACGCAACGCTTGCCGGATTCTTGCTACTAAGCGCGGTCTTTCCAAAATTTTTTGGGTTAAAGGTTGAAAAGAGCTATCGTGAGTTGTCAGTAATAACAGACGATTATTAGCATGGGAAAAAGGAATCCCCGGCAACAATTGCAGGTAATAATCAATCACCATCCGCGAAAGTGGCTGCGCTGTTACATAGATTAAACGAGTTTTCGGGTGTCGCAACCGAATCAGAGAAAACAATAATCTTTCTTCGTAATGTAAAAAACCCGCTACTTTTTGACCGACTCTCTGATCGATACTAAAAGAAGGGACAACTAGGATATCATAATCCCATTCATCGGATTCGGGAACGTTTTCTCCCTGCCAAATCTCTTTTAATTTTTCTTGTAATTCTTGATAGCGCAGCCGCTTTCCTAGCATCAAATCTCTATCTAACAGCATGGTTTGTCCCACCTCTGTGGTTACAGACACCTGTATCTTATCGATTTTTAGAGCCTGTCGTCTCCAGTGTCTTTCTTTTCTTAATATTCCCCCAATCCCTCCGATCGTTGCCCTTAAAAAGGGATACAGTGGACTCTGTATCCCCTTTAATCACCTGAGATTGCCTTTAACCTAGCGGGTGGAATAAGAGATCGGGATAAAAGCGATTAAATTCGATTAAAATCCCGGCGGTGAAAGTCAGCAGCGCCATAATTAACACGGGTGCGGACGAGAGAAATTTAGTAAGTCCTTCCATCTGAGTTCTCCTAGGGAATAAAAAGTCAAGGGTTTGACACAAAAATTAACGAGGGGAAACAGTAATTTCCGAATCCTTAACGGTTAATTTACCGGAAGTGGCTTCTTGTAAAGCCGCCAACGGCCAGAGGAACCCCGTTAACATTTTGCTCAAAGCGAGGGGAACATCGATGATGATTTCCTTCATTTCGGCATCTTTACTGTCGCGCACGGCGATTAAATAGGCCCGACCAACCCAACCGATCCAACCGGCAATGTACAGGAATAGGATGCTAGGGATAAAGAAATCGCCCATGTGATCCCAACGACCATCAACAATTAGGTGAGGATAGCCTTCAGGTCCACAGAGAGCTTGGGAGTAGGTTTGAGCGCGTTTGGCTCCCGATTCGGGGTCAGGAGTGGTGTTGCGGAAACTCTTCGCTTTTTGTAGGAAAGCGGGATTTTCGCTACAAGGGGTCAGATTGGACAAATCAGCCGACGCTGGAGCGGCAAAGGTGAACCAGAGAGATAGCACCAGGGCTAGAGCGAACAATTTTCGCATAAATTGTTTCCTTTTGTTACGAAATATGAAGTTCTTTGTTCAAAAAGCGAACAATTTGATCGTACACGGAAAAAATCTTACTCCGATGAGGGGTGCGAGTAAAGTTTCTATTACAAAACTATACGCAACGCTTCAGACCCCCGTGATATGAACCACCACTTGCCTTTGGTGACGACTCTGACGGTGTTCCCAGAGATAGATACCTTGCCAGATCCCTAAAACTAATTTACCCCTAGCGATCGGGATTTGTTCCGATGTCCGGGTGAGGACCGAGCGAATATGAGCGGGCATATCGTCTGGCCCTTCGGTAGAGTGATAGTAGAGACTGCTATCTTCTGGGACTAACTTAGCGAAGAAATTGGCCAAATCGGTGAGAACATCGGGATCGGCATTTTCTTGGATCAGCAAAGAAGCGGAGGTGTGACAGACAAATATACTGCATAATCCCGTCGTTATGCCTGATTCAGCCACGATCGCTTCTATGGGGGCAGTAAGACGATGGAAATTCTTGGGACTGGTGGCAATTGTCAGGGATTTTTGATATTGACGCATGGGAACCGGATCAGAGAGAAATGGGGGTGGGGGGGATTGTCCTGGAGAGCAAAGGTTGTCCCGCTTGTAAGAGATCGTGAAGGTCCACCACTGCACCGATAACAGCGATCGCTGGGGCTTCAAAGCCGGTGGCTTCGATCTGGTCCATAATCGTGGTGAAAGTACCGATTAACTGCTGTTGTTGCGGTGTTGTTCCCCAGCGAATCAGGGCGATCGGTGTTTCTGGACTTCTGCCGGCCTTGGTTAACTCGCCGATAATATAGGGTAAATTATGCACACCCATGTAAACGACAATTGTTTCTGCGCCATGGGCGATCGCTGACCAGTTAACCTGGGGACGATATTTACCCGCCATCTCGTGGCCGGTGACGAAAGTAACGGAAGAACTATAATTGCGATGGGTGAGGGGAATACCGGCATAGGCAGGCACGGCAATTCCTGAAGTGATCCCCGGCACGATCTCGACGCTAATTCCGGCCGCGATCAGATCGAGCATTTCTTCACCCCCGCGACCGAAAACAAAGGGATCACCGCCCTTGAGACGAACAACCACGGTATTAGTCTGGGCCTTCTCGATCAGTAAAGCGGTGATTTCCTCCTGTACTAGAGAATGACGACTGCGACGCTTACCCGCATGGATTTGTTCGGCCCGGGGATTAATCATGGCTAGAATCGAGGGACTGACTAGGGCATCATAGAGGACAACATCGGCATTTTCTAAGAGAACTTTCGCTTTTAAGGTCAACAAACCGGGATCCCCGGGACCCGCACCGACGAGATAGACCTTACCGCAACTTTCTGATTGATTCATAGATACTGGGGAGAAAATTCTTGCTTCGATCGAATGCGCTTGATCCCTACTTTATTCTGACTGGGGCAAAATTTGGTATTTTTGGCTACAGTTACTCGGCGATCATGCGCTTTCTTGATGAAGAATTATGATCTTAACATTACTTAACCCTTAATCTAGCGATCGCTCTGGTCCTAAATCCCGTTTAACAAGTATGGAGGAGTAGAAAGTGGGGAAAAGGGAGCGGGTTTTTCCAGTGGGATTGGGAGTTAATCATGCTATTAAAAACCGATTCAGTATAACGGCTAAGATAAGCGGCGGCAGATAACCTTTGCCCCCGAATCGGCTTTAGTCCGTCCGCTGCCGTGACGTGTTATACAGCTTGAGTAACGTCAGAGTGCATGAGGCTCTTCATGATTGCACAACATCTTATAAGGTTATACAATTTAGATCGAAGTCAAACCTTATAAAAACATGAAAGAGCAGAAGCAGTTTTTTACGGTTAGCGAGGCCGCTGATTTACTGGGTGTAACGACAACGACACTCAGGAACTGGGACAAGGCAGGTAAGCTTAAGCCATCTAGAGATCCAATAAATAGCTATCGCCTCTACCGAGCAGAGGATATAACTTGTTTACTCCAAGAGCGACGTTTTGGGACAACAATATCTGAAAATGTTCTACAAATTCCCCTCTTTAATGAGGAAAGAGCCAAAAGATCTGATGAAGAAAAGAAAGAGAAATCGATCACACTAGATTTACGATCACTACGTTTTCTAACGAGACAAATGAATGCTGCCTTTAGAGATTCTATGGGGGGTGGGTTACTGGAACGTTTTGAAGAGATAACGAAGATTTTATACTCAAAACTTTACATGGAAAAAATCGAAATAGACGATCCAAAACAAGTATCTAAATTTTCCATTAAAGATTTTTCTTCATTTGACGATATATATGAAAAAATCAAAGAAATTTATCAAGACGCTATCAGCTATTTTCCGAAAGAATTGCTCAATGGTCACAGTTCCCTTGGGGAGGACAAAATTGCGATTGCTAAGGTATGTAGACTACTGTGGAATATTAAACTTTCCGAAGTTGAAGCTGATATTAAAGGCTTCATGTATGAAGAACTAGTTAGAAATACTTTTGAGAAAACTGACCATCAACAATTTTTCACACCTAGAACAGTTGTTGAATTTATGGTTGGTTTAGTTTCTGCTATGACATCTTCGACAGAAGATACAATATATATTTGTGATCCTGCTTGTGGTAGTGGCGGCTTTCTAATTGAAACATTCAAGTCAATAAACCTAAATCAGAAGATTATAGGTTTTGAAATTGATAAACGAATGGCATGGGTTGCACAAATGAATACCATAATGCATGGGGGGAGCATTAATACGATTCACTACCTAAATGATGGTGGTTCTCTTGGCTACAATGACAAGCTAAATGAACTCATACCAGAGAGTGGTTTTGATGTAGTAATTACTAACCCTCCGTTTGGCAGTGATTTTTCAGACGAGACTGCACTATGTACCTACGAACTTGGAAGAGGAAAAGCATCAAGGAGGCGTGGAGTTCTATTCATAGAACGCTGCATCAAGTGGTTGAAAAGTGGAAGTGGACGATTGGCAATAGTTGTAGATGACAGTATTTTAAACGGAAAAACAAATCATGATACTCGTGATTTGATCTTCAGATATTGCATAATTGAAGCTGTAATTAGCTTGCCAGAAGTTACATTTAAACCATATGCATCTGTCAAAACATCAATTCTATTCCTCAGAAAACGCAGCAAGTCTAAAACAGAAGCCCAACCTTCTATCTTCATGGCCGAAGTCAAAGAAGTTGGTCGAAAGGCAAATGGCGATTCTAATTTTCGTCATGATGACAAAGGAAACCTAGTGCTAAATAATGAATTGCCAATCATAATTAATGCTTGGAATTCTTTCAAAAAAGAGGGAGAAAATTCTATAAGAAGTTTATCTCCAAAAGTCTTTGTCTGTCCGGCAGAACGTTTTTATAGTAAGTCTAATCAACTTATTGTAGATAGGCTTGACGTTGGGTATCATCATCCTTCTAGATCTATAGCAGAAAGAACTCTAAAGCGTTCAAAATATCCAACACCTAAGCTTGCAGAACTAGTCGTTGAGCGTAATATATCTGTAGTACCTGACAAAGCAGATCCTTATGATCTATGGCGTTATATTGGTTTGGCAGATATTTCATCAAGAACTGGTGAATATGTTGTCTCTGAAGTTTTTGGAAATCAGATAAAAAGCAATGTCAAGTTATTCAAGGGCGGAGATATTCTATTTTCAAAGCTCCGTCCAGAATTGAGGAAATGTATTTTATTAGAAGCCTTGGAAGAAGATGGATATGCTTCGTCTGAATGCTTTGTTTTTCGGACAATTTCCACTTCTAGTAATGACAATCACCTAAAGGATAAAATTAGCTATGGAGCATTGATCGATCAATTTGAAGTAGATAATGAATATTTGGCAATACTCTTGAGAAGTGACATAGTTTATGGTCAGCTAGTTTATCAAATTTCTGGTACAGGTAGACCTCGAGTCAACCGATCAGCAGTTTTAGGGGCTAGAATTCCTTTGCCACCTTTAGCCGTACAACGTGAAATAGTAACTGCACATAAGATCGCACATCAAAGTTACCTAGAGAGCCAAAGACGTAGTGAGGATGAACTTCAACGGGGCATTAATTTTTTAGATTCAGCCTTTAGTTTTTCATCCGAAAAGCTTTGCCCATCTGACTGACAATTCAAACTTTAAAACCTTTTTCTGGCAGCTTTTTCATCAACTGAGCGCAGGAAAATTAAAAATTTCTGAATAGAAAGGTGTAGATCTGGGGAACCAATTCTAGATGCATGAACAATTCGCCAAAACTTTCCATAGTTGCCTGGATCAGCAACATACTGTTGACTGCGACTACTAAAAACTAAAGTCTTCTCTCCTTCGATTTTTCCCCCAGTAATTTCTAGGCGTATGTCGCGCTCTCTTGCTATGTCTCCCGCCGGCACTACCAAGCTTGAGAAAATATGGGGATATTCTCCAAGACTGCCATTTTCTAGTGTTATTTTTGTCCACTCCCATGCTACTAATAAGAGTAAATCTTGCTCGTCGTTAATCCATATTGTCGGCGTACCGAAGCGTGCAGCTTGCTCATCAGATTCAGCATCTACAGCTTTCATTTCTAAACGTAGTAAAGGGATTAAAGATGAATCTCGAAAATAAAAATCTGGATACTCATGGGAGGTTGCAAATGTAAAGAAAAATAAAGAGTTATAGCGTTCCTCAAGTATCTCAGTGATAGCCGTGCTTAAGCCATATTCAAGCATTGTTCCGATACGAGTGCGATAGCTCGATAACTGCCTCATTTCTGTAGGTAACGGTTCGATACTGCGAGGCTGCTTTATTAATCGCTTGATGCTAAAGCCTCGATTTATTCTTGCTACTGCTTCTTTCACCAGAGCATCAAAATAATCACTAATTTGTTCAATATCTTTTTCAGATGCTAAAAGCAAACTTTGGAGAGAAGGTAATGTCATCTATAGTATGGTTCAATAAATTCGGCTGCTCAGTGTAACATTTTTGAGCTAGGGATGCAGGGACTATAGCTGTATAACTACATATTATGGGTCAACTTTCGGTATATCACCCGATTTAGGCACAATCGCCAGAACTTTTCCCTATATCACGCCCAAAAGCCTGTTAGCCAGATTAGCTTACTGCAAACAATCTCCTTTAAGGAAACTTATCACAGAAGCTTTCCGGAATCGTAGCAAAGATTCTTAGATATGACTGCACTTTGTTACAAAATTTCACTATTATTTCGGGTGCGGTGATTTGTTATGTTTCTTGGTTCACAACTTCTTTAACAATTTGTCATACTCTGCGTGAGAGCCTATCCAAAACCAAACAATTACATTCTTATTCTTGATTCTTCCTAGCGCTCTCCAACCTATACCGACTCTGATTGACCAAATCTGGTCTTCTTGATTGACCTCCTTAAATTCTAAGCTTGGATGACTTGGGTTATCTTTCCATAACTTGTAATTTTTTCTGGCTGTTCTTTTCACTCTTTCTGGTAGCTGTTGAAATAAGCCGACGAAATCTGGATTTAGTTCCGACTTCATAGATCATCAAATCCCATTTCTTCAGTCTGTCCGTTTTCTGAATCCGTAATAGCTTTCTGAGCAAGTTCTTTGAGAATTAAGCTGTCTTGGGGTTTAGATAATGTTTCTTGCCATTTGATTTCATTTTCGATGTCTTCAATAAACTGCTCTGCCAGTTCGTCTTGAATTGCTTCTGGCAGTTCTTGAGCTTTTTGTACAGCTTTACTTAGAAGTGTTGATAACATTTCTTTCTTCTCTTCTCTTGAAAACATAACTACATATTATAGGTCAACTTTCTGTATAACACTCTATTTAGGCACAATCTCCAGAACCTTTCCCTATATCAAGCCCAAAAGCCTGTTAGCCAGACTAGCATCTTGCCAAAAACCTTGTCTAACTAAATTCCTGACAATTAGACTCATTCTAGCGATGATTCTTCGATTTGACCGCACCTCTTGACAAAAATTGACAATTATTCGACCTTTAGCGATCGCTATCGGGGGATAGTTGTTTTTTGTTACAGCAGTATGAAGCAGCCTAACTGATGGCTATATTTCCAGATTATCGCCCGCGGGAAACCAATAATCGCCGATGATAAATTTGTCGTCGCCGTCGGGGGTGAACACGCTATCACTACGGGAGTAGTACAAGCTTATCGACAAGCTTGATCGGAACCTTTTACTGTGGTTCAAATTGATGCCCATGGCGATATGCGTTTTGAGTACGAAGGCTCCCACCATAACCACGCCTGTGTGATGCGTCGGGTGTTAGAAATGGGTTTACCGACCTTACCCGTGCTGTGCATACCTCGTAATCGGCAAGCTCACCCTTTAACGGGCGTGGGGCGCATTCATCAAGCAGGATTCGCATAGGCTGTCAACATTTCCTTTGCTAATTCAAGGGCTGAGATCGCCTGTTCTCGACTGACACTGGGAAAATGGTCTAGAAATACCTCCAATGAATCACCAGCCTCAAGATAATCAAGTAGGGTTCTCATCGGCACACGAGTTCCTACAAAAACAGGGGTTCCCCCTAGAATGTCGGGATCACTGTGAACAACACGGGATATTAATGCCATAACAAATATATCCAACTGGCTACTAGCTTTTACAGTCATTGTATCCTAAAGTCATTTGTCGGCTCTATACAAGGTGAGGCTCAGGCATGGGACACTTCACTTGACTACTCTGCCTACATCTTGCCGCTAGACCCAAACTAACTTTTGGATACGATGCACAATTGGCATTCATGCCTTGATTCAGCAACGCCTAGACTTACAGCTTCAATCAATGTGCATGGTGCGTTCTCCAAAAATCGATCGGTGGAACGGTAGAAGTTGCATTAGGGAACGCACCCTACCAGATCGGCGATCTGCTACGCAGTGCCTTTGGCATCGCACTAGGATTTAGCTTTTAAGGGAAATCTCTCAGGATTTTTAATAATTTCTTTGCTTAAATCTACATCTAAATCTGGCCAATAAAAATGATTAGGAAAAGGCTCTTGTATATTTAAAATTTGTCTAATAGGGACATCTTGAAACCAAGGGAAATCTTGATAGGACAGAAACATTTCTTCGTTGTTTGCCAGAATCCATATTCCATGGGAAGAAATATGAGTTACTTCAGCTTGAGAAGTGTTTTGTCCAAGCATTTCTAAGTTCATTTTGTCGTTACTCAATAATAGTTTCTATCGCTTGAAGTTGTTTTCGAGATAGGTTATGATTACGAGCTAATTCAATTTGTGGTTCAAGCCAAAATTTAGCTTCTCCTTCCGCACAATGAACATGAACGTGCATTCTTGTTTCTTCGCGGGAAAAGAAAAAGAAGCGATAGCCATCTTCTCGGAAAACAGTTGGACTCATCAGAAATCTAATCAGGATGATTGATGATTGATGCTTACGCTTTGTTGATTATAGCAAATATTAATTTAAAAATACACTACGGAGAAGTAAGAGCATAAAAAATCCCCCTTAACTGGTCTAAAATTAAGGGGGAATGAGTTATACAAAAAGGCAATTTAACCGACGTTACTGGGTTCTTTTTCGGTTGAATGAGAGCGTTTTACTTTGCATTTATGGATAAAATAGGAGCAAAAGCTCAAGCTAAAGGTCTAAGGGAAGAGAAACTAGCAGAGTTGTTAGGAGATGAATCGTGTTATTAATGTTGTCCATGAGATAACCATTAAGATTATAATGAAGTAATCAGATTTCAGGAAATAGTCATGAAACGAGATGAGGTACTAACAATTCTCGCAACACACCGAGAACAATTAGAAAAACTAGGGGTAAAATCTCTGTCTCTATTTGGTTCAGTAGCAAGGGATGAAGCACGTTTTGACAGTGATGTAGATTTATTGGTAGAATTTAGTAAAGCGGTAGGGTTATTTGAGTTTATCGAGGTACGACTTTACTTAGAAGATATATTAGGATGTTCTGTTGATTTAGGTACTCAAGATTCTTTAAAAGAACATTTACGACAACCTGTATTAAAGGATGTGATTAATGCCTTTTAGAGATTGGCAACTTCGTCTTCAAGATATTGTTGAATCCATTGATGAAATCTTGGAATGGACGGCTAATATGACCTTTGAAGATTTTAGCTCAAATCGAGTGACTCTTAAAGCAGTTCTTTATAATTTAGGAATTATTGGTGAGGCATCTAGAAATATTCCTAGTGATATACAATTGCGTTATTCTCAAATTCCTTGGCGTTTAATGGGAGATATGCGAAATGTCATTTTTCATGAATATTTTCAGGTAGAATTGGCAATTGTTTGGCGGACGATTGAAAATAATCTAGCTCCATTGCGTTCACAATTACAGGAAATTTTAGAAAATGAAGCCGAAAATCTATAAAAATCCCCCCTAACTTATTCAATTAAGGGGGAATGAGTTATATAAAAAGGCAATTTAACCAACGTTAGTGGGTTCTTTTTGGGTTGAATGAGAGCGTTTTACTTTGCGTTTTATGGTTGCACCTGCGCCGAGTATTCCAAGAGAAAGAAGACTTAAGGTTGAGGTGGGTTCGGGGATAGGTTCCCCACATAATAGTTCTACTATTACCCCCCCTTGACCATCTGGTTCGCCACTCAAAGGTGTACAACGATTGATTTGTTCTAGATTGCCTTGTCTAGCAACAGTATCGGGTCCGTAGAAAATAATATTGTCTGGTAAGGTAATTGCATCATCTAACTCACCTAATGTAGTATCTTGCAGAGCAGTAAACTCAAGACCCAAAAAATTAAAATGCTCTAAAGTTGGTGGAATATATCCATTAGGCCCCCAATCCCAATCAAAACGAATGGTATTACTGTTGGGGAAAGTAATCGTAGAAGTGAGACTAGGATTAGGTTGTAGTTGTAGATTCCAAGGAGTACCTTCAGGTGGAACGTTAACATCTGGAGGAGGAAGCAGAGGATTTATTCCCCAATCACCAAAGTATCCATAGCGATCCAGAGACACTAAAGATGGGTTAAATTTAATAGTTGTACGTCCATCAAAAAATCTTCCTGCTGGGGGGTCGATTGCCACTAATACTTTTCCTCCAGCTGATACTATTTGTCCCGGAATTCCTGGTACAAGTGTTGGACCTAAATTATCTGCCAATGTACCTACAACTTTCGAAAAGATTCTAATTAATCTTTGCCACCAACGACGAGTTGGAATCTCATCTGCATAAGCTGCTGAATTAAAATTAAAGGCTACGAATGTAACTGTTAAAGCCATTCCAAACGAAAGAACTCTTTTAGGTTGTAATTTCATGAAGTATTTGTTGGCATTGTTCAAAAGTTTTTTGAATTTTAAAAACATTAAACTTTTCTGTCAAGGCTTTTAAAGTAATATCAAGCTATATAAAGCAGTATTAAGAAAAATAACTTAAATCTAAAAATAATATTAAATTGACCGTACACCTGATAATGTCATATAATGTCAGGCAAGGGCTTATTAATCTTGATTCTGTGTGTAAAAATGAACAATTTTGATATTCACTCTTTAATTACAACTGTTGATAATCTCATCTTTTCCTATACAGGAGAGAATTTAGATGATGTTCAGTCTGAAATTCTAGAAGGGGTGATTAATCACCAAAAATATACAGAAATCGCTAAAAGTCATCATCGTTCCGAGAAATATGTCAAGGATGTAGCCGGTAAGCTATGGAAAACCTTATCGGAAATTCTAGGAGAAGAAGTTAATAAAGCCAATCTCAAGTCTAGTCTGCGAAGGTATTATTATAATATTGCTAACAATAATGTCGTTAACGGGGTCCAAATTAATAAAGGTCATATCTGTAATCAACTACCAGAAAATCAATTACAAAAATCTAATCTTGCTGAAGAATATAAACTAGAAATCGCTACAGAATTGATAAAAGAAGGCTTAACCGTCGCACAAATTGCTAGAGTATTAAAACTTCCCTTAGAATCAGTTAAAGAGCAACTCGAAAAACCTAAGCAACCTAATTAGAAGTCAGGTTGACAGTGGTAGAGGGTATTTCGTTACAGCAGTTATCTCAATAAGTAGGTGGGTGGAATTAAATATAAGATGAACGTAGGTTGGCTTGAAGCATGAAACCCAACGCTGGCTCATGTTACGCTACCGCTAACCCATCCTAAAAATAATTGTGCCTCCCTACTTAGTAGATATGTCTGGGGTCAGTTGAGGTTGATGAGAAAGGCTGTAATAGACAAAAATAGTCAAAATATTTATAATGAAAGATTGGACTAAAATTTTCTGTGACTTGCCCATGTTATTGTCTTGCGCCACCGGTAGCGAACAGTTTTTAGGTAGTGAAGCGATCGCCACTTACGCCACAGCTAAGGCCGTGATCCTGCCGATTCCCTACGAGGCCACCACCACCTATCGTAAGGGTTGTGAAACCGGGCCGGCGGCGGTGATTACCGCTTCCCAACAATTGGAAGCTTATGACGAGGAACTTAAGAGGGAAACCTGTTTGGAAGTGGGCATCTATACCCATGAGGCAATCGCTGATACCCGTCAGCAACCGCAATTGTCCGCCGAGGAGATGTTAGCCGTCACCACAGCTACAGTTTCTCGTTTAATCGCCGATGATAAATTTGTCGTCGCCGTCGGGGGTGAACACGCTATCACTACGGGAGTAGTACAAGCTTACCAGCAAGCTTTATCGGAACCTTTTACGGTGGTTCAAATTGATGCCCATGGCGATATGCGTTTTGAGTACGAAGGCTCCCACCATAACCACGCCTGTGTGATGCGTCGGGTGTTAGAAATGGGTTTACCGACCTTACCCGTGCTTTAATTCCGGGGGTGGGAACCCCGGAACCGGGGGGGTTAAGTTGGCATCAAACCCTAGGCTTTCTCCGTCGTCTTTTCCAAACTCATCAGGTGATTGGCTGCGATGTGATGGAATTGGCCCCGATTAGTGATTCGGTGGTCTCGGAATTTACCACTGCCAAGTTAATTTATAAGTTAATTGGCTATCAATTTACTGCCTAGGGGCTTGCCTAATTAGGAGCAATCGTGTTATAATAGCAATTCGTGCGGACGTATAGCTCAGTTGGTTAGAGTACATCGTTGACATCGATGGGGTCACTGGTTCGAATCCAGTTACGTCCATAAATTATCTGCCCTAGTCCCGGTCATAACCTTCATTTCTGATGATAGGATGAACGATCGAAGCTCTCCAGAGAAACCCTATGACTAGCTTACTGCGCGACTTTTGGTATGTGGCCACACCGGCAAATAAACTGAAACCCGGTCAGCTAATGGCCAAAAAAATGCTAGGTGAACCGATTGTTGTCGGTAGGAGAGAGGATGGAGAAGTGTTCGCATTGCGGGATATTTGCCCCCATCGCGGCATTCCGCTGCACCATGGCTGGATTGAAGGGGATGGGGTGTACTGTTGCTATCATGGCTGGAAATTTAACACTAGCGATGGCGTTTGTTCTGAGATACCCTCATTAACCGAACACGATCGCCTTGATATTAGCCGAATTTGTGTCACCAGTTATCCCTGTCGCGAAATACAAGGTCATATCTGGGTGTTTATTCCGGCAGACTCAAAAAGGGAAATTAAGCAAGAAAATCTGCCTCCTGTGCCGATTATTAGCGATTTTGGCAAACTTACCCCCAAAATAGCCGAAACTATCACTTTTGACTGCAATATTGACCATGCGGTGGTGGGATTGATGGATCCGGCCCACGGTCCCTACGTTCATACTTCTTGGTGGTGGCGCAGCGGTCCGCGCAAATTTCGGGTCAAAGAAAAACAATACGAACCAGTTCCCCTCGGTTTTCGTCTTGCCCCCTATGATATGCCCGTAAGTGCGAAACCTTATAAAATTCTGGGTAATAAGGTATCGATTGAAATTGTTTTTGAATTGCCCTCGGTGCGTACAGAAATACTACGAGGTGATCGCTATTTGGCCTGTGCTTTTACGGCAATTACTCCCATCGATGAAAATCACTGCGAAGTCCATCAAAGTTTATACTATACGATTCCTTGGTTGGCATTTTTAACCCCTCTTTTGCGTTATTTAACCCGACAATTTCTTAAACAGGATCGCGATGTGGTGATTAAACAACAGGAAGGACTTAGTTATCATCCAGCTTTGATGTTAATTGATGATGCCGATACCCAGGCCAAATGGTATTATCGCCTCAAGCAAGAATACGAAAAATCTCAAGCAGAAAAACGGGATTTTGTCAACCCCATTAAAGCACAAATTTTACGGTGGCGTAGTTAGAATTTGATCATTTTATTACTGGACTTGCCCTTTGACACAAGGTCATAACCTGTGCTGTAGGAGGGATTAAGAGAATTTCTGATGCCCAGTTACTGGGTACAAATCAGGGAAACCTCTAATAAATCTAAGGCTTTCTCTAAGTCTAATAATTGTCCTAAACTATGGCTACAAGTCTCGCCATTAAATCCTCTTGCTGTGGCTAATTTTGATAATATCATCGGGTAATTTTGAGAGGTTGCCAAGGGTTCTTTTTTTTGACTTGATCTCCTTTTTAGCAAATATGATCCATCCCTGTCTATTAAGAAATATTACAATAAACATGGGTACGTTAAGAAAAGTTAACGGGTTTATCCATTGCTGGATAAGGGTTTTTGGCTATTGTAGTAAGGAAAAAATTAACGGATTGACCGCAGGGATTGCCTATCAGCAATTCACAAACCGGGGGATTTTAATCGCTTTGGTTGTCGCTATTTTAGGAGGTGCGGCTAAACTTTTTGTTTTTTTTGCCTCCCATTAATCTTTTGATAAAATTGCTTGTAAAAAAGCGGTAGTTTTTAAATCAATCCCTGTAATTGCCGTGCCAACAACTACCGAATATGCACCAACTTCGAGGGCTTTTTTTGCTTCTGTTGGAGTCGATATTCCTCCTTCACAGATAACAGGAACTGATAACTTATTAACTAATTCTTCTAGGAAAGAAAAACTCGGCGGTGGCAGATTTTTAGTTGCTTCTGTGTAACCGTAAAGAGTTGTACCGACAATATCAGCACCGGCTGCCACGGCATAAATAGCACTTTCGATCGAGTCTATATCTGCCATGACTAATTTACCAGTTTCCTGATGAATACGATCGATAATTGTGGCTAAATTTTCATCATTAGGACGCTTTCTTGGGGTAGCATCCAAGGCAATTATATCGGCACCCGCATCGGCAATAGCGAGAGCATCTTGATATTTGGGAGTAATATATACCGAACAATCGCGATAATTGCGTTTCCAGAGCCCAATTATCGGTATATCCGGCAATTGTTGACGGGTGGCTTTCAGATGAGTGGGACTATCAATTCTGACCCCACAAGCACCCCTATCCACGCAAGCATGAGCCATGGCGGCAATAATTACAGGATCGTGCAGAGATGACTCCACTGGCGCTTGACAGGAGACGATTAAACCCGATTTTAAGGTTTCTATTCGCATAAATTAGGGTGTGGGGTGTGGGGTGTGGGGTGTGGGGTAGTGGGGTGTGGGGTAGTGGGGTAGTGGGGTAGTGGGGTAGTGGAGCATTTGGCTGAAATTTCCCTAAACCCCTAAATCCCTATCACCCTATCTCCTGAATTCTGACCCCCGACTCCTGACTCCCGACTCCTAACCCCACCAACAAACTTTTTGCCGCAAACCTTACTTATAAGCAGCAATACACTGTTCAACTAAAGCGGTTACTGCGTCCACATCTTTCCAACCGAGAATTTCTGTGACTTTTTTCTCTAGATTCTTATAGGTTTTGAAAAACTCGGCGATTTCCTGCAAGCGATGGGGAGAGACATCTTTGAGGGATTTTACCTCAGCATAACGAGGATCTTTAGCGGGAACACAGAGAATTTTTTCATCGCGATCACCACTATCGATCATTTCTAACATACCAATAGGGCGCGCCGTAATCACACAGCCGGGGAAAGTAGGCTGATCCATGATCACCATACCATCTAAAGGATCGCCGTCATCGGCGAGGGTATTGGGAACAAAACCATAATCACAGGGATATTGTACCGAAGAATAGAGAACGCGATCGAGAGCAAAGGCGTTTAAATCCTTATCAAACTCGTATTTATTCTTACTACCGGCGGTAATTTCCACTAAAACGTTAATTAAACCGGGTTTCGGTTGGGCAGGAATGCGCGATAAATCCACAAGCTTTCTCCAAATACAAGACATTGACACTCTCGCCGTCAAGCTACGCTGTGACGGGAGATTCTTGCTTCTACTCCTCTTAACTAGACACAATCGGAAGACTATGCCCCCGTCAGACCGAATCCACAAGCGTTTTA
>VYKN01000709.1_pt1 | contig 17683 bp, 15 predicted proteins | sample 5114581 | NCBI WGS metagenome assembly VYKN01 (sample SAMN12291810, study PRJNA351875) | freshwater metagenome | isolation source: freshwater lake | place: USA: Michigan, Baker Lake | collected 2011-08-08
TGGAAAAAGTAGTCAATCAGCTTTTAAATGAAGGGGGATTGATTATTAAATGGAGTAGAAAACTTAAAAATAAGGGTAATGCTGTTAATGTAACTTAAATGCGTAAAAGCTTACTAAACAGAGGCAAACGCTGACGATTGGAGCGAATGACCTCAAAAACGGGATCGAGGCGATCAACATGAGCGACGACAAATAGGCCGTTAGCACCCCCAGAAATCGCCTGATTAAGGGCTTGATCGGCCTTAAAATTGGGGACACTCAGATCACAGACAATCGGCACAATTTGACCGCCTTTTTTCGCCACATTAGCCATCAACTCGTCTTTAAAGGAAATATTATCAGGAGCTTGAGAATCGTAGCAAAAAGCAATTTTCTGGACTTTAGCAGTATTTACTATGTAATTTGCTAATTTTTCCGTAATTTTGCCGCTAGAAGCCACCAGACGAAAGATATAATTTCCCGCACCGGAGAGATTATTAGCCAGGGAGGTGGGAGAAATCATCACCAAACCGCCTTTTTCGTAGATGGGAGCGGCGGCTAAACTGGCATCGGAGGCATTATGACCGACAACAGCGATAATATCGGGATTTTTGACTAATTCCCTGGCTACCTCTTTCGATATCTGCGGCTGATTATCGTCATTAACCACGATAACCATCAGTTTTCTGCCGTTGATCCCTCCCTGTTGATTGATCTGGGTTTGTGCGCTGGCGACTCCTCGCAATATTTCCTGAGCGACGTTGGGATTAGTTGTCGCTGGCACAATAACGGCGATTTTAAAGGGATTTGAGCCAGTTTGCAGGTTGCTGAGATAAATTACGCTTTCGGGATCGTTGGGACGTTGAGCGAGGGATTTTTGCAGGAGTTGCGCTGCTTCTTGGTGATCACCTTGAGCAATGGCAGCGATCGCTGATTCTTTGGCGGTGTTAGAATTAGTTTTGATCAGGAGATGATTGCCATAACTCATGCGGGGATTATTATCGGCTTTTGGGGCAAATATTGCCGAGATTTGGGGAAAAATAAACCAGCCGATCAACCCCAGTAAAACATAGAAAATTGGCGGTAAGCTCGCTTTTTTGCCAGTCTTTGTCATCGCTTTACTCCTTAACTTTGCTGATTGAATTCGGCTAAACGACGGTTAATTTCGTCATCAAGGCTTAAAAAATCGATTTCTTGAGCTAATTTCTCGCTATAGTTCTCGCTTAATTCACTATAGACGTTTTCTTTGCGATAACGGTCTTTAATCGCCTCATTGGCATCCTCAAAGCGATCGCGGGAGGCATTGAGGTTGAGACTACTATCAAATTCGTTTATTTTACCTAAAGCCTCATTCATGGAACTAATCGCTTTTAAGTTGCTCATTTCTAACTTATAATGCTCGATTTTTTCCTGCTCTTTACGAAGTTTTTCCTTAGCAGCAATGACCACTTTTTCCGCATTATCGACCCGATCTTTCATGGCGGGTAGAATTTTTTCTAGGGAGAGAACCTTAACCATAGCTAGTCTTGCCGCTTCTTGAAGACCTTTTTTTTGAGCGGTGACAGCCTGCTGCAAGTAGTTTGTGTGTTCCTGTTTTTTTGCCTCGTATTGTGCTTGAGCCGATTGCTGGGCTGCTACTACTTTCGCCACCGATTCTGTTAATTCCGCTAGGGATTTTTGCATCGATTCTAGGGATTCTTTGGCCGATTCTACGGCAATTTTGCCGCCGGATTCGATGGGAATACCCCACAACCAATTCCAGATCGCAACGAGAGAATTTCCGGCCTTATCACCGATCAGCCAAAAAATCAAGGCTTTTGGGGTTAATTTTTTTAACAATTTCATGCCGTTTGTCTCCTAGAGGTGTTACCTGTTAATTAGGAGTGATGGCTAACTTTGATGCAGTGGGTAAGGTTAATTTTTGTAAAAAGTCTTGACAAGGATAGGGAGGTTTAGACTGGACCGGCAGATTTAATGGGAGCGAGGGGGACAAATTGACCCTTTTTGACCTGTAGAATCAAGTAGCGGCGATCATCAGGATTATTATTCATGTTGCGGACACCATTCTCATCGAATCTAACAGTGCCAGTCATTCCTTCGATAGAAAAATCGTTTCTTAAAACTTGATTTAATAATTCTCGATCGAATTTTTGTCCTTGTTGGTATAACTTTCGCAAAGCGGTGAGGATAACTTTGGTCGCATCGTAGGACATGGGAGTGCGCCAAACATTGATCTTATTTTGCCAAAAACTCTGGATATAATTATCTTGTTTGAGATCATACCAAGGCACGGTGATAACTAAATTTTCTACCCCCTGTTTACCTTCTGCAAGGGTGAGATAACTTTGAAAAGTGGGGGACCCTAAAATCACTAAGTTTAACTTTTCTGCGGGACGTTGCTTAAAGATACTGACGGCTCTTTTCAGATCATTAACATAGGGAGCAACCATGAGAATATTTACTTGGTATTGAGCGATTTTTTGATAAATTTCTTGTTCACCTAAATTAATTTTTGGTTCGATATTGCAGTCAAAATCTTCATCTTTAACAATTTTTTGAAACTGCTGACCGAGGAGAATGTTTCTATATTTTTTAGCGAAGTTATAATTATCTCCAGAACGATTGTCGTAACAAATTAAATTAGTGGGGTTTTGGATAATTAGCTTGTCAGTTTGTTCGCGGATATATTCACTTAAGGTTGTGGCAAAAGTTTCCAGATCGGGAACCATTTTATATATATAGCCATTACCGGAGATTTTCAGGGAAAAGCTGGTGGGAGATAGGGCAACAATTTTCCCTTGTACATACCTCTCTTTGGCCGCTTCACTAGCAGCAGAAGCATTATGACCAACCACTGCTATAATTGACGGATCTTTAACAAATTTTTCGGCTCGATCTTTGGCATCTACGCCACTATTATTATCATTAGCGACCACTACCTGTAGAAAGTGAAAATCGGGGTTTTTGGCCTGTTCATCGTTTAACTCCTGTTGGAATAAAGCAATACCTCGTAAAATTTCCTGAGCAATTTCTGGATTATTACCAAGAGGAACACTGGTGGCAATTTTTAAGGGATTTCTGTCTTGATAGGCCGCACGAGCGTTATTATAATAGATGCGAATCTCTGGATTATTGGGCAAGCGATCGAGGGATTGTTTAAAAAGCTGAATTGCTTGTTTATATTCTTTGTTTTTAAAAGCTTGTCTTCCCTGTTCAAGACTGTTATCTTGTCGGTTAGTCTTTAATAATATTTCTGGTTCTTCGTTACTTGGTATGGTTCGATAGGGGGGCATAAATCGACTAAATCCTTATCTGGCAAGAGACTTAATTGATTAGTTCGCTCTAGATCAAAAACAATTGATAAAACCGTCCATTGCATAACACAAACCGAAGAGCCATATTTCTTCACCTAAGCTAATTTCTGGGTATTTACTAGCATCATCGGAAAATACTCCTCCCCAATATAAAACTGATAAAGTTACCAGAAGACTTAAAATAAATAACAGAGCTTGTTTCCAGCGAATAGATAGACGTAATGGCCTTTTATTTTTAGGTAAAATCAACGGTGGTTCTTCAGGATTTTCTATCAAACGAGGCAGCAAAGAAGAACTAGCAGCATCCACCGCAAATCCGTGTAATTTTAAGTCTTGTCGAGCGATTGTTAAGGATTCTTGTAGGGATTTATGTCCAAGAAAATTGGGAAGAAAAACTTCTAGAAATCTCAAAGCAACCCGCACGGCAATCGGTTCTTTCATAACAATAATATGGGGTACTCCGATATTAGCCAACTGACGGCCAATACCTAAACCATCGCAGGAATTACAGATAACAAGTTTTAAGCCTTTTTTAACAGCTATTTCTAGGGAATTTCTTAAGTTATGTTCTGGAGATAAAGCCGTATCATTATCAATGATAAAAACTCCATCGTGACCGTCACTACTGGTTTGACTATGACCTAAATAAACTACAATATCCCATGGATTTTTGATCAACTCATTGTGAATATTGATCGTTGAAAGAGGAACTTTTGAACTAGGACTTAATATTTGCATAGAAACCTTATCTTGGTTTCCTAGTACCTTTTGCAAACTGGATAAACACAGGGAAGTATGCTTGTTGTCGATGTCAATATTGCCCAAAATTACTAAAACCTTAATCGGAGAAGTAAGGTTAATTATCGGGGTTATCGGGGGATTTCTCTGGATAGTAAGAGCAATTTCCACATCAGGACACCATTCGTGTAAAAACTTCCAAGACTCCCAGGGAATTTGTTGTAAATCAAAGTGGGTAGTTTGGATAAAAAATCTTACTTCTGACTCAGTACCTATATGGAACAAGATATGATTTTGTATCAAACTCAGAGAACTGGAATTTAGCCATTCATTTAAGCTATCTTTTAAAGTTTTAGTGGCTTTTCTGAGGTTGTCTCTAGGATCACCTACTGCTGCATGGGTGATCATGCTATGAGGAACGGTAATTCCTAAACTGGGTTGACTTTTTACCCAATGATAATAAGCTCGACGATAATTTTGCAAAGCGTCAGCAATGTCAAGGTTAGGGACTAATTTACCCTCGGTAAAAGGTGCTATCAAGAGATGATTGTCACGAATTTCTAGAGTGACGGAAAATCCCGTTGCAAAATTTCCCTCCCCAATTTTCAGAATCACAACTCTGCTCATGTCTCTACCCTTGACATTTTCTGCTATCTCTATTAAATCCTAAACTGTTCGATAATGCTACTATCCCCTAAACTTAGGTTAACATTAAAGCGATCGTCGGCATCAGCTAGAAAATAAAGTTGCAGATAGCTATCTAAGGGTTTCTCCCTTGCTATTGCTTGTAAACTGGGGATTAATTGGCCTATTTCATCGCTAATTTGCAAAGATAAACCGGGGGGTAGCTTGGCAAAATTGTCCATGGCATAGGCACGAATTAAGACAGCAATTCTCTGGTTACTGGTTGATAAAACTCCTACCATTAAAGCGATTTTATGTCCCATTAATTGACTACCCACATCGAGCATTTTACGGATAGCAGCATTGGGATAATGAGGATCGATATTCCAGAGATATTCGGCCGCTTGCCAGCGAATAGTTTCATCTTGGGTTTGATGTTGTAGTTTTGCTAAAGCTTCCTCTGGGGTTAAATGTTCCGAAAATTCCACCTCTTTTTGACTAGCATACAGTTGTCTAATTTCTCGCTGAATATCTGCCAGAGATTCTCGGCTGCTGATTTTTTCAGCAGCCAACAAAAAACCCGGATTAATTGGACGATAATTGTCGATAGTGCTGAGGATTTCCTGCCATTTCTCTGTAATAATTCCCTGCAACCATTGACTAAGTTTGGTGGGGATTACCTCTAAACGCTGCTGATAAAGTTTTTCTCGCCATTGTTGATTATTCAACAAAGCTAACCACTGCTGACAACTAATATCTAATCTCGGAGAATAGGGTGAAACTTGACCTAACTTTTTAATTAAATTTTCTGCTGTTGCTGGCGATAACTTTGCTAGAGATTCCAGTTTTCCTTGTTCACTCTCTCCCTCTAAACAACTCTGCCAAAGAATATCTAAATCATCAATAATTTGCTCACTGTCCAAATAATATTGATGGTAAATTGGATCGTATTCTGCGAGATTTTTAACATCTTTTCTGGATATAAAACCCCAGATATTGAGGAATTTTTCTGCTAAATCTACCTGCACCCCTAGATAAAAATCGGCCGCTAAATCGGGAATATCAACCCATTCTTGCTCTATTGTCAATCCCTCAATGTCAATAGTTTGACTGGGAATAGTAGTCACTTTTTTATCTTGAATTTGCCAAGTAAACCCGTTAATAAACTCCCAAAGATACTGATGGTTTTTAGGTGTTTTTTGAAGGGAAAAATCAAGATTATCTTTCAGCCAATTGCTTAAGCATATTTGGACTAAGTAATTAATCAAAGCCTGATTTTTGGCGGTTTGATTCGAGTATTGACCGAGAATCGATCGAGCTTGCTTGATCTCTGTTTCCGAAAAAGTTAGCCAAAGGGATTTCGGGTTAATTTGTTGCAAAATATCGAGGTTGACTTTCATGGTATCTCCTAACAGATTAGATTTGAGTTAAGTAGGACTGACAAAAATATTCCAGATAAGCATCGATCTCTTGTTTTTGCCGAGATTGTAATTTAATCTCATTTAACAAACTAGGACAATCTTTGCCTTCCCTTGCACAGAGTAGCTGATAAAATTTTTTACATAATTGGGTTATTTCTCGACTAATAGTAGATGAGTGAACTCCCAATCGATTAGCGATCTGTACCTGTGTCATCTTTTGATGATAGTAACAATAGACAATCTGTTTAACTTCCTCCTCTTGAGTGATCAGTAACTTCTTAATATCTTCCTGGATTTCTTGCTGTTGTAGTAAGTCTTGACTTTGCTTCTTGCTGGGGAGATTGTCCCAAAAGTAATTGCTATTATCGTCATAATTATTAGGCTCAAATTTAGAGTAAGGAGGATCGATATGATTACGCATTATCTCTCCTATTTGATTGAGTTTTGCTTGCACTTCCTCCACGGTGAGAATAACTTGCGGTTGTAACTGCTGTAGGCGATCGATTACTTGTTGCCAATCCTCCTCTTGCCACTTATCCAATGATCTAAGAGAAGCTTTTTTAACCTCTCGAAAACAGTTAAATATTAGCAGGTAATTCTCGGTAAAGATACCCGATGTTCGTAAAATTTTTTGAATTTTATTCGCACTAAAAAGACTGACGATACCGAGATTAGTCCTGCCAATAGTTTTATACTCTCCTCGCAGGAAATTATAGAGAGTATTTCTTAATTTTTTATCTGTCCATTTTTCTAAGATTAAGCGAAAAAATCCCGGTTTGGTCTTGTTATCCTGAAAATTACCGTAAAAATTGCTAGGATTATTGATAATTGCCGTGGCAAGCAAATTCAGCAAATAGTAGAATAGGGTTTCATAATCAGCATCGATCCGATGGCCAACATTTTGATAGACCCTTTGAGTTACCATAGAGGAGCGATATTGTAAAAAAACCATCCAATGGGACTTGACTAATTGGTTATTAGGGTCATTCTGTAACCATTGCCACAGAGCAAAATACACCGCTTCATCATTGGCCACGCTTCCAGCGATCGCATCGATCGATTTTCTTAATTGTGGCACTTCGCACCAGAAAACTCGATCGCCTTCAATGGCTTTAATAGTAGTACAAAAGTACCTAACGCTCATTTCTATCACCGGCTACAGGTATCTGATATCTGATTAGGTAAAAACCGAGGATTTTCTGCAAGAGTAGCCAATAAATTGAGCGATTCCCTTGCCAAGCGCACCTCTTTCTCTGACAATAGATGAGGGACTGATGAGAAATTATCAGTTATGCTGAGACAGCCTTAGCAAACGAGTAAAAGACTCATAAATTAACTCTGAGCTGCCACAAATTGCTGTCATATCAACTTCTAGGACAAAAATAGGAATGCGAGTAACTTTTACCGAAAATCAGGGTTTTAGAAAGGAATTGAATAAACGGGTTGATGCTTATTTTACCGAAAACGGCATCCCCACCAGAGATAATTTTGCCATGTACCTGAAGACGATCACGATTTTAACCTGGGTAATTGCCGCTTGGCTATTTGTGCTTTTTGGTCCGGATATCTGGTGGCTAAAAATTATTGGTTGCATGGTTTTAGGAGGAGGATTAGCAGGGATTGGTTTTAGCATTGGTCATGATGCTAACCATGGCGGCTATTCTAGTAAAAAATGGGTTAATTCTCTCCTTGGCATGAGCTACGATTATATCATCGGTACTTCCAGTTATCTCTGGCGTTTTCGTCATAATTATCTCCATCATACCTACACCAATGTTTTAGGATACGATGTGGAAATTCACGGCGATGGTGTCGTGCGAATGACTCCCCATGCCGAGCATAAATGGTATCATCGTTATCAACATTTATTTATCCCGATTCTCTACGCTATAATTCCTATATATTGGTCATTCTCCGATGTGCGATCTATCCTCTTTTGTAATCGTTTTGGCGAGATTAAAATTCCCAATCCTAAACCGATCGATCTATTCGTTTTATTGAGCGGAAAATTTGTTTATCTCTTCTGGTTTATTGGCATTCCTCTCTTAGTTGGTTATAGTCCCCTAGAAATAGCGATCGGTTTTCTCATTGTTTTTATGACCTATGGAGTGCTTGCCTGTCATGTATTTATGTTAGCTCATGTTTTGGAACCCGCCGAATTTATTCAACCCTCGGCGGCTAACCAAATCGAAGACGAATGGGCAATCTTTCAAGTGCGAACTACCGTAGATTTTGCCCCTAAAAATGTCTTTTTAAATTGGTATTTGGGGGGATTAAATTATCAAGTAGTCCATCATCTTTTCCCGCAAATTTGCCATATTCACTACCCTAAAATTGCCCCAATTTTAGCGGAAGTTTGCCAAGAATTTGGCGTTAATTATGCCGTTTATCCCACCCTGCGAGGTGCTTTAGCTTATAATTATCGTTGGCTCAGACAATTAGGCAATAAACAAAGTAATTTTGATCTCAAATTAGCCAGCTAAAATCAGTTATCAGTTATCAGTTATCAGTTATCAGTTATCAGTTATCAGTTATCAGTTATCAGATGTAAGTTATCAGTTATCAGATGTAAGTTATCAGTTATCAGATGTAAGTTATCAGTTATCAGATGTAAGTTATCAGTTATCAGTTATCAGTTATCAGATGTAAGTTATCAGATGTAAGTTTTAAGTTAATTAGTTAGTTATCTTTATCTTTATACCTGTTTACTGTTTACTGCTCACTGTTTACTGCTCACTGTTTACTGCTCACTGTTTACTGCTCACTGTTTACTGCTCACTGTTTACTGCTATTTTATACTGGTTGCACCGAGGCACAGAAATCGATCGCTGGTTAAGTTTAATTATCTTTCTGATTGCTGCCAGCACCGATTGGCTCGATGGTTATCTAGCGCGAAAATTAAATCAAATCACCGAATTAGGTAAATTTCTCGATCCTTTGGTCGATAAATTGCTGGTTCTCGCTCCCCTCTTAGCTCTGATTGAAATGGATTTAATTGCTGCTTGGGGAGTATTTTTGATTCTCGCTCGGGAATTAGCGATCGCTGGTTGGCGTATTAATCCGAATTTAACGGGAAATAGCGACATAAAAGGGGCTAATTGGTGGGGAAAAAGCAAAACAGTCAGCCAAATTATCGCTATCGCTCTCTTAATTGCTCCCTTGCCTTCTGAATATAACTTAATTTCTCAGATTGCCTTTTGGCTATCGGTGACATTAACTTTAATTTCTGGCGTGATTTATATCACACCCAGCCGAAAATTAACCCAAAATTGATAAAAACTTGACTATTAGCAATAATTCAGGGAACAAACGGCTCTTCTCGACTTTGTGTGATAATTTTTGCTTATGGAATCGTGAAATGCTTATCGGGCAAGACTTTTAGGGCTATTTTGCGGATATTCTATCAGTATAGACCTCGTTTCCACACAAAACCAAGAGAAAAAGGTTGCATTTTTTTCTGGGTGTGTAATAATCGGGTAGAATATTGTCAAAATCCTCAGGTTCAAACATACCACGCAAAAAAAAACTATGTCCACTACATATATCTCTGCTCCGACTGGCTCCACCACGAATTATACCGTCGATGCTTCAATGATCACATCTCTGGCAGCTTTTTGGGGGTTATCTTCGGTAAATACCGACCTAGCCGTTTCCATGCCTACCACAGCCACCGGTAGAAATCTTACTGCTTTAGGTCGATTTACGAATCCTTCTTCTTCCGTTGAGTTTTCCACTTGGAGACTTCGCAACGGATCTGGTCAGTCTGACGTAGCGAGTGCTAACCTCACTGGTTATAAAAGCACCCCCCCTTTTTCACAAAATTATTCTCTTCCTAGCGGAAGCGACACTTTCGTCGCTTCTACTTTTAAAGGAACCCATATCCTCGACTTTGGTGGTGGTCAAAGGTTTACTAAAGCAGAAAACACAGCTAATTCCAGTGACGATATTTCCATAATTGGTAACATGTATGGCTTCGTCCTTAGAGGTGCAGATGGTGGCGATACCCTAACTGGTAGCGGGCTGGCCGATACCCTGTTCGGTTTCGGTGGAAACGATTCCCTAACCGGTCGTGAGGGAGCGGATAGCCTAGATGGTGGCGCGGGAGCGGATACCCTAATTGGTGGCACGGGAGGGGATATCCTAAATGGTGGCGACGGAAACGATCGCCTAACTGGTGGCACGGGAACGAATACCCTAGATGGTGGTAATGGTGCTGATACATTTGTATTTACCAATCAGGGTAATCAGACAGTTTCCCAATTCATTACCAGTGACAATGATGTCTTTGCATTTACTGTTACTAATTACTTGGGCGCTCCAACAGCGGGTACGTCGGCAGTTGTTAGTGCTGCGGATACTGCTCCCAATCTTTCTAACAGTATCATTGTCGATACTCTTGACGTTATCGAGGCCTTAGAGGATGATAAATCATTAATTCGTTTTGCCTTCGCCACCGATACAAAGACCCTCCTCTATGACGTTGACGGTGACTGGTCGACCTCCAACATCACCGTTGCGACAGTTACCTCGATTACTGGTACATTAGTTTCTGGTAACTTCGCCTTCATTTAATTTCCTTGTTTGAATAGACAGATACTGGGTGTGTTAGCTAGGGCTAAGACACCCTTATTACTTTAAAGCAGTTATCTTAATAGTGAGGTACGAAGTCTCTGGTTTTAGGGAACTCTGGAATAGGCAACGGGAACAGTAGCTTAGTCCTATTGGGATTAGTTTTGTGTAGTGATTAACTGACGGTTATAATCGCCCCATAACTTGGCTGCCTGTTGACTGCTGCCCGCAGTGGGAGAATTATTATCATTACCTAACCAAATGCCTGTCACCCAGTCGCGACGGGGAAGATAACCGATAAACCAAAGGTCCACATAATTATTCGTAGTTCCCGTTTTACCCGCTTCTCCCATGCCAATACTAGCAGCGCCTCCTGTACCATTAGTTATCACCCCCCGCAATAGGCTATTCATCGTCTCGGCGGTTTTAGCTAAGATTACCTGCTGATTTCTATCGCTATCGTCGCCATAGTCATAAATAACCCGACAGGTACTCAAATCCTCCACATTTTTACAGTCGGAAGCGTCGAGAATGCGTTTAATGGCGTGGGGACGATTCCAGCGCCCACCATGGTCAAAAACTGCATAAGCACCGGTCATTTCCAAGACATTTACCTCGCTTTGCCCTAAAATTAGCCCTGGTACAGGATTTAAAGGTGATTTTACCCCCAAACGTTCCGCCACATTGACCACATTACTTAATCCTGCCTCGCGAGCAATGCGAAGGGCAACACTATTTTCCGATCGCGCTAAACCTTGAAACATATTGACCCCCCCGCTACTACGTTCACAGGGAGAATAGGCTTGTCCTTGCCAAGAGAGTCCCGCGCAGGTATAGGTTTTATAGGGCGATATTCCCTTTTCTAGGGCGGCAGCATAAGCAAATACCTTAAAAGTGGAACCGGGTTGACGTTTAGCTTGGATAGCGCGGTTAAATTGGCTTTTTTGATAATCAACTCCCCCGACTAAAGCGAGAATTTCCCCGGTTTGACTGTTTAGGGTAACTAAAGCCCCTTGGGAGTATCGATAGCGGGGTCCTTGCTTTAGGACATTATTTTTTAAGCTTTTTTCTGCGATCGCTTGCATTCGGCGGTCTAAACTGGTTTCAACGATAAAATTGCCCTCTTTAGCCACTTCTTCCCCTAAAAGCTCCTGTAATTCCTCGAAAACGTAACTATAAAAATATGGTGCAATCGTACTAGATAGGGATTTTTTGGCTTGGGGACTGATTTCAATGCGGGATCTGCGGGCGCTGGCCGCCGCTTCTGGGGAAATCATCCTTAATTCGGCCATGCGATCGATGACAAGATTGCGATTTTTTACAGAAGTGTCGTAATCTTGAATGGGATTAAATCGATTCGGGGCGGGTAACATAGCCACAAGAGTAGCAGCCTCGGAGATATCTAAATCTCTAGCGGATTTATCGAAATAAAAGCGGGCCGCATCTTCAAAACCGTAACCGGCCAGACCGAGATAAACTCGATTGAGATAGGTTTTGAGAATTGTATCCTTACTATAGACCGCTTCTAATTGTAAAGCGACCACAGCCTCCCGGAGTTTGCGATCGGCAGTATTTTGGCGACCGACTTCCGGGAATAAACTACGCGCTAACTGTTGAGTCAGGGTACTGGCCCCTTGACGGCCCCGACCTTGCCAATTAATCTTAATTGCCCGGACAATCCCCAAAGGATCAACGCCAAAATGCCAGTAAAAACGACTATCTTCGGAAGCGACAACCGCCTTGGTCAAATAGGGAGAAAAATCGCCCAGATTATCTAATTCTCGGTGAGTTTCCTGTCCCATGGGATTGAGGGAAGTTTGACCATCCCTAGGGTAAACCACCACCGGACCGCTCACCCCAGAAGGGAGTGGATAAACATTCACTCTGCGACTTTCCCAGATAATCGCTAAAACTAATAAACCGAAAATACCACCCGCACCATAGAAACCATAGCGCAAAAGTCGCGCCCACAGGGGAGGGGGACAGTAATAGGAGATGGTGACACAATTGGCTAAGTCTGGGGGGGCCAGGGTAAAGGTATCACCATGACGCAGGGAAACGCTTTTCAGACGACGTTTACCCATATAAACCCCGTTAGTGGAGTTTTCATCTGTGAGCAGGAAATTATGGGGATTTTTCGGGTCACGCTGCAGGGAACAATGAATCTGACTCACCACAGTGTTACGGATAGTAATATCACAGGAACTGGAACTACGACCCAACAAATAGCGATCGCCGATAAGGGGATATTTGCTTTCCCCGCTGCCATTCTCGTTTTTCAGGCGTAATTCGGGAACCCTCGCCCCTTTTTTGAGATTTACCGCCTGAAAATTCACCTTTCCTTGCAATTTCTGCACGGCAACGGTGACAAGTTGACTAATTTGGGTTTTCGGCGACTGGTTAGACATAGTTTTTATCAGGGGATGGGGGATGGGGGATGGGGGATGGGGAATGGGGGATGGTGAAGTGGGGAATTTCAACTAAAACCCTAACATCCTAAAACCCTAAAACCCCAACACCTTAACACCCTAAAACCCCAATTCCCAATTCATAGCCACTATCCCTAAATTGACATTTTAGCCTCTAAAGCTTTGAGGTATTCCGTATTGACTCCCGACTCGCGAATCAGAGCAATTTTACCGGTACGGGCCACCTCGCGAACGCCAAATTTATTCAGCATCTGCATAATCGCCACCATTTTACCCGGATCCCCCACCACTTCGATGGTCAGGGTTTCCTCGGAAATATCCACAATCCGCGCCCGGAATACCTGCGCTAATTCGATCACTTCCGCCCGGCGCTCGGCGGTAGCATTAACTTTAATCAGCATTAATTCCCTTTCCACACAAGGGGTTTGGGTGATATCCTGCACCTTGAGGACGTTAATTAATTTGTAAAGTTGTTTGGTTAACTGTTCGATGCTGTCCTCGTCTCCCGGTACTACCATCGTAATCCGAGAAACTCCCATCTGTTCGGCCGGACCCACGGCCAGACTTTCAATATTAAAGCCGCGACGGGCGAATAATCCAGCAATACGGGTTAAAACTCCCGCTTCATCTTCAACTAATACGGATAATGTGTGTTTCATGGCGATCTGTCTACACAACCTAGATTTAACCATTTTGACACTCCCCGCGCGCTCATCGACGGGGATTCTTGGTTCACCGAGATCACTTGCTTAGACGGAATCGCTTCTGAAAAAGTAGAGGTATTCTCTCCCCAAGCGTTTATCGGGTCGAGCCGCGAAAGTTCCCGTATGCCCTACGGTACTTAACCCTTTTTTAAGGATATTGATAGCGGCGTTTTCATCCCTATCTAAAACACATCCACACTTACACTGATGGGTTCTAGTCGATAAAGATTTTTTGACAGTTTCACCACAGTTTGAACAGTTTTGGCTTGTATAGTTCGGTGGGACAGCAATCGTTATCTTGCCGAATTTAACTCCAAAATATTCTATCCATTCTCGAAACTGATACCACGCCGCATCATTGATCGATTTAGCTAAACAATGATTTTTGACTAAGTTTTTAATTCCTAAATCTTCGTAGGCTATCACATCTAAGAAGTGAACTACGCACCTTGCTAACTTTACAGCAAAGTCTTTACGTTGCCTACTTACTTTAAGATGAGTTTTAGCTAATCTTTGTCTAGCCTTTTGACGATTTTTACTTCCCTTTTTCTTTTTATAGCGGTTCTCGCATCTGTGAGGCACAGCTTAACCTTTGCTAATTAGGGTCTGCTGAAAAAGTTTTTCCTGGGGGCAGGGTGTGGGGTGTGGGGTGTGGGGTTTTACCAGTTTTGAGGTGGCCAATTACCTAATTTTCAGAGAAAAAGTACCTGAATTTTCCCCCGATCACTCCCATATCCGGTACTTTTTGATTGACAAAAGGTCTAAAAGTCTTACCCAACAAGGTTTTAAGATTTATTCAGCTAACCCTATTAGGATTGTCAACTTTATTACCCTCGTGGTCAGTATAGAAAGAAGCTAACCCCACATCTAAGCCGATACACTTACCTGATGGTTTAACATCTTCTTTAACATCACAAGAAAGAACAAATTGGCAATAATAACCGTCAGCACGTTTAATAAGCCTAACTCGTTTAATGTCAGACTGCCTAAAATATCCTAAATCCCAAGTACCTTTTAGTTTAAGTGTTCCAATCTCCTTTTTGTCGCTAAAGTGAATAGTTTTAGGATTAATTAGGGTCTGCTGAAAAAGTTTTTCGGTGGGGGTAGGAGTCAGGAGTCAGGAGTCAGGAGCCGGTCGTTTCAGGCTTTGTTGCCCTTGTTTTTTGTACCAAGCGATGTACTACAAGAAGGATTTTACCATTATTCAGCAAGCCCTAATTAGTTTCCACCCTGTTGTTTTATATTCAACCGAAAATTCTAGGACAAACATTTACGCTAAAATTTCAAGAATAAACTTATTCTAACACATTAAATATTAAACTGACAACCCATTATCTAAAAGCCGCCCTCTGCTATGCGGGCATGGTGGGGGTTTAAACCCAAGTTTTCGGTAAGACAGGAGACAAGGCCAGAACAGTTTGTCTTCTCCGAGCGATTTGGGTAGAAACCTCTACTCTGTCAAAGTTAAATCCACTCTTCTTCATCCGCTTTGTTTACCTCCCGATCTTCGTTTTCATCCTGAGCGGGGGGCGTAATAATCCGATAATTGACATCGTAAACTTGATCGGCCTTTTCCCCGCGAGTCTGTTTGGCCGTGCGGTAACTATAGGAATAAACCGAGCCAGTTTGAGAACTGTCCTGTGGTGGCTTGACAAAATTCGTTTTTTCCCCATCAGCAACCCTAGGCGGGAATTCTTCCCGATCCTGAATGGTAGTCGGTTTTTCGGGGGGTGCATCAAAATTCCAATCATCACCGCTATCTCTTTCCCAATCGTTATCTGGTGGAGACGCAGCAGAATCTTGAATATAGGTAGGTCGGGGAGATGGGGGTGGGACTTTAGGATTATTCGCTATACGAGGGGAGGCTTTTGGGGCAGCCAAAGGACGACCAAAACTATGGAGAAATTGCAGGGTTAAACCACTGATAATTCCCGCCAGGGTGAAAAGTAACACCCAGACAGCTAGGGGCAGTTTTACCGTCATAATACCGCCAAAAAAGACCAAAGTGATCACCCCCAGATTCTGCCAGATCAGTAATCCGCCCACAGCGATCGCAAATAAGACCATAATCCAGCCCATTTTTACCTCCCTTGATTCAGTGATCAGTGATCAGTAAACAGTGATCAGTAAACAGTGATCAGTAAACAGTAAACAGGTACAAAGATAAAGATAACTAACACTAATTAACTTAAAACTTACATCTGATAACTGATAACTTACCCACTGATAACTGATCACTGTTAATGTCCTTGCCAGCGATTAATGGCCACACAATCGATATCTAACTGATCGAGAGTACGAGCGATAACAAAATCGACCAAATCCTCGATCGATTGGGGATGGTGATACCATGCAGGTATTGCTGGCACGATTCTAACGCCCGCCTCGGCTAAAGTGGTTAAATTACGCAGATGAATTAAACTAAAAGGGGTTTCTCGCGGCACTAAAACCAATTTTCTGCCCTCCTTAATCTGTACATCGGCCGCCCTTTCTAGCAAATCGGAACTTAATCCCCCCGCTAATTTGGCCACTGTACTCATGCTACAGGGAATAATTACCATACCAAGGGTGCGATAGGAACCACTGGCGATCGTTGCCCCCACATCACCCCAACGATGACAGCGTAATTTTCCCCCTTCCATCACCCCGCATTGGCTGCGCCAAAATTGTTCTTGCAGCTCCGGTTCTGGAGGCATCCGCACATTATCTTCCGCTTGCCAGACAGTGTAAGCTGATTTGGAGGCCACTAAATCGATCGTGTAGTCGGCTAAAAGTAGATATTTGAGAGTACGGACGGCATAAATCAGCCCTGATGCCCCCGTAACGCCCAAAATTAGCGGTTTAGATAATTCCTTCAAGCTCTAATTCCTCGATCAATTGTAATCCTCTCGGGTCGCCCACTTTTAATAAAGCACCCCTAGCATCTTCCTTGACACCTAAATCTTCATCTTCCACCAAGGCCTCGATCAAAGCATCGATCGCCGTGGCATAAATAACATTTAAGGGCAATTCTCGGCATAATTGACCGATCGACCAAGCGCAATTACTCCGCACCGCCGCGATTAAATCTCGGCGCAATCCTTCAATTAAAGGCGGCAAGACGGTGATGATATCTTCATAATTGACCTTGGCAATCTGGGCCAAACTACTGGCAGCCCATAATCGCACCGCCGAAATATCGGTTTTGAGAGCATGAACCAAAGGCTCGATCGCTCTGCGATCGCCACAGTTGCCCAGGGCCCAAACTACCCCTTTTCTGACGTAACCATTCCAATCTCTGGCCAGTAGATCGATTAAAGGCTCCACGGCCCTAAGACTAGGATTTCTGCCCAAAGCGTAGGCGACACTGACACGCACTAGGGGACAGACATCGCTTAACATCTCTAGTAAGGGGGCGATCGCTCTTTCGTCACGCAATTCACAAAAGGCGCGAGCGGCGATCATTCTCTCGCTCACATGAGCAGAAGTAAGCAATGAGAGCATTTCCTCTGGATCGGGGGGGATTTCCGCTGCTAGGTCCGGATCGCTCCCATCGAGAGGATTATTTAAGGAGTTGTTAGAGTCTAGGATTTCATTATCGTACATACTTGTTAGATTATCTTAATCCGTGACCGCTTACGTCAAGCCAAAAATCAAAAAGTAGTTGCGGGTTGGGGAGACTTTTCAGTGATCAGTAATCAGCCATCAGTAATCAGTGAACTGAAGGCAAGAGGCAACAGGCAACAGGCAAAAGAAAGAATCTGGCAATTCTCCTACCTAGGGTCTGCGGCAAAAAGTTTTTCGGTGGGGGTTGGGGGTTGGGGGTTGGGGGTTGGGGGATGGGGGATGGGGGATGGGTTTTACCGATTTTCAGGTGGTCAACTACCTAATTTTCAGGGAAAAAGTACCTGAATTTTCCCCCTGAT
>VYKN01000347.1_pt1 | contig 17506 bp, 20 predicted proteins | sample 5114581 | NCBI WGS metagenome assembly VYKN01 (sample SAMN12291810, study PRJNA351875) | freshwater metagenome | isolation source: freshwater lake | place: USA: Michigan, Baker Lake | collected 2011-08-08
GGAAACGAGGTCTATACTGATAGAATATCCGCAAAATAGTCCTAAAAGTCTTGTCCAATAAGCACTTCAGGATTCCATAAGCAAAAATTATCACACAAAGTCGAGGAGAGCCGACAGAGGGCAAAATCATTCACATCACCCATGGTTATTCCAAAGATAAGCGACCAGACCTCAAGCAATTTGTCTTAAATATGGTCTGTTGGGGGGACGGCGATATCCCCGCTTTCCTCGAATTAGGAGATGGCAACCAAAGTGATAAAAAAGAGTTTGCTGGACTCCTGAAAAAGTTCAAGGAACAGTGGCAATTTGAGGGATTGCATATAGCAGACTCCGCCTTATACAGTGCAGACAACTTACAACAGTTATCTGGCATAAATTGGTTATGTTCTGTCCCCAAAACGATTAAAGAACTGCAAGAAGTGGTCACTGAATTAACTTCAGAGCAATTTGTCTCAACGGATTTAGAAGGTTATTGTCTTAGCCCCGTAGAAAGCGAATATGCAGGAGTCAAGCAACGTTGGCTCATCGTTGAAAGTGAGCAAAAAAAGGCTTTAGACCTCAAACAACTCAATAAAAAGATAGAGAAGGCAACGGCTCAAGCTTACAAGCAATTACAACAATTAAGTCGTCAGGAATTTGCTGGTCGAGAAGATGCCTTAACTGCTCTTAAACAATGGCAAAAAAGTTTAGATTGGCATGAACTTGAAGACCAGCAAGTGGTCGAAAAATGTCATTTCAGTCATCGGGGTAAACCTCGTCTCCAAGAACAGCCGACTCGTCGTAGTTATCACGTCCAAGCCACTTTATGTCTCAATCAGTCGAAGGTGCAAGCTTCACAACGGCAAGCGGGGCGTTTTGTGTTGGCGACGAACCAGTTAGATAAAGAATTCTTGGGTGATGAGCAACTCCTTATTCACTACAAGCAACAGCAAGGCATAGAGAGAGGTTTTCGCTTTCTCAAAGACCCTTTGTTTTTTGCTTCGAGTCTGTTTCTCAAAACCCCTGAGAGGATTATGGCATTGGCTTTCATTATGGCGTTGTGTTTGTTGGTGTACAACTTAGGGCAACGCCAACTCAGACTAGCGCCCTTAAGGGCAAGAGGAGACGGTGCCGAATCAGTTGGGAAAGCCGACTCAGCGTCCAACATTGCGTTGGATTTTTCAATGTTTGAGGGGGATTCATTGGGTTGTACTGGACAATTGTCCCAAAATTATCAATCTCACGCATGAGCGAGAGAGGCTTTTAGGCTTTTTTGGGGCTACTACTTGCCAGTATTATCTGTTGTCATGAGAGTTTTTCTTATTTTCTTTGTCCTTGTTTTTTAGTACGGAATGTGGGGTCTAATATGGAGTGAAGGGTTTAAGCGTTCGTTTAAGAAGCTAATCAAGAAAAATCCTCAGTTAAAACCTAAAATTTTCGATGTACTTAGAAAACTGGCAGAAGACCCATTTACACTGTCTTTAAAAAACCATAAGTTAAGTGGTAATTTAGAAGGGTTATGGTCTTGTACTGTTGCTTACGATTGTCGAATTATTTTTAGGTTTTCGGAAAATGGAGAATATTTAGAAGTCATCATCTTGTTAATTGATATTGGTAGTAACGACCAGGTGTACAGAAAATAAGATAGACTGGAAAGTGATCCCGCAGGTTTCTGCGTTGCGGTACGCAGATATTGGGTGCATCCCAGTTAGGAGATTGGGCAAAAACAAGCGCAAAAGTTAGGTTTGGAAGGCAAATCTCCCCTCAGTCCGGCGTTAATTAAGGAAGTGCTGTCTGCGTGCTTGTGCCAAAACCTCTTATCAACAGGCCGAAGAAGATTTATAGTCATTTCAGATAAGTCTGATAAACTCTAGACTGGTTAAACCCTTATGAACTCTGGCATTGCTATTCTCAATCTTAATTGAAATGACTATATTCGATCTCTCGGAGCATCAAGATAAGCTAAGACGCATTTTAAGCGTTTATAGGTCAGTACGAATGCTACGATAGCGTTGGGCGAGGATGCGAAGTCGGTCCTTGAATTGATCAGAGAAAAGGAGTTTAAAGGATGAAAATGACTTATCTGGAAGCTACTGCCAAATTTTACAGGGAAGTAGCCCAAACTCCCGAAGTGGGGCTATGTTGTGTCCAAAGCAGTCCTTTGCAACTACCGGGGTTAAAAATCCCTGCCATTATGCAGGAGATGAACTATGGTTGTGGCACGACGGTGCAGGCCAATGAATTAGGCAATTCTCCCAGGGTTTTGTATGTGGGTGTGGGTGGTGGTTTAGAAGCACTCCAATTCGCCTATTTTTCCCGTCGTCCAGGGGGAGTCATTGCGGTGGATCCAGTGCCAGAAATGCGTTGGGCAGCCCAAAGAAATCTCAGCGAAGCGCTGCTGGAAAATCCCTGGTTTAGTCTCGATTTTGTGGAAATTAGAGATGGTTCTGCCTTTGAATTGCCGGTGGAGGATGCCTCCGTCGATGTAGTGGCGCAGAATTGTCTTTTTAATATCTTTAAACCAGCCGATTTACAGTTAGCTTTACGGGAAGCTTTTCGCGTCTTAAAACCGGGAGGACGTTTACTGATGAGCGATCCGATCGCCACTCGTCCCATTCCCGAACATTTGCAAGAAGATCAGCGTTTACGCGCTATGTGTCTATCGGGGGCCTTGACCTACGAGGATTATATTAAACAGCTGATCGCTGCTGGTTTTGGTCAGGTAGAAATTCGGGCCCGTCGTCCCTATCGTTTACTGGACTGTCAGAGTTATAATTTAGCCGAGCCGCTCCTATTAGAAAGTTTGGATTCCGTTGCTTTTAAAGTAGCTATTCCCGAAGATGGTGCCTGTATTTTTACGGGCAAAACTGCTATTTATACTGGTACGGAAGCAATTTTCGATGATGGTGTCGGGCATATTTTATCCAAAGGATTACCAGTGTCCGTCTGTGATAAAACTGCGGGCAACTTAGCTCGTTTCTCTCCCCAAGATATAATCATCACCGAGTCCACTTGGCACTATAATGGGGGCGGTTGCTGTTAAAAAAGTAGCGTCGAGACAAGTTCGATACCTCAGTTATCAGTTATCATTGATTAGTGATTGGTCACTGTTTACTGTTTACTCTCCCATGACTCCTTTTGTTGAGAAACTAAAAACTCCTTTAACTAAGCAAAAAATCTCGATTCTGCAAATTAATTTGGGGAAAAGATGTAACCTTGCCTGTAGCCATTGTCATGTGGAAGCTAGTCCAGGTCGCTCCGAAGAAATGACTCCAGAAGTGTGCGAACAAATTATCGAACTGATCGAAAGATTTCCCCAAATTAAAACCGTCGATCTGACCGGCGGCGCTCCGGAAATGCTCTACGGTTTTAAGCCAATTGTGGAAACCTCTAGAAAAGCTGGAAAAGAGGTAATTGTGCGCTCAAATTTAACTATTTATTTCGAGAAAGGATTTACTGATATTCCTGAATATTGCGCTGGCCATCAGTTGCGGGTGGTAGCTTCTTTACCCTGTTATCTTGCCGATAATGTGGATAAAATGCGCGGTATGGGAGTCTATGATCGATCGATCGCCGCTTTACAATGGTTAAACCGTCTCGGCTACGCTCAAGAGCCGAATTTGATTGTGGATTTAGTCTATAATCCCCAGATTCCTAAGTCAGAGAATTTTTCTCTCACACCAGATCAGGTATCCCTGACACGGGATTACAAAAAGTTCTTGCAAGAACATTTTAATATTTCTTTTAACAATCTGTTTACTATCACTAACCTACCCGTCGGCAGGACACGCTTCCATCTGGAACACCGGCAACTCTATCAACCCTATCTTCAATTCCTCGAAGACCATTTTAATGGCGATACTGTCGAGCATTTGATGTGTCGTAATCAGCTTTCGATCGATTATTTGGGTAATATCTATGACTGCGATTTTAATCAGATGGAAGATCTGGTCGCTTGCACCAGTCAAGGCCAAAAATTAACCCTGCCAGATTTATTACAAGCGGGTACTTTAGAGCTAATTGCAGAGGTACAAACCGCTTCCTATTGCTACGGTTGCACTGCCGGCAGCGGTTCCAGTTGTGGGGGAGCTTTGATTTCAAGCTGAACAAGTGTACTGGATTGACACCGCGTCTCGGAAAATTTAGTACAAATGCTCGGACTCCGGTGCTGTCTTAACGGGGTAGGGTGTGGGGTGTAGGGTGTAGGGTGTAGGGTGTGGGGTGTGGGGTTTTACCGATTTTCAGGGGGTCAATTAGCCAATTTTCAGGGAAAAAGTCCCTGAATTCTCCCCCCGATCACTCCAATCGCTGGCACTTTTTAGTCAAAAGTTTGGCCGATGATTAGGGACCGGAAAAAACCGCCGATTCGATATCTTGGCGACTAAGGGAGTATTTAAAAGCGCGATTGATGTCACTGCCGTCATTTGCTGCCCGAAAGTAACGAACGGTTATTTCTTCGATATCGAGGCAGATTTCCGCTTTCCATGTTGGTTTTTCGACGATCCAACAGTGGATATTCTCGGTATTTTTCCGACAACCTAATTTAACTAGCCATGCTTCGATCGCCGGTAAGGGATGATTATAGAGGGGAGTATCGGCAGTGGGAATCTTCATCGCATCTAAATCAAAAATAATTGGGCTACAGTGACGGCATTCTCTCCTCGAAGCATAGCAATAATCACCGCTAGTAACAAGCAGCCCAGCAGGGTGAGTGCCAAGATAAACAAAGCAAAAATTTCTCCCGAAGATAGGGGGCGATCGGTAGGATCGAGATAGGCGCTACGATTAGCTATGGGTTCATCGCTATCGGGGATAGTTTGGATGACATTCCAGCGCGAGTAACCTATCTGTAAATCATACAGGGAACGGCGATCGGGATTACTCAGGGTGGCATAAGCTTCGTTAAGACGCTGGAATTTAACCGTTGCCACTTCGGGGCTGAGTTCGGTAGTATCGGGATGGTATCTTTTGCTTAGTTCCCGATAGGCGCGTCGCACTTCGATCACCGAGGCACTCGGATGTAGCCCTAGAATGGCATAATAGGTATCGGCAAAGCGCGAGTTAGCGGCAATGACTCGCGAGGTGGTTTGGGAATTATCGCGCTCGAAGGTCACAAGATTTTTTAAACTAAAAATTGTCTTAATATTTTAACCCTGTTGATCATGAAATCTCGTTATCGGCCGCGTCTTCAGATCTGTCTTGTCTTTCTTATTGTTGCTCTGACGAGTTTGTCTCCTTGGCTAACCCCTAGCGCCTATGCGGGGATCGATGATGATCGCCTCGATGGTAATATTTTTGTGGTCTATGCGGGTAATGGTTCCCTCGTACCGCCGCGTTTAAATTTAGCGGAAACTTTTCAACGGAAAATTCCGGCTATTATTGTCTATTATCTGGATGATAGTAGTGATTGTAAGCAATTTGCGGCGATTGTCTCCCGTTTTCAAGAGTTTTACGGTCGCGCCGCCAGTATTATCCCCGTTACTGTCGATTCTATCCCCTTAAAGTCTTCCTATCGTCCCGATGAGCCGGGTTACTATTATCGCGGTGGGGTTCCCCAAACGGTGGTTTTAGACCAACAAGGTAAAGTGGTTTATGATGGTTTGGGCAATGTTAAATATGAAGATGTGGATGATGTCTTAAGAAAGGTTTTTGAGCTTTTGCCTCGATCGCAATCGCTAGAGTTAAAAAGACGCTCTTTTAACGAGTTTAACGCTGAATTGCGCTAGTCACCTCTTTTTTATCCTCAATTGAACGAACCCACTTCCCACCCCACTCTTAGCGTAGCGGAGTGGGAAGTGCAGGGAGCAGCAATTGAGGGGGTTCAATGCCTAAGCTAAGACGCATTTTAACCGCCTATCCTTAGATTAGCTGAATCTCAACCAGCAATTTAAATTCGCGGGCAGCTTACAAGGCGATGCGATCGCCTTTAGAGAAAGAAGCTACTAACAGAAATACTACCGAAAGCTGGTAATGTACCAGTAAATCCTGTGATATTCACTAATAGGTCATTGCTAGATTGGAAACCAGCCACACTATCATTAATGACTAAATAAGTTCCCGCAATACTGGCAGTTGTGACATTGACTAAAGCTGCACTATTTACCCCTAAAGCCTGATTGCCAGTTAAAGCTCCATTAGCATCAGTAAATACACTATTGACCACATTGGTTAAAGTAGTGGCTGTACTATCAACAGCGCAAGTGAAGCTGATGGGAGCATTCATAGCTACACCGGAGGAACTTAACAGGTCAATTTTATCAGTGCCAATGGCAAAGTCGGTAATCCGGTCTGCTGCTGACACTAGGGATTGTCCAAATTGGAAAACGAAGATATCGCTTCCTACTCCTCCTGTGAGGGTGTCTCTACCGGCACCACCGTTGATGTAGTCATTTCCTGCTGTCCCAGTTAGGGTATTATTACTGCTATTACCGATAAAGTCATCATTTTGAATTGTTGCCGTTGCAGTAGCTGTGGTCATATTTGCGCCATTACTGGCGTTGGAGAGGGTAACGGTAAAGGTTTCATTACTTTCTTGGGTGATATCACCATTGACATTAACCGTGATCACTTTACTGGGTTCGTTAGCGGCAAAGGTGAGAGTACCCGATGGTAACGTTCCACCGAAGTCAGTGGCGTTAGCGGGGTTGCTTCCTGTACCCGCTACTGTCCAATTGACGGTATTTGTACCGGTGGTATTACCGCTGCGAGTAACCGTAAAAGTAAAGGGTTTTGTACCTGAGTTACCTTCTGTTTGTATTTCAGTTGTAGGAGCGATCGCTAAATTTGGGGCTGATTTATCAACGACTTTTATTGTTAGTTTATTGCTAGACCATTGGGGTAAAAACTTGAGAGTTGAATTAATATCTAAACCAGTAAAATCAAGATTAGAGAGGGAGTTTAGAGCATCATAGGTTAAAACATCAAAGGTACTGCCAACAGTAGGAGTAAAGCCATTTAAGAGACTGATATTCAAAGTACCATCAAAATTGGCACTACCATTAATATCAACCTGGTCAAAATTGACTCCCGCTGTGTTACCGCCTAGTTGAATATTGATGCTTGCATTATTGGTTTCGGTGTAGTTACCGTTGATAGTCAGACGACCAAATTCCGTATTACTGACATAACGGGGATTTAGTAATCCAGAATTAGTCACAGCAACATTGATAGTGCCATTCCCCTCTATAGTCCCACCGTTAATATTTAAGGGATTGCTAAAAGTTAATAACCCCCCTTTGAGAATTAAGTTAGCATTGTTGTGAGTGTAAGCATTATAAAAACTAACTGTTCCCATTAGAGATTCTATTGTTCCCGTATTGTAAAAAGGAACAGAAACTATTGCTGTACTTGAATTGGTTTTACGGAAAGTACCGGAATTATTAAAGACCCCTACACTATTAAGAGCATTACGAATTTCTCCTGATGATAGTCCCGGTATTGTTCAAGGAAGCATAAAGATAAGCATTACCTTGAATTGTTAAACTACCTGCATTTGTAATTGTACCTAGACTCTTAATCCCAGCATTCCGTAAGATATTAATAGTAGTTGTCGGAAAAGCCCAATCACCATCTAGTTCGAGAAATCCAGATGAAATCATCAGAGTTCCCGTACCCTTTATTTGGGTATTACTATCAAGAAAGTAAGTGTTATTAGTTAGAGAAGATGAAGATTTAATCTCTAAGGTTCTGCCACTACTAATGTTAAATGTCCCACCATTACTACTACCTCCACCCAAAAGGAGTAGCGTTCCTAACTCAACATTAACCGTTCCCGTATTGTAAAAAGGAACAGAAACTATTGCTGTACTTGAATTGGTTTTACGGAAAGTACCGGAATTATTAAAGACCCCTACACTATTAAGAGCATTACGAATTTCTCCTTTTGAGATATTGCACCAGAATTAATTAGTGACGTATATAAATACTTGTGCGATGCTCCAAGAATACTTAAGCTTCCAATTTGGTTAATAGGAGCCACTGAGGATAATATTCCATTATCCCAAAGAGTACCATTTAAGGTGGTTGCGTCAATCCAGTTGAAGTTATTAGCCATAATAAATCTTCCTCATTTCTCAAGTTTTTCGGTCTTACACTCGCTCCACAGACTTAAATTCCTCGATGTCCCTTTGCACGGCCATCTAGAAAATCTATCCAATGGCGCATTCTTGTAGTTCATCCGGATTAATTCGCTCGAATACTCTTCTATAGGTGTCCTGCTGGTTCTTCGGTTTGTCTTATGCAACGGACAGGATTATAAGAGATGAAACCCTTATAGAGAAAAAGATTGCTGCGATTTTTGTTAATTGTTTTCAATCTAGAACGAGCTAATCAATCGAACCATAACAAGTAACGAAGAACCTGTCTGCTTTAGGAACACCATTTTTTAAATCTAAAAAGGTTTCCAACCAAGCTTGGTGACTTTCCGCGTACACTTCGATATCTTCCCATCCCCCAGCACCGCCAATAGTTGCTAGAATGGCAATTAGTACAATGCTCAGAAAAGCGTGTTCACAACCTTGCCGACCTCTTGGGTCATTCGGTTTCGAGAATTGAGAAAGCCATTGTTGTTGAACGGATTGTACATCAACAGCAGGTTTGAGCCTTTTGCTTTTGCGCTTGGTTTCCTTTTCTTCTCTTGAAAGGGAATCAAAACCTTTTGACATAATAACCTGTTCGTGGAGAATACGTCTTTTTTCCTCTAGCATATTATGTCATTTTTTCGCCAATTCAAAAATGAAACGCATCCACCTGTTCCCGAACCTTCTACAATTCTAGGAATACTAACACTGGGATTGGGTGCAGTGCTGTCTAAAAAGCGTGATCAAGACGACAATAACGATGATTAATGAGTTCTTGGAGAGGACGTATACTTTATCGTTTACGTCTTTTTTGAGTTAAGTAGGGAGGCACAATTATTTGTAGGATGGGTTAGCGGTAGCGTAACCCTTGCGGGCGTTGGGTTTCATACTTCAACTCAACCTACGTTCTGAATTGCGCTAGTCACCTCCTTTTTACCCTCAATTGAACCAAAAATAATCATTTAGAGATGCTGTCAGCAGCGTCTCTATCTTGTTTTTAGGAACAATAAAATTATTTACTTGTTGCTTTTATTATCATTTAATATCTATTTAAACCAATAAAAACTAGGTTATTCAGATTTTATCTGAAATAACACTTGAAAAATATTTGCAACAGTGCCAGACTGAAAAAAGTTTGCTAACCTGATTATATTGAGAACAATAATCATTCTTGTAAGTGTGGGAGACAGCAATGAAAATCAAGCAAAATTTCCTAACAGCAGCGATATTACTGGGTTTTTCCAGTCCAATACTGGCTAATAGTCTCGAAAACCTCTCTAGTAACCCCATGGCACAGGTGACGACGGTGAATCAATTGCGGGATGTTTCTCCCACCGCCTGGGCTTTTGAGGCATTAAGAAGTCTCGTGGAGAGGTATGGTTGTATAGTAGGTTATCCTGACCGTACTTTTCGCGGCGAACGCGCTTTAACTCGTTGGGAATTTGCCGCCGGGTTGAATTCCTGCTTAAATACCCTAGAAAGATTGATTCAAGAAGGAGTAGCGGTATTAAAAGAAGATCTAGACAGAATCAAGCGATTAGTCAGCGAATTCGAGACAGAATTAGCGGCCTTAGGGGCAAGAGTTGATAACTTAGAAAATCGAGTCGCTTTTCTGGAAAATAATCAATTTTCCACCACCACTAAATTAACCGGGGAAGTGGTAATGGCATTATATGGGGTAGCCACAGGAGAAAAAAACGGTGGTGAAGGGATTCCCCAAGTACCAGCTTTTGGTTATCGGGCCCGTTTAGAATTAAATACTAGCTTCACAGGCAAAGATTTACTCTATACCCGTTTAGCAACGGGAAATATTGCCGATTTAGCCGATACTACGGGAACTTTTGAAAGTACCTTAGCCTTTACCCAACCCGACGGCAACGATTTACTGATAGAAGTTTTAAACTACAGTTTCCCCGTAACGGAAAATATCTACCTCTGGTTAGAAGCGACGGGAGGTGCTAAAGACGACTTTACCAATACCCTCAACTTTTTGGATGGAGATGGTGCTAGTGGGGCGCTTTCCGATTTTGGCACCCGCAATCCCCTTTATTTTGCCCCCGGACAAACTGGACTCGGTTTACAGGGTAATTATGGGGCTTTGCAATTCAGCGCCGGTTATCTTGCTGGGGATGCTAACGATCCTAACCCAGGAGCGGGTTTATTTAACGGTTCCTATACTGCCCTAGGGCAGCTGGGTTATGTTCCAAACGAGAATTTTGGCATTGCTTTATCCTACTTTCATGGTTATAACCAATTAGACACGGGGACGGGAAGTCAGCGCTCGAATTTCCGATTTTTCACCGAAGAACTATTCGGGGAGGCTGTCCCGACCATTAATAATAGTTTGGGTTTACAATTTACTTGGCGAATTGTCGATGGTTTTGTTCTCGGTGGTTGGGGGGGTTACACAAAAGCTATCACCCTTAGCACCTTAGATGGACAACTAGAACGCGGGGATTTAGATATCTGGAATTGGGCGATAACTTTGGCTTTTCCTGATTTATTTAAGGAAGGAAATACGGCTGGTATTATTGTTGGTATGCAGCCTTGGGTATCTAGTTCTAGTATTAGATTAAATGATGGCAGTTCCACTAATGATCCCGATACTTCCTTTCATATCGAAGGATTTTATGAGTGGAAACTCACCGATAATATTGCCCTTACTCCGGGGGTAATCGTGATTACTTCTCCTAACTCGAATAACAACAATTCCACCTTAGTTATCGGTACTATCCGCACGACTTTTACTTTCTGATTTGTCTAGGCAGCTGGTCAGCAATAAAGATAAAGTATGACGGGATTTGACATCATCTCTCGACGACCGGCTGCTGTTCCGTCGTTCCCCAGTCTCCTATCGCTTTTAAATAGGATTTAGTATCAGTATAACAGTCAGTAAATTTACCATTCGCCGACGAGAATAAGCAGGGTAATCGCAGGTTATTTTGTATAAATTATAACCGACAAAAATACCTGACTATTATTTTTAGCAGGTTGAACTAAGAGGAGTTAATCTGAGAGAAAGTAATACTAAATCCGTTGAGTATAGGCTACTTATGAGGACAGGCAATAGGCAATAGGCAATAGGCAATAGGCAAAAGGGGCAATAGATAATCAGTCTTTAATAACCGGATTTAGTATAAAAAGTTATGTAGGGCTGGCTGAATAAATAGACCTCTGGTAAAAATCAAAAATTGTTGTTAGGGTTAGGAGTCAGTAGCCAGTAGTCAGGAGTCAGGAGTCAGGAGTCAGGAGAATTAAGAATAGACCGCTCACTACCTTAAGAAATCTAGTTGCTCAGAAATTCTAGTTGCCCCTGCATTTCTTCTGGTGACTTGGTGTTAATCAACTTTAATACTCCGCGCATCAAGTCACCGATTTCATATCGTTGTTGTGGAGCTAAAATAATTCCCCTATGAGATAAGCCCTGCTCAATTGTGCCTATATCAGTAGTAGTAGTCATGGTTTGTACTTTGGTGATGAGCCGTGGATTACTCCCCAGTCTAACATTAATTAGGGCTTGCTGAATAAATCTAAAAACCTTGTTGGGGAAGACTTTTAGACCTTTTGTCAATCAAAAAGTACCAGATATGGGAGTGATCGGGGGGAAATTTAGGCACTTTTTCCCTGAAAATTAGGTAATTGGCCACCTCAAAACTGGTAAAACCCCACACCCCACACCCCACACCCTGCCACCACCGAAAAACTTTTTGCCGCAAACCCTAATTATTGTTGATATTAAATATTGCTTTTTCTTCCTGCATCGCTCATCTCATAATTAGCACTCGATCGCTTCTTTTTTCTCTCCACGATTAACTAGGAGCGGAAAGGGTCAACCACTGCCAAAACCCCTCAGACATCAAGATAGAAGATAAATCTAAAGAAAGTGTGAAATTAGCAGAAATTCCTGTTTTTTTTAGTATTATACCTCTAAAAAGCTGATAGGTTTCCCGTGAAGACTGCTAAATTGAAGATAAAAAAATAACTATTTTTTAATATCTCATAACAGTTTAATCCGGTTTGATGGGAAATAACTTGAAAGTAAAATGTTTCAACCTTGATATTAGAGATGAAAAAGTATCTAGCAGAGTTCATCGGGACGTTTTGGCTGGTTCTCGGTGGTTGCGGTAGTGCCGTTTTAGCGGCAGTATTTGTGGGTAAAGCCAAGAGTGTCGTAGATGGTGCTGATTTTAATATCCATCTGGGGATTTCTTTTGTGGGTGTGTCCCTTGCCTTCGGTTTAACCGTCCTCACTCTTGCCTACGCTTTAGGGCATATTTCGGGGGGACATTTTAATCCTGCCGTTTCCTTCGGTCTCTGGGCAGGTAAACGCTTCCCCGGTTCGGAACTACTTCCCTACATCATCGCTCAAGTTTTAGGGGCGATTTTAGCGGCAGTAATTATCTACATTATTGCCAGTGGTCAACCCAGTTTCGCTCTGGGAGGCAGTAACCCTCTGGCCACCAATGGTTACGGAGAACATTCTCCCGGTGGTTACAGTTTATTCGCCGCTTTGGTCACGGAAGTGGTCTTGACCTTCATGTTCTTAATCATCATTTTAGGCTCTACCGATCGACGCGCTCCGGCCGGTTTTGCTCCCATCGCTATTGGTTTAGGATTGACCTTAATTCACTTAATTAGCATTCCCGTGACCAATACCTCCGTTAACCCGGCTCGTAGTACCGGTGTTGCTCTTTTATGCGGTAATATGGCTCTCGTTGGTCAATTATGGTTATTCTGGATTGCTCCTATTGTTGGGGCCGTGGCTGCGGGTTTCCTCTACAATAGTTTCTTTGAAGAAACTTTAGAAGAAAGACAAATTAGAGAATAACTGGAAAGTTACCGCTAAAGTTTGATTGCTTAAAGAGTCAAGTGCTGATAGCGATTCCTGTGGGGTCGCTATTTTTTTCGTCCCCACGGATAAAATTGAGCAGCGCTCGTCGTCCTTGCGCGCCTCGATCGAGTAAAGTAATCTCTAGATAATTGTCTGGCAAAAAAGTTAAACGTTCTGACCATTCGATCGCCACTATCCCTAAATCTACCTCGATTCCCTGCCAATAATTTTCTAGGTACAGCGCCTCGATATCTTGACCCTGCAAACGATACAAATCCAAATGATACAAAGGAAGGCGGCCTTCGTTATATTCGTTAACGAGGGTGAAGGTAGGACTAGCTATAGGCTCTTGAATGCCCAATCCTAAGCCAATTCCCTGTACTAAGGTGGTTTTTCCCGCTCCCAAATCGCCTTTTAATAAAATTACACTGCCAGAGGCCAAGGTTTGCCCCAGTTTTTCGCCTAAATTGACAGTAGCTTCTCGATCGGGTAAGTCGATAATCATTTTTTCCGCTAGGATGCCAATTAATCACTGATTTTAATATAGCGATCAGAGCAGCTTTCTGACACCCTTGGCTCTGGGGGGCGAAATTTGGTCTTTTTGATCGAGAAAAATAGAAGCAGTTAAACTAATCTCTTATCTATTAGTCTTAACCTTTGGTCAAATGGTCGCTATCAGGGCAGAGATAGGCGATCGGCGAAACCTTCTGGTAGATTAGACTAAATGGGAGTTGGTTAACTGCTTTTATAAAATTGATTGTTCCCTAACCATGAGCATTGTCTAGGGTCGAGGGGAATAAAACAACCGAAGTTTAGGACTTTAAGCCAGAAGTTAAGGGGAACAGTGAAATTATTATTTTTGAGTAATGGCCACGGTGAAGATGAGATCGCGATCCGGATTATTAAAAGACTGCAATCATCTCCCCACTGTCCGGGTATTACTGCTTTACCCCTAGTGGGTAACGGTTATGCTTATACTCGTCTGGGGATTCCCCTGCTCGATCGAGGTCAAAAAATGCCCTCTGGGGGTTTTATCACCAGGGATGCCAAACAATTATGGCGAGATCTACGGGAGGGATTATTAGGATTAACCTCCCGTCAATACCGTCTGGTCAGAAATTGGGGCCAAGAAGGGGGAAAAATTGTCGCGGTGGGAGATATCTTACCCCTTGCCCTTGCTTGGTTGAGCGAGACAGATTATGCTTTTGTGGGAACGGCTAAATCGGAATACTATCTCCGGGATGAGCAGGGATGGTTAGATAGTAGCTCGATGATCGATCGCCTCTGGGGTTCCTACTATTATCCCTGGGAACGCTGGTTAATGGCTCATCCTCGCTGTCGGGGGGTTTTTCCCCGGGATAGTTTAACTAGCAAAATTTTACAACAGTGGTCAATTCCCGTTGTCGATGGGGGTAATCCGATGATGGATGACCTTTTACCCGCGATAACGGGCGATTTTCCCCAAGATTGCCTAAATATTCTGCTTCTACCCGGTTCGCGCTTTCCCGAATCTCTCCACAATTGGCAGAAAATTATCGAGGCTGTGGCCGCCATTATCGGACGTTTTCCCGATTATCAGCTGGAATTTTTGGCGGCGATCGCTCCTTCTCTCCCCCTAGAATCTTTTACGGCTGCTTTAATTTCCCGGGGTTGGCGAGAACATAGCACAAATAAGTTTATTTGTCAAGAAGTATTTATAACTATTTCTCAAACGGATTACGCCGAATATTTAGGCCGTTGCCATCTAGCGATCGCCATGGCGGGAACTGCCACGGAACAGTTCGTCGGTTTGGGTAAACCGGCGATCACGATTGCGGGGGACGGACCACAGTTTACTCCCCATTTTGCCAAACTGCAACAGCGTTTATTAGGCTGTTCAATTCTCTTAAGCGATAGTGCCGAGTCAGTGGCAGACAAGTTAGAATATTTATTACAAAATCCCCCACAGTGGCAAGAAATCGCCTTTAATGGTCGTCAGAGAATGGGGTCAGCCGGTGCCTCCGATCGCATTGCCCGATGGTTACTAGACGATTTTTGCCCTTAAAGGAAAGTATCTGTCCGATTTTCGCCGCTAGTGGGCCACTCAAAAACAGTTTCTAGGGCAATTTTTTGGGCGCTTGCTTGTTGTCCATAGCTGAAAAGATGGGGAATTTCTCCGCTTTGTTGACGAAACCACTGGAAAACGTAGGGACTACCATAAACAATCAATGCTTGAATCTGTCCGGTTTTCAGCAAAGCTTGATAGATAGCTTTCGTTTCGTCGCTTAATCCGGCACTACCCCGAAAAGGATTACCACGGATAAATACTTGTAGGAGAGTCGTTTCTGGGGAGACGAGGGACTGATTAAAGGTGCTACGGTCGATAATTTGCGTTTGATAACCCCATTGTCGGGGAATTGTCACCGCCGGACAAGAGCGATCGAGAAAGTCACAGTGGAGTAAATCATCGATAATGATTAAATTGCGGCCTTGAGTGGCTTGAATCGGTAAATTAGCGCTAACTGTTTGGGAATCTTTTAAAATATCGCTGACAATCTCTAGAGCTTGCGGTGCCGCTAAACTGCTTAAGGATTCTAAGGAGGGCTGTCTTTGCCCTAATTTCTCTTTTGCTCGTTGAATACGTTGCCAAGAATCATTAATTCTCGCTTCGCTAATTGTACCCGCTTGCACGGCACTATACACCGCTTCGATCGCTTCGATCGGATCGGGAGGCATTAATAGTATATCGGCCCCCGCCTGTACCGCCATAACTGCGATGGCGGCAGCACTGGCAATTTTAGTCACTCCTCCCATAATCAGGGCATCAGTGACGATTAAACCCTGAAAACCGAGATTTTGGCGCAGTTTTTCCCCGAGAATTTTCGAGGAAAGAGTGGCGGGAAACTCGGCATCCCAAGCGGGAATTAACAGATGGGCTGACATAATACTATCAACCCCCGACTCGATTGCTGCTTGAAAGGGCGGCAATTCGATCGCTTCTAGGCGATGATGATCGTGGTTGATGATGGGAAGATCGAGATGGGAGTCATTGCTGGTGTCACCGTGGCCTGGAAAATGTTTGGCCGTGGTCAAAACTGGATAGGAATCCGCCCCTAAAATAAAAGCTTGAGCTAGATTAGCGACGATTTCAGGAGTTTCAGCGAAGGAACGAATATTGATAACCGGATTGTCGGGATTATTGTTCACATCGACAATTGGGGCTAAAATCCAGTTAATCCCGATCGCTAGGGCTTCCTTAGCGGTAATTGCTCCCATTTCCCTAGCATATTCTGTGGCTTTTGTCAAGCTTTTTTCGGCTATTTTTCCTAAAGCCATCGGGGGGGGAAACCAAGTGGCGCCGGAAAACCTTTGGCCGACTCCCTCCTCGATATCGGCGGCGATGAGGAGAGGATTATCCCCGGACCAACTTTGTAATTGTTGAGTGCGGAAAGCGATTTCGGCGGCGCTGCCTCCTAAGAGAATCACCCCGCCGAGGTGGAGGGTTTCTAACCAATGTTTCAGGGTGGCGTTGACAGGTTCCCAGACAGGATAGCGGATTTGTTGGTCAAAGAGATAGCCGGAAGCGCGGACTACTATCATCTGACCAATACGTTCTTTTAGGGATAAAATGCGATCGCTCACTATTCAGTTATCAGTTATCAGTTATCAGTTATCAGTTATCAGTTATCAGCTTCTGAAGGCAAGAGGCACTCATGCAAGAGGCAAAAGGCAGAATCTGGCAATTCTCCTACCTAAAAAGAAGGTTAGAAACTAAGCACATCAAAGCTTTTCTGGAGAGTTATCAGTTATCAGGTTTAAGTTTTAAGTTCCCAGTTTTGCCTAAATTTAGTTATCCTGTTCACTGGTCACTGATATCGGAATCGTCATCTTCTGGGGGTCGATCGCTTTTAATATGATCAAGAAGGTGTAACATTCGATCGCCGCGTGCGAGGGAAGAATCTTCGAGGAAGACCACTTCGGGGGTACGTCTGAGACGGATGCGTTGACCGAGTTCGCGCCGGACGAATCCCGCAGAAGCTTTTAAACCGGCCATAGTTTCGGCCTTTGCATCTTCGTTGCCGTAGATAGACACAAAAATTTTAGCGTGTTGCAGGTCGTGGGAGAGATCCACATCGGTAACGCTAACCATACCGGCGCCGACGCGATCATCTTTAATTTCCATTAATAACATTTGGCTGACCTCGCGCTTAATTAGCGAGGACACGCGAGATACTCGACGATCGTTAGCCATAATTTTCGTCCCCTAAAAACAGCGAAACCCTTACCATTGTATCAAGCTAATCCGAGCATGGCTTTGAGGGTGAAATAAAGAAAGGCGAAAGTTCCCCCTAGAAAGCCCACAAGTGCGATCGCTGTGAGGGGATTTTTTAATAAAGGGGCTAACCAGCCGAAAAAGGCGAAGAAAATCCCTAAACTAAAGCTAATCAGATAGCGGGGGTAACGGCTCACGTTATCAAAAAAGTCGCCCATAAATTTTGTTTATTATCTTTGTCCGTAAGCAATTTTGACACTCTCGCCGTCAAGCTACGCTGTGACGGGAGATTCTTGCTTCTACTCCTCTTAACTAGACACAATCGGAAGACTATGCCCCCGTCAGACCGAATCCACAAGCGTTTTA
>VYKN01000221.1_pt2 | contig 17362 bp, 17 predicted proteins | sample 5114581 | NCBI WGS metagenome assembly VYKN01 (sample SAMN12291810, study PRJNA351875) | freshwater metagenome | isolation source: freshwater lake | place: USA: Michigan, Baker Lake | collected 2011-08-08
AGACTTAAGCAATTAAGCGTTTTTCGGTGAAGCGTCAACCCCATTCAGCGACCACCCTAAAAAAGTGGCGTGGTGAGGAATCGCCGTCCGTTTTACGGCGGCGAGGATGTCAAACCACTAACCTGACCCTAGAGGAGTTCCTGCACGAGGATAATTTTTTCGCTTTTCAACTGTTTGGTCAACCTTTACCCCCCGACCACGGTAGTCCGCTGCGCTTAGTTGTCCCCCATCTCTACGCTTGGAAAAGTTCTAAATGGATTAATGGCTTAGAATTTCTCGATCGAGAGCAATTGGGTTTCTGGGAACTTAATGGCTACCATCGACGAGGTGATCCCTGGTTAGAGGAACGTTATGGCAGTTTTTAACGAGTTTTGGCTTAAAATCGGGTGAGATAAGCAATCAAGTCCGCTAATTCCTATCATTAAAACAAGCAAAAGTCAAGGGGTAAGCAACAAAATTTTACTCGATCGCAACTGGTTAATTATAATTGCCGAATTGCCTGATCGCACTTTTGAACACCCGCTGCTAACCCCAATGCTTGAAATAATTCCCGCGCTTGAAGATATGCTTCTTTCGCTTCCGCTATACGTTTGAGTTTATAGTAGGTAACTCCCAGATTAAACCAAGAAGACGCTTCACCCCACCGATCACCGATTTCCCGTGTGATTGCTAAGGACTGTTGATAAAACTCGATCGCTTTTTGGTATTCTCCTAGGGAATTGTAAACATTGCCTAAATTACCGTAGGAATACGCTTCACCCCCCCGATCACCGATTTCCCGTTTGATTGCTAAGGACTGTTGATAAAACTCGATCGCTTTTTGGTATTCTCCTAGGGAATAGTAAACATTGCCTAAATTATTGTAGGAAGACGCTTCACCCCCCCGATCACCGATTTCCCGTGTGATTGCTAAGGACTGTTGATGAAACTCGATCGCTTTTTGGTATTCTCCTAGGGAATAGTAAACAGCGCCTAAATTATTGTAGGAAGACGCTTCACCCCCCCGATCACCGATTTCCCGTTTGATTGCTAAGGACTGTTGATGAAACTCGATCGCTTTTTGGTATTCTCCTAGGGAACCGTAAACAGTGCCTAAATTATTGTAGGATTTCCCTTCACCCCCCCGATCACCGATTTCCCGTGTGATTGCTAAGGACTGTTGATCAAACTCGATCGCTTTTTGGTATTCTCCTAGGGAATAGTAAACATTGCCTAAACCCATGTAGGATTTCCCTTCACCCCCCCGATCACCGATTTCCCGTGTGATTGCTAAGGACTGTTGATGAAACTCGATCGCTTTTTGGTATTCTCCTAGGGAATAGTAAACATTGCCTAAACCCATGTAGGAATTCCCTTCACCCCCCCGATCACCGATTTCCCGTGTGATTGCTAAGGACTGTTGATGAAATTCGATCGCTTTTTGGTATTCTCCTCTGGAATAATAAATATCTGCCAATGAGTTGAGACTCGCAACTAAATCAAGTTCTAGATTTAACTCTTTTTGTAAATCGATCGCTTTTTGATAATACTCGATCGCTAAATCTTGTTCCTGACGATAATCTGACAATGGCAGATTTGATAAACGATGGTTATAAATCTTAGCTAAACTGGCATATAAACTGGCTAATCTTGGCTCTTTTTTGCCTTTATTTACCTCGATTTGCTCGATTAATTCTAACAGGTCTTCTTTAGAGATAAAAGGAATATCTTTATCTATAGTAATTTCGTCAAAAGATTGTAAAATCGGTAAAAATTCCTGACAAGGTAAAAAGTTACTTGGAGGAGAAATAAAGCGAAAAACTCCTTTTCTCCAACTCCAAAAATCGGGGGACTTTTTGCGTAAATTTACTTCCACTGTGCTTGTTACCCAAAGAACAATGGAATAGGGAAATTCTCGCAGTCCTTCCCTTGTCCATTGCAGATAACCAAAAAATTTATCTAGTTCCGATTTTTCCTGTTGCCATTCGATCGAGTGTAATTTTTCCACTCCTGTGGTTGTGATCACGGCATTTTTGCTTTGTAGTAACTCTGGTTTTCTGGAGACTAAACTAGCAATTGCTGCTCTTAAACTCGGTTCTTTTTGATCTAAATCAATCCGATAACAAGGGATTACTGGTTCTAATTCTTTGCTATAGCGATCAATAATTTGTTCTCGCAATTTTTCCTGATCACACACACAAATTAATATATTTAATCTCTCTTGATTTGCCTCTAGAGACACGATTAAACCTTCGTATTCTCTTTCGTTTTGGTCGATAATTATAGATGTTTCATCATTCATAATAAGTGGGTAGGTGTTAAAAACTGTCAGATACCCCCCCTTATCAAGGGGGGATCGATCTTCAATTTAATTATAACTACTTACTTATCCCATTCAAATTGTTCCCCTTTTTTTCATTAACTCAACGACAATCGGATGCACATTATACCAGAGATCGCCATTACGGTATTCTAAAATGTATAAACCATGCAGCAGATCTAGAAAATTTTGATCCTTGAGATCCGTGGGTTTTGAGTGTTGATAAACAGTTTTAATAATTTCCTCATCTGCTTTACCTATACTTTCGGCAAAATCGAGACTAAGTTCTGTGATTGATTGTTCTAAAACAGCTTGATCAATTTTTAGGGTATTATCATCAGGATAACGACGAACTGAGCGCAAACAAACCCGACAGCAATCATTAGTAATGCGAATTAATTCTCGTAATACTCCCCCACTATAAAGACAAATTTTTTCGAGGGTATCAGGATCGATTAAAGCGGGATCGATGCGCTTAGTGATAATCTCGGTTAAAGTAGCAATAATTTGCGGATCGGGTATAGCATTAGGTGAATTAATTTCTCCCTGTTTAAAGAGTTTATATACAGGCATTTGTACGATCTGATCGTTGGTTTCTGTTTGGAGAGTTGCCTTTAAAGCTACTTCTCTTAAAGCGGCGATCGGAATAGTCATAATAATCCGAAAACCGGGCAACATAATCGCTTTAATATGGGATTGAAAAATATCCCTTACCTGTGCTAACTCAATTTTATCGATGTCATCAACAATTACTAAGATTTTTTTCTGACTTTGGGACTCGATCGCACTAGCGATAATGTTAATTTGGGCAACTAAATCGGTAATTCTCCGCTCATATTTTTGTTTGATTTCCTGGCGAATAGTCGAATTAATCTTGAGAATTCCTTTAATGTGAGCTAGTAAAGTAGAAAAGTTAAAACCTGTTTCGACAGTGGTATCTGCTTGATTAGTTTCGGTGCGGATTTGTTCGGCAAACCATTGATAAAAGCTTTTTTTAATAGAATCTTTAATAGTTAAATTTTGGGTTTCCGCTTCTGACATCATCTGAACGGCGATCGAGAATAAAATATTAACATGATTTACGTCTGACATCTCGATCATGTCTGAGATCGAGAAGAAAACAACAAAATAGCGATCATCTAACTTTCTTTTAAATTCGTAGAGTAGGGTTGATTTACCACAACCCCGATGTCCTGCTAGAATAATTTTTCCGTCTTCCCAAGGACTATCTTCTACCAATTGTTCTAATTCGTCGATAATTTCTGTGCCGTATTCGACAGCAAAACGCTGTAATTCTTTATCCGATCGCAGCGGTAAAAGTTCCAAATTACGATAGGCTTCTCGAAAGGGTTCCAGTAAAGGACTAACCATGAGTAATTAAATTAAGTGGGTGGGTGGAATTAAATATAAGATGAACGTAGGTTGGGTTGAAGCATGAAACCCAACGCCTGCATGGGTTACTAACCATGAGTAATTAAATTAGACTGTGTTGTGTGAAGATAATTAGCCACAAAGAAAACCAGAAAAAAATTAACTGATAACTGATAACTGATAACTGATAACTGATAACTGATAACTGATAACTGTTATTTTTCTGCTGCCCAACTGTCGGGAGTGTAGGTTTTTAATGCCAAAGCATGGATGGCTTCGGTAGCCAGTGCCGATTGTAAAGCGCCATAAACCATTTGATGCTGTTTAACGCGGGTTTTGCCGGCAAATTCGCCGGAAATAACCACCGCTTCCAAATGATCGCCACCTCCCGTCAAATCCCGAATCATCACTTGTGCATCGGGGATTTGTTCTTGAATCATCGCTTCTACTTGGCGAAAGTCAACCATCGTAACTCCTCAAAAAAATTAAAGATACTCTGATCCCATTTTTACCGAAAGCTCGTCAATAGGGACAAAATTTACTGCTGTGGGGGGGAGTTGTTAGGAGTTGCGGAGGTGGGAGTCGGTGCGGAGATGGGTGTACTGACAAATCCCATCTCGTAGAGTTGTTGATAGCTTTTTTGTCCTAATTCACTGGTGGGGTTTTGGGATTGAATCACCTGAATTAACAAAGGAACCGCCAATTCTGGCTGATTTTGCGCCCTATGGACCAAAGCAAGCTGATAGGTGGCTTCATCCCGCAGTTGTCCCGTGTTTAAAGCACTTTGACGCTGAGAATCGAATACTTTCGGGTCAATTCCTGAGAAACTATTAGCTAATTGCAGATGATAGTTAGATAGTTGGTTAAAAATCCGGCGCGCTTGATTGAGTTTGTCCACAGCGACATCGTATTTAGCGGCATTAATAGCGGCGTTCGCTTCTTCCACTAAACGTTGTCCCCCCTGAAGACTCAGGACACTATCGGCTTGATTTAAGGGTTTCAATTCGTTAGGATCGCTGGCAGGAGTGTTAGAGTCGGGGGTTTGTGCTTGTCCGTCAGGTGCGATCGCAATCACTAAACCGATCACCAGAGTGAGCAGATAAATTAAACTATAAGGCTGTTTTCGCTTAACCATAAAATTTCTCGACTTAATGTTCCTGATGGGAACGGCTATTTTTTCTAACATCGACACCTGACCTATAGTAGCTTTTTTGGGGCAGTTTCGATCCGACCCCAGCTTTCTAGACGTTAGATATAGCGGTTTTGTCGCCATGGCAAGCGCTGATTTTTCCCGAAAAATCAGTAGTAAGTCCCCAAAAAGTTAGTTTATACCCCTGATTAATGGTTTAAATACCGATAATTCCCCCCTTGCAAGGCTGTCCAGATAGAATAAAGAGAAAGTAGGAGTATAGTTAAAATGTCTTTATCACTGATTACTCGTAAGTTTACGGTGGAAGAATACGAAAAAATGACAACCCAGGGAATAATCAAACCCGATGAAAAAGTGGAATTAATTCGAGGAGAAATTATCAAAATGTCACCGATGGGAACCCTTTATCAAAAGCTAGGCCAGAAAATTATTCTCAGGGTGCAAAATCCGATTAGATTAAATAATAATTCTCAACCAGAACCAGATTTAAGTTTACTAATACCTCGACCGGATTTTTATGTTGCTGCCCATCCCTGTCCCGAAGATATTTATTTAATTATTGAAGTTTCTGATTCTACCATCGATTATGATCGCAATACTAAAATTTCTCTTTATGCGGAGGCAAATATTCAAGAAGTTTGGATTATCAATCTCAAGGAAGAATGTTTAGAAGTTTATCGCCATCCGCTGCATGGTAGTTATCAAGCTATTCATGAATACTCTATAAATGAGCGGGTTTTTATAACATCTTTTCCCGATATAGAATTCACTATTGCAGAAATCTTAGGAGTGTAGTTAAAATGTCTTTATCACTGATTACCCGTAAGTTTACGGTGGAAGAATACGAAAAAATGACAACCCAGGGAATAATCAAACCCGATGAAAAAGTGGAATTAATTCGAGGAGAAATTATCAAAATGTCACCGATGGGAACCTATCAAAAATTTGGCGATCTTATTCTCTTAGGAGTACAAAATCCGATTAGATTAAATAATAATTCTCAACCAGAACCAGATTTAAGTTTACTAATACCTCGATCGGATTTTTATGTTGCTGCCTATCCTTGTCCTCAAGATATCTATTTAATTATTGAAGTTTCTGATTCTACCATCGATTATGATCGCTATACTAAAATTCCTCTTTATGCGGAAGCAAATATTAAAGAAGTTTGGATTGTCAATCTCAAGGAAGAATGTTTAGAAGTTTATCGCCATCCGCTGCATGGTAGTTATCAAGCTATTCAGAAATATTATCGAGGTGAAAGTATTTTTATTGAATCCTTTCCAGAAATAGAGTTAACTTTAATTGAAATACTCGGTAATATTTGTTAAATTAAATTCTACAGCGTCTCTCATAAAGAGAAAGTATAACCTAATTTGGTATCGACGACCGACGACCGACTCCCCAAAACGAAAAATTCGTACCTCACCATAGAATTACTGAATAGCTGATAGCTGATAGCTGGTAGCTGAGGGTTTATAACTTGCGTTCGTAACTTAACAATGTATTTTGTAATAACATTGCCACCGTCATCGGACCGACACCCCCGGGGACAGGAGTAAGATAACTAGCCACTTCTAAAACCCCAGCATAGTCCACATCGCCCACCAAACGGTCAGCGACGCGATTAATCCCCACATCCACTACCACTGCACCGGGTTTTACCATCTCTTTAGTGATTAAATTGGCTTTACCGACAGCAGGTACTAAAATATCGGCACTTCTGGTTATTTCTGCCAGATTTTCTGTGCGCGAGTGAGCAATAGTTACCGTAGCGTTTTCCTCCAATAACATTAAAGCTAAAGGTTTCCCCACTAGAATACTGCGACCCACCACCACCGCGTGCTTACCGGCTATGGGAATATTATATTCTTTCAGCAGTGCCATGACCCCCGCAGGAGTACAACTGCGGATACAGTCCTCACCCCGCACTAAACCGCCTAAATTGAGAGGATGTAAACCATCAGCATCTTTTTTCGGGTCAATTTGGTAGAGAAGGGAAACCGCATCTAAATGCTTAGGTAAGGGTAATTGAATTAAAATCCCGTCCACCCGCTCATCTTGATTGAGACGGACAATTTCCGCTAAAATTTCTAGTTCACTTGTATCGGTGGGAAAATGACGACCAAAAGAGGCCATGCCGATTTTAGTACAAGCTTTCTCCTTATTGCGGACATAAACGGCACTAGCGGGATTATCCCCCACCATCAACACCGCTAACCCCGGAGGTCGTCCCATTTGAGATTTTAGCCTCTGGATGCGCTCTCCTAGACCAAGTTGGATTTTTTGAGCTAAGGCTTTCCCGTCGAGAATTTGGCAAGTAGTTACGGACATTCTATGATAATACCGAGAACAAAAATCTTTCGGATCTATTCTATGGTCAAAAAGATTGGCTAATCGCACTCGTTAAGGTTAAAGCAAGAATGTCTATCCAGACTCGTATAGCGGGCATCGGCAGTTTATTATTATTGCTAGGGTTATTCGGTTGTAGTACCCTTGCTGACCTCGGTATTGCCGTTCCCTACATCGGTGATCCTCCCCTAACAGCGATCGAGCAATTACAGGAAAAACCAAAAGGCACTTTAGTTTATCTTAGGGGAACCGTGAGCAATTATGCCCCTTTTTTAACTGGAGGAGCCTATCTTTTGCAGGATGGGTCGGGTAAGATTTGGATTCGCACCAATAGCAATAAATTACCCCGTCAAGGCGAAGAAATCGTCATTAAGGGCAAAATTGACTTTGAGGCTATTCCCCAGGGTTCCCAAAGCGTTAACGAATTGTATGTGCTGGAATTAGAACAGATGGATGCAGTAGCAGTTAATTCGGTTCCCACTCCTTCCCCGTCCCCAGAAATTAAACCTTCCCCCACCTCAGAAGTTAAACCCCCAGAAAATAATTCTCCCCCAGTCTCCACTAAACCCCTGGAAAATCCCCGACAGGTGACAATTCCGGGCGCTGCTGAAACAAAACCCCCAGAAACTCCCGTCGTTACCCCCGTTAAACCCAATCCACCCGTGCAACCCGTCGCAGAAGCGATTCCCCCCAAACCCCCCGCAGTGGTTAAACCCGTCCGGGACCCCCTCGATGCTTTCTTTTTGCCCCATAAACAAAGGGAGAAAAACAGTAATCAGTAAACAGTAATCAGTAATCAGTAAACAGTAATCAGTAATCAGTAAACAGTAATCAGTAGCGGGGTAAACAGATGGAGAGTAAAGCTTATGACAAAGCTTATAAATTTGCCATTAGGATTGTTAAAGGCTATAAATATTTGTGTGAAACTAAACAAGAATATATTTTGTCAAAACAGCTATTAAGGAGTGGCACTTCAATCGGGGCTAACATTGCCGAGGCTAATGGAGCTATTTCTAAAGCTGATTTTCGAGCTAAAATGTCAATAGCTTATAAGGAGTGTCTAGAAACAAAGTATTGGCTGTCTCTATTGAAAGACACGAATTACATAGAGGAAAGAGCCTTTCAAAGTATCAATGATGACGCGGAGGAAATTGGTAAAATGCTTTGGGCTATTCTAAAAACCTGCCAAGAAAATACCAAAACCCGATAACTGATAACTGATAACCGATAACTGATAACTGATAACTGATAACTGATGATATTCGTTGCTTTGGCGATTTTAGAACAGGACGGTCGATTTTTAATGCAGTTGCGCGACGACATCCCGACGATTCTCTATCCGGGGGTGTGGGGTTTATTTGGTGGTCACTTAGAAGCGGGTGAAAATCCAGAAATAGGGTTAAAACGAGAGTTAAAAGAAGAAATTAACTACGAAGCCCCTAGTTTACGCTATTTTCGCTCTTATAACGATGATAATCTCTCCCGTTATCTTTATCATGTACCCCTGACCGTGGAATTAGAAAAATTAGTGCAAACGGAAGGGCAAGATTTGGCATTATTACCCCCGGCTGCCATCCTTCAAGGGGAATACTATTCCGAGAAGATTAATCAGACTCGTCCTTTAGGAAAAATTCATCGACAGATATTACTCGATTTTATAGAAGTAGAATTATAGTGGATATTAGAGCCAGACAAGGAACTCCCTAATCTCTAGGGAAGTCGTAGTTAACACTGCTCCTCACCTCCCTCGAAGGCAAAATGCTCCCGCTTTTTGAATGGCTTTATTGAAACGTCAATCTTATTTTGGCTTTGTCTTTATGAACCAGTCGCGTCCCTCGTTCGTTTCCGTGCAGAAACTCCTATCTGGAGGTGCGATCGCTACCCTAGCAGTTAGTTCCCTGATGGTCCTTACCCCCGCAGCCAAAGGGGAAAAACCCTTAGAAGATAACCCGAAAGCAGTCATCGACCAGGTTTGGCAAATTGTTAATAATGAATTTGTAGATCGTAGTTTTCATCAAATTGATTGGCAAAAAAAACGTCAAGAATTGTTAAGCAGAAATTATACTAATCCCCAACAAGCTTACACGGCAATTCGGGAAGCTTTAAAGGATTTGGGCGATACTTATACCCGTTTTTTAACTCCTAGTGAATTTTCTGTCCTCACCAGTCAAACTTCCGGAGAATTATCGGGAATTGGGGTACGTTTAGCCCTCGATAAACGCACTAGCGATCTGGTCGTTGTCGATACGGTGAAAAAATCCCCCGCCAAGGAAGCGGGAATTAAAACAGGCGATCGCCTGATCAGAATTAATGGCAAACCCACCGCTTTAATGACCTTAGAACAAGCAATGGAAGCCCTACAGGGAGAAGTGGGTACTAGCGTTAGTTTACAGCTTGCCCGTCCCGATCAAGGGGTATTTGAAGTGACTTTGACCCGGGTAGATATCGAAATCCCCTCGGTTAGCTATACCCTCAAAGAGGAAGCTGGGGTGAAAGTTGGTTATATCAAACTGGATGAATTTAGTTCCCACGCAGCCGAACAAATGAAACAGGCGATCGAGGAATTAAGTCAACAACAGATATCCGGCTATGTTCTCGATCTGCGGGGCAACCCCGGCGGTTTACTATTTGCTAGTGTCGATATAGCTCGTATGTGGATGAAACAGGGCAAAATCGTTAGCACCATCGATCGACGAGGCGGTGATCGCCAATTTACTGCCAATAACACCGCTATTACCGATTTACCCCTAGTAGTCTTGGTTAATAAAGGTTCCGCAAGTGCCAGCGAAATCCTCGCTGGGGCGCTGAAAGAAAATGGCCGGGCGACTTTAGTGGGTACATCGACTTATGGCAAGAGTACCGTCCAATCGGTACACACCCTCTCCGATGGTTCCGGTTTAGCGGTGACAATTGCCCGTTATTATCCCCCCAACGGCGAAAATATCTACAAAAAAGGCATTAAACCCGATGTGCAGATCGAGTTAACCCAGGAACAACAGCTGCGCTTCCGCGATGATCCTTCTTTATTGGGAACTAAGGATGATCCCCAGTATCAACAGGCGATCTCGCTGCTACAATCCCATAGTGTTAAACGTCCTGGCACTGGCAATCTCAATAACCCTTTGAGTAGTCGCGCTGAATAATTGTCCTAAGTAGGGTTTGCGGCAAAAAGTCTTTTAGTGGGGACAGGGTGTGGGGTCATAATTCCCGACGACCTTCTAAAGCTCTCGCTAAGGTTACTTCATCAGCGTATTCCAGATCGCCGCCCATGGGCAACCCGAAAGCGATCCGGGTAACTTTGGTGAAGGGTTTCAGTAAACCCCCGATATACAAAGTCGTGGTTTCCCCTTCGACACTGGGACTGATAGCTAAGATAACTTCCTGAATTTTTTTCTGGCTGACTCTGGTGACTAAAGACTGTATATTTAATTGATCCGGTCCAATCCCATCCATAGGTGAGATAACACCCCCTAAAACGTGATATTTGCCCGAATATTCCCTTGTTTTCTCCAAAGCAATCACATCTCTGGAGTCAGCTACCACACAGATAGTCCCCGTTTCTCGGTTAGGATTGCGGCAAATTTCACAAATCGGTTCGGCCGAAAGATGAAAACAAACCTGACATAATCCTACTTGTTTTTTAGCATCCACGATCGCCTGGGCCAATTCGATCGCGTCTTGCTCCGGTCGTTTGAGAATATAGAGGGCCAAACGTTGGGCGCTTTTTGGTCCTACCCCGGGTAATTTTTGTAACTGCTCGATCAAACGAGCTAAAGGCGGTGTATAAATAGCAGTTAATCCTCTTATCAGTTATCAGTTATCAGTTATCAGTTATCAGTTATCAGTTATCAGTTATCAGTTATTAGTTATCAGATTTGAGTTTTCAAGTGAGCAGTGTTAAATAGAAGTTTCCTACTGTCTTTTCACTGTTTACTGATTACTGGTCACTGTTTACTGGTCACTGTTTACTGATTACTGCTCACTGCTCAATGATTAAGACCTTTTTGGTAAACGCACATCGATAACACTGGTGTTGAAATTATAATTATCTCCTTCCAACTCGATTAAAGTGCCAATTTTCACCTTTTGACCGCCAACAACCGCACCGGTATCGGTAACTTCCGCTTGACCACTGAGAGTCATAATCATATCTTGAGAATAGTTTTCCGTGCGGGGATCGGGTAGGACTTTCACACTACCATCTGGCTGCGGAACTAAGACATTTCTCGATAAAGGTTTAACATTTTTTATATCCACTTGACCGGCCGGTTGATTACGAATAACAATATTAGTTTTCTTCTCGGTATTGAATTGATTAATCAAAGCGTTAGGATTGAGAACACTTAAACCCCGGACAATAACATCCACTTCTATGGGTTCTTTGGTAACTTGAGCGATCGTACTTTTACCACTCGTACCGGGGACAACAAAAATACCGATAATTGTCAATAAAATTACTAAGGCCGCTCCAATATCAAGCAAGCTAAATTTACCGAATAAACGTCCTTTTGAGTCTAATAATTTCATAAGCGGTTCACTATAAAATTTTGGGCATAAGGGAGAAGACAGTCATCAGTGGGAACAAGGGAGAATAAATAAAAATAATCTCCTGACTCCTGACTCCTAACTCCTGTCTCCTGACGGCTAGTAAATTCTATCACGATCGGAATCTTGGTCGCGGACGGGAAGTCTGACTTAAGATAGAAGATCGGAGTCTCACACGGAGCGATCGATAGACAATGGCCGGTAAAACTCAACTTAAGAAACAAGAAAAGCAATTATCTCCAGTCGATCTGACCCCTTCTGACGGTAACAACCTCGAAAAAGTTGCCCCCGTTAAACATTGGTCGATCGAAGATAGCGAAAATCTCTATCGCATCCAAGGCTGGGGAGAACCCTATTTCTCGATCAATGCCGCGGGAAACATTACCGTTTCGCCCCAGGGAGAAAGGGGCGGTTCTTTGGACTTATACGAGTTAGTTTCGGCGATTAAGCGGCGGAATATCGGTTTACCCCTGTTAATTCGGTTTAGTGACATCCTCGAGGATCGGATCGAGCGCCTGAATGCCTGTTTTAACCGAGCGATCGCCCGTTATAATTATCCCAACGTCTATCGCGGTGTCTATCCGATCAAGTGCAATCAACACCGTCACATCGTCGAGTCTTTAGTGCGTTTTGCTAAACCCTATCAATTTGGGCTGGAGGCTGGTTCAAAACCTGAGCTAATGATTGCTTTAGCTACCCTAGAACCTGCCTTAAACGGCAAAAATGACAAAACACAACCATTGCTAATTTGTAACGGCTATAAGGACAAAGAATACCTGGAAACTGCCCTGTTGACCACTCGTCTCGGTCATCGGCCTTTGATTGTCATCGAACAATTGGAAGAATTATATTTAACCCTGCGTGTCAGTCGTCAGTTAGGAATTGCCCCTCATTTGGGAGTGCGTGCGAAACTGGGGACAAAAGGGGTGGGTCGTTGGGGATGTTCCACGGGAGACCGGGCCAAATTCGGTTTAACCGTCCCGGAAATCTTAACGGTGGTGACGGAATTAGAACAAGCGGGGATGTTAGATTGTCTGCAACTGCTGCACTATCATATCGGGTCGCAAATCTCCGCTATTAGCGTCATTAAGGATGCCATTCGCGAAGCTAGTCAGATTTATGTGGAATTAGCGAAATTAGGGGCAAATATGACCTATCTCGATGTGGGGGGTGGTTTAGGGGTCGATTACGATGGCTCAAAAACTAACTTCTATGCCTCGAAAAACTACAATATGCAGAATTATGCCAATGATATCGTGGCCGAGGTCAAGGAAGCTTGTGAGGATGCCCAGATTTCACCCCCAATTCTCATCAGTGAAAGTGGACGGGCGATCGCTTCTCATCAATCGGTGTTAGTCTTTGATATCTTGGGAAGTAGTGAGGTTCCCCAAAACCCTCCCGATCCCTGCAATGGGAAAGAACACCTCATCCTCCGTAATCTCTGGGAAACCTACACGGGTATCGATGAGCGCAATTATCAGGAAGCTTATCACGATGCGGGACAGTTCAAAGAGGAGGCGATTAGTCTGTTTAATTTCGGTTATCTCAGTCTCAAAGAACGGTCTAGAGCCGAACAATTGTACTGGGCTTGTTGTCACAAAATTCTGCAAGTGGCCCGACAACAGGATTATGTTCCCGATGACTTGGAAGACTTAGAGCAAATTATGGCCTCAATTTATTATGCCAATCTCTCGGTTTTTCAGTCAGTTCCCGATAGTTGGGCGATCGATCAACTATTTCCGATTATGCCGATCCATCGTCTCGATCGAGAACCTACCCAAAGAGGAATTCTCGCCGATTTAACCTGTGATAGTGACGGGAAAATTGCCCAGTTTATCGATTTGCGCGGGGACGTAAAATCAGTTTTAGAATTGCATCCGTTGGAGTACAAAAACGGGAAACATTCTCCAGAACCCTATTATCTAGGAATGTTTCTGGTGGGTGCTTATCAAGAGATTATGGGTAATTTACATAATCTTTTTGGCGATACTAACGTGGTACATATTCAGATGAGTCCCAAGGGATACGATATCGAGTATCTAGTCAAAGGAGATACGATCACGGAAGTATTAAGTTATGTACAATATTCTGCGGAAGACCTGTTAGAAAGAATTCGTCTTCGTTGTGAACAAGCTTTGCAGGAAAATCGCATGACTGTGGAAGAATCCCAATTACTACTACAGGATTATGAACGCAGTTTGCGACGTTATACCTATCTAGTGGGGGAGGATTGATGATTGCTCTTGCCGATCGAGTAATCGATCGAGGATGATAGAAAATAGACAAAATAGATAGTTAGTAAGGGGAAGCAGTGGAAAAGGGAACGCTGGTAGAATTTCGCGTCCAAGGAGAAAGGCGCTTAGGGGTGATCGATCGCCCAGAAGGTAAAAAAGATTGGATCGTCATCGATCAAGGGGGAAACCCGCATAAACTGCGTCCCCAACGCTTCGATTACATTGTCAAAGCAGGTCCGTCCAACCATAAGGAGATTGGCAATTTTCTGCGAGAAGTCCAACCCTATCTAGATGCTAGTGGTTTAGAAGTGGCCTGGGAATTATTAGCCGGGGAAAATCAGTTAGTCACTCCCGAAACCATGGCCGAGATCCTCTTTTCCGATCGTAGTCCCCAGTTTTGCTATGCGGCCCATTGTCTCTTGAGTGATGATAAAGTTTATTTTAAAAATAAAGGGGATGGTTACGAAGCCCGCTCGGAAAATCAGGTAGAGGAAATCAAACACCAGCTAGAGGTGGAACAACAGCGTCAACGGGAAAAAAGCCAATTTCTCCAACGTCTCCAGCAAGCCTTGGCCAGTGGAACGGTAGAATGGTCAGAAAGCGATCGAATTCGTCTGGAATCTCTAGAAAAATATATCCTCCAACCCGAACAAAAATATCCAGCAGCCATGGAAATACTCTCCCTGCTGGGCCGTTCCCAAACCCCCGAGGCTGCTTTTGAATTGTTAGTCGATTTGAAATGGTGGAGTAGTCACGAAAACCTTTTCCTGCGACGCAGTTCCTACCCCGTTCAATTCTCGAAAAAGGTACTTGATGTGGCGCGTCTTAATTTACTCAATCCCCCTGCGGATGCGGATGTCAACAATCGTCTCGATTTAACTCACCAAAAAATTTACACCATCGACGATGAAAGTACCGAGGAAATCGATGACGGATTATCGGTAGAAATGCTCGCAGATGGTGGTCATCGTCTCTGGATCCATATTGCCGATCCTAGCCGTTTAGTGCTTCCCGGTGATGAATTAGACCTAGAAGCGCGTCGTCGCAGTACCAGTCTCTATCTTCCCACGGGAATGGTTCCCATGTTTCCCCTAGAATTGGCCGCAGGTCCGATGAGTTTGGTACAGGGAAAACTTTGTCCTGCGTTGAGTTTTGGGGTAATCCTCGATGAAACAGGGGCGATCGCCGATTATCGTATCCATCCTAGTACAATTAAACCCACCTATCGCCTCACCTACGAAGATGTGGACGAAATGTTACATCTGGACCTGCAGCATGAACCGGAAGTGAGGATTCTCAACCGTTGGGCCAAACAACGCCACGCATGGCGTAAATCTCAGGGATCGATTAACATCCAAATGCCAGAATCATCCATTAAGGTGAAGGCTAACGACGAAATTATCGTAGAATTGCAGGAAGTTTCCCCATCTCGGCAATTAGTGGCGGAAATGATGATTTTAGCCGGAGAAATCGCCGGTCGCTACTGTCAGGAACACGAGATACCCGTGCCTTTCCGCGGACAACCACAACCGGAATTACCCCCCGATGAGGAGTTAATTTTACTACCTGCGGGCCCGGTGCGTTCCTGTGCCTTGCGTCGCTGTATGCCGCGCAGTGAGATGACGACGATTCCTAACCGTCATGCTAGTCTGGGATTGAATACCTATTCCCAAGTAACTTCGCCAATTCGCCGTTATACTGACCTTTTGACCCATTTTCAACTAAAAGCCCATCTCCGGGGCGATCAACTGCCTTTTACGCGGGATAGAATGCAGGAAATTCTCTATAGTGTCGCTAGTTCGGCCCAAGAGGCCACCTCGGTGGAACGACAAACTAATCGTTATTGGAGTTTGGAATTTTTGCGACGACAGGGAGATCAAGTCTGGCAAGCTTTGGTGTTGCGCTGGCTGCGGGAAGAGGAAAATTTAGGCTTGATTTTATTGGAGGAATTGGGGTTAGAATTACCCCATCGTTTTGAGCGATCGGTATCTTTAGGCGATCGCTTTCAAGTGCAAGTTAGTCGCTCTGATCCCCACCGCGATGAGATCCGTTTTCGCGAATTATCGGGTTTTGTCTCTTCCCAAGCAAGTTAATCTCTGGCGGAGTCAGGAGTCGGTCGTCAGTAGTCAGTCCCGATGCCAAAGTTGGCACCGCCAAGCCTGAAAATATGATGGCCTTCAATTAAGGCTAAGACAAAAAGGTTGTTCCCTCAATAGATATTTCTAGCCTGAGAGTCAGTCGAACCAGGATACCCAGAGGCATCGCCAATTGTCGCTACCAACCCTTAACAAGGTCAAGGGGCGTTGCTGATTTGAGCTATGAATCTTCTTCTTGTGGGATTTTTAAAACCTAGACCCAAACTAACTTTTGGATACGATGCACAGTTGGCATTCATACCTTGATTCAGCAACGCCATGCTTCTTAGGTTATGGTTATTTCTGGTTTAATTTGCGTTTGCAGAATGCTCCGAAACCAAATAAACCGAATCCTAATAAACCAAAGAACGGAGAAGGTTCTGGTACTTTTTCTGTGGTACGGCCGAGAATACGAATATTCGACAGTACCGGACTTTCGCTGCCAACCGTCCCGCCGCGTTTGAGGGTTGCCTTGACATCAAGGTAACGACCTAACAAGCTAAGGGCATCGCCGCTATTATAAGTTGTGTAAGGCAGCGACATAAGTGCGACTGGATCGTTAGAGGCACGAGCTTCAAGGATAATTTCCGCACCTGCTGGTAGGTAAGCGGCTGCCTCCGTATTCCAGAAAATTTTCAGCCATTCCTGTCCAGTGATACCGCTATCCGTCACCGATCGCCAGAAGCCAGACGGATTGGTGACACCACCAGATACGGAACCAGTCATGTCACTGTAGTTGTAAGGAGTAGCACCTGAACCGAGATCGATGGTCAGATCAACCGCGTTTGTCAACGGGTTAATTCGCATCACACTATCCGAGCTGTAGTTAGTGACCCAAACTTTACCATTAGAATCAACGGACAAGCCTGTTGGTGTGGCCCCAACACCAATTGTGTTTAAGATAGTGCCGTCGTTGGCAAGTCGCGTCACGGTGTTACTACAACTGCCAGCCACCCAAATATTGTTGTCGGGCGTGACTGCTACCCCGCGATTGCAGGTGGAAGGGGTAGGAATTGTCAGTTCCACCGCACCAGTGAGTCCATTAATCCGTTGGATGGAATTATCCGTCCAGTTACTCGTCCAGATCTTGCCGTTGCTGTCGATACCCAGACCGTAGTTGTATCGATTTAGAGTATTGAGTACCTGGGTTACGCCTGTTGCCGGTAGGGTTGATTCATTTAAATTAAGTACAGCGGATTTTGAGTCAATAAATTTGACCGAAGATTCTCAATTTTATCTTTCTCTAACCAAAACGGTTAGTCACAATAACTAATCT
>VYKN01000116.1_pt1 | contig 16696 bp, 9 predicted proteins | sample 5114581 | NCBI WGS metagenome assembly VYKN01 (sample SAMN12291810, study PRJNA351875) | freshwater metagenome | isolation source: freshwater lake | place: USA: Michigan, Baker Lake | collected 2011-08-08
TTTCTGGGCGTCCGTGAACTTTGATGCTTTCATGCCAAACCTCCTCGTCCAGCCAAGGAAAATTACGGCAAAAAACTCTAGTTCCAAATGGTCCAAATTTCAGGTGGCAGAGCATGAAGAATGGCAAGGGTGTCTTGAAAAGCGACCGTGAGGCTTTCAATTGGTTTGCCAAAGCCAGTGCCGCTGGCAACGTCTACGGGCATTATAATCTAGCCAATTCTTACGCAACCGGCCAAGGAACGCCGCCAAATTTGCCCGAAGCACTGAGATTGGCAAAACTGGCACGTACTAGTGACGATGCGAAACTAAGAGCGAGGGCAGACCGTTTGATCGGCCAATTAGCTGCAGTTGGCGTTCGCTAGGACTTTCTACCTGCCGATTTCGCTTTCAAAGAAATATTAGTTCGATTTGTACAATTAATGATGAAAGCCATTTCCCTTCCTGCGCTGCCGCCTCCTCAACAGCTTTGACTACGTCATTGACTTTGGGTGTGCTGCTTTTTTGAAAATGCTTTTCGTCAGGGAAATATTTGCGCTCTCACTTCGAATGGACTTTGCATCGCAGCTCCGCCAAGACGCGATCTGCAGTTGCCGCAGGCAACAGACTGTTTTCACGCATCGTGGCTACATCCTCCAGAATGAGATTGCACATCGGTGTTTCTTTATCTGCGGCAAGCTCATCTTTGATGGCAGTAAGCAAGGTAAGGGCCTCGCCGATCCGATTAAGCATTAAAAGAGCATTAGCCTTGTTCCCAATGATCCACGGCTGATTTGGGTCCAGTGCCAAGGCTCGGTCTGCGTCAGCGAGTGCTTCAATTGGACGATTTAATAGCGCGTAGGTCCAGCTGCGGCTACCCAACGTACCGATAAGTACGGGTGCGGCCTCAGGTATACCGCTGAGGCGCTCAATCAACAAGGTGCGTCGTGGTAAGCTGGCACGCGTCAGCTCTAAGTCGGAGGGTCCACGAACTGAGCCAAACTTTAATATGGCCGCTGCTACCTCTGACCTTTGATCGGGATTCTCCGATTTCATTCCCATCAACCACCAGAATTCGGCTTGTCTCGCCAAACGAGGTGAAGCTTCGTTCCATGCTTTCTTTTGTCCTTCGTCGGAGAACAATGTTACCTTATTGTTCTGATAAATGAATTGGGAAGGGTCAGGAAAAACGGCCTTGCCTTCCGCCATGCAAATGCTGCAAAAGCCACCATATTGGGGCGCATAAAAGCCTGGCTGCGCTAGGAATGCTGTGCGGTTCTCTGCAGTTGAAAATAGCCAAAGCGCGCCGTCCCAGAGCGCAAAGTGCGCGGCGAGACCGACTTTTGGCTCCGTTCCTTGGCTATATGAAACAGGGTCAAAACCCCTTAATGCAAGACCACCCTCATCCGAGGCCCGATACGGGTTCCGCCAAAAGTTGGCGCGCAGCATTTCAGCATGAATGGCAGCCGCTTCTTCCGCATTAGCGCTTGCTGAGTTGGCTGCACCAAGCGCATAAACCACAAGGTCGGGCAAAGAAACATTGTTCTTACGCGCAATATCGCTTAGCTTTTGGAACGCCGAAACGACATCCGCAGGAACCATCCCACCGCGGGCTTCTTTTACCCAAGCGACTTGATCGTCGATGCCTCGAAATCCAATGCAGTCTTGCTCATCAGGCTTCAAGGCTCGATCTGCAGGGCAATACGTTCCTGGTCCAAATTCGCTGACATAGACATGAAACGGCCACTTCACACCGGCAAAATCTGTCGGAACCGTAAACCGCTTCATGCTTTGACGGGTTGCGAGAGCTTCGCGAAGGTCTGCGCTCGCCGAGTTTTCTGGACTGGTCGGAAGAGCACGGTATATTCCAGCAAGTGCACTACTTGCATCTTTGACACCCCAATCGGATGCATAGCGCAAAATCGGCAACGCTTCTGTTGTGCGTCCAGTTTTGACAAGCAAAAGACCAAGTTTCGAAGCACCCGCTGTCATATGTTGACGCGAATAAAAATCCCAGGGATAGGCCTGCAGCCATTCGCCGCACCTCTGTTGGAACTTTGCAAATGCAGCGATAGCTTCGTCGGTCCGCTCTAGCTTGATCATTGCTTCAAGCGCACGCCCATTCGTAAGGCAAATCACAGTCCCCATTTCTGAGTATTCTGTGCCTTTCCCATGAAACTTGATGTTCTCAATCGCTTGGAGTCCCCGATTAGCAAAGCCAAGTGCCTCTAGTGGCTGGTTTAACTTCAACTTTGCATTTGCAGCTAGTGAAGCTGTATTGGCAAGCATAGCAGAGATAGATCGCGAGCCTGGGTAAAATCTTTGGGTTGGTTCGACAGCATCAAGAAGCCTTGAGAAGATGTCCGCAGCCTTTTTGTTAGCGGCCGTCGAATCAGAAAATTCTGGAATGTCCTTTAATTCCATGTTCGAGAACACCGAGAAAACATCCCAAATCTGGTTTGTGTTCTGTTGAAACAAAGTGGCACCCTTCAAAACAGAAATCGTAAGCTCTGCCGCACGGAGTTGGGCACGAGCTGAATCCTCTGGCCTTTTTGTAGCGGTTCCAACTTTAACGAGTGTGTCGAACGAGCGGATCAATAGCATACGATCGTACAGTTCTACTTGGTCACGGCTTTCTGCATCGAGATATCTCTTCTCCAATTTTTTTTGAGCCTGCTTGGCTTCGTCAAATCGCCTAGCCGCGAGATGAACCCGAGCTTCCTCTTGATCACATTCGAGTAGCCGGTTGAGCATTTGCCCTGGGACGCGGCCCTCTATTTCCCTTGCTAAATCGCAAGCAACGGTACGGTTCGCAGTTACCTCCTCCCAAGTCCCAGTGCTCCAAAGTGCAGTGATCCTAAGTTTCGCTAATGGCCCATAGTCGTTAGGGATATCACGGAACCCTTCGGTTAACTGCAATGTTCGTGCTTTGAGCCTGCTGTCTTCATCTGCGCGATCTTCCTCAGATGCAATTCGCGACTTAATCCAAGCTAATCGAGCAATCGAAATCCGAAGCTCTTTGCGAGGCGTTGAGACGTCAAAGGGTGCAAGCAAAGTCGTCAAATGGTCAAGAATGTCATTCGCTGCGGCGCGATTGCCTTGGTCCAAGCGGCCCCATGCCAGATAATAGCCCGCTGCGCTAGCCTCTCGAACCAGGCCAATCCAACGCGAAGTCCCAATTGGAATACCAACCATTCTGGCTTTTGCTTCCTCGTAAGCCTGTTGGTACTGATCTAGCGTGAAGGCTGCGTCGCCCCCTGAATCAGCGCTGCGCGCCAAGTCCAGATATAGAGCAGGAGCTAGGCGGTATGCTGAAGTTTGCCCGTCGTTTTGTGCCACATTATTTAGTGGCTTTGGAGCTGCGGCCGATGAAGTCTGTGCAAAGCTATGGGGTGCCAGTCCGAAGCTGATCATCGCGATCAGGCAAAAGAAATTGACATGCTGGTTCATTTGGATGTCCCCTACAATATCGAGCTAGATTGGTTAGATTCTTGCTTGCACCGATGATGCTTCTAGTAATTTTTTCACTTTCTTCTGCCTCGCGAGTTCTGTTCAACTGAATTTCCATGGCTTGCTTGAGCCGCACCTGTTGTTGGTTTAGTTGATCTCGCTCTGTCTTTAGTTTTGCTTGCTCGCGAATTAGGGCATCAGTCTCGCGCTGTATTTGAGCCAACTCATTCCGCGCGACAGCGCTAGCTTCGGCCGCCCTTTCAGTGTCACGATTTGACTGAATAAGTTTTTCTCGTGCTTCCTTGGAAGCCTTTCGAGCTTCTTCACGAACCGACTTCAAGTTATAGCCTGAGGATAACGCGATAAAAATTGCTCCTAATGCAAAGACCAAGGCGATCGAAACTACCCCAAGTGTCGCTAGCAATTGCCTACGTTCGCGCTTTATTAGAACGGTGCGTTGCATATCTGCTTCATCGCGCGCGCTTCGGCTCGCTTTCAAAAATGACGCGGCGAGATCGTAATTGCCGCCGTTACGCTCTGCCCAAGCCTTTGTAGGGTGTTCTGTTTCCCACCATTGCTCTAAACTGGCCAAATCAAGACCGCTCAACAACTCACCAACGCCAGATGCATGGCGTTCTGCCCCAACCAACAAACGGCGCCAATTAGCCTCCGAGCGCGCCTCGTCAGACACCCATTCTGTTAGCGAGGACCATTGCCGAATTAGGCTTTCGTGGCTGATATCAATCAGTGTGTCGGAATTTAAAGGATACTCTGGTGGCGGCTGAATAAAGTTGCAACCATTGGCGCGAAATGCCTCAATCACGCGAAGGACAGCCGCGCGCCCTCCCCCTTTGCGCTCCTCACCTTCTGCCTGTAACTCTGAAAGCTTACACGGGCGGCGCACAGCGTTTGTGGCGTCTTGGCCGCTAACTAATGTTCGAAAAACCATTGGCACAAAGGCCCGATCCTCGGGCGCTAAGGAGGCCATTATGTTACCTCCATGTTGATCCAAAGCACCGTTCAAGCCGCCGACGTCAGTATAATCTTGCAAAGTAAGACATAGATGATCAGACTGCCTATGCATGTCAGCACGCAACCAGAGCTGGTTCAATAAATGTTGCATGAGTGGCAATTGATCAGCACGACGCGACATAATTTGACCGCGAGCAGCCGAGGTTTCTTCTTCCCAAGGCGCGAAACTGGCCATGTCATTTAGAATTTGGTTAACAAGGCTCGGTTCAATCTCGAAACCAAGAATTGCCGCCGGCCCTTCTATGGCACGTCGGCATTCGTCCCGAGTCATGCGGGGTGTCAAATAGAACCCTGCATTCATCTGCTCTGCAAGGCCTAGGATAAGTGCACACGCGCCCAGGTATTCCGAGCGCATTGTAACGACAATATGAATTGGAACATCAGGACTTCGAGCACTTTCTAAAAGTACCGCGACAAACGCCTCAGCCTCTTCCCGCGCTGCGTAATCACCGTATCGGAATAGCTCTTCAAATTGATCTATGCAGATCAGAATATTTTCACTAGGATTCAGCACACCGCCTTGCGCCCACTCAATCAAACCCCGCGGTCCGCGTTCCAAGAGCGCCTGAACCATCGCGGCGGGCTGTGGGTTTGGTTCCGCAGACTTGGCTCCAGCCAGCGCAACCGCAAGGTTCGCCATTGGCGCCCCACCGGGCCTTGTTTCTATTATTGTCCAGCGGGCACCAGCGCGTGCATAAAATCCAAGTTCAAGTCCTTCAAATAGCCCTGTTCGAACCAATGACGACTTCCCACTACCTGATGCGCCCAAGACCGCCAAGAAGCGCCCGCGAGCGAGCCTATCGATCATCGAATCGACGCAGCTTTCACGCCCAAAAAACAGCAAGGATTCGTCGCGCTTAAATGCCCGAAGACCAGGATACGGCAATGTTTTAAAATCGCTCTGCATTTCTCAGACTTTGGGCTTATTCATGAGCAGGCTTTCGATGCCTTCAAAGCTCCACTCGGCACCGTCTATTGAAGTACAGTCCAGCTCGTTTATGCCTCGGATCAGCATATTTATCGGACGCTTCCCTTTTGGCGGGCCATGAAGAACGGCACCAACAATCTCGCGCTTGCTCACGCTTCTGATTTTTAGCGCCTGGGTTAGTTGGCCGCGGACCCAGTTTGGCCCTGATAAGCCCTGCATCAGCAAAACTGCGTCAGCTGCAGCTAAGCAGCTATTCAATTCTTCTTGAATGCTGACACTGCGTTCTTCGTCCTCGATCGGCGGAAGTATCACATCAAATGTTGAAGAAAGAGCTGTTCCACATTTCAAAGCAGCATCTATATCCGGCTTGTCAGCGTTTACGAATACGATCGACCGAGAAGTGTCATCAATCGCTCGTTTGTCGCTTGGCAGTGGTTTGGTCAATTGATCAATTACTTCCTTTACAAAGGAAGTCAGCGTGGACGCGATAACCGTTTCAGATTGTAAAAGCGCACGATGGCTCTCCTCGCCAACTTGTTCCAAGGACAAATCGGAGCGACGCCATTGCAATAGCTTTGACTTATTCTCAAGAGCCACATCGTTCTGAAACCGCACATACCCCTCAGGTATATCAGCAGAGATACGGCCCCGCAAAGGGCTCAGGAGCTGAACAACTAAGTCAGCTTTTGCGACGGATGCTTGAAACGCTGCCCGAAACTCCTCAGCATTTTGTGTAAGCACGACTTCGGGCAACAGATTGATTGTGGGCAACTGTGTAAGAGCACGACGAAGCGTAGACATTTCTCCTTCAAGGTCTTCAGTCTCTCGACACAACAAGACGGTGCGATTAGGAACGATGTGGTGTTCGGTAGAATTTTTAGGCTTTTTTGGAGTTTCGAATTCTTGGCTTGAAGCAGTTTCGTTCATTCGCGCGCTGGCAATATGGGCCGAGATCGAATCGGCAAGATCCCACAGCTTTGCAAAAAACTCTTTAGTTCCCGGCTCGAAAGGCGCGGGAAGCCTAGGATTGTTTACGTCTAATGGTTCGTGAAAGCTACTCCGGTGCCGTTCGCGGAGCGGCGTTAAAAGATCGCCATCTGGAACAGGTTCGACAGCAATCGCAAACAGACGTTCTGGAGATTTATGGGCTTCGAGAAATGTCTCAAGCTCCTTCCTCGGCCATGGACGACTATTGTAAGCAGGAGACGAAACAGCCAAAAACAGCCTGCTTGCCCGTACGCTGGCCAAGATGTTTTCCAACTGGTGGTTGGGCTCTAATGTTCGTTCATCAAAATAAATTTTAACTGGGTGCCCACCCATTTTATTGGTGATCATTTTCCCTAAGTCGTCAACCAGCCGAGTCACCCACTTACCATAGGGACTTGGCAGATTGTTCGTCACGGCCGCATAGCTTACAAAGACATCATACTGAAATTGCATACAATACTACCTATTTATGGGTGTGCTAGAGACCTTCTGTAATCGACATCAGGGTCCCCGCCTAACGGCTAAAAAAGCATAGTTGATAATCTCCACGACGCAATGCTTTTTCGTCAAAGAATGTTGAGGTGGCTGAGCTTGATTCACTGGACGCCCCTAAACGACGCGGTAATGTGTGCAGTAAGCAAGCGCCACTTAAGCGTCTAAAAGATATACGTGCCACCCCAGCCATTCGCACAACCGGGAGCGCCTCAGGCGCGCTTCACTTTAGTTGTTGAACGCCGCGTAAATGGCCGCCCCGGCACAAACTTAAGTTATCTCCCGAAACCAGCTAGCTCGACTAGCAATGACAAGTGGACGGGCGAGTCAGCACTTCTAAGTCGCTATCTGAGCGCATTTAAAATCTGGTTCACGACCGACTTTCCCGTCCAGCCCACTTCATAGTCCGCAGCCTGTTTGACGGTTAACGAAAGTCGTTGTTGACCGCGCGGATTTATCTGGATTACCGGCACACCAAACCGCTTAGCGGTATTAAGCTCAAACGCGATCCAGTTACTATGCGTCGCATATAGGCCCGCTGGCGCAACCACAACTTGAGATGCAGCGATCCGTTTGGCGAGCGCCGCTTCAATTGCCTTGGTTCCACTTACATGAATCGGATCATGTTGAGGCACAGACGTGTCAGCGAACCTTATGCGACGCCCGTACTCATCTTCCCAATCAGTGTTAAAAATCCAATTAGCCAAAGTACGATAATGCTCACTGTATCCCCAAGCGTGCGAGATAAACACGTTCACAGGCATAGCCCTATCCGCCCTAAAATTCAGTCTAAAGTATAATTCAATTGAATAAATGTTTCAAGTTAATTGCCGCCAGATTTCCGTAGGATCGAAACTGAGAACAAAAGAACCTATCAGAACCAAGTTGGAAGCCAAATCCTCTGTAACCGGCCTGGTTAACCTGAAACGTGCAATGTCCCCTAAAGTCAAAGTAGACCGGGGTTCTTGCGGCCATTTCTAACTCTGAGATTGTCGCCCTGCTTCGTCCACTTGCGCCGGATCAGAATTCGGATTGAATTAGGCCGATACCCATTTTTGCGACCATTGCGGTAGCTGATTTCTAGGCTGGATTATGACCGCGCATTCAAGCTCAACGAGTATTCAAGCCCGCCTCAATCGCTGGGCCGACAGGGCCGGATGGTGGGCGGTCATCACACTGATCATTGCGATGGTGAGCTTGGCTATGGGCTTCTGGGGGTGGTCCCAAATTGAGCCACCAGCCGGCGTTGGTCCAATAGCTTCAATTGCTTATGATTTGGCCGCCGCGCTTCAGTCTTTTGTGCCCAATCCGGAGCGTTTCAAAGAGGGCAATTCGGTGACGCGCCTAGCGGCCGGAATAGGCATGGCGACCACGATTTCTGCGGGTCTTCTAACAGCGAGTGCGTTATTAGCCGGTGCGGCTAAGCGATTTTGGATCACGAACTTCGTATCGGATCATGTGATTATTCTAGGGGATACCGAGTTCGCCCGATCCGCATCGAGTATGCTAGCCAAGACCAATAAGATAGTTCGAGCGGTCAAAGCTGATGAAGAGATGCAAAGTCTCGACGCAGATCGGCCGATTCCAGTGTCATTGGCTACGGACATGTTACTGACACGTCTGCGAGCCAAACGGGCCAAAGCGATCGTTATTGACCTCGGCAGCGATACGCAAACCTTGAATCTTGCGGCCAAACTGCATTCTGGGCTGAATTCATTCAGCGACAAGCCAAAACTGGCGCTCAAAGTCGAAAACAAGCTCCTAGCAGAGCAGTTTTTTGATCAATGGTTGGTCGATGCGGAAGCGATTGGCATGCGGGATCGACCAGCAATCGTAAGCGTGGCTGATCTTGTGGCGCGCAAGACAATCGGCCAGCAGCCTTTATTCGCCCAAGCAGACGCACTTGGCCAATCGCGCGTTCATGCGGTGATCCTCGGATTTGGCGATCTGGGTGAAGCTATTTTCGATTATGTGTTTCTCACAAGTGTCGCCGGCACGCTTGCTTCGCCGAAGGTTACCATTCTCGACACCAATCCCGAGGCAAGGAAGTCGTTCGACGCGCGGCGCCCGAATGTTAGCACCAGCCTGGATGTGAGCTTTGAATGTTTTGACACTTTGGCCCATGGCTTTGATCCAGATCGGGGAATATCCCGTCTCTGCGAGATTGCAGCCGAGACGCCAGTTACAGCCTACTTTATTGCCCTTCCGAACAATGAATTGAACCTCGAATCTGTCTTACAGCTCAAGCGTCTATTTGGCCGGCGACCCAGGCTGGCGGCACCGATCTTCTTCCGGTCTCGCGACGATGCAGCAATCGGTTTTCTGGGCGATGTTTCAAAAGTTGACACATGGCCGTGGGATAATACGCCTCCTGCCCCACTTTGCGCGATGACGCTCGGCGCGCAAGACATTGAGGATGCGCTAGCACCTGATAGTCAGCATGATCTTTTGGCCCAGAAGCTCCACCTCAATTATGTAGAGCGCTATAGTGCCAATGGAGAAGCTTCCAATCGATGGCCGAAGCTGCGGGAAACCTACCGGCGATCAAACGTTCGGGCTGCATTCCACATGGCCGCCAAGCTTTATACCCTTGGCGTAAGCGTCTCAGCAATAAGGAGAGTGCCTCTGGGCAATCCGCCGGTGCTTGGCGACACTGACGCCACATTGGTACGCGAGGCCTCACCTTTGAGCGATGCCGTCCTGAACTTAGCCAAAATCGAACATGCGAGATGGATGATTGATCGTAAACTGGATGGATGGCGATATGGTCCTGCACGCGACAATGCGAACTTAATTCATCCGCTTCTCGTCGAATGGGACGAACTAGAAAAGAAGCCTGACGAGGTCGAAAAAGATCGACAGATTGTGCTTGAAACGCTTAACTCGGTTATTGGCGGATCTAATTCAAAACCCGATTGAAGGCTGGACTGATGCACTCCACAAAAAAGAGGAAAGTAACGCGCCCTCCATCAAAACCGCGCTTGACCCTTCGTGTCGGGATAATTGGTCATCGCGCCAGAGCACCGGAGATTGAAGCCGATCAATCTTATATATCGAGCCTGACAAGCGTTCTTACGGTGATACAAAACGGCGTGGTCGAATTCCTAAAGGACCATGATGTCAGAGACTGTTTTGACGTAAAATTGACGCCGCAAATCCGGATCTCTACAGGTATTGCTTATGGCACCGACCGTTGGGCTCAGGCTGCAACAAAAGCGCTAAAGGCGGCCACTCAGGAAGGCGATTGTGAATGGCGGCTTGAGTTGATCTCCCCGGCTCCATTGGGTGTCGCTGCGGCCTGGGCCTATGCCGACGCCGGAAAAGTTGGGTGTGCTGATTATGCAGCCACTTGGGACATCATGACAGAGGATGCAGACATCGTCACTGCCCTGGAGGCACGGTGGCGAAGCCTCCCTGCGACCAGCACGTCACAAACTCACCCGCTTCCTTTGCCAGACGGATTTTCCTGTCAGAGTCTTTTTGCGACCTATTCAGATCCCCCTGATGGGGCCAACAGCCTCAGTTATGCGCATGCAGCTGACTTTCAATTACGACAGTGCGACATGGTTATAGCAGTCTGGAATGGTCTCGGGTCGCGTGGCCCGGGCGGCACCGCAGACATTGCGGCAAAAGCTAAGCGCCTAGGCATGCCCGTTATCTGGATTGATTGGAAGAACCCACAGAAGGAAGCACATTTTATCGAGCGTATTGATACTGACGAGGCAATACCACCGATAGACGGCTGGATTGAACTGTCAGGCCGCCCGATTGCCGAGACGCCAGCCATTGATGGGCGCATCGAAGACGTACTCAGACACACCTTGATGCCAAGTTTTGACGAGTCTCAAGATCATGGACACGGTCCTGATCATCATGGGGCCAAGGTTGAGGCAGCCACCTATTTTTCAGAGACCAAGAGCGAATACGAACCCCCTGGTGCCTACGCTAGGATGGTGACGCTGTTTAGCCAAGGCGTCGGTGCTTGGGCTGGTTCGCTTGCAAAGCGAATTTCAAAACCCGGGGCGAGCTTAACTGCAAAACTGAAACTTTGGGAGCGGCGAAAAGCACCATCTGTGCATTGGGCACGGAGCGCTTGGGAGGAGTTTGTTGCAGGCAATCCCGATGAGGGCAATCAGAAAGCGCCGCTCGATGGTATGCTTTGGAGCCGCTTTTCAGAGGCGGATCAACTGGCAGTCGAGTATGCCGCTCGCTATCGCTCTGCTTTCGTTCGCTCCTACCTTCTCTCGGCTTGCGCAGTCCTGATCGCATTACTCGGGCTTGTGTTGAGCGATGCCTTGTCACCTGAAGTCAAAGCACTTCTGGTGGTCGCTGAATTGGCAGTTTTGCTGGGTATTTATGTTATGGTGAGAGATGGCCAACGGGAGCATTATCACGCAAAACTGGTGGAATATCGGGCGCTGGCCGAGGGGTTACGCCATCAGGCGTGGTTAGCTACCTTTGGCGAATTTGCTTTGCCGGTAACGCAAGAATCGAGACAACGCTGGGTCAATTGGTACTTGCGGGCGACGAGCCGGGAGATTGGACCACCTGAGGGGACGCTCAATGCGTCTTTCCAATCCAGCCTGATCGAGGCAATCCTGAAATTCGAGATCATCCCTCAAATCGCCTACCACCAGAGCAATTCTAAAAAGATGCATGCCGTCAACCACGGCCTTCATAGCACCGGCGATCGTTTGTTTGGTGCAACCGGCATCATTCTTGCGCTCTTTCTCATTCTCTATCTGGTCAAGATTCTGCATTTAAGCCACCTCTTTGGGTCCGATTTCGAAACGGTCCTCAAACACTTTTTGGATCAGATTAAGCCGTGGGTAGGCTTCTTCGCGGCTTTTCTCCCCACGCTCGGCAGCGCCCTGGCTGGCATTCGCTTTACGGGAGATTTTGAAGGTAAGGCCGCCCAGTCAGAAATAATGGCCACTGCATTAGGCGGCTTCAAAGCCCGAGGTGAAGAACTCAAAGTTCGATGCGACTGGATGAGCACCCGCACTTTCCTGCTAGATCTGGAAGCCATTCTCAGTGAAGATGTCGCCCAGTTCCACTCAAACTATGGGAGACAACCGCTGGCTCTGCCGGCCTGACTTTCACGGGGACTTTCTGAGGCCCTCAAGATTGGCAGCGCTCGTTGGCCAAACACATAGCACGAGTACTTGCGTAGCAGTCGAAAACTGCGGCACGCTCGTCTCCTTTGATCATCAACGCTTTTCAATGTCTGACGGCGTCGCGAAAATGCTGAGGAATGTGAGCGCTTGCGGACGCCGAAATCAGAAAGTGTTCCGGCTCAGTAGGCACTAAGTTCGCCGGCAACTACACGTTTGAATAGCCATCGGTCAAATGATCACAACTTTCCTGTCTAGGTTCATCTAGGGCATCCTGAAAGAGTTGGATTGCCGTTTCAACGGCATAACGATCATCAAATCTCGCCATAAGGACAACCCAGGCATCGCTTGATTTAAAGAGTGCCACCGGACGCAAATTGGTCGTCGTCTCGTAAAATTTTGAACCAGCAATCTTCTCAATCGCATGCCAGCGATCTGGCAAGTGTTCAAGTGAAGTCAGGACATAGAGTGTTTTACGATACCACCCTTGAATGATGCTGTGTTCAATCTCCCATAGGACCCCAGCTGTTGGATCGACCACTAAAACCAAGTATCTCGAACTGCTGGCAAGTGACTTAACGACGGATTGCCAATCTTCACCGTCAACATAGACTCGTGCTGCCCCTAAGGGCGGAACCACCTCGCCAGGTCTGCCAATGGCCAAGACTGGACCATCGGTAACACAACTATTTAGAACAATCTCATCGACTGATCGCGACTCCCCCAGTCGAGGAACAAGCGAACTCAGTAAGAGGCGGGGCCGCCATGAGAGTGCTCGACGATCTTCGCGAAAGGGTCTCAGATACAAGATTGGCGCGCGGGCATCCTTAGGGGCCTGTGTCCTGTAAATCGCTGCAGTCCTTGCTGTGCCCCATTGCGCCAGCATTGCGCCAAGTACTCCAATGAAGGAAATTCCGATCCAAAAGGCAGGGTTGAACCAAGTTAGCCCATGATGGAAAAGGGTGTTTTCTCGCCTTTCTGCACAGGGCGAAACAATTTTTGGAAATTCAATCAATGACTTTAGGTCAGCATCGCATTTCGCATTCATGTTTGCCAAGTCAAACTTGTAGGCTGCCAAGGGTGAATAAAAGGCACCAAGAACACCGGTGGAAAGGACAGCTGGGATCGCAACTCGCGCTGGTGTAGCCATGAGTGATGCAAGCACAAGCGCACTAATCGGCAAGATCATTTTCTGGGACTGATGCAGCGCAATTCTTGGGATCCCAAAGATGGCCGAGAGACCAACTTTGAAGCTGTGCGACCTTTGAGGTTGGGTAAAGCGCTTCGCTCTCAGGGCATGTACCCAGATCTCTCGAAACACTGCCAACAAGAACAGAATGCCAATTGGTGAAATCAGGATAGCCCAGTTGAATAAAGTCTGCTTCAACCCGGCCGCGGCATCTCCTTCTGCTCCAATTGCAGAAATCCGAAATGGCTCAGCAACCAGAAGCGCGGCGGTGACAGCGATTGCGACAAGTAATAATGCAAGAAATATTTTTCTGTATTGTCCGTATAGTCCGTATACGATTGATGCGATCAAGAGTGCCAAAATTGGTGCTGCGAGTGATGCTAAAGCTATTGGAACCAATAAAGCTGCGAACGCTGAAAGTTCACTGATCGGACTGACAGTCATAAGGAGCATGCCAACCGTAACCATAAATAACAGAAAAAAGACTGTAAGGCCCGGCAACCAAGATACCAAAATGCCGACGACACCCAGAATGCCCCGATCACATTCAAATATTCTTATTTCTTGCGCGATGGGAACAACTCTTAGGGTGCCTGACTGTTGAGATTCATTGAGACTTTCGATTGGATTTTCCGGGCTTTCTCTTTCATTTTTATTGCGAGACTTACGGTCCACGGTAAGTTGGCCAAAGGAAGCCGCACCGGCGAACACGCAAAACAGAATGCAGGGAACCAGTAGCGAAAGCACCATAAACGCCCACTGATCGGACATCTCATTCGGGATAAGAATTGCAAGGAGTACGATGACAAGGCTTGTGGTTACAAACCAAGCCAAGGCCGGATTCATCATTGCAAGGATTTCGCCCACCAATGTTGGAGCAGAAATCGCTGTACGCTTTGATTCTCTGAGCCGAAAATCCAGAGTAAGCGAAATTGCGAAACTTATCAGCGTCCAAACCAAAAATGATAAGGCCTTGAATGTGAGGCCAATCCATTTGGTAACTTGCGGCAAACTGGCAACAAAACTTGGATTTGAATTGGTCCAATCATTTAGAAGCAAGGTAATGCGAAGCTGGGCGCCCAGAACCGCTGGGCCCAAAATAGCGTGAAATACGTCGAGGCCCTGCCAGCCAGAAAAAACTGCAAAATTTGCCGCGACAACCCCAGTCAGTAAGGCTTTACTCCGTGGGCGTCGAAGGCCGAAGTACGGTTTCATAATTCACCCTCAAAATCACGAAGCCCAATGCTAACCCTGCCAAGACGCGTACACTTCCAATTCAAATGAAGCAGATGGTTTCCAATGCTGCAAGCATTGTAACACCCTATCACTAGGGCTCGGGTTCAAAAGTGGCCTTAGCCACCGCCTCGCTGGTGTCGCCATAGGATCGATAGCGACCAACCATCTCGACTATCAAATTATCATTGACCTCTGACACACGAAACATGGTCCGGCTCATACCGCCATTGCGCTCTACCTGAAACACTCGACCGTTCTTTCGACAAAAGAAAAACTGGGAGCCACTTATCTGAGACCACGGACAATCTGCATAGGATAGGAGCCTGCTTTCCTCCTTGAATTTTCGATGACAGGGCGAGATTTCGCTTGCTGATCTTAAAATTGCGACTAGCATCTAAGATATTCATAGCGACAATGTTTTTGTGCTGAGGTGATCATGAGTTTAGATTTCCAATCGCTCGGTCGAAATTCCGACGCTGCCTTCACGTTAAAGCTTCACCGTGGCGAGGGTATGCTCTTGTTGGGCATGAATTGGCGCGATGGGGTGCCGCCTCGCGACTTTGTCGGATTTGGGATCCAGTACCGGGAACCCAGAGGGGCCCGGTTTTATGACCTCAAAAATCGGCTTGGTTTTCTAGATAAGGACGGAAAAGTTGATAAGACTCAATTGTCGACGATGCGCTCTCCTATCCAAAAATTTAGGTGGGTTCATTTTCCGCGCAATGCAGATCTGGATGGTTTGTTCACCTATCGCGTCACGCCGGTCTTCATGGATCAAAAAGGTGACTTGAGTTACGGACTTTCCCAGGAAGCCGATATCCGGCTTATGAGCGAAACCCATCCCGGCCAAATGAATGTTGCTTTCACTCGCGGGTTTGTTTCATCTCAAGCCTTTGTCGACCGCTACGAAAGCAGGGGCCCGATCAGCGATTTGCTGCCTCCCAGAGCAGACGACGGATTAACGTTTGTCCCAACACATCCAGCAGCAAATGAAGCATTGAGCTGGATGGGGTTCGAAGCGCGCCGATCGCTTTTGTTGTTGCTCGACGAAGCGATTGCAAAAGCAACATCAGTGAAAGTGATAGCTTATGACTTAAGCGAGCCGGAGATTGTAAAGCGCCTGGAAGCCCTTGGTACCCGACTTCGGATCATCATTGACGACGACGGGCCGCATGGCGAACCCCACTCGGGCGAAACCCAAGCTGCAACCCGACTGATTGTGACTGCGGGCGCTAATCAGGTGAAGCGGCAACATATGGGGAAACTACAGCACAACAAAATGATTATTGTTGAGGGCCTAGGCCTAGCAAAAGCCGTTGGTGGTTCCACGAACTTTAGTTGGCGCGGCCTCTATGTTCAGGCAAATAATGCCGTCATTGTCACTGGTACTTCTGCAATCGGCCCTTTCAAAGACGCGTTTGAGCAGTATTGGGCCAACGACAATGCTCCCGGCGAGTTTGCAGCAAGTCCAAGTGCGACCTGGCATGATTTAGGCCTCACTGGCATTGATGCCAGCGTTACCTTCTCGCCACACAATTTGGGTAATGCCCAGCTTGATTCGATTGGGAAGGATATTGCCAAAACGAAGTCTAGCTTGTTCTTTTCATTGGCTTTCCTCGCACAAACCAGTGGCCCGGTTCGGGACGCCCTTACGAAAGCCATTACGGACGATCAGGTGTTTGTTTACGGCATGTCTGACAAGAAGTTAGGCGGCCTTGAACTCCAAAAGCCGGATGGAAACTTGACCTCTGTGTTTCCGTCGGCACTGTCGCGAAATGCCCCACCACCCTTTAAAGAAGAGCCAAAAGGCGGGGGCGGAACAAGGATGCATCATAAATTTGTTGTCATCGATTTTGATAAGCCGACGGCACGTGTATATCTCGGGTCCTACAATTTCTCGAAAGCTGCCGATTTATCCAATGGCGAAAATCTCTTTTTGATTAAGGATAGGCGCGTTGCAACATCTTACATGGTGGAAGCGCTACGGCTTTTCGACCATTATCATTTTAGAGTTAGCAACGCAGAGGCCAAAGCCTCGAAGAAAGTCCTCTCTTTGAAACGTCCCCCGATCAATGTCGCAGAAGCCACGTGGTTTGATGAGGACTTTTCGGTGCCTCAGAAGATCAAAGACCGGCTTCTGTTCGCTTGATTTGCAATTGCCAAAAATCTCTAGGTTTCTAAATGAGCCCAAGCTTCCCAGCGCGAGACCATCGCCGCGCCAATCTCCGGGTTGGCTGAGGCTTTAAACCAAGACGTAACGTCAGGCCGCAAGTCCAGCAAGGTAGCGGCTGT
>VYKN01000118.1_pt1 | contig 16550 bp, 17 predicted proteins | sample 5114581 | NCBI WGS metagenome assembly VYKN01 (sample SAMN12291810, study PRJNA351875) | freshwater metagenome | isolation source: freshwater lake | place: USA: Michigan, Baker Lake | collected 2011-08-08
CTGCGGGTTCGGCCGTCTGGGCGGCGACGGGACCGGCGCAGGCGAGCGCGACGGCGGCGGCGGGAAGGGCGTGGCGGAGCATGGGTCCGGCTTTAGGCGCTTCGCGCGACGGTTCCGAGACCGGACGGCATTACAGTATCGTCAGGAGCCGGTCGTTGGGCCGCCCGAGCACGGCCTGCCCATCCTTTATGCCGATCGGGCGCTGGATGATCTTCGGATTGGCGGCCATGGCGGCGAACAGCGCGTCGTCCGAAGCGTCCGCCGGCACGCCCGCGGCCTCGGCGTCCTTCTCGCGCAGGAAGGTCCGGGGCGAGGCGTTCCCCATCTTCGCTGCGATGTCGCGCAATTCGGCCTCGGAGAGGCGGTCGGTCATGTATTTGCGCACGGAAACCTCGACGCCCATGGACTGGAGCAGCTCCAGCCCCTTCTTCGACGAGCCGCAGCCGGGATTGTGGATGAGGATGTAGGTCATGGGGGAGGGGCTCCTGTCTGGCGTCAGGCGGGACATGGGGCTGGCAAGGCGCGTGTCGAGCGGGAAAGTCCGAGCTTCCACGCCCGATCCGCGGGATTCCGGCGTTTGTGGTGTAAGTGAAGCAGCCGCGCGGCTCACTAAGCCCTCCGATCGAGCCCTAACGTGCGCGAGCACATGTCTGAACTTCAGACAGGGGCTGGCCAAGACGAGGAAGCGCGCGTTGTGGCCATAGCTTCCCCCCCCTCCGGCCCTTCGGGCCACCTCCCCCGTGAACGGGGGAGGATGCAGCTCACCACGGTTGCAGGCACATCTGCGTCCTCCCCCGTTCACGGGGGAGGTGTCGCGTAGCGACGGAGGGGGGATATTCTTCAAGTTAAACGAGGTCTTTCGTTCTCGTTCCTTGTGCCGCGCGGCCGAGCGCATGCGTCAAGGCAACCCCTGCGGGGCGCGCTTGGCGCGGCCTTGGCCCGCGCCCGGTCCGCGACGGGTTCGGAACTGAGAACGGCCAGCCCTCACCAGGCTCAGGTCTGAACCAGTGCGTTCGCACGTTCGGCGTTCCTCTGGAGGCGGCGCGCTTACGGGAGCCGCCCGGCTCCCCAGGTCCTGCCCCTCAGCTCCCCATCGCCGCAATGGCGTCCGCTACGGCCACCACGCGCCGCGCCATGTCGAGATGGAGTAACTCGGTCATCTTGCCGTCCACCTTGATCACGCCCTTGCCGGCGTTCTCCGGCGCGGCGAAGGCGGCGATCACTGCGCGGGCGTGCGCGACCTCCGCCTCCGACGGCGCGAACACGGCGTTGCAGGTCTCGATCTGGCTCGGGTGGATCAGGGTCTTGCCGTCGAAGCCGAAGTCGAGGCCCTGCCGGCAGATCGCCTCGAAGCCCGCGGTGTCCGCGATGTCGTTGAACACCCCGTCGATGGCGGCGAGCCCATGAGCACGGGCGGCGGTGACGCTGGCGGCGAGGGCGAAGAAGAACGGCGCGCGGTCGGCGGTGATCCGCGCCCGGGTCTCCTTGGCGAGATCATTGGTCCCCATGACGAAACAGGCCAGGCGCGTGGTCCGGGCGGCGGCCGCGATGGAATCGATGGCCAGGATCGCGGCCGGCGTCTCCATCATCGCCCAGACGGCGGTGTGGGCCGGCGCGCCCGCAGCCGCCAGCGCAGCGTCGGCCTGGGCCACCTCGTCGGCCGAGGAAACCTTCGGGAACAGCACCGCATGCGGGCCGGCTTTCGACGCGGCCTTCACGTCCTCGGCGCCCCATTCGGAGGCAAGGCTGTTGACCCGGATGATGATCTCGCGCGCGCCGTAGCCCCCCGCCGAAACGGCGGCGGCGACCTGGGCGCGGGCCTCGGCCTTGGCCTCCGGCGCCACGGCGTCCTCAAGGTCAAGAATCAGCGCGTCGGCCGGCAGGGTCTTGGCCTTTTCCAGCGCCTTGGCGTTGGAGCCGGGCATGTAGAGCACCGAACGGCGCGGACGGATCGACATCGGATGGAACCTCTTTGACTGCCGGGGCCGCTTCCCATGACGCGGCCGATCCCGCAAGACGGAGGCGATGGCGCGCATCCTGATCCTTTCGTCGTTCGTCGCGGCCTCGCCGGTCGGCGGCTACGCCCAGGCGCGCCAGCTGGCGGGCCATGAGGTGGCGCTGGCCCCGACGGTGTTGTTCGGGCGCCATCCCGGGCTCGGGGCGCCGGGCGGCGGGGCGGTGTCGCCGGAGATGCTGTCCGGAGTTCTGGAGGGGATTTTCGCCGTCTGGGACCGGATCGATGCGGTGCTGACGGGCTATTTTGCGGCGCCCGAACAAGTGCTGCTCGCCGCTGCGGCGCTGGACCGGGCCTGCGAAGGCGGCCGTACCCCGGTGCGGATCGTCGATCCCATCCTCGGCGACAGCGACACCGGTCTTTATGTGCGTCCCGGCGTGGAGGAGGCGATGCGCGCCCATCTCCTGTCGCGCGCCGACATACTGACGCCCAATGCCTGGGAGGCCGAGCATCTGACCGGCGTGCCGGCCGGCGATCCGGACGGCGCCCGTGCCGCCATCGCCGCGCTGGGCGTGCCGTGCCTCATCTCCTCGGTGCGCCGGGAAGGGCGGATCGGGGCGGTGTTCGGCGACCGGTTGCAGGCCTGGTACGCCCATACGCGCGAAAGCCCCGCGCACATGCGCGGGGCCGGAGACCGGCTCGCCGCCGGTCTGGTTTCAGCCTTGCTGGATGGGGCGCCGTTTCCCGCCGTCGCCGCGCGCGCCGTGGAGGCGGCGGCGCCGGGCGGGGAGGCTGTGCAGTCGCAGGCGCTTTAGGCGGCCGCGAGCTTGGCCTTCACGTCGCGCTTGATCTTCAGGGCGCGGCTGGAGAGTTCGCCGTCGGCGGCCTTCAGCAGGAAAGCGTCGAGCCCGCCCACATGGTCCACCGAGCGCAGGGCCGCAGCCGTGATCCGCAGGCGGAATGCACGGTTCAGCGAGTCCGAGGACAGGGTGACCGGCTGCAGGTTCGGGTTGAACCGGCGCTTGGTCTTGATGTTGGAGTGGCTGACCTTGTGGCCCACCTGGGCGCCGGTTCCGGTCAGTTCGCAATGGCGCGACATGTCGGTTCTCTTGAACAAAAGCGTTTTGCGCGCCGGACGGTCGCCCGGACGCTGCGGAGGCGTGCGTTTACGCCCCGCACCGCAGCCGGGTCAAGGGGCGGGCCTGTCCAAAGCGCGGGCGAGGCGCGCAAAAACCGGGCGCCGGTGTGCGGGAAAACGACCTGCGTCGCCGCGTGCGCTTGCCTTGTCGGGGCGGTCGGCGCTTGCGTCGCGCCCGGAACGCGGACGACCTGACAGTCTGCGCGGGGGAACGTCATGACCTATTGCTGCGGCGTGCTGGTGAAGGAGGGCGTGGCGATCGTCGCCGATACGCGCACCAACGCCGGCGTCGACAACATCTCCACCTTCCGCAAGCTTTCGGCCTGGGAAAACCCCGGCGAGAAGGTCTGGGCGCTGGCGTCCGCCGGCAACCTAGGGGTGAGCCAGGCGGTCCGCGCCATGCTGGAGGACGGCTTTGACGATCCGATCGCCGGGGAGAACGCGACGCTCGGGGACGCCCGCACCATGCTGCACGCCGCCGAGATCGTCGGACGGGCGGTGCTGCGCGCCCGCGACATCTATGAGGAGCCGCTGAAGAAGGACGGCGTGCCGTTCGACGTGTCGTTCCTGCTGGCCGGGCAGGTGAAGGGGCGCCGCCTGCGCCTGTTCCGCATCTATGCCGCCGGCAACTTCATCGAGTGCACGCCGGACACGCCCTACATGCAGATCGGCGAGCACAAGTACGGCAAGCCGATCTTCGACAGGGCCGTAGGCTTCGAGACCCCGGTCCTGGACGCCCTCAAGATCGGGCTGCTCAGCATGGATTCCACCATGCGCTCGAACCTGGCCGTGGGCGCGCCGCTCGATCTGATCGTCATCCGCCGGGACGCCTGCCGGATCGACCTGCGCAAGCGGATCGACGCAACCGACCCCTATTTCGCCGACCTGCGCGAGCGCTGGAGCCGGGCCCTGCGCGCCGCCCATGCCGCCATCCCCGCGCCGCCCTACAGCGGGGTGGAACCGGAGTAGGGATCAGGCTGCAGCGCGCGCCTTGATCTTGCGCACCTTGGCGACCGCCCGCTCGCGCTTCAGCCGCGACAGGTGGTCGATGAACACGATGCCGTTCAGGTGGTCGAGTTCGTGCTGGATGCAGACCGCCAGCAGGCCGTCGACCTCTTCCTCGACCGAGACGTTGTCGCGGTTGAGGTAACGGATGCGCACCTTCGCCGGCCGGTCGACGGCGTCATAGATCTCCGGCACCGACAGGCAGCCTTCCTCGTAGGGCACGATGTCGTCGGACGCCCAGAGGATCTCCGGATTGGCGAAATAGAGCGGCTTGCGCACGCCTTCAGAGCCGTCTTCCTGCTTGCCCCAGGTCAGGTCCATCACCACGACGCGCTTGGGCACGCCGATCTGGATCGCCGCCAGCCCGACGCCGAGGGCGTCATACATGGTGTCGAGCATGTCATCCATCAGGGCGCGGATGTCGTCGTCCACGGCCGCAATCGGCTCGGAGACCTGCTTCAGGCGGGGATCAGGGACGGTAAGGATGGGTAGAACGGCCATGGGGTGGAGCTAGGATCGGGCGCCCCTTGCGTCAAGCCGTGCGCCGCTCACGCTTGCGCGCAAGGGTGGGCTCGGCTACCCGCGCGGCTCACATGAACCCCGTCCAGATCTTCATTCCCAAGCGTCACGGCGACGACCGCGGCTGGTTTTCCGAGACCTGGTCGACGGCGGCCTTCGCCGCGCGCGGGCTCGACGTCCCGTTCGTCCAGGACAACCACTCCTTTTCCGCGCCGGCCTTCACGCTGCGCGGCCTGCACTTCCAGACCCCGCCCATGGCCCAGGCCAAGCTGGTGCGGGTGCTGAAGGGCTCGATCTTCGATGTGGCGGTGGACTTGCGCAAGGGCTCGCCGACCTTCGGGCGCTGGGTCGGCATGACCCTGACGGCGGCCGGCGGCGAGCAGCTCTATGTGCCGGTCGGCTTCGCCCACGGCTTCGTCACGCTCGAGCCGGACGTGGAAGTCGCCTACAAGTGCTCGGCCCTCTATGCGCCCGCAAACGACGCCGGCCTGGCCTGGAACGACCCGGACATCGCGATCGACTGGCCGCTGCCGGAGGGCGTCGCCCCGTCGCTGTCGCCCAAGGATGGCCGACAGCCGCCGCTGGCCGGCTTCGACAGCCCCTTCGCCTATGACGGCTTTCCCCTCGAGCCGCTGGAGGCCTGATGCGCATCCTCGTGACCGGCGGCGCCGGCTTCATCGGATCGGCGCTGGTGCGCCATCTGATCACCGACACGGACCATGAGGTCCTCACCCTCGACAAGCTCACCTATGCCGGGACGCTGACCTCGCTGCGTGCGGTCGAGGGCCATGCCCGTCACCGCTTCGTGCAGGCGGACGTGTGCGACCGCGTCGCCGTGGCGGCGGCGCTGGCGGACTTCGATCCGGACGTGGTGATGCATCTGGCGGCCGAGAGCCATGTGGACAGGTCCATCGACGGGCCGGCGGCCTTCATCGAGACCAACATCACCGGGACCTTCACCATGCTGGATGCGAGCCTTGCGCACTGGCGGGCCCTGCCGGCGGAGCGCCGGGCGACGTTCCGGTTCCACCACATCTCCACCGACGAGGTGTTCGGCTCGCTGGGTCCGGACGGCGCCTTCAGCGAGACCACGCCCTACGATCCGCGCTCGCCCTACTCGGCGTCCAAGGCGGCGTCCGACCATCTGGTGCGGGCCTGGCATCACACTTATGAGCTGCCGGTTCTGGTGACCAACTGCTCGAACAACTACGGGCCGCACCATTTCCCGGAAAAGCTGATCCCGCTGATGATCCTCAAGGCGCTCGCAGGCGAGCCGCTGCCGGTATATGGCGCGGGCGACAATGTGCGCGACTGGCTGTTCGTCGAGGACCATGTGCGCGCGCTGGTCGCCGTCATTGAGCGGGGCGCCCCTGGCGAGACCTACTGTGTCGGCGGCAATTCCGAGCGCACCAATCTGGAGGTCGTCCACGCCATCTGCGATCGGCTGGATGCGATCCGGCCGCGCGCCGACGGCGCCAGCTACCGGTCCCAGATCGCCTTCGTCGAGGACCGGCGCGGGCATGACAAGCGCTACGCCATCGATGCGGGCAAGCTGAAGGCCGAACTCGGCTGGGAGCCGGAGGTGACCTTCGAGGAAGGTCTTGCGCTGACGATCGACTGGTACTTGTCGAACGACTGGTGGTGGCGGCCCCTGTGGGAGCGCGGCGCCGGCAAGCGGCTCGGGCGCGGATGAGCGGGCTCGTCCTCGTCACCGGCGGATCGGGCCAGCTGGGTTCGGCGCTCAAGGGGCTCGACTTCGGCGGGCGCGAGGTCTGGGCGCCAACGCGCAGCGAGCTGGATCTGTCCCAGCCCCATGCGCTTGCGGACGCGCTGGCCGGCAGGCCGCTTGCCGCCATCCTCAACGCCGGCGCCTGGACCGCCGTGGACGCGGCCGAGACCGAGGTCGCCGGCGCCTGGGCGGTGAACGCGGTGTCGCCGGGCGTGCTGGCGGGGATCGCGGCAGGGCAGGGGGCGGCCTTCGTCCATGTCTCGACAGACTATGTATTTGACGGTTCGGGCGAGGCGCCGTGGCGGCCCGCCGACCCCATCGCGCCGCTGAATGTCTATGGCGCCTCCAAGGCGGCGGGCGAGCTTGCGGTGCAAGCCGCGCACCCCGGTGCGGTCGTGGCGCGCACCAGCTGGGTGATCAGCCCCGGCGGGCAGAACTTCGTGAAGACGGTGCTGCGGCTTGCGGCCGAGCGCGATGCGCTGACCATGGTCGCCGACCAGCATGGCGCGCCGACGTTGGCGAGCGATCTGGCGCAGGCGCTGGCGGTCATCGCGCGTGCGCATCTGGCCGACCCCGCCCGGCCCGGCGCGACGCTGCATCTGGCCAACGCCGGCGCGACGACCTGGTGCGGGATCGCCGCGTTCATTGCCGATGACCTGCGTGCGCGCGGGCTGAAGGCGCCGGCCATCTCGCCGACCACGACGGACGCCTTCCCGCGCCCCGCTCGCCGGCCCGCCAATTCCCGGCTCGACTGCTCGGATGCCGAGCGGCTCTATGGCGTTGCGCTGCGGGACTGGCGCGACGCGTTGGCTGCGTGCCTTGCGGAGATCCACGCGGCGGGGTGAGGGGGCCTGAAGCGCATCCCATCGCGCGCAGTGATGTGCAAGGGCGGGCGAAGCCCGCTTGCGAAGCCCTTGCACGCAACGAGCACGATGGGCCTGCCTTGCAGGCAAGCCCCCATCCCCCCGAAACCGCACTACGGTCTTGGCAGCCCCGCCCGGTTGCGGCCGGCCACGCCGCGCGCCATCCGCCTCGTGCCACAGCCCGAGGACCCCATGCCCAAGGACCGCGCCCGCAAGGCCTACATCGACACGCCGCACGGCCAGGTCCATGTCCGCATGGACGGTCCGGACGACGGCGCGCCGCTGCTGATGGTTCACTGGACCCCGCTGTCTGGCCGGATGTACGCCGCCCACCTGCCGCTGCTGGCGGACCGGGGCCTGCGCGCGATCGCGGTGGACCTCCTGGGCTACGGCCGCAGCGATCCGCGGCCCGCGGACTGGTCGATCGAGGCCTGGGCCGACAATCTGGCGGACGTTCTGGAAAGCCTCGGCATTGCGCGCACCGCCCTGATCGGCGGCCATACAGGGGCCTCGGTCGCGGCCGAACTCGCCCTGCGCCACCCCACCCGCATCACCCGGCTGGTGCTCGACAGCTGCGCCCTGCCGACGCCGGAGCTGCGCGCCGCCTTTGCGAAGATGAGCGCGCAGGCCCGCCCCGCGCCCGACCCGGACGGGAACCATGAGCGGCTCGCCTTCCGCGCCGTCGAGGGGCTGCTGCGCCACTACACGCCCGGTTTCAGCCTTGAGGGCGGCGGGATCGAGAAGGTCTGGCCGGCGATGATCGACTATCTGGAGACCGACTTCGTCTCGTCCGGGCCAATCTCCGGCCTGCATGACCTGTCGGTGCGCCTGCCGCTGATCACGACGCCGACGCTGATCCTCGGGGCCGAGACCGATACGCTGGCAGCATCCTTCGCGCCCGCCTGCGCGTTGCTGCCCGCCGCCCGCACCCACTGGTTCGCCGGGGACCACCCGATCCACGACGCAGCGCGGGCTGAAGACTACATCGCGGCCTGGGCGGACTTTGCTCTGGGCAACCAGAGCGAGCATGCCTTTCGCGAAAAACCGGCATCCACTTTTTCGCAGCATGCTCAGGGGAATTGAACCGGCAGCAGCGCGTCCGGCGGGCCCTTGCCGACCTCCATCAGGGGCGAGCCCATCAGCTTGGGGATCGGCGGACACATCACGTCGGGCCGCCACACCATGTCGTCGCCGAGCCAGCGGGTGGAGAAGGACAGGCGCTCAGGCGCTGCCGCCGGACCCATGGGCCGCGAGCCATGGATGAGCTTTGGGTGCATCAGGAGGCAGTCGCCAGCCTTCGCCTCCCAGGTCCGCATCCGGTCGCCGGGGTCTGCGGCTTGCGCCAGAAGATCGCTCCACGGCTTGTACTCGGGCGGGATGTCCACGCCCTGCGGCGACAGCGGCGAGGCGTAGCGCCCGTCGCCTTGGTGCGAGCCGGCGATGGTCTGGAGCGGGGCGTCGTCCGGTCCGGTGTCGGTCAGCGCCAGCCACAGGATGGCGATCTGCTCGCCGCGCCAGGGGTAGGTGCACATGTCGTTGTGCCAGGGCGTCGCGGCCTCCGGACCGCCGCCCTGCTTCCAGAACGTGGCGTCGATCCAGAATCGGGCGGTGCGGCTGCCCAGCACGCCGGCGACCAGTTCGGCGGCGGGGCTTTGCGCGATGAAGGCCCGGAACGCGGGGTGCTGGTGGATGATGTTGGTGATCATCACCGCGCCGCCCATCTCGACGACGCGGGTCTCGTTCTGGGCGATGTTGTCCGGCTGGTCGGCGACGAGGGCGCCGGCGCGCCACGCCGCCGTCACCTCGCGGATAGCGTCGGCCAACGCATCAACCCATCGCGGCGCGAAGGCGCCTTCTACGCGGGTCGCGCCCTCGGTGCGGAACTGGTCGATGTGGGCTGGGGTCAAAACGGTCACGGCTTTCCTTGAGGCAGATGAGCAATCGCGCAAAGGGCATGAGTATGTCGGAGCCATCATCGCTTGATTTCAGGCTCCCGTGCTTCTTCTATACGCGATGGTCGAATGCCGGATAACTGATCCAGTCGAGGCGCCCGAAAGTGGGAGACATGCATCCTCATCAGTGTGAAAACGCGAACGGATACCGATTGGGTGTTGCGATGAAAAGAAAGGTCGTCAAAATCAGGGTAGATTGCTCGAAAATAAGGGTTGCGAATGATTTTTTCAAACTATTTACAACTGTTCTAAATCTAGAATATTGGGCTTCCTACAATTGGGATGCCTTTTCCGATGCAGTCTACGGATTGGTATATCGGGTCGCCGAGTCCGAAAAGCCGTCAAAGCCTGAGCTTTATCGCATCGGCGTATTCGGGGTCAAAGCGCTTGCCAAGAGAGATCCGCACTTGGGCGGAAACATAGATCGCTTTTTTGATATGTACAACGAATTCGCCGAAGAAATCGGCATTCAATACCCTCTCTTCGAGACTGTTACCCTGCCTTTTCCGGATGCTGATTTCTGAGATCAGCGTCCAGATCAAAACTTTATTTGCTTGGCAAAGGGATCGGTGGGGGCCAAGATGGGTCAACACTCTTGGCGTCACTGGCAGAGCTGCGGATATGGCCGGACCGGGAACCCAAACGGGCGGCGCTGATGCAGCGCCGCCCGCCCTTGGTTTAGCCTCGGCCCCAGCCGATCAGGCGAGGTCGAACCGGTCCGCGTTCATGACCTTGACCCAGGCCTTCACGAAGTCGGCCGCGAACTTCGCGCCCGCATCGTCGGCGGCATAGACTTCCGCCAGCGCCCGCAGCTCCGAGTGGGAGCCGAAGACCAGATCGGCCCGCGTGCCGGTCCAGGTCAGGGCGCCGGTCTTGCGGTCCCGGCCCTCATAGATCCCGTCCGTGGCGGAGGGCGCCCAGCCGGTGGCCATGTCGAGCAGGTTGACGAAGAAGTCGTTCGTCAGGGTCTCGGGCCGGTGGGTGAAGACGCCGTGCGGGGAATGGCCCGCATTGGCGCCCAGCACCCGAAGGCCGCCCACCAGCACCGTCATCTCCGGCGCGGTCAGGCCCAGAAGCTCGGCCTTGTCCACCAGCAGTTCCTCGCCCGTCAGGCGCTGGCCGGGCTCCAGCCAATTGCGGAACCCGTCGGCCTTCGGCTCCAGCACCGCGAAGGAGTGGGTGTCGGTCTGCTCCTGCGTCGCGTCGGTGCGGCCCGGCGTGAACGGCACGCTCACGTCATGGCCGGCCGCAAAGGCCGCCATCTCGATCCCGACGCCGCCCGCCAGCACGATGAGGTCGGCGAGCGAGATCTTCTGCGCCCCTTCATTGAAGGCGCTCCGGATCGCCTCCAGCTTGCCCAGCACCACGCCAAGCTCGGCCGGCTGGTTCACCGCCCAGTCCTTCTGGGGGCTGAGGCGGATGCGCGCGCCGTTGGCGCCGCCGCGCCTGTCGGACGACCGGAAGGTCGAGGCCGAGGCCCAGGCGGTCGAGACCAGCTGCGACACCGACAGGCCGGAGGCCTTGATGCGGGCCTTCAGGTCCGCAACGCCCGCCGCATCCACCGCCGGGTGGGTCGGGGCCGGGACCGGGTCCTGCCAGATCAGCTCCTCGGCCGGCACGAGCGCGCCGAGATAGCGGACCTTCGGGCCCATGTCCCGGTGGGTCAGCTTGAACCACGCCCGGGCGAAGGCGTCCGCGAACTCGGCCGGGTTCTGGTGGAACCGGCGGGAGATCTTCTCGTATTCAGGGTCCATCCGCAGCGCGAGGTCGGCGGTGGTCATCATCGGGGCGTGACGGCGCGCCGGGTCATGGGCGTCGGGCACGGCGCCGGCCATGGCGCCGCCCCTTGGATGCCATTGATGGGCGCCGGCCGGGCTCTTGGACAGTTCCCACTCGGTCCCGAACAGGGTGTCGAAGTAGCTCATGTCCCAGGTGATCGGGGTGGGCGTCCAGGCGCCCTCGATGCCGCTGGTGATGGTGTTGACGCCCTTGCCGTCGCCGAGCGAGTTCGCCCAGCCGAAGCCCTGCAGCTCCAGCGCCGCGCCTTCCGGTTCCGGGCCGACATGGGACTCAAGGCCCGCGCCATGCGCCTTGCCGAAGGTGTGGCCGCCGGCGACCAGCGCCACGGTCTCCTCATCGTTCATCGCCATCCGGGCGAAGGTCTCGCGGATGTCGCGCGCCGAGGCCACCGGGTCCGGGTTGCCGTTCGGGCCCTGCGGATTGACGTAGATCAGGCCCATCTGCACCGCGCCCAGCGGGTTGGCGAGCTCGCGGTCGCCGGAGTAGCGCTGGTCGCCCAGCCACTCGCCTTCCGGGCCCCACCAGATGTCGGCTTCCGGCTCCCACACGTCGGCCCGGCCGCCGCCGAAGCCGAAGGTCTTGAAGCCCATCGAGTCCAGCGCGACGTTGCCGGCGAGGATCATCAGGTCCGCCCAGGACAGGGCCGCGCCGTACTTCTTCTTGACCGGCCACAAGAGCCGGCGCGCCTTGTCGAGATTGCCGTTGTCCGGCCAGGAGTTCAGCGGCGCAAAGCGCTGGCCGCCGGCCCCGGCGCCGCCGCGCCCGTCCGCGATCCGGTAGGTGCCGGCCGAGTGCCACGCCATGCGGATGAAGAACGGCCCGTAATGGCCGTAGTCCGCCGGCCACCAGTCCTGGCTGTCGGTCATGAGGGCGGTGAGGTCCGCCACCACGGCGTCGAGATCGAGGCTCTTGAACGCCTTGGCGTAGTCGAAGCCCTCGCCCATCGGGTCCGACAGGGGGCCGTTCTGGCGCAGGATCGCGAGATTGAGCTGGTTCGGCCACCAGGAGGCGTTGCCGCCGCCGGCGGCGGCGGTCGGCCCGCGGGCTCCGCCGGTGAAGGGGCACGTGGCTTGGCTGGTCATGGCGTTGTCTCCAATTGGCGGCGAGGCGCGTCGCCGGCGGGGCGCATGGAGCGCGTCTTTCGTTCAGAGGTCCAATCGATTGTTTGTCTCGCATCCATAGGCCCGCTCGATTTCGCAGGTGCGGAACGCTCCGCATGCGCGGGATGCGTTTTCAGCTGCGGTCTGATATCGGCCCCGTCGATGATCTTCGCCGTCGCTCCCATGATGGACTGGACGGACCGGCATTGCCGGGCGTTCCACCGCGCCTTCTCGGCCCATGCTGTGCTGTACACCGAGATGGTGACGGCCGATGCGGTGCTGCACGGCGACCGGGGCAAGCTCCTGGGATTTTCATCGGGCGAGCATCCTGTGGTGCTGCAGCTCGGCGGTTCGGAGCCGGACAAGCTCGCCGCCGCCGCGCGGATCGGCGCGGACCTCGGCTATGACGCGATCAATCTCAATGTCGGCTGCCCGTCCGACCGGGTGCAGTCGGGGCGCTTCGGCGCCTGCCTGATGCGCGAGCCGGCGCTGGTGGCGGACTGCGTGGCGGCGATGCGGGCGGCGGTCCCCATACCGGTCACGGTCAAGAACCGGCTCGGCGTGGACGAGCAGGACCCGGAGGAAACCCTCTTCGGCTTCGTCGACACCGTGGCGCAGGCCGGCTGCAACACCTTCATCGTCCATGCCCGCAAGGCCTGGCTGAAGGGTCTGTCGCCGAAGGACAACCGCGAGATTCCGCCGCTGGACTACGCGATCGTCCACCGCCTGAAGGCGGCGCGCCCGGACCTGTCGATCCACCTCAACGGCGGTCTGGAGACCCCGGAGGACGCGCTTGAGGCGGCGCGGGGGCTCGACGGGCTGATGCTGGGCCGGGCGGCCTACCACACGCCGGAGATCCTGGGCCGGGTCGACAGGCTGTTCGGCGGGGCCGACGCGGACGTCGACGCCATGACCGCGCTGGAACGCTACCGGCCCTACATGGCCGAGCGCCTGGACGACGGCGCGCCGCTGATCGTCATGACGCGCCACATGCTGGGCCTGTTCGCCGGTCGGCCCGGCGCGCGCAGCTTCCGGCGCATCCTGTCCGAGGAGGCCCGGGCGCCCGGCGCCGGGCTCGAGGTGCTGGACCGTGCCGTGGCGGCCGTCCGCCCGGCGCTTGCGGACGCGGCGTGAACGGGCTCGATCCGGGTCAACTGGCGTTGCTGGTCGGTGCGCTGGTCGCCGCCGGCGTGATCGCGGGATTCGCCGCCGGCCTGTTCGGCATCGGCGGCGGGGTGGTGATCGTGCCCGCGCTCTACCACGCGCTCGGCGCGCTCGGGTACGAGGATGAGCGGATGCATGTGGCGGTGGCGACCTCGCTCGCCACGATCATCGTGACGTCGGTGCAGTCGCTGCGCACCCACGCCGCCAAGGGCGCAGCTGACCTGGCGCTGTTGCGGGCCTGGACCCCCTGGATCGTCGCCGGCGCCGCGCTGGGCGGCGTCGCGGCCGGTTTCTTGCCCGGGGCGGGGCTTGCGGCGGTGTTCGGCGCTCTGGCGCTGCCGATCGCGGCGAACATGGCGTTCGGCTCGGACCAGTGGCGCATCGCGCAGGAACTGCCGAAGGGCGCAAGCCAGGCTGGCATCGCCTGCGGCATCGGCTTTGCGTCCGCGCTCATGGGCATCGGCGGCGGCGCCTTCGGCGTCACGGTGATGACGCTGTGCGGCCGGCCGATCCATCAGGCCGTGGGCACGGCGGCGGGCTTCGGCGCCGCGATCGGCGTGCCGGCGGTAATCGGCTACATCCTCGGCGGCTGGGGGCACGAGGGGCTGCCGCCGCTGTCGCTGGGCTATGTGAACATCCCCGGCTTCATCGCGATCGGGCTTCTGACAAGCCTGATGGCGCCGGTCGGCGCCCGGGCCGCCCACCGGATGGACAAGCAGCTGCTGAAGCGCCTGTTCGCCGGCTTCCTTGCGCTCACCGCCTGCCAGATGCTCTATGAGGCGATCTTCGCCTGAGGCCGCCCCGACATGTTTGCTGACCGACTGATCGCGGCGACCCGCGCGCAAGGCCACCCCTTGTGCGTCGGCCTCGACCCCAGCCCGGCGCTGATCCCGGCGCTGTTCGGCAAGACGGGATCGCTGGAGGCTTGCGCGGCCTTCTTCGCGGCGGTGCTGGACGCGCTCGCGGGCAAGGTCGGCGTGGTGAAGCCGCAGATCGGCCTGTTCGAAGCCTTTGGTCCGGCAGGCTATGCCCTATGCGCGGACCTCGTGCGCCAGGCGCAAGGGCAGGGCGCGCTCGTTATCCTCGACGCCAAGCGCGGCGACATCGGCTCGACGGCGGAGGGCTATGCCGCCGCGGCCCTCGGTCCGGCGCCCGGCTTCGATGCGGACTGCGTGACCGTGAACCCATACATGGGCCTTGATACGCTGGAGCCCTATCTCCCCGCGGTCCGTGCGCGGGCCAAGGGGATCGCGGTGCTGGTGCGCACCTCGAATCCCGGCGCCCGCGACCTGCAGGAGCTGGACTGCGGCGGGGAACCGCTGTGGGTGCGCACCGCGCAGATGCTGGCCCCGCTCGTGGACGAACATCGGGGGGAGACCGGCTTTTCCTCCGTCATGGTGGTGGCCGGGGCGACCGCGCCGGACCAGGCCGCCCGCATCCGCGCCCTGCTGCCCGCCGCGCTGCAGCTCGTGCCGGGCTACGGCGCCCAAGGGGCAAGTGCGGCGGACGCCGTGGCCGGCTTCGTCGCCGGACCGCAGGGCCTTGAAGGCGGGGTGGTCAACGCCTCGCGCGGCGTGCTCTACCCCAAAGCCGCAGCAAACGCCGCCACCCTCGCCGACTGGCGCGCCGCCTTCGCCGACAACCTCGACGCCGTCATCGCGGACCTCACCGCCGCCGTGCGGCCCTGACCGGAGCCTTCCCAATGCAGCGCAAACCCCTCGGCCGCACCGGCGTGACCGTTCCGATCCTCACCATGGGCACCATGACCTTCGGCGAGCAGAACACAGAGGCCGAAGGCCACGCCCAGCTCGACATGGCGCTGGAACACGGGCTCGACTTCCTCGACACCGCCGAACTCTACTCCATCCCGCCGCGGCCCGAGACCGCCGGCTCCACCGAGACGATCATCGGGACCTGGCTCAAGGCCCGCGGCAACCGCGACAAGGTGCTGATCGCCACCAAGATGGTGGGCCGCACCGCCATGAACTGGTTCCGGGAGGGCGGCGAGAAGGGCCGGATCACCCCGGAGCAGATCGACTATGCGGTGGAGAACTCGCTGCGCCGGCTCCAGACCGACCACATCGACCTCTACCAGATGCACTGGCCGGACCGGGCGGTGCAGCTGTTCGGCGGCTTCTCCTACCAGGACTATCCACTCGATTTCACGCCGTTCGAGGTGATCCTCGAGGCGATGGGCCGGCATGTGGAGAAGGGCAACATCCGCTGGATCGGCCTGTCCAACGAGACCGCCTGGGGCGTGATGCGCTTTGTGGCGGAGGCCGAGAAGCGCGGGCTGCCGCGCATCGCTTCGATCCAGAACGCCTACAACCTCGTCAACCGCACCTTCGAGACCGGGCTTGCCGAATGCGCTCTGCGCGAGGACGTCAGCCTGCTGGCCTATTCCCCGCTGGGACAGGGCTACCTCACGGGCAAGTATCAGAACGGCGCGCTGCCGGTCGGATCCCGCAAACAGCTGTTCCAGCGCCTCGGGCGCTACGAAGGACCCGGCGCGGACGCCGCGATCCAGAGCTACCTCGACCTCGCCGCCGAGCGCGGTCTGACCCCGGAGCAGCTCGCGATTAAGTTCTGCGCTACCCGCAGCTTCGTGACCTCGACGATCATCGGCGCCACGACCCTCGCCCAGCTCGAGGCCGACATCCGCGCACTGGACGCGCCCTGGGACGACGAACTTGAGAAAGCGGTGGTCCGCCTGCACGCGACCTGCCCGAATCCCTGCCCGTGACCTGAACGGCGAAGTCTAGCGATTGAGCAGCGCATAGACCCGCAAAGCGCTTGCCAGCGGATCGTGGTGGGAGCGCGATCCGTCGATATCTGCGATCAGCCGAGGCATGCTGATGCCGCGGCGTTCCGCAATATCTTCAAGGGTTCGCCAGAACTCACCCTCAAGGGCGACGCTCGTGCGATGGCCGCCGACAGTCAACGACCTCTTGACCAATGCCATTTCTAAGCGCCCGGACCTGACTTCTCGCCTCTAATTCGGTGGTTTCTGCTGGAAGGTCAATGACGCGCGCATCAGAATGCCGTCTGCAAACGGACTTGTGATAAATTGACGCTTTGATGACACTGGCCATACCCGGCGCCGGCGGCCGCATGCGCAGCGGCCTCGGCATGCGACCAAGATCCGCTTGCAGGCCTCGGCGAGGCGCGCCCTACTGGCGCCGGGAGCGGACCATGGACCACAGGGAGCGACGACTTCTCGCCGGCGAGGCGCATGCGCGGCCGACGGCGCCCGTTCCGGCGCGGGCCCTGGTCCTGCACGCCGCGCTTCGACATGTCGACGGCGGCGCTGCGGCGCGCGCCTTCGC
>VYKN01000119.1_pt1 | contig 16246 bp, 15 predicted proteins | sample 5114581 | NCBI WGS metagenome assembly VYKN01 (sample SAMN12291810, study PRJNA351875) | freshwater metagenome | isolation source: freshwater lake | place: USA: Michigan, Baker Lake | collected 2011-08-08
CGTCGAGGTGCAGCGCGCCGGCGAGCGCGATCTGCAGCGGCGATCCGTCCGCGCCGACCACCAGGTCGACCGGACCGATCTGGCGCGCGACCAGCCCGTCCGCCGCCCGCGCGCCGAGCACCGCGAGCATCACCATGGCCGCCCCGATCACGACCACGCAGAACTGGATCAGCGCGGTTCCCCAGCGCGCCGCGAGATAGGCGAGGGCGAGCCGCAGCGCCGTCATGACAGTGCGATCCGCCGGCCGGGCAAGAGGTCCGCGAGCCGGGCGTCATGGGTGGCGATCAGCAGCACCGCGCCGCTCTCGGCCGCGACGTCCGCCAGCATGGCCGCCACAGCGCCCGCCGCGGCGTCATCCAGCGCGGAGGTGGGCTCGTCGGCCAGCACCAGCGCCGGCCGGTTCATCACAGCCCGGGCGATCGCGACGCGCTGGCGCTGGCCCTGGCTCATCGCGACCGGCTTGCGGCGTGCGAGGTCGCCAACCCCCAGCCGCTCCAGCAAGGCCAGCGCCCGGGGTTGGTCCGGCGCGAGGCCTGCCAGACGGGCCGCGAGAAGCAGGTTATCGAGCACGCTGACGACCGGGACCAGATGCAGGGTCTGGAACACCACGCCGATCCGCCGCGCCCGAAGCCAGTCCCGCGCCGGCCGGGCGTGCGCCCACATGTCTTGACCCTCGATCCGCACCGCGCCGGACGACGGGGCCAGCAGGCCCGCGATCGCCCCGATGAGGCTCGACTTGCCGGAGCCCGACGGGCCGGTCAGCAGGCAAGTCTCTCCGGCCGCGAGCGACAGGTCGGGCAGCGCAATGCTGCGCCCGCCCCGGATCACCGCCAGACCTTGTGCGTCGAGCACCGCCATGGCGTCCCGACTATGGCAGACGGCGAGCCGGGACAATCAGGTCAAGATCATGTGACCTGACTGGCCTTATGCATCCGGCGTTTGGTGCGGCCGTCTGTACAGGCGTCTACCGCGTTCCGAACGTGCGATGCCGCCGCCGCGCACAACTTCGTGAGGCGACGGGGCGCGTTGCGCGCCGGGCGTGCTACAGCGCGCAGCCTTTCAGGAGTCGCCATGGAAACGGGTCGGTTGCCGGTGTTGCGCGTCGTGCGCGAGAGTTTCGCACTGGCCTGGGCGTGGCGACGGACCTTCGCAGCGGGCGCGGCGGTTCTGGGCCTGGTCGGCGCCGGCGCACGGTTGGCGTCTGGCGCGGCGGCTGGCGGCGAGGGGCTTGGGCCCATCATCGTCGTGATCGACCTGCTGGCCACGGTGTTCTTCACCACGGCCGCCCTGAAATTCGCCATCCGCGATGCAAACCCCGGCCCGCTGGCGCTGGACATCGGCGTTGATGCGCTGCGGGTGCTGGCGGTCCAGGCCATCACCACCCTGTTCGTGATCCTCGCGGCGATCCCGGCCGTGATGGTCGCCAGCGTGCTGATGACCGGCGTCCTCAGCGCGACCGGCGCCGAGGCCCCGCCGACGTCCGGCGATCCGATGGTCTGGTTTGCAGCCTTGCCGGCCCCGGCGGCGATCGGCGTCGGGCTGATCTTCATCGCCTTTCTCGCCGCCGTCGGCTGGGTTGCGGCCCGGCTCGCCGTGGCGCCGGCGGCGACTGTCGCGCGCGGAAAGATCGTGATCTTCGAGAGCTGGGGCTGGACGAAGGGCGAGGGGGTGCGGATCCTCGCGGCCCTGGCGCTCACCACGCTGCCGGCGCTCGCCATCATGTTTGCGGCCGGCGCCCTGTTCTTCACGCTTGCCGGCGGCGGGGCTGAGGGCGCGCCGGCCAACCTGATCACGGCCGCACTGGGCGGCTTTGCGGTCGGCGCTGCGGAAGCCTTGCTGCTCACCCTTGTCGGCGCGGCGTTGACCGTCATCCTCTGGCGGGGCTTCGACCCGGAGGCAGGCCGATGATCAGTGCGCCCGACGACTTCGCCCAGCGGCCCCGGGTGGTCGACCTTCTGGTCTATGGCGGGGAACCGTTCGTGCAACGCCCGGACGTGGCGATCCTGCTCATGGCCTTGTTCGGCCTGCCGTTTGCCTTCTCCGAGGCGACCGGCGGGGTGCATCAGAACTGGACCACGGTGCTGCTCGCCATCCAGGCCGTCGCCCTGACCGCCGCGGTCCTCACCCTCAACCGAGCCCTGTTCGCACCGGCCGCCGGTGCTGGGGACTGGGCGCGGCTCGCCTGGCCGGCGGCGGGCGCCTTGCTGATCGGCGGGGCGATCATCTCGGGCATGATCTTCTTCGGGGCGGGCGTGGGCGCGGCGATCCTCGGAGCGGGGTTCCTTGAAAGCTGGGGTCTCACCCGGCCGATGCAGGACGCCGCCGGAGTCGTGATCGGCGCGACCGGGCTCTATGTGGCGCTGCGTCTGGCGCCGAGTTTTGCCGGCGCGGCCGACCAGGGCCGGTTCGTGCTGTTCGCCGCTTGGGGCTGGACGCACTGGCTCGGGTTGCAGATGGCGCTTGCCGCCGCGCTCGGCCTCGGCCTGCCGCTGCTGGCGAGCCACTTCCTGACCGACATGATGCGCCTGGTCTCCGCGCCGGCGGCGCTGGTGGGGCTGACCAACGGGGTCGTGTTCGGCGCGGTGGTGCTGTTTCTTGCCGGCATCCTGACCGGCGTCTACCGATGGGCCGAGGACGTGGGCCGGGTCAGGGTCTGACCGGTTCGAGCGGGGGCGGCTGATGGAGACGACGGAGCGCTACGAAGCGATCGATCTTGCCTTGCGCGCCTATCGGCGGGTGCAGGACGGCGGCGTGCTGCGACGCGGTGTCGTTCTGGTCGGATTGAACCTGGTGCTCGCGCTGATCGGCGGCATCGTCTTCTGGATGGCCCGCGACGGGATCATCTCTGAATTCAAGCAGTTCACGGTCTTCGCCGAGCAGCTGGATATGGAGTCGTTCTTCGCCCATTGGCTCCGCTTTGCGCTTGTCATCCTGGTGATTCAGATTCCCGTCTGGATCCTCTACGCCGCCGCCGAAGCGGCGAACCTGCGCTGGTATTTGCGAAGGGAGGAAACCGCGGGATTCCTCGGCATCCGATTGGATGCTGACACGCTCCGGGTCATGCTGGCGCAGTTTGTGGTCTGGCTGATTGTCTTCGTCATATGGTTGGGGTTGCCTGGACTGTGGGCCGGGCTGGCCTTCATGGCGCAGGGCAATACCGCCGTCGGAATTCTGGCGGCCGTGCTGTTCCTGCTGACCCTTTTCTTCAACCTCGTCGCCGTGCCCTATCTGGCGGTTCGGCTTGCGCCGACGGCGGCGCTCGCGGTCGCTGACGGCGCGGTCTCCTTGCCGCGGGCCTGGTCCGGCATGCGGGGCCGGATGCTGCAGCCGTTTCTCGCGTTCGTGCTCCTGTGCGTCGTGTCGTTCGCCGTCTCACAGGTTCTGGCGGTCTTCCTGCAGTTCGGGATGCTGGGGCCGCTCTTCTCGATCACGACGGCGGCGCAATCTGCAGAAACGACCGATCCGACAGCAGTGCTGGAGTCCGCTCTGGATGTCCTCTGGTCGCCGGGCGTCGTCGTTGCGGCCAGCCTGTTCAGCATCCTGTCCGTCGCAATCGGATACGCGTTCGCCATCGGTATGCAGGCCGTCTGCGCGGGCGCGGTGCGCGACATTCGGCGGGCCCCGACGGACGCTTGACGTCGCCGCCGGCCTCTGGCCCGTTGCTGCCCGCGCCGGGGGGCGCAAGGGACGGGGTAGCGGCATGGACCGGCCAAGTGCGTTTCAACTTGCGTTTTCGGCCTATCGCCCGCCCATCGAGCCGGAGCTGATCACGCGCGGCATCGTGGCCATCATCGCCCAGGCGGCGCTGGTCACGGTGATTTTCGGTTTGAGCGCAGGCTATTATGCCGAAATCCTCACGGCCATGGTCGCCGGCGACCCGCCGCCGACCGAGTCGCCGGCGCGGATGCAGTCCAATCTGGGCAGCCTGATCAGTTTTCTGGCCTGGCCGCTCTGGGCGGCGATCGAGGCGGCGAACCTGCGCTGGTTCGTGCGGGGCGAACGCACCGGCGGGCCGCTGGCTCTTCGGTTCGGGGCCGATGAGCTGCGCGTGATGCTGGTGCATGCCGCGCTGTTTGCGATCTTCATGCTGGTCTATCTCGCAGCGATCTTGCCGCTGATCGTGGGCGCCGTTCTGGCGGCGGCCGCGCCGCTGGTCGGCGCACCCGTCCTGATCATCATGTTCCTGGCGTTGTTCGTCGTGCTGGCCTGGGTATTCGCGCGTCTTGCGCCGACGGCCGCTTTGACCATCCGGGATCGCAGCTTCGGACTGTCGCGCGCCTGGTCCGGCATGAAGGGGCGGTCGAGGCGGGTGATCGCGGCCTTTCTGCTGCTTTACGCCCCCTATCTCGCGGTCATGTTGCTGGGCGGGATCATCGCCGGCGTCGCCGCAGCGGGCGGGGCGGACGGCGCGCGCGCCATGTTCGGCGGCTGGATCGAGACGCTGCGCACGCCGGGACCGGGCTTCTACCTCGGCGGGTTCGTCTATGGGCTGGCGACCGGCGCGATCGCCTACATTCTCTATCTTGGCGGCTATGCGATCTCGGCGCTGATCGCGCGGGAGATCCCGCCGCCTGTGGTCGCCGCCCCGGTCAGTTCTCCGACTTCACCTTGACGTAGGTTCCGGGCGCATCGCACAGGGCCGGCAGGGCGCCGGCGCCGGGCGTGCGCGCGGCCACCTTCGGGCCCGAGTGGCCGGACAGCCAGCGGTCCCAGTCCGGCCACCAGGAGCCCTTGTGCTCCACAAGGCCCGCCTGCCACGCCTCCACGGTGTCGGGCAGGCGCGCGTCGTCCTTCGGCAGCCAGTGCTGGTACTTGTTGGCGGCCGGATGATTGATCACACCGGCGATGTGGCCCGAGCCCGCCAGGATCATCCGCATCGGTCCGCCGAACTGGCGCGCGCCCCGGAAGATCGAGCGGTAGGGCGCGATGTGGTCCTCCTTGGAGGACTGCATGTAGACCGGGTTCTTCACGTCCTTCAGCGACAGGCGCAGCCCGTCCATGACCAGTTCGCCGTTGGTCAGTGCGTTCTTGCGGTAGAAGGTGTCGAGATAGAACAGGTGCAGCGCGCGCGGCATGCGGGTCTGGTCGGAGTTCCAGAACAACAGGTCGAACGGAGCGGGGTCTTTTCCCAACAGGTAGTTGTTGACGACGAACGACCAGACCAGATCGTTCGCCCGCAGGAAGTTGAATGTCTCGGCCATCACGTCCGAGCCGAGCACGCCCTTGCGCGCCTCGATCTCGTCCTTGATATATTGCATCGCGGATTCGTCGGTGAACACGAGCAGGTCGCCCGCCTCGACGAAATCCTGCTGGCTGGCGAAGAACGTGACGGCGTTGATCCGGTCGTCGCCGCGCTGTGCCATGACCGAGAGCGTGCAGGCCAGCAGCGTGCCCCCGATGCAGTAGCCGACGCAGTTCACCCGCTCGACGTCGGCGGCCTTGCGGGCGGCGTCCACCGCCTCCCAGATGCCGCCGCGCATATAGTCCTCGAAGGTCTTCTCGGACATCGAGGGGTCGGGATTGACCCAGCTGACCACGAACACGGTGTAGCCCTGCTCGGTCAGCCATTTGATCATCGAGTTATCCTGGCGCATGTCCAGGATGTAGAACTTGTTGATCCAGGGCGGGAAAAACAGGATCGGCGTCTCATAGACCTGCTCGGTCGCCGGCGCGTACTGCAAGAGCTCGAACAGCTCTCCGCGATAGACGACCTTGCCCGGCGTGACGGCGATGTTGCGCCCGACCTCGAAGCCGGTCTCGTCGGTCTGGCGGATGGCGATCCGGCCGTGACCGCGCTCCATGTCCTCGACCAGATGGGTGATGCCGCGGGCGAGGTTCTCGCCCTTGGACGCAAGCGTCTCGCGCAGCACCTGCGGGTTCGTGGCGATGAAGTTGGACGGCGAGAAGGCGTCGGCGATCTGGCGGGTGAAGAACAGCGCCTTGCGCCGGCTCATGTCGTCCACGCCCTCGGCGTTTTCCACCAGCTTCACCATCCAGTCGGAGGTGTGCAGATAGGTCCGCCGGAGGAGGTCGAAGAACGGCAGGCGATCCCAGTCCGGGTCGGCGAAGCGCTTGTCCTTGCGGACCGGGCTTTTGGGTTCGCCGAAGGCGGACTTGGCCGCCTCGGTCCAGATCTGCGCATAGCCGCGCCACAGTTCCGCTTGGGCGTCGAGCAGCTTGTCCGGCTGGGCGGCGAGCTTGCCCATGACTTCGGCAGCATAGGGGCTGAGACCATAAGGGTCGGCCCGGAACGGACGGGCCGAATCATGGGCCGCCTTGCCGACCATCTCCGCGCCGAGCTGCTGGGCCCGGATCGTCGTTTCGGCGAGCGTGCGAGACAGGCTTTCCAGCGTGTCCAGGGTCTGGCCCTGGAGGACCTCCAGCAGACTGTCTGACGGCGGGGGCGAGGAGGCCGCGGCGTCCGGCGGCGGGCTCGCCGGACCGGCGTCCTGGGCTGCCTCCGCTTTTGAAGTCCTGTCGCCGCGCTTGCGCCCGCCCGCGCCCTTGCCTTGCGCCATTGTGCGTTCCCCTGCGGACCGAACGGCCCGTTCGTCTCGTTTTATAGCCTGTGAACGTGACAGGCGCCGGCCTGTTCGGCTAGGTGACGATTAGTAGGAGAATCCGATGCGCCGCCAAAGGGCGATTCTCGTCTTGTCAGGTCTGTGCATGACGCTGGGGGCTTGCGCGAGCCTGCCGGACCGCGTCGCGCCGCTGGAAGCGGGCGTGCTTGGCGAGGCGGCGCAGGCGCGGCTCACCGAACTGCAGGGCCTCGGCTATCCCTCCTGGGCGGAGACCCCGCAGGCCCCGGAGGGCACGCGGCCGACCGAACAATGGATGGCGTTCCGCAACATCCTGCTGGCGGACGCCGAGCGGCAGGCCGCCGATCCGCGCGGCGCGATCATGCCGGCCGACCCCGAAGCGTTCTCGCGCGCCGGCCGCACCGTCGTCGACGCCGGTTTCTCCGGCCGTCCTCCCAGCATTCAGGACCCGGTCGCCTGGGCGGCGCAGGCTCGCGCGCGGGTCGTGCCCGCTCCGTCCCCGTGACCGCCTGCCGCGCCGGCCACCGGCTGCGGCGCCCGTGACGCTGAACCAGACAAGGCGATGCCGCCCGTGACGTCTTCCGATTTCTACAAGATCCGCCGCCTCCCGCCCTACGTGTTCGAGGAGGTCAACAAGCTGAAGGCCCGGCTGCGCGGCCAGGGCGTCGACATCATCGACTTCGGCATGGGCAATCCCGATCTGCCGGTGCCGGCCCATATCGTCGACAAGCTGGTCGAGACCGCCCGCAAGCCGCGCACCAACCGCTACTCGGCCTCCCGCGGCATACCGGGGCTGCGCAAGGCCATGGCGGGCTACTACGACCGGCGCTTCGGCGTGAAGCTGGACCCCGAGACCGAGGTCGTCGCCACGCTCGGCTCGAAAGAAGGCTTTGCGAACCTCGCCCAGGCCATAACCGCGCCCGGCGACGTGGTGATCGCGCCGAACCCGTCCTATCCGATCCACGCTTTCGGCTTCATCATGGCGGGCGGGGTGATCCGCCATGTGGAGGCCCATTCGCCGGAGCAGTATCTCTCGGGCATCGGCCGGGCCGTGCGCCATTCGGTGCCGCCGCCGATCGCGATGATCCTGTGCTACCCCGGCAATCCGACGTCCCAGGTGGTCGATCTCGACTTCTACAAGGACGCGATCGCGCTGGCGAAGCGCCACAACATGTTCGTCCTGTCGGACATGGCCTATTCGGAAATCTACTTCGATGAGGACAAGCCGCCGCCCAGCGTGCTGCAGGTCGACGGCGCCATGGACGTGGCGATCGAGGTGAATACCCTGTCCAAGACCTATTCGATGGCGGGCTTCCGGGTCGGCTTCGCGCTTGGCAATCGGCGTCTGTGCGCGGCCCTTGCCCGGGTGAAAAGCTATCTGGACTACGGCAACTACACCCCGATCCAGGTCGCAGCGGCCGCCGCGCTGAACGGTCCGCAGGAGTGCGTCGCCGAGATGCGCGCCACCTACAAGGCCCGCCGGGACGTGCTCGTCGACAGCTTCACCAAGGCCGGCTGGCCGATTCCGAACCCCGAGGCCTCCATGTTCGCCTGGGCGCCTTTGCCGGAGCGCTTTGCGCATCTGGGCTCGGTCGAGTTCGCCAAGCGTCTGATGGAGCATGCCGAGATCGCGGTGGCGCCCGGCGCCGGCTTCGGCGAATATGGCGACGGGCATGTGCGTCTCGCCTTTGTCGAGAACGAGGCCCGGATCCGGCAGGCCGCCCGCAGCCTGAAGCGCTTCCTGCAGGCCTCCAACGCAGCTCCTGCGGAGGCTACGCCATGACCGCGCCGAAGCGTCTCAAGGTCGGCATCGCCGGGCTCGGCGTCGTCGGCGGCGGGCTGCTGGCCCTTGCCGCCCGGCCCGACGGCCCGCTGTCCCAGGCCATCGAAATCGTGGGCGTGTCCGCCCGTTCGCGTTCGCGCGCACGCGCCGTGGACATCAGCGGATTGGCCTGGTTTGACAGCCCGTCGGACCTCGCCGCGGTCGAGGGGCTCGACGTCCTGGTCGAACTCATGGGCGGGTCGGACGGCCCGGCCAAACATGCCGTCGAGACCGCGCTGCGACGCGGCGTCGCGGTGGTGACCGCCAACAAGGCATTGCTCGCCGAGCACGGGCAGGAACTCGCAACGCTTGCCGAGCAGAACCGGGCGGCACTGCGCTATGAAGCGGCTGTGGCCGGCGGCGTGCCGGTCATCAAGGTGCTGCGCGAGGGGCTCGCCGCCAATCAGGTGACGGCCGTCGCCGGGGTGCTCAACGGCACCTGCAACTACATCCTGACCCGCATGGAGGCTTCCGGCGCGCCGTTCGGCGACGTGCTCGCGGACGCCCAACGCCTCGGTTATGCCGAGGCCGATCCGACCTTCGACGTCGGCGGGTTCGACGCCGGGCACAAACTGTCGATCCTCGCGGCCCTGTGCTTCGGCGGGGCGCCGAACTTCAAGTCGGTGCGGATCGAGGGGATTGCCGCGCTGGAGCCGGTGGACATTGCGGCCGCCCGCGATCTCGGCCGCCGGATCAAGCTCGTCGGCCGTGCGCGGCTGGTGAACGACAGGCTGGAACAGGTCGTGCGGCCCGAGCTTCTGGCCCGCGACCATCCGCTCGCCGGGCTTGAAGGCGCGCTGAACGCCGTGATGATCGACGCCGCGCCTGTGGGCCGCATCACGCTGGTGGGGCCCGGCGCGGGGGCGGGGCCGACTGCTTCGGCCGTCGCTGCGGACCTGATCGATCTCGCCCATGGCGGCGCGCGGCCTGTGTTCGCCAGCGCCCACAGCCGTTTCGTCAGCCGGCCCACGGCCGAAGACGGCGGCGAGGGTCGTTTCTATGTGCGCCTTCGCGTGCGCGACCGGCCCGGCGTGATCGCCGCCGTGTCGGACGTGCTGGCGCACCATGGCGTTTCCATCGAAACCTTCTCCCAGAAAGCGGTCGAGGACGCCGCGCGGGTGCCGATCGTGCTGACGACCCAGACGGTCGCCGAGAAGGCCTTGCGGGCGGCGCTGGCCGAAATCGCAGGCCTTGAGGCGGTGGTCGAGCTGCCGTGCCTTATCAAGATTGATGCCTGATCAGCTGAATCAGAAGAACAAGTAGGGGGCGAACAGAATGACATCCATCATCACGCCGGAGCTGGCGCTCCAGGCGGCCGGCGTCACCGAACTGGCGGCGATTGCAGCGCACGCCCAGGCGGGCCGCGGGGATGAGCGCGCGGCCGACCAGGTCGCCGTGGACGCGATGCGCACCGCGCTGAACGCCATCGCCATGCAGGGCCGGATCGTGATCGGCGAGGGCGAGCGCGACGAAGCGCCGATGCTCTATATCGGCGAGGAGGTCGGGACCGGCGCCGGCCCGCAGATCGACATTGCGCTCGATCCGCTCGAAGGCACGACGCTCACCGCCAAGGCCATGGCCAATGCGCTGGCCGTGCTGGCCTTTGCGCCGCGCGGCGGCCTGCTGCACGCCCCGGACACCTATATGGACAAGATGGGCGTCGGTCCCGGGTATCCGAAGGGCCTTGTGTCGCTTGACGCTGCGCCGTCGGAGAATGTGAAGGCTCTGGCCAAGGCCAAGGGCGTTTCGCCCGCAGACATCACGGTTTGCGTGCTGGATCGGCCGCGCCACGCCAGGATCATCGAGGATCTGCGCAGCGTCGGCGCACGGGTGTTTCTCATCTCGGACGGAGACGTGGCCGGCGTGATCTACACCGCGGATCCCACGACCGGTGTGGACCTCTATCTCGGCCAGGGCGGTGCGCCCGAGGGCGTGCTGGCGGCCGCGGCCCTGCGCTGCATCGGCGGCCAGTTCCAGGGGCGTCTCGTGTTCCGAAACGACGATGAGCGCTCCCGCGCCGCCCGCATCGGGGTGAAGGACTTCGACCGGCTCTATGACCTCGATGATCTGGTGCCGGGCGACGCGGTGTTCGCCGCCACCGGCGTCACCAACGGCGCGCTGGTGAAGGGCGTTCGGCGCGAGAACGGCGCGATCATCACCCAGACCCTCGTCATGAATTCCGCCGACCGGACGGTCCGCCAGATCGAGAGCCGACGGCTGGGGGCGTGACCGAAGGCCCGTTCCTCGGCGTCGCACGTTCGGCGCAAGGGCGCCGATGGGCCCTGCGGCCGGCCGATCCGGCCTGGGTGCAGGCCCATGCGGCCGGTCTGGCGGCGCCCGAACTGGTGGGCCGGATCCTCGCCGGTCGCGGCGCGCCGCCGGAGCTCGGCGAGACCGCGATCCGGCCGACGCTGAAGGCGTTGATGCCGGACCCGTCCACCTTGCGGGACATGGACAGGGCCGTCAGCGCCATTCTGGACGCAACCGCCGCCGGCGCGCGGATCGTCATTTTCGCAGATTATGACGTCGATGGCGCAACATCCGGGGCGCTGCTCTTGCGCTGGTTCCGGGCCGTCGGCGCGGACGCCAGCGTGCATGTGCCCGACCGGATCCAGGACGGCTACGGCCCGACGCCCGCCGCCATGCGCCGCCTGTTGTCCGAAGGCGCCGATCTCGTCGTCACGGTCGACTGCGGGGCGAACGCCCATGGCGCGCTGGAGGAGGCCGCCCGCATCGGCCTCGACGTGGTGGTGTTCGACCACCATCTGATGGCCGGTCCTGCGCCGCCGGCGCTTGCGGTGGTCAACCCGAACCGGATCGACTGCAACTCTGGCCAGGGATCGCTTACCGCCGCCGGCGTGGTGTTTCTGGCGCTGGCCGCGCTCAATCGCGCGGTGCGCGCCGGCGAGCTGCCGGGCGTCGAGGCGGCCCCGGAGCTGATGTCGTGGCTGGATCTCGCGGCGCTCGGGACCATCTGCGACGTCGCCCCGCTGACGGGCTTCAACCGGGCGCTGGTGCGCCAGGGGCTGCGGGTGCTCTCGGACGGCGCGAACATCGGGCTGCGGGCGCTGGCGGACGTCGCCAAGGCGCAGGCGCCCTTCGGCGTCTATCATGCCGGCTTCGTCTTCGGGCCGCGCCTGAACGCAGGTGGTCGGCTCGGCGACAGCTCGCTTGCGGTGCGGCTCCTGTCCACCGAGGACGCGGACGAGGCCGCCGAACTCGCCGGCGTTCTGGACGGGCTGAACCTCGAGCGGCGCGCTGTGGAAGCGGCCGTGCTGGACGAAGCCCAAGGGCTGATCGCCCGGGGCGCCGCCGGTCCACAGGACGCGCCGGTTCTGGTGGTCGGCAAGCCCGGCTGGCACCCGGGCGTCATCGGCATCGTCGCCGGACGGCTGAAGGACATCGTGCGCCGCCCGACCATCGTGATCGGTTCGGCTGGAGAAGACGACGTCGACGCCAAAGGCTCCGGCCGCTCGCTTGCCGGCGTGGACCTGGGTTCGGCCGTGTCGGCCGCTGCTGCTGCAGGCGTGCTCGATGCGGGCGGGGGCCACGCCATGGCCGCCGGAATGAGCCTGCCGTTCGACCGGATCGACGCCTTGCGCGCATTCCTGTCCGACCGCCTGTCCGCGGACGTCGACCGGGCGATCGCCTCGGACAGCTTGCTCCTTGACGGGATGATCGCGCTCGCGGCCGCGACGCCGGAGCTGCTCGACTGGATCGACAGCGCAGGGCCCTATGGCGCCGGCTGGCCGGAGCCCCTGTTCGCCTTGTCCGACGTCCGCGTCACCTGGTCGGCGGTCGCCGGCGGCGCCCATGTGCGCTTCACCGTGGCGGACGCCGCCGGAACCAGCCTGCGCGGCATTGCATTCCGCGCGGTCGGCACGCCGCTGGGCGAGCTTCTGACGTCTGGTCGCTCAGGCCCGCTGCACATGGCCGTGCGGCTCAAGCGCGACACCTGGAACGGCCGCAACGGGGTCGATCTGGAAGCCGTTGATGCTGCACTTGCAGGCGACAGATGATCTTGCGCCTGCGCGAGCGTGTCGCTATACGCGCCGTCTCACCGGCGACGGCCCCTTCGTCTATCGGTTAGGACGCTAGATTTTCAATCTAGAAAGACGGGTTCGACTCCCGTAGGGGCTGCCACGGTTCGACGGGTCCGCTCGCTGGACCGCCCCCAAAAAAAAGGCCCCGTGCGGGGCCGTCCGTCAGCAAGATGTGGGGGCGCATCCGGATGACGCAATGTGACATCACCTTCTGATCATTGTCGTGTGCCAACTTGTCGCACGATCCCGGAAGGTCCAAACAATTCCAACGGGTATCAGGATGCGTTCAGCGCAGCCTCAATGGCGCCCAGCAATGCGGGGTCGTCGGGCGCGGTCGTGGCCGGGAAGGCGGCGATCGCTCTTCCATGCGGACCAATAAGGATTTTGTGGAAGTTCCAGCCCGGAACGCCTACCTGACCTAGGGATTTCTCCGACCACGCGTAGAACGGGTGACGGTTTGCTCCGCGCACGACCGATTTCGCAGTCATCGGAAAGGACACCCCGAAATTTGCTGTGCAAAACTCGGCGATCTGGCGCGCATCACCTGGTTCCTGCCCGCCGAAATCATTGGACGGGACGCCGATGACGACCAGACCTCGGTCGCGCAGGCGGCGCCACAAGGCTTCGAGGCCCGAATACTGACCTGTGAAGCCGCATTGCGAGGCGGTGTTGACCACCAGTACCGGCGCGCCGCGGAACGTTTCCAGATTGATCTGTCCGCCCGTCAAACCGTCGAACCGTGCTGCGGCCCCAGACAGTGCGGTCGCTGCGTGGACGCCGCCGCACACGAACAGCGATGATGCGACGACAAGACCGCTTAACGAACGAATCATGGCCTCGGCTTCGCTCCGCCCCTGTGATAGCTTTGAAGTAGTGGGAAACCGTCCTCTGGCCAGCACAGGATGCTGCGATGGAGAAGGTTGCGCGTGATGAGTCCGAAAGCGGGGCGCCGGAAGCTGCCGATCTCGGCAGCGCGGTGGTTTGCCGGGTCAAGTGGTTCAACGTCGACAAGGGCTACGGCTTTGTGCGGCGCGAGGACGCCACGCAACTTGATCCTGACATCATGCTGCACGCCACCGTCCTGCGGCCGCTGGGGCGGCGGGAGGTGCGCGAGGGCGCGCGGATCATCGTGGACGTCGACCGCGGCGCGCGCGGTCTGCAAGTTGTCCGCGTCGTACATCTGGAGGACGACGGCGCACAGCCGGTCGCGCCGCCCAGGGCGCGGATGACGCCGGTCTCGGATGCGACGGACGGCGTTCCCGCCACCATCAAATGGTTCAACCGCATCAAGGGCTACGGATTTCTGCAGACCGGACCGGACGACCGGGACGTGTTTGTCCATGCTGAGACCTTGCGTCAGGCCGGGTTGATCGATCCGCCGCCGGGGCTGGCGCTTGAGGTCCGGCTTGCCGAAGGTCCGAAGGGGCTGGTGGCGGTCGAGGTTCGCCGCACCGATCGCTGAGCGGGCTGTTTCCCTCCGGCTACGGGCCGCTATGATCGCCGCCATGAAGCCGCTCCAGACCCTGTTTCTCGCTGTTCTCCTCGCCGCCCTGACCGTCGGGCACGCACTGGCCGCTGGTCTGGAGCGTCTTACGATCCAGACAGCCAACGGGGTGCGCAGCTTTCAGGTCGAGGTCGTCGATACGCCCGAAACGCGCGCGCGCGGCCTGATGTTCCGCAAGAACCTGCCGCGCGGCCAGGGCATGTTGTTCGACTTCAAGACCGAGCAGCCTGCGGGGTTCTGGATGGAGAACACCTACATCCCGCTCGACATCATTTTCATTCGCGCCGACGGGTCCATCGAATCGATCGCCGCCAACGCCACGCCGTTGTCCCGGCAGGTGCTGGAAAGCCGCGGGCCCATTCTGGGCGTGCTGGAAATCAACGGCGGACTGGCAGCAGAACTGGGGATCCGGCCAGGCGACCGGGTGCGCCACCGGGTGTTTCAGGGCCGCGCACGCCGTGCCCCGGCCCGCTGAGCCGCCGGCGGGCTTCGTGCTGTTCGCCAACCGCGGGCCGTTCTCCAGCCACATCGGGCCGTTCTGGCGCAAGCCTGCGGTGGAGGGCGTGCTGCACGGCTTCTTCGTGGAGGCGCACCACTGCAACAACATGGGCACGCTGCATGGCGGCATGATCGCGGCCTTTCTGGACGGCGCGCTCGCCCATGCCGCGCATCGTCTGGTTCCGGCCCCCGCGGTCACGGTGCGGATGTGCGTGGACTATCTGGGCGCTGGCGCCCTGGGGGACTGGATCGAGGGCCGTGCGAAGGCGTTGGCGCGCGATGACGACCACATCCTGGTGCGCGGTCAGGCGCTGCGCGGCGCGGACGTTCTGATGGCGGCGCAAGCCCTGTTCAAGCTCGTGTGACGCGTTGATGAAATGGGCGCCGCCGGGCGCTTGACCCTGCGCAGCGGCTTCTCTAGACAGCCGGTCTCCCGCTTCGGCGGGAATGCGCGGGTGTAGCTCAGTCGGTTAGAGCGCCGGCCTGTCACGCCGGAGGTCGCGGGTTCGAGCCCCGTCACTCGCGCCACTTTTCTCCGAACCGTCAGGAAGAGCCCGTCACCGCCAGCGCGGCGACCGCGCGTCTTCGTTCGCGGCGAGCTTTGCGGCCATCAGCTGAAACAGGAATGCGGTCGCGCCCATGGGCGAAGCCAGGATGGTTTCTGTGAAGCTCACCGACAGGATCGCGATCAGCGTGATCGCGGCCCAGAGCGCGCCAGGGTGGCTGTAAATCCGGCGCCCTGCGGCCCAGAGGGCGGCGACGAACGAAATCGCCATTACCGCCATGCCCGGCAGGCCCAGCTGAACGCCGATGTCGAGCCAGCTCGAATGGGCGTCGGCGGGCCGGAAACCGGTGTGCCAGATGACGAATTCGATCGGGCCGTTCGGATCCTTGTTGTACCAGATCGCCTGATAACCCCAGCCGGTCCAGGGTTTCATCTCGATCAGCTTGGCGCTGCCGGCCCAGATGCCCTCGCGGCCGGAGAAGTCCGCCGACTTGCCGACCAGCGCGAACATCTCGTCGCCGAACCAGGTGGCTGCAATGCCGAACAGCATCGCCGCTGCGATGACGGCCCAGGTCAAAAGGATCGCCATGGACGGGTGACGCTGGGCAAGGCCCCCGGCCACGAAGAGCCCGATCACGGCGGCGCCGACCAGCACGGCCGTGGTGGTCTGGGAGAACCAGATGACGGCCATCATCAAGACGATGCCGAAAAGCGCGACGCCCATGCGCCTGGGCTCGAGCGCTGCGTAGCCGCCGGCCGCGCACACGCCGATGATCATGGTCACGCCCAGCGTCTGCTTGAAGCCCCACAGGCCCGACCAGGCGCCGGGATAGATCTCGTCCATGACGCCCCATTGGGGCGTCAGGACCGCCAGCGCCGCCGACAGCGCGGCCAGTCCGAGATAGACCCAGAACACGGTCGCTGCGAGTTCGCGCCAGGAGAAGCGCGCCGCCGCCCAGAAGGCCGCCCCGAGCATGGCGGTGTGGATGAGGCCCTGCCGGAAGCTCACGCCGGGATCGATCGACCACTGGCTGGACGCCAGCATGAGCACGGCCAGCGTCGTCAGCGGCCAGGCGAGGACGCTGAGCTTGAGCACCGTCAGCGGCCGGATCACCAGCCCCCAGGCCATGCCGGCCATGAGGAATGCGTAGCTCCAGATCGTCCAGCCCGGAGGGTCCAGAAGATCGTAGACCTTCATGTACAGCGCCGGGAGGCCGCCTGAGACGATCACGAGGATCGCGGCCAGCAGGGCGTATTCGAACAGGCGGATCCAGGCCTGGAAGTCGCGCGACAGATCGAGCGGCGCCGCCGTCGCCGGCTGCACTGGCGGTCCCG
>VYKN01000120.1_pt1 | contig 16243 bp, 13 predicted proteins | sample 5114581 | NCBI WGS metagenome assembly VYKN01 (sample SAMN12291810, study PRJNA351875) | freshwater metagenome | isolation source: freshwater lake | place: USA: Michigan, Baker Lake | collected 2011-08-08
CGTGTCATCAACACCGCATCGACCGCAGGACTCGTTGGTTCACCGCGCCTTGCCGTTTATTCGGCGACGAAGTTTGCCGTTCGGGGTTTGAGCGAGGCTCTAGACGTTGAATTCTCGCGCAAGAATATTCGCGTTATCGCCTTATGCCCTTGGTTCGTCGACACCCCCATCCTTGATATGGTGGAAAAGGCTGGATCAAACTCGAAAGAGCGTCCTGCTATGGCCGGCATCGAAATCTACCCCGTCGAGATGGCTGCTGCACGCACGTGGGATGCGGTGCACGGGGATGACGTCATCGTCAAAGTCGGCAAAGCCGCCGACCGCGCGCATTTCTTCAGCCGCTTCTTGCCCAAATATCTCGCCAAGCAAATGCGCAAAAGCGTCTTGAATAGCTAAACCCCAAAACAAAATGCCCTCGCCGGAGACAGCGAGGGCATCTGATGGGTTGGAAGTCAAAATGGACTTCGTTTGGGTTTACCGCACGATCTGGCGGTAGAAGACATGGCCCCCAATGCTGGTAACGCGGCGATAAACGCGCGCCCAACTGGGGTCAACAAACGTGGCGTGGAAGTGGGTCGCACCGGGTGCTACACCGGGTCTCCACCCATCGACGACACGTTCCGCGATCTCATTGGCACGTTGCCATTGTAGACCACTTGGGGCGCGCTTCGCGCTGCACGCCCACGAGAATTGGCAAGTCCGTCCTGAACGCTGATAAACAACGCCACAGAAACTCTTTGGATATGCCTTTGAAGCCACCCGCGTTGCAACCACTTCAGCTACTGCTTCTTGGCCGCGACGGGGCTCACCCTTCGCTTCATAGTATACTGCCTCAGCCAGACACCGTATCTGACGCGCACGGTCGAGCTCGGCCGTGTTGCGCTTCGATTGCGGAGTACCCTGGGATTGGGTCGTGGTTATGTCGGCATCAACCTGGGCATCTTCCACCACAGGTTCTGCATGAGCGATCGTGCTGAGGCATACGATCAAACACACAGTCCCTAGGACGGTCGCAGCATCACGCGCGAAAGTCCTAGAGAGGCCGGTCTGTCCCGACTTCATGGGTGGCTTTTACCCTTTTGGGCGCCCTTTCGCAAACTCAGCAGCGCAGTTCCGCCCTGCAACTTTCGCGAATTCAGGGAAAAGTAACAGAATTATGATAAGGGTTTTAGGTGCTTACATCTGCATTGCAATTCCGCATAGCAGGCATGCTCAAGCTTTTTTAAGGACGATTTAGACCCTTTTGGCGCGCAGGGCTCTAGAGGTTGGACCGTCAAACCGCCTAAAAAAGTCCGGAAATGGCACTCACACCACCCAGTTTGATTCGCTTCATTTCGGCGAAACAGCAGTCGGAGCTTGGTTGCGTGGAACCCCGTTAGCGGACGCCACCGCACTGATGCCAGCCAGTTGGCGGAGACGTTTGGCTTCTGCTGCATCGGCGCTCGCCAGATACGCGTCACGGGCGGCAAGGCTAGGCCAAGCGGCAACCACAAAGCGATCAAACACAGTGTCACCTTCCATGGCTGTGAATTGCCCGATGCCAGGCGCATTGACCAATTGCCCGCCAGAGCGCTTTACGCCGTCCACTAAGCTTGTAACGGCCCGGTCGGATGCGTCTTGTTCGGTAGCACCTTTGCCGGTAGGTCCAGTCATGACAATCAAAAAGCCAGCCCCTGCCCCTTCAAATGGCGTTGGGCCAGTTCCTTCGATGGCTACCACGCTGAACACCCCGGCATTGTCGCGCTTGCGAATGGCGGTCCTGTAAGCCTCCCCCCACCAGAAAGCATCAGCCCCGGCACGGGTGGGAAATTTGGCAAAGATCACAGAGCGATCTGTCCAGGGCCCCTCTAGCCACGTCACGCCGCGCCCGGGTGCTCCGATGGCGAGATAATAGCCATCAAGACTGGCATAAATAGGTGGGAGTAAGGCGGCATATGCGCCGATCTTGGTGCGGTCCGTTGTTTTGCCAACAACAAGCAAATAGCCTGGATTTGGGCTTGGCGCGGCCTGCGCGGCCAATGCGCGGGGTAAAAACAATGCGGAGATCGCCATTCCCAAAGCGAGTAAGCGAAACCCGAGAGCTGAAGTCGCCAACTTTAGCACCATGACAAAAAGTCTCCCCGATAGCTGGGACACAGTCCTAGCGTTGCCAGAGAAGGGTATACTCTTTTGTGGGTTTGGAAAGGGTCCGGTGGTCGCAGGCCCCGCTAGCCTTCAGACCTAGTCGCGCAGCACGTAGCGGCGGTTGACGGGCTGGATTGGTCTTGCATTCATGGGGAACAAGGCTTGGAATGCCTCTACATCCTTTTGCGAAACCAAAATTGGCGTCGAAAGAACCGTCCACAAAACCGTTTCAGAACATGGCGGTGTGGTCAGCGATCCTTGATAGCGATAAATGCCATTTATTGGGGCAATCATCCCGCGTTGCTCGATCATCCCGACGCTGACTGAACCCTCTTTCTTCGGGGCTTTTTCCATGATGGTCGAGAACAGGGAGTTTTCACCACCTGGCATCATCAAAACGCCGATAACAGCCAGTCTGCCTTGGGCATTTTTGTGCACGAAGTGGACTTCCATCGGATAATTGCGCCCGTCGATTGTATGTTCCGATGGGGTGTGGAAATGGAACTGCACCAAATCAAACCGCTCGCCATCAATGGTGGCATAGCCGCCATCTTTGCCTTCGACTTGGATGGTGTGGCCATTATTGACGACGTTCCACGCAGCAGGCTTCCAGTGCAGGGCGATATTGGAAACTTCGGCGTCTACGCCACCAGTTAAGTCGATTGGGGATTGTTCGAGACCTGAGGCGCAAGCCTTGTTCGCTTCGGCGATTTGGCCCCAATTGTCAGGCCCAGTTGAGCCTTCATAACCCCAATGTGCGCCACCTTTTCCGGGGATTAAATTCGACAGAATGGACTTTTTCTCGCCCTCTGCCGCCGCGTGGGCGTCCGCTGTATCGTGGGCTGCTGGTGCTTCATGCTTTGCTTCTGCCGCAGCATGGGGGGCTTCGCCGCTCATCAGGGCTTTGGCGGTGCCAACACCGATAACGGCTACCAAAGCTACAATCCCAATACCTGCCAACACACGCTTCATGGCCGCATCCCTCATCTCTATTCAAGACTATACTTAACCAGAAGGCGTTAAGCTTTTCTCACTTTTTTGTGAGGTCGTCGTGAAAAGAAAAAATGCCTTCCTGCGCCTCAAACACCAAAAAGGCCCCGGATTGCTCCGGGGGCCTTTTCAGTTTCGCGGGGTCAAAAGACCTTATTCGGTGCCGAGGTCGACGACGTCCATGCCAGCCACTTCGGCAGGCAGAGGCTCCATCGCGCTCTCTTGCTCGATCGCAGCATCGGCATCTTGATAGGCGGCAATCGCCTTCAAGCGGCGGAGTGCACCACCGGTACCGGCTGGGATCAGGCGGCCCACGATGACGTTCTCTTTGAGGCCTTCGAGCGTGTCGTGCTTGCCATTGACCGCTGCGTCGGTGAGGACGCGGGTGGTTTCTTGGAACGACGCGGCCGAGATGAAGGAACGGGTCTGCAAGGAGGCTTTGGTGATCCCCAGAAGCACAGGCTCTGCTGTGGCTTCGCGGAGGCCCAATTCCTTCATACGGGCGTTTTCATCGATCAGGTCAACTTCATCAATGGCATCGCCCTTGATCATGTCGGTATCGCCTGGATCGGTGACTTCCACCTTCTGCAACATCTGACGGACGATGGTTTCAATGTGCTTATCATTGATACCCACGCCTTGGAGACGATAGACCTTCTGGATTTCTTCAACCAGATACTCGGCCAAAGCTTCCACGCCCAGAACCGCCAAGATGTCTTGAGGTGCAGGGTTGCCGTCGAGCAGATATTCGCCGCGCTTGATCCGGTCGCCATCTTGAACCGACAAGTGCTTACCCTTGGCGATCAGATAGGTTGCGGGCTCCAGAGCCTCGTCATCGGGGATGATGAGCACTTTGCGCTTGTTCTTATAGTCCTTGCCGAATTCTACGCGGCCATCGATTTCGGCGATGATTGCGTGATCCTTCGGACGACGAGCTTCGAACAATTCGGCAACGCGCGGCAGACCACCCGTGATGTCGCGGGTCTTGGCCCCACCGGTCGCAACACGCGACAGAGTGGCACCTGGCCCGATCAGTTCACCATCGGTGACCGACAAGATCGCATCGATTGGCAAGGTGTAGACAGCGTCTGCACCATTGGCCAATTTCACGAAGCTACCATCGTCGTTCAACAGAGCGACAGCAGGACGCAGGTCATTATTGGCCTTAGCGCCACGCCAGTCGATCACGCGCTTGGACGAAATACCGGTCGCATCGTCCAACTCGTCACGAGCTGAGATACCGTCTACGAGGTCTTGCAGACGCACGCGGCCGCCAACTTCGGTGACGATTGGGGTTGCAAACGGGTCCCAGTCGGCCAGACGCTGGCCGCGAACGACTTTAGTCTTGTCTTCTGCCCGAATGCGCGCACCAAACGGAAGCTTAAAGGACTGACGCTCTTTGCCTTCGCCATCAAACACGGCGATCACCATGTTACGGCTCAAGCAGACCAGATCGCCATCATCGCGCTTCACCGTTGCACGGTTCATGAAGCGCACTTCACCGTCGAGACCGGCTTCCATGAAGCTGGTATCGGCCACCTGTGCCGCACCACCAATGTGGAAGGTACGCATGGTCAGCTGAGTGCCAGGTTCACCGATCGATTGCGCAGCGATAACGCCCACCGCTTCACCGTGGTTGACGCGGGTACCGCGAGCTAGGTCACGGCCATAGCAGGTCGCGCACACGCCATTGCGGGTTTCACACGTCAGAGGTGAGCGAACCTTAATGGTCTGGACGCCAGCTTTATCGATGGCGATGGCAATGTCTTCATCCACATAGGTGTCTTGTGGGTAGATGACTTCGCCCGTTTGCGGATCAACCGCATCTTGCGCCAAGGTCCGGCCCAGAATGCGCTGTTCCAAGGAGACGATAACTTCCGCCCCTTCGGTGACAGCCCGCAACTCGATACCCATCGAGGTGCCGCAATCTTCTTCGGTGATGATACAATCCTGCGCCACATCGACCAAACGACGGGTCAGATAACCCGAGTTTGCGGTCTTCAATGCGGTATCGGCCAAGCCCTTACGCGCACCGTGGGTGGAGTTGAAGTATTCCTGAACGGTCAGGCCTTCTTTGAAGTTCGAGATGATTGGCGTTTCGATGATTTCGCCCGATGGCTTGGCCATCAGGCCGCGCATCCCGGCCAACTGCTTCATCTGGTTCTTCGAACCACGGGCACCGGAGTGCGCCATCATGTAAACAGAGTTCATCTCCAAGGTTACGCCGTCGCGACCTGGACGAAGCTTCGAGACTTCTTCCATCATCGCGTCTGCAACGCGGTCGGTACATTTCGACCAAGCGTCAACGACCTTGTTGTACTTCTCGCCCTTGGTGATCAGACCGTCAGAATATTGTTGCTCATATTCTTCAACGCTGGTCCGGGTTGCTTCGACCATGGCTTCCTTTTCAGGTGGCACAACCATGTCGGCCATGCCGAAGGAAATGCCGGCCTTACAAGCTTCCTTGAAGCCCAATTGCATCATGCGGTCTGCAAAGATCACCGTCGCCTTCTGGCCGCAGAAGCGGTAGACTTGGTCGATGATGTTGGAGACTTCCTTCTTGGTCATCAACTGATTGACGATTGTTGGCGGCACCTTGGGGTGACGTGGCAACAGATCCGCGATCATGAAGCGGCCTGGGGCGGTGTTGATCGTCTTGGTGACAGGCTTGCCTTCATCAGCGACGCCGACATAGCGCGCTTTGATCTTGGAATGCAGCGTAACAACACCCGCATCCAATGCAGATTCGATTTCACCCAAGTCCCGGAAGGCCTTGCCTTCGCCGATTTCGCCATCGCGTTCGATCGACAAGAAATAGAGGCCCAAGACGATGTCTTGGCTCGGCACGATGATGGGCTTGCCACTTGCAGGGCTCAAGATGTTGTTGGTCGACATCATGAGCACGCGGGCTTCAAGCTGGGCTTCAATCGACAATGGCACGTGTACCGCCATTTGGTCGCCGTCAAAGTCGGCGTTGAATGCGGTACAGACCAATGGGTGCAGCTGGATGGCCTTACCTTCGATCAACTTCGGTTCGAAGGCTTGGATGCCCAAGCGGTGCAGGGTCGGCGCGCGGTTCAGCATCACAGGATGCTCGCGGATCACTTCGTCGAGGATGTCCCAAACTTCAGGACGCTCTTTTTCAACGAGCTTCTTGGACTGCTTCACCGTGCTGGACAGGCCCTTGGCGTCCAGACGTTGGTAGATGAAGGGCTTGAACAATTCCAAAGCCATCTTCTTAGGCAGACCGCACTCATGCAGCTTCAATTCTGGACCCACGGTGATCACCGAGCGGCCAGAATAGTCGACGCGCTTGCCGAGCAAGTTCTGACGGAAGCGACCTTGCTTGCCCTTCAACATATCGGCCAAGGACTTCAGCGGGCGCTTGTTGGCACCCGTGATGACGCGACCGCGACGGCCGTTGTCGAACAAAGCGTCGACAGATTCTTGCAACATGCGCTTTTCGTTACGCACGATGATGTCTGGCGCACGAAGCTCAATCAAGCGCTTCAAACGGTTGTTGCGGTTGATCACGCGACGATAAAGGTCGTTCAAGTCTGACGTTGCAAACCGGCCACCATCCAAAGGCACCAAGGGGCGCAATTCTGGTGGGATGACGGGAATGTTCGTCATGATCATCCATTCTGGACGGTTGCCAGAATTCATGAAGGCTTCGATCAGCTTCAAGCGCTTCGCGAGCTTCTTTGGCTTCAGCTCGGTCGTGCACTCAGAGATATCGATGCGGATCTGCTTGGCAGTCTCTTCCAGATCGATTGCTTCCAGCATGGTGCGAACAGCTTCAGCACCAATGCCTACGGTGAAGCTGTCTTCGCCATAGGTGTCTTGGGCTTCATAAAGCTCGTTCTCATCGATCAGCTGACGCTCTGTGAAAGGCGTAATGCCTGGCTCGATCACGATATGACGTTCAAAGTAAAGAACTTTTTCAACGTCCTTCAATGCCATGTCCAGCATCAAAGCGATGCGCGATGGCAAGGACTTCAAGAACCAGATGTGGGCAACTGGCGCGGCCAACTCAATGTGGCCCATGCGCTCACGGCGCACGCGTTGAAGCGTAACTTCCACGCCGCACTTTTCGCAGGTGACGCCTTTGTACTTGATGCGCTTATATTTGCCGCACAAGCACTCATAATCCTTGATAGGTCCAAAGATGCGCGCGCAGAACAGACCGTCGCGCTCTGGCTTAAAGGTCCGGTAGTTGATGGTTTCTGGCTTTTTGACTTCGCCATAAGACCAAGCCTTGATTTGGTCAGGGCTGGCCAAAGCAATGCGGATATTATCGAATTGTGGGGCAATGGCTTGTGGGCCAAAGATGTTCATCACGTCTTGATTCATAGAACCCAGTCTCCCGTTCTCGTGAAGAGAACAAAGCGGAGCGTGCAAACCACGCCCCGCAAACTCAATCAAATGTGGATTATTTCTTCGGTGGGAGTTGGCCGCCGGCACCATCGCCAACAGCAGCTCCCATCCCTTCGACCAGCTCTACGTTCAGACCCAAGGAACGCATTTCCTTGATCAAAACGTTGAACGATTCAGGGATACCGACTTCGAATGTGTCATCACCGCGTACGATGCTCTCATACACTTTGGTCCGGCCAGCGACGTCGTCGGACTTCACCGTCAACATCTCTTGCAGGGTGTAAGCGGCGCCATAGGCTTCCAGTGCCCAGACTTCCATTTCCCCAAAGCGCTGACCGCCGAACTGCGCCTTACCGCCCAGCGGCTGCTGGGTGACGAGCGAGTATGGACCGATCGAACGTGCGTGAATCTTGTCATCCACCAAGTGGTGCAGCTTGAGCATGTAGATGTAGCCGACGGTGACCTTGCGCTTGAACGCCTCACCCGTACGGCCATCATAGAGCGTGCTCTGACCGGTTTCATCATTGCCCGTACGGCGCAACAATTCCCGGATGTCGCTTTCGCGTGCACCGTCGAACACAGGCGTCGCGATGGGAACACCGAACGACAGGTTCCGACCTAAGATTTTCAGATCTTCTTCGCTCGTCGGCAGTTCTTCATCGGGGCCATAGATGCTCGTCAGGGTGTCGACAAAGCGTGCCTTGTCCCCTGCCCGCTCATAGGCTTCCAAGGCATCTTTGACTTGTTTGCCAAGGCCCGCACAAGCCCAACCCAAGTGTGTCTCGAGGATCTGACCCACGTTCATGCGCGAAGGCACGCCCAATGGGTTCAGCACGATATCAACATGGGTACCATCTTCGAGGAATGGCATGTCTTCGATCGGGGTGATGCGCGAGATAACACCCTTGTTGCCGTGACGACCGGCCATCTTGTCGCCGGGCTGAAGCTTGCGCTTCACGGCTACGAAGACTTTGACCACTTTCATCACGCCAGGAGGCAATTCGTCGCCACGACGCAGCTTTTCAACCTTGTCTTCAAAACGGGCATCCAAGCTGCGCTTTGCATCTTGGAACAGCTTTTGAATGGCTTCAATTTCGCCCATTGCCGCTTCATCAGCAATCGCGATTTGCCACCATTGACCCTTGGAGAAGTCGGCCAAGGTTTCTTCGGTGATTTCACCTTTGCTGAAGCCCTTAGGACCTGACAGGCCTTCTTTGCCGACCAGCAATTCCTTCAAGCGGCCATAGATGTTGCGCTCAAGGATCGCCAACTCATCGTCGCGGTCCTTGGCCAAACGCTCAATTTCCTCGCGCTCGATCTGCATCGCGCGCTGGTCCTTGTCGACGCCATGGCGGTTGAACACGCGGACTTCCACAACCGTCCCTTGAACGCCTGGTGGCACTTTCAAGGAGGTGTCGCGAACGTCCGACGCCTTTTCACCGAAGATCGCCCGGAGGAGCTTTTCTTCTGGAGTCATGGGGGTTTCGCCCTTTGGCGTTACCTTACCGACCAGAATGTCGCCTGGGTTTACTTCAGCACCAATGGCCACGATGCCAGCTTCGTCCAAGTTACGCAGGCTTTCTTCGCCAACGTTTGGAATGTCGCGGGTGATTTCTTCGGGGCCGAGCTTGGTATCGCATGCCGAAATCTCAAACTCTTCCAAGTGGATCGAGGTGAAGACGTCGTCGCGCACGATGCGCTCTGAAATCAGGATGGAGTCTTCGAAGTTGTAACCGTTCCAAGGCATGAACGCGACGAGCACGTTCCGGCCCAGAGCCAATTCACCAAGATCCGTCGATGGACCGTCAGCGATGATATCGCCATCACGCACCAAATCGCCAACCCGCACCAAAGGACGCTGGTTGATACAAGTGTTCTGGTTCGAACGTTGGAACTTGATCAAGCGATAGATATCAACGCCTGGCTTGGTTGGATCGGTTTCTTCGGTTGCGCGCACAACGATACGTGTACCGTCGATTTGCTCCACGATGCCGGGACGGCGGGCGACGATGGTAGCGCCGGAGTCGCGAGCCACAACGCCTTCCATGCCTGTACCGACCAGTGGCGCTTCGGCTTTCACCAATGGCACGGCCTGACGTTGCATGTTCGAGCCCATCAGAGCGCGGTTTGCGTCGTCGTTTTCCAAGAAGGGGATCAGCGCCGCAGCAACCGAAACAACCTGCTTTGGCGACACGTCGATGAACTCAATCAGGTCGCGGTGCAGAATGGTTGCATCACCGTTCTGACGGGCTTCGACCAATTCTTCGGTGATGTAGCCGGTCGCATCGACTGGCGAGTTTGCCTGTGCGATCGCATATTTGGCTTCTTCGACGGCGGAGAGATAGATCACCTCTTCTTGCATCTTGCCGTCGATCACACGCCGATAGGGGCTTTCGATAAAGCCATATTTGTTGACGCGCGCAAACGTCGCCAATGAGTTGATCAGACCGATATTCGGACCTTCTGGCGTTTCGATTGGGCAGATACGGCCATAATGGGTTGGGTGCACGTCGCGGACTTCGAAGCCTGCACGCTCGCGGGTCAAACCACCGGGGCCCAAGGCCGACAGGCGGCGCTTGTGGGTGATTTCCGACAGTGGGTTGGTTTGGTCCATGAATTGCGATAATTGCGACGAACCAAAGAATTCGCGCACAGCCGCAGCAGCTGGCTTAGCATTGATCAAGTCATGCGGCATGACGGTGTCGATATCGATCGAACCCATGCGCTCTTTGATCGCACGTTCCATGCGCAACAAACCGACGCGATATTGATTTTCCATCAATTCGCCGACCGAACGCACACGACGGTTGCCGAGATTGTCGATGTCGTCGATTTCGCCACGGCCATCACGTAGGCCAACCAGAACCTTCAGAACTTCGATGATGTCTTCTTTGCGCAGAACGCGCATTTCGTCATCCACATCGAGGTCGAGGCGCATGTTCATTTTCACGCGACCAACGGCCGAGAGGTCATAGCGCTCCTTGTCGAAGAACAAGGACTGGAACATGGCTTGCGCAGTTTCTTGCGTTGGCGGCTCACCTGGACGCATGACGCGGTAAATGTCGGTCAAAGCGCTTTCGCGACCGTCATTCTTGTCCAGAACAATGGTGTTGCGCATCCAAGGACCAACGGTGACATTGTCGATGTCGAGGACGTCGATTTCAGTCACGCCGGCTTGACGCATTTCCACGATTTGAACATGGCTCAACTCTTGGCCAGCTTCGGCGTAGATTTCACCATTCTCGGCGCTGGCAATATCGAAGGCAGCGAAGCGGCCGATCAATTGATCATCTGGCACCAACAAAGTGGTGACGCCTTCTTCAGCCAATTTGTTGGCATTACGGGCCGACAACTTCTTGCCACCTTCAGCAACAACTTTGCCGTTAGCTGCATTGATCAGATCATAAGCTGGCTTCTGGCCGCGCCAACGCTCTGGCACGAACGGAATGTTCCAGCCGCCTTCAGCTGCGGTATAGGTGATGGTCTTGTAGAAGGTCGACAAAATGTCTTCCGCACCCATGCCCAATGCATAAAGGATGGTCGTCGCAGGAAGTTTGCGCTTGCGGTCGATACGGACATAGACGACGTCCTTGGCATCAAACTCAAAGTCGAGCCATGAACCACGGTAAGGGATAACGCGGGCTGCGAACAACAGCTTACCCGACGAGTGGGTCTTGCCCTTGTCATGGTCGAAGAACACGCCAGGCGAACGGTGCATCTGCGACACGATCACGCGCTCTGTGCCGTTGACGACAAAGGTGCCTTTGTCGGTCATCAAAGGAATGTCGCCCATATAGACGTCTTGTTCTTTGATGTCTTTAACGGACTTTGCGCCAGTATCTTCATCCGATTCAAACGTAATCAGACGCAGCTTTACCTTCAGAGGAGCCGAAAACGTCAAGTCGCGCTGGATACATTCATCCACGTCAAACTTGGGTGGCTCAAACTCAAAGGAGACATATTCCAGAACGGCTCGCTCTTGGAAATCCTTAATCGGGAATACCGACTTGAAAACGGCTTCAATGCCTTCATCGCGGCGCATTTCTTGCGGCACATCTTTTTGAAGGAATTGGTCATAGGAACTTTTTTGAACCTCAATCAGGTTCGGCATTGTCACTGCCTCGGCAATTTTGCCGAAAGATTTACGAATACGTTTCTTACCCGTGAACGATTGAGCCATCGCTCTTCCCTTCTTGTGGGGCCGCGCGATCATCCAGCGGGGGCTGGGCGCGCAGGCTGCCGAATGATTGCCTGCTCGGGAAAAAGCCCCCCTCAAACGCAATAAACGGTCCCGCAGGCGTGTGGGACCGTAGCGTGGAAATATGAAGGTGCGAGGTGCGTATGTCTTACGTCGCCTCGCAAGTAAAGGGGGATCGGACAGTCATCACAGCTGTTTTATGCGAGAGCTTGGACCGACGCGGCTTTTGCACGCAAAGCTAAGCTTAGCAAGGCGTAAAAAACGGCAAAAGCCAAGACCATTTCCGCTAATTCTTCAAAGACTTCATGCTGTAACAAGATACCAGCACTAACCATCAATGCATAAGTGGCAGGCCAAGAAAAACAATCGTGCAAAAACCGCACAATGGTTAGATCACGGACGGAATTTCCGAAACAGAAAGCCATAGGTGGGAACAGGATCAGTCCCCATCCGAGCCCTTGGTAGATCAGGTCATACAGACGCGGGGAGACCAGATTGTGCAAATTCGCTTCATGTTGAAGATTGATTTCTGATAAGCTCTCGGGCGTCGCAAATCCAAGCCAATGTTGGCCCCAACTGATTTCTTCGCCAATCATTGCGATGAAACCAAAGATGCCCAGCATTAGAAGGGTCCGCCACATCGGCCCAGCCTGCGCTCCATAGATCGCGCTTGCTCGTTTCAGCAGAACAGACGCGCATGCAATGGCCGAGGCATAGAAGACGGCCGTCAAGGTTTCGACAAGGCCTCCGTCAAATGTCTCGGAGCCAAGTATCCAAGCATCGCCTTCATGAGACACGGCCGCCCACGTATTGAATGGCACAAAAAAGCCCCAAGTCAGCATGAGTCCGACAATGCCGACCCAGGCCAAACCGTCGCGAGGATAGATCTCCCGACCTGCCCGGCCAAGCCATCGAACAAACATCAATCCAGCTGACACGATGACGGACACTATCAATAGAATCGTCATCAGGGGATTTGAGGCATGGATGACGAACATAGGGCGACGTACTTTCGACTGCAGTTGTGACTGCTAGCCCTAATTGAATCCAGCAGTCCCGATTGGTTGGAACAGCCTATGGCTATTTTCTTTCCATTCAGTTCACGGACTTGTGAAGTTCTGCACGCCGCAGCGACATGCCTTCAACACACAATACAAAAAAACGGGCACCCCGTGAGGGATGCCCGCTTTCTTCCTTCGCTTGCGCGAAAGCTTACTTCAATTCGACCTTTGCACCAGCTGCTTCGAGCTGTGCTTTGATCTTGTTGGCTTCGTCCTTGGACACGCCTTCTTTGACTGGCTTTGGAGCTGCTTCGACCAGGTCCTTGGCTTCTTTCAGGCCGAGACCGGTGATGCCGCGAACTTCCTTGATCACTTCGATCTTCTTGTCGCCGAACGACGCGAGAACGACGGTGAATTCGGTTTGCTCTTCAGCAGCTTCAACTGGAGCAGCAGCGCCGCCAGCAGCAGCAACAGCCACAGGAGCAGCAGCAGTTACGCCCCACTTTTCTTCCAGAAGCTTTGCAAGGTCTGCAGCTTCCAAAACGGTCAATGCGGACAGGTCTTCGACCAACTTTTCGAGTTTAGACATTTTCGTGTTTCCTAACTTGGATAGGGTTGTAAATGGTATCGCGGACGACGGACGTCACGCAGCATCCTTGTCGGCATAAGCCTGCAGAACGCGGGCCAGCTGGGCGGCAGGTGCTTGGACCACAGCAGCGATTTTCTGGGCAGGTGCCTGAATAACGCCAATGATCTTCGAACGCAGCTCATCCAAGGATGGCAAGGTAGCCAGCGACTTGACGCCATTAGCGTCCAGTACTGTTGCGCCCATGAAGCCCCCAGTCAGAACGAGCTTGTCGTTCGTCTTGGCGAAATCTGCCATCAATTTCGGTGCGACCGTTGGGTCTTCCGAAAAAGCAACAGCTGTCGGGCCTTTCAGAAGCACATGGGCACCTTCGCCCGCATGCCCTTCAAGAGCCAGCCTCGCGAGGCGGTTTTTAACCACCTTCACGCCCGCACCAACGGCCGAAGCCTTGATACGGAGGTCCGTCAATTCCGCGACGGTCATTCCGGTGTAGTGCGCAAACACAACAACGGTATTCTCGTTAAAGACGCTTTTCAGTGTCTCGACGACTTCGGCCTTTTCGGTCCGATCCATCGCGGTCTCCTCAGGTTTGATAGATAGGACCATCCTATCTATCGGTGACTGCCACCTCCCAAAGAAAGGGCGGCGACAGGCCTGCCCGGGGACGAAGGACCTCTGATCCGTTTGTTGCCAAACCTATCATCAGTAACACTCGCTCCCGTCTAACGTGGACCAGAAAGTCTCCCTTCTGATTAAGCCATTGCTGGCATCCATGATCTCGGACAGGTTGCTCTGCGTCGATAACAACACAACACAGAGCATTCGCGCGGGGTTGCCCCCGTTTGAATGGGTTGGACGGGCAGACCATAAGGCCTGCCCATCAAAACTTTAGGCTGGGACGTTGATCGCAGAAGCGGTGTCAACCTTGACGCCTGGACCCATGGTCGAAGACATCGATACGCGGCGGACATAGGTGCCCTTCGCGCCGGTTGGCTTAGCTTTCACAAGCGCGTCGACCAATGCGCGGGCGTTTTCAACCAAAGCCGCTTCGGTGAAGCTTGCCTTGCCGATGCCTGCATGAATGATACCGGCTTTTTCCACGCGGAACTCAACAGCGCCGCCCTTGGAATCTTCAACAGCCTTTTTGACGTCCATGGTCACGGTGCCGACCTTTGGGTTTGGCATCAGGCCGCGTGGGCCTAAAACCTTACCCAGGCGACCGACGAGGGCCATCATGTCTGGGGTTGCGATGACGCGGTCAAAGTCCATGCGGCCGCCTTGCACTTCTTCGAGCAAGTCTTCAGCACCAACAATTTCTGCACCAGCGGCGCGGGCTTCGTCTGCCTTAGGACCGCGGGCAAAAACAGCCACGCGAACCGAACGGCCAGAACCGTTTGGCAGATTACACACGCCACGGACCATTTGATCCGCATACTTAGGTTCAACACCAAGGTTGACAGCGATATCCACGCCTTCGTCAAACTTAGCTTTCGCATTAGCCTTCACGATCGCGATGGCTTCTTCCAAGGTGTAGAGCTTTTCAGCAACAACACTTGTGCGGGCGGCGGAGAGCCGTTTTCCAACTTTAGCCATGATTATGCCACCACTTCCAAGCCCATGGAACGAGCCGAGCCAGCGATGATTTTCGTCGCGGCGTCGAGGTCCATAGCATTCAAGTCCTTCATTTTCTTTTCAGCGATCTCACGGCACTGGGCCATGGTCACCGAACCGGCGCGGTCACGACCTGGCTTCAACGAGCCCTTCGAGAGACCGGCTGCCTTTTTGAGATAGTGCGACGCTGGTGGCGTCTTGATCTCAAAGGTGAAGCTCTTGTCTTGATAATAGGTAATCACGGTTGGGCATGGGGTGCCCTTTTCCATTTCCTGCGTCTTGGCGTTAAAGCCTTTGCAGAATTCCATGATGTTCAAGCCGCGTTGACCCAACGCAGGCCCGATTGGTGGAGCAGGCTTTGCTTCGCCCGCCATCACCTCGAGCTTAATTTGCCCGAGAATCTTCTTCGCCATAGTCCCACTCCTAAAAGCCACCCTATTCAGGTGTGCTTGGGTTTTTCGATCACACCAGCAAGACTGGAAGATCGAGGGTTACGTGGTCCGGTCGCGCTGGCTAATTTGCGCGAACCTCCCACATCTCATGAACCAATGGATTAGCTAAGCTTTTCCACTTGCCCATATTCAAGTTCAACCGGTGTCGACCGGCCGAAGATTGAAACTGCTACTTTGAGGCGCTGACGCGACTCATCGACTTCTTCAACATGGCCTTCGAAGGAAGCAAATGGGCCATCCATGACCCGCACCTTCTCGCCCAAGTCGAACGAAATAACTTGCTTTGGACGCTCAACGCCTTCTTCGACCACGCCCAAAATGCGCTGAACTTCCCGCTCAGACACAGGCGTTGGACGCTTTCCAGCATCAGCACCTAAGAAACCGGTCACCTTTGGGGTGTCCTTTACCAAGTGATAGGTGGCGTCATCTAACTCCATCTTCACCAAAACATAGCCCGGAAAGAAGCGGCGCTCGCTCACACGTTTTCGGCCACGGACAGTCTCTGTCACTTCTTCCGACGGCACCAGAACTTGCTCAACCTTATCGGCCAAACCCTTCTGGGCAGCGGTCTCTTTAATCTGTTCTGCAACTTTCTTCTCGAAGTTCGAGTAAGCGTGCACGATGTACCATTTGGCGCTCAACCTATTGTCCCCCGCCAATACCGAGTATGAAGCCGACTGCGCTGCGCAGCAGCAAGTCGACTAAGAAAAAGAAGATCGCGGCAACCACGACCATCAGGAAAACGAAAACAGTCGAAACCAAGGTCTCATTGCGCGACGCCCAGGAAATCTTGCGAAGTTCCGAACGCACGTCCTTAAAGTACTGAACGAAGCCAGACTTCTTGACTGCAGGCTTTGGAGCCGGAGTGGGCGTGGTAGGTGCTTGTGCCATGGTTCTCTAGGTG
>VYKN01000123.1_pt1 | contig 16168 bp, 17 predicted proteins | sample 5114581 | NCBI WGS metagenome assembly VYKN01 (sample SAMN12291810, study PRJNA351875) | freshwater metagenome | isolation source: freshwater lake | place: USA: Michigan, Baker Lake | collected 2011-08-08
CCGCCCATGCCGAACAACTGTTCGCCGCCCATGACGCGCGCGGGCAGGGCGGGCGCGACTTCTCCTCCATCATCGAGGCCTTGCGGGACGGGACCGCTTAAGGCTCTGGAAACCAAGCGCCTTCACGCGACTGCAAGACGGTTGAGGTTATCAGGTCCATGACGCCAAGCGCAGAAATCGCAAGGAACGGGTCATGGCAGGGACACAAACGGCGCTCGCGGCAGCCAACGAAAACGGGGCGAAGGCTCCGGGCGAGGCGTATCTGCACAGCGTGCGCCTGATCGAGCGGCTGCATCGCCAGCTGCTGGACGTGATCAAGGACGATCTCGACCGCGCCGGGCGCGACGACGTCAACAGCGTTCAGGCGCTCCTGATCTACAATCTCGGCGAGGAGGAGATGAGCGCCGGCGAGCTGCGCGCCCGCGGCTGCTATCTTGGCTCCAACGTGTCCTACAATCTGAAAAAGCTGGTCGAGGCGGGCTATCTGCGCCACGAGAAGTGCGACGTGGACCGCCGCGCCGTGCGCATCAGCCTGACCGAGAGCGGTCGACGCCTGCGCCGCCGGCTGCACGAGTTGTTCGACCGGCAGACCGGGATGCTAGGACCCAGCGCTTCGGTGCGCACCGAGGATCTGGAACTGACCAACCGGACGCTGGCGCGGATCGAACGGTTCTGGGGCGAGCAGATCCGCTACCGGCTCTGACCGGCGCGCTCGAGCGCCTTGGCCTCAAGCCACAGCGCTTCCATGGCGGCAAGACCGGCTTCGGCCGGCGCGCGGCCCTGGTCGGCGAGCCGCTGCTCCACATGCCGGAAGCGCCGCTCGAACTTGGCGTTGGCGTTTCGCAGGGCTTCCTCCGGATCGACGCCGGCTTTGCGCGCCAGATTCGCCAGCACGAACAGCATGTCCCCGATCTCTTCTGCGACGTGATCTGAATCGCCGTCTGCCACCGCCTCGCGCGTCTCGGCGATTTCCTCATCCAGCTTGTCGAAAACCTCCGCCAGCGTCGGCCAGTCGAAGCCGACCCGCGCGGCGCGCTTGGTGAGCTTCTCGGCCCGCATCAGGGCGGGCAGGGCGAGGGGCACGTCCGCCAGCACGCTGGCGTCGTCGGCGATCCGGGCGGCGCGCTCGGCGGCCTTGATGGCCTCCCAATTCTCGGTCTGGGCGGCGGCGCTCTCGATCTGCTGGGCGCCGAACACATGGGGATGCCGGCGGATCATCTTCTCGTTCAGGGCCGCGACCACGTCCGGGAAGCCGAACGCGCCGGCCTCCTCGGCGATGCGGGCGTGGAACACGACCTGGAACAACAGATCGCCCAGTTCGCCCTTCAGATCGTCCAGCGCGCCGCGCCGGATCGCGTCTGCGACTTCATAGGCCTCCTCGATGGTGTAGGGGGCGATGGTCTCGAACGACTGGTCGATGTCCCAGGGGCAGCCTGTCTCGCGGTCCCGCAGCCGCGCCATTATCCCCAGCAGCGCCTCCACCGGGCCGGCTGCGCTCATGATCCCGATTCCTTTCGCACGATGGCGGCCTGCAAGGCGGCCTGCGCCGCCTCATCGATCGGGAAGCGCCACATCAGCGCGGCGAGCAGGATGTTCGCCAGCACCGGCGCGCCGATGAACAGCAGCGTGAGGGTGTCCAGCGCCCGGTCGCTGTTCTGCGCGCCGGTGGTGCTGTCGAACCCGACGGCCGCCAGGATCCCGAACGTGATGGCCGGCGCGATCGCGAGGCCCATCTTCGCCGCCAGCAGCATCAGCCCGAAGAACAGTCCGGTGCGTTGCTCCCCAGTCTCAAGCCGGTCCTGATCGACCACGTCGCTGACGATGGAGCGCAACAGGAACGGCGCGGCGTTTGCCGCAAGGCCGGTGAGAAACATCGCTACCGCTGCGCCGGACACGACGCCCGGCGGCAGGAAGATGACGCCGATCAGCATGATCGACTGGTACAGCACCGCCACCGCAAGCGTGCGATGCTTGCCGAAGCGGTAGGAGATCTGGATCCACAACGGCACGCCGATCAGGCCGCCGACGAAATAGACCAGCAGCAGCAGGTTCGCCAAACCGCCGAGACCAAGGACCGACGAGAAGAAGAACACGAACAGGACGCCCGTCACGCCCGGCGCAAAGCCCGACAGGAACTCGCCCAGCAAGGCGCGCCGCAAGGGGCGGTTCGCCCAGACCGACTTCAGGGCGACGAGCCACCTGACCTGCAGCGGGGGCGGGGGCGGGTGCTCCGGCGCAATCGTCAGCGAGACAAGGGCCAGCAGCGGCAGCGTGACGATGACGAACCAGCCCATGGCCGAGACCGCGTCATTCTGGTCGCCGAGGCCGAGGGACTGGATCGCCGCTGGCACGGCCAGGATCAGCAGCATGCCGGCCACCGCTGCGGTTTCCCGCCAGCCATGGATGCGCGATCGTTCGTGATAGTCGGTCGAGAGCTCGCCGCCCCAGCTGAAATGGCCGAGCTGGCTCATCGTGAACCCGACATAAAGAAAGAAGAGAACGGCATAAAGATAAGTTAACGTGACGTTTTCGGGAGGGTGGGTGATGGCGTAGACGCCAAGCAGCAGGATCGGGATTCCGCCGAGAATCCAAGCCTTGCGGCGTCCCCAGCTCACTTGCGTGCAGTCCTGCATCCAGCCGACGATCGGATCCGTCACCACATCCCAAAGCCGCGCCGCGGTGAAGGCGGCGCCGACCAGCGCCAGCGGCAGGCCGATCTCGCGGGCATAGAACGGCGGTAGATAGACCACGAGCGGCAGCGTCAGCGCTGTAAGCGGCGCCCCCAGACAGGCGTAAGCCAGAAGCTGGCCGGTTGTCAGGCGACGCTGCATGAGGGACACCATGGCGTGCGCCGGGGCGGGCTGTCGATGGCGCGTCCGCAATCCGCATAATCATTATTATGAGACGTCACGGATGGCGCAACGGGCGCTTGCGCCGCGCCGACGAACGCCGTCACTGTGACCGCAGAAGCGAGCATCGACGGCCATGTCCTATCTCGATCTGCGGTTCAGAGCCCAGCGCGACGTCACGGCCCGGATCGTGGAGCGGCCGACGCGCCATCTGTCGACAGAGGCCGTCGCGGCGCTGACGGCTGATCTGCAAGCGGTCGCGCGGACGGTGCTGGGCGACGCGCCGCTGGACTATGGCGCGATCTCCGGCGACCCGGAACGGCTGGCCGACAGCGTGCTGACCGTCCTCTACGACCAGGCCGGCCGGCCGATCGCCTTCAATGCGCTCGCCTGGATGGATCTGGAGCTGCGCGGCCGGCCCTCCAGCGTGCTCCATCTCGGTCTGGTGATGGTGGATCCCGCCGTGCGCAGCCAGGGCCTGTCCTGGGTGCTCTATGGCCTGACCTGTTTCCTGCTGTTCGCCCGCGGCGGCCTGCGGCCGATCTGGATCAGCAACGTCACCCAGGTGCCGGCGGTGGTCGGCATGGTGGCGGAGACCTTCTCGGCCGTGTTCCCGAACGTCGCCGGCGCGCCGCGCTCCCATGACCATCTGTCGCTGGCGCGCGCCATCATGCGCCGGTTCCGGCACGTGTTCGGCGTCGGCCCGGAGGCCGGTTTCGACGAGGCGCGTTTCGTCATCACCGACGCCTATACCGGCGGTTCGGACAATCTGAAGAAGCGCTTCGAGGACGCCGCCATGCACCGCGACGAGCGTTACAACGCCCTGTGCGCCGCCGTGCTGGACTATGGCCGCGGCGACGACATCCTGCAGATCGGCCGCATCGATCTGGAAACCGCCCGGGCCTACATGCGCGACGTCGTGCCCCGCGACAGCCTCGGCGGCGTTCTGGCCCAGTCCGCGCTTCTGGCGTTGCAGGCGTTCATTCTACCGGTCTGGCACTGGCTCGACGCCACGCGCGACTGGGGCAGCCTGAGGCCGGCGCGATGAGCGGCTCCTTCAGCTACGGCGCGTTCACCACGCGGAACATCGGCTTCGTCACCCCGCAGGAACAGGAGGCCTTGCGCGCCGGCCGGATCGCGGTCATCGGCGTCGGCGGCATGGGCGGGACGGCCTTTGCGACGCTGGTGCGCGCCGGCGTCGGCGCCTTTACGATCGCCGACATCGACACGTTCGAAATATCAAACCTGAACAGGCAGATATTTTCGTTTCTGGATACGGTTGATCAGCCCAAGGCCGAGGCCGCCGCTGTCGCGGCGCGGCGGATCAACCCGGGCGTTGCGCTGGAAGTCCTGGGGCCGGAGTGGCTGGCGCGGATCGACGAGATCGCCGCATCGCACCGCGTCATCGTCAACGGCATGGACGATATCGCCGCCGGCATCGCGCTCTACCGGGCCGCAGCCCGCCACGGCGCGACGGTGATCGACGCCTATGCCTCGATCCTGCCGTCGGTGATCGTGGTCCGGCCGGGCGATCCGCGGCCGGAGGAGCGCCTGTCTTTCCCGTCGATCGGCCGCGACCCGGCGGGTCTCACGCCGGAAGAACGCAACGCCTGTTTCCTGCGCGAGATCGTCTGGGTGATGACCCATTCGTCCTCGGCCGATCATGTGGACTTGAAGCTGGCGGCCGAAGTCGCCGCCGGCACGCGCAAGCGGTTTTCCTTTGCGCCCATGGTGACGCTGACCGGCGCCTGGATGGCGCATGAGGCGATCCAGGTGCTGCTGGGCCGCAAGACCGGCGCGGACTGGCGCGGGGTGTTCCTGAACCCCTACCGGGGCCGGATCGAGCGCCCCCTCCCCCCGCCCCTCGCCTTCCTGCGCCGGCTGGCGGTGGAGGCCTATCTCAAGCGTCTGCTGGCGGCGACCTGATGGACCCGGCGGTGTTCGCCACGGGCGTCCTGAACGCGCTGGCCGCCGCCGGCGCCTGCGGCCACGCGCTGTTTCTGGCCCGCCGGCCGGACCGTACGCCGCTGGAGGCCCGCTTCATGGCGGTGAGCGGCGGGCTGGGCCTGCTGGCGGGCATCCGCGCGCTGGACGGGCTGACGGGCCTGCCGCTGCAACGGCTGGAAGATCTGCTGTCGGCGCTGGCGCCGCTGGGAGTGCTGGTCCTGGCCGAAGGCGCGCTGCGCCGTCATGCCCCGCGCATGGTTAAGCTGGCGACCCTCGCGGGCGCCGGGCTCTTCGCCATGCTGGCTTTGATCCGGCCCGAGGGGGCGGCGGCGTGGCTGGCGGTCGCCTTCGCCGGCTATCTCTTGGCGGTGATCGCGGCGGTCGGCGTGCTGCTGGCGGGACGCGAGCGCGACGCGCTTTCGGCTGCGGAAAACCGTCTGATCGGCGGGCTGGGTCTGGTGTTGATCCTGGCCGCGCCGCTGGCATTGACCGACTTCGAGGCCATCGCCGCAACCCCGCCGATCCGCCTCGGCGCGCTGGCCATCCTCCTGGTCGTCTATGCCGCCATCCGCCTGTCCGAGCCCGAAGCCGACGCCAGCGGGCTGGCGCGGGACGGCGCGCTGGTCGTCGGGCTGGGGGGCCTCGGCGGCATCCTGGCGGGCGGGCTGTTTCCGGGCGCGGCGGTCGACGACATGATCCGGGTCGGCTGCCTGCTCAGCGCCGGCGCCATCGCCCTGTTGTGCCTCTGGCGCCTGCGGGCCGAGCGCCTGTCGGCGCAGGAGCCGTTGCACACGCTCAGCGGCGCTGCGCTCGGGCGGGGGCGCGAGGCTTATCTTGCCGAAGTGCTCGCCACGCCCGCCTTCGCCGACCTGCGCCTCTTCGGGGCCGATGCATTGGCCGACAGCGAACCCGAACGCATCGCCGGGCTGTTCTGCGACCGCCTCGTTGCGACCTCCGCCGATCTCGCCCACGCCGCAGCCGGCAGCGACGAGGACGCGCTGCGCGCCCTGATGGACACCGCAGGCGTGACCCATGCGGCGGCCGTCAGCCTGTCGCCCCTGACGCTGGCGGCGGTGAACGCCGGCGGGCTCGCCGATCGCAAGGCCTGGACTGCGCGTCTGGCGGTCCTGGCCCGCATCGCGCGGGCGCTGCCTGCGGAGGCCGGTCATGCGGTTGATTGAGGGGGACCGGGACGCCTTCTTCGAGGCGCCCTTCCAAGCCTATGGCCGGGCGAGCCGCTACGTCTCGCCCATGCGCTCGGACGTGATGCGCTTCTTCGACGCTGCGAAGAACCCGCTGTTCGCCTCCGGCGCGCCGTTCGCGGTCTATGCCGTCGAGGACGGGGCCGGCAGGCTGCGGGGGCGCATCTGCGCCCATCTGCATCCGGCCTCCAACGCGCGGTTCGGCGAAGCGCGGGGCTGCTTCGGTTTCTTCGACTGCGCGGATGAGCCGGAGGCCGCCCGCCTGTTGCTGGACGCGGCCGAGCGTTTCGCCAGGGCGCACGGCTGCGACCGGCTCGTCGGCAACTTCAACCTGACCGCGATGCAGCAGATCGGCGTGATGATCGGCGGGTTCGAGAATGCGCCCTACACCGACATGGTCTGGGGGCCGCCGCATTTGCCGGCCCTGCTGGAGGCCAACGGCTTTGCCCGCACCTTCCCCATGACGACCTTCGAGATCCCGCTGGACGGCGCCGCCGAGCCGGAGGCCATCTTTTCGCCGGCGTCCCGCGCGCTCCTGTCCGACCCGGCCATCGACTGGGCCCCCATCGACCGGCGCCAGTTCGATGTGCGGCTGGAAGACGCCCGCAGGGTGCTCAACGCCGCCTTCCACGCCAACCTGATGTTCGTGCCCGTGACCGAGGCGGAATACCGCTTTCAGGCCCAGGAGATGATGTGGATCCTCGATCCGCGCCTCGCCTGCATTGCCCGCGTGAACGATGAGCCGGTCGGCGCGGTCGTCTGCATCCCGGACCTCAATCCGTTCATGAAGGCGTCCGGCTCGCGCTATTCGCTTGCGACGCCGTTTCACCTTGTGGCGGATCGGCTGAACCGGAGCCGGGCGGTGGTGATCTACTATGCCGTTGCGCCCGCCTGGCAGGGCCGCGGCCTCAACGGCGCCATGCTGGCCCGCGTGATGGGCAATGCCCGCACCGCGGGCTACCGCAGCCTTGGGGTGACCTGGATCGCCGACGTCAACGCCGCATCGCTGCGCCAGATGGAACGCGTCGGCGGCCGGCCGCTGCACCGGCTGCATCTGTTCGAGAAGACCCTGGCATGAGCGCCCTGCCCGACCGCCCTGCCCTGCTGCGCTGGATCGCCGAAGCCGGCCTCGCGCCCAACCTGCACAACGTCCAGCCGGCCTGCTGGCGGATCGCGGGCGATCATCTGGAGCTTGTGCAGCGACTGGGCGTGCGCACCCCGGTCTGCGACCCGGAGGATGTGGACGCGCGGCGCAGCTTGGGGTGCGCGCTTGAAGGCCTGTCGCTGGCGGCGGGTCGCGACGGCTGGCGAACCGGCTTTCGCCATGCGCCGAGGGCGGGCCCCGCCCCGGAACTGATGGTGCATGGCGAGGTGCGGTTCGAGCCTGGCGGGCAACCCGATCCGCTCGCGGCCCATGTCGCCGGCCGGCGCACCTGGCGCGGGCTGTTTGGTGCGGCGCAAGCCGGCGCGCCGCCCTGGCCGGAGGCGCCGGACATACGCTTCCTGACCGACCGCGCCGTGCTGGAGGAGATCGCGGACCTCTATGACGCTGTGGCCGTGCGCCAGCTCTCCGACCGCGCTTATCGCGCCGAGCTTTACGGTTGGATGCGCTTCTCGCCGCGCCACCCCGGCTGGGCGCGCGACGGCCTGAATGCGCAGGCGCTGGCCTTGTCCGGACTGGAAGCGGCCGGCGCATCGGTCGTTCTGTCGGACGGACCGCTGTTCGGCTGGCTTTCCGCGACAGGATTGGCGCAGAAAGCCCTGTCTGAGCGCGATAAAGTGCTTTCTTCCTCAGCGCTTGCGGTGATCGTGCGGCCCGACGGCGAGGCCGACATCGCCAGCGGGCGCGCGTTCCACCGCGCTTGGCTGGAGCTGGCCGCGGCGGGGCTGTCCGCCTGCCCGATGTCGGCGCTCGTCGATGATCCGGCCGCCCGCCATCGGGTCGCCGCGCTGGCGGGAACCGGCCAAGACCTGCGGATCATCAATGTGCTGCGGGTCGGCTATCTGCCCGCCGGCGCGCGGCCCGCGGCGCGGGCGCGAATTCCGGTAGCCGAGCTTCTGTTCTGAGCTCAGAGCGTCTTGAGATATTCCAGCAGCGCTTCCCGGTCCGGCCGCGAAAGCGCCTCGAACTCGGTTTCGTGGCCCTGATTGCCGAGGCCGGGTTGGGCGGTGTCGCGGAGCAACCGCCCGCCGGGGCCGACGCCGACTGCCGCCATATCGAGGTCATGGCCGCCGACCCTGAAAGTCGCCGCGCGCGGCTCCAGCAGCATCAATTGGCGCAAGGTCGGCACCGAGCCGTTGTGCAGGTATGGCGCGCTGCCCCACAGGCCGGTCAGAGGCGGCGCGGCATAGCCACGGCCCGCCTGCACCTCCACCACGCCGCGATAGTCCGTGCGCCGGGCCACGGCGGCCGCCAGCGTCGCATCTAACGCATTCGCTCTGGTCGGGTCGGTGTCATAGGGCGCGGTGCGGTTGGGGAACCGCACCAGCCGGCCGTCCGGCCCGATGTCGCCGTGGCAGGCGGCGCAGGCCCTGGCATAGACCGCGCCGCCGGCGGCGGCCTTCTGCGCGTCCAGCGGGCCGGGCCAGGGCTGGGGACGGCTGGCGCTCAGGAACGCCATCACGTCCTCGGCCGCGCCGTACTGGGCGGCCACCCGGTCCGGCGCGACGCCCATGCTGGGCACGATGAAGAAGGCGGTCAGGCGCGCCAGGCCGCGAACATGGTCCGGCGTCAGGTCGCCAGCGGACAGCGCCCGGTCCGCCTGGCCTGGGACGGCGTAGGAGCCGTCATAGAGCAGGCTCGTCCGCCAGGCCCGGTCATGCAGATCGGGGATGGAGGTGAAGCCGCGCTCGGCCATGGCGCGCGCGTCGTCCGGCAGGACGCCGAGCTTCAGCTTCAGCGCAGCGACGCCGTTCGTCAGGCCCGGTGCGCCGTTGATGAAGGGCAGCGCCCGGTCGCCGGCCGCTTCCAGCGCGGCAAGGCGGGTGCGGGCCTGCGGCAGCGCAAAGGCGCGCAGCGTATCCCGTTCTGTCCCGGATACGCCCGGGAAAAGCCGCTCCACGCCCGCCAGAGCCGCCGTATCGTCCGGTCCGATCCGCGCTTTCAGCGCCCGATAGACCGCATCGGTGTAGGATTCGAGGTCGAGGTCCGGGTTCGGCGCGCCGAGCCAGACCGCGCCCGTCCGCTTGCCTCTTGCGTCCCAGACGGGTCCGGAATGGCAGGACGCGCAGCCGAGATTGGCGATGGTGAGTTCGACCCTGGGGATGGACCTGCGCGCCGTCCCGATCGTCAGGCCCAGCGGCTCCGTGTCGAAGCGCGGCTGCGGGCCGGCTGCGTCCGGCCAGTTCGCGATGCGGGTCGGATAAAGGAACCCGAAGGATTCCATCTGCTTGCGAAGGGCTGCTGCATCGTGCTGCGAACCGTCGGTCAGCGCGGTGGCGGTGAGCACCCAGGGGACGGCGTGGCTTTGCAGCGTATCGGTGTTCAGACCGCCCCAGTCATGCAGCGCAAAGCGCACCGCGCCGCGCGCCTGCGGAGATAGTGCTTCAAGATCATAGGCTTGCTGAGCCTGACTGGTCGCGCCGGCATGGCCGCGCAGGAAGTCCCAGGCCCCTTGCCCGCTGGCGCAGGCCGCCAGGGCCGCGCAGACGCCGAGACCTGCAAGACTTCGCCAGATCAGACCCATGGGGCCTGAGCCTATCAGGCCCGGCCGACAATGCACACCGCCGACAGGCCCGGCGCGCCATAGACCTGGGAGTAGCCGACCCGGGCGTCCTCCACTTGGCGCCCCGCGGCCCGGCCGCGCACTTGCTGAACGTTTTCATAGACTTGCCGAAGGCCGGAGGCGCCGATCGGCTCCCCGCAGGCGATGCAGCCGCCGTCGGTGTTCACCGGCAGCCGGCCGCCGATCCGGGTCTCGCCGTCGGCCAGCATCCGCTCCTGCTCGCCGTCGACGCAGAAGCCGTTCTCGGCCATGTGCATGACTTCCGCACCGCTTTCAGTGTCTTGCAGCTGGGCGACGTCGATGTCGTCGGGCCCGAGCCCGGCCATGTCGAACGCCGCCTTCGAGGCCAGCACCGTGGGGGCGACGCCACGCTCCAGCTCCAGCATCGGCGAGAACACCTCGAACGAACCCGGCGGCCGGGTCCGCAGCGCCGCGCCCAGGAGCCGCACGCCGTCTGCGCCCAGTTCGCGCGCCTTTTTCTCGCTGGCGAGGATCAAGGCGGCGCCGCCTTCGGACGGCGAGCAGAACATGAACTTGCGCAAAGGGTCTGAAATCAGTTCGGAATTGGCGATGGTTTCGATGTCGACCGCCTCGCGCCGCCAGGCGTGCGGCGTGCAGGCGCCGTTCTCGAACGCCTTTTCAGCGACCCGGGCGAGCGTGCGTTCGGATATGCCGTGCAGACCCATGTAGCGCTGGATCTTCAGGCCGAAGAACTGCGTCGTCAGCATCAGGCCGGTCTCGCCGTACCAGGACGGCAAGCCCCAATCCTCAGGCTTGGCGTTGAAGGCGCCGCGCGGATGCTTGTCGAAGCCGACCACCATGCCGAGGTCGAACTCGCCGGACTTGATCGCCCAGTAGCCCGACAGCAGCGCCGAGCCCCCGGTAGCGCAGCCGTTGACGACATTGATGAATTGCGCGCCGGTCAGGCCGAGCCGCGGCATCATGGCGTCGGCGTTCCCGGCCGCCGCCGAACCGCCGAAGGCGAACTGGATGTCGTCCCAGACCACCCCGGCGTCGGCCAGCGCTTCGCGCGCAGCATGTACGCCCTGATCGAGGCCGCTCATGTGGTCGTGCCGGCCGAACGGGTGGATGCCGGCGCCGATGATCATCACGCTCATGTCGGTCTCCTCAGGCTGCTGGGCGGAAGGCGTAGGTGACGACCTCGTCGCCCTGCTCGGTGGTGCGGAACGGGATGACGGCCATCTCCATGTCCTGGCCGATGGTCAGGTCAGACGGATCGTCCACGTCCAGCCGGGCCTCGACGATCAGTTCGCCGGGCAGTTCCACATAGCCCACCGCATAGGGCCGGAAGCGCTTGGGGTCGGTTTCCCCGGTGTAGGGCGGGTTCTTTGGCGGGAAGCGCTGGACGGTGTAGCTCCACAGCGCTCCCTTTGCGCCCAGCTCCACCCGCTCATAGTCAGCCGCCTCCGGCCCGTCGGGGAGCGGAAACACCAGGCGACCGTCGCTGATCCGGCGTCCGGCGATCAGCCGCGGATCGTTCGACGGCCAGGTGAACAAATTCTCCGCCACCGCGATCCGACGGCCCATGCGCGCTCTCCCCGATCTTGTCTCGTTGGATTGCAAGCTAGCGTGTGGCGCAAAAAAGTCAGCCGTGATTTATTCCGTCGCAGATGACGGTTTGCGCGCACGACGCCGGCCGCGCCAGGGAGCAGACGTCGTATGCAGCAGCCCATCCAGTCGCTGGCCGACATCGCGCGCGTGCAAGGGCGCGTGCGGCCGGACAAGGTCGCCTTCCGGTTCGAGGGACGCGAGACCACGTTCTCAGCGTTCGATCGGCGCACCAGCCAGGTGGCGAACGGGCTGGCCGCGCTGGGCGTCCGGAACGGTGAGCGGATCTGCTATATCGGCAAGAATTCAGATCATTACTTCGAACTTCTGATCGGCGCTTCGAAGATCGGCGCTGTGATGACGCCGATCAACTGGCGCCTCGCCGGCCCCGAGATCGCCTTCATCGCGTCAGACTCCGGCGCACGGGTCCTGTTCCATGGCGCCGCCTTCGCCGAGGCCGCGCGCGATGTGGCCGCAGGAACGCCTGCGCTGGCCCGCCTCATCGAGATGGAGACCGGCTACGAGGCGTGGCGGGACGCCCAGTCCGACGTCGACACCGGCCACCAGCCGACGCCGGAAGACGCCGCGATGCAGCTCTACACCTCCGGCACCACCGGCCGGCCCAAGGGCGCGGTGCTGGCGACACGCGGCTTTTTCGGCCTGCGGGGCCTTGCCGAGGAGTCCCAGGCCGAATGGAGTAAATGGACCGATCAGGACGTCAGCCTGGTCGCCATGCCCTGCTTCCATATCGGCGGGTCGGGCTGGGGCATCTCCGGGCTCTACTACGGCGCGACCGGCGTGGTGATGGCCGAGTTCGATCCCACAAAGGTGCTGGACTATTTCGTTGCCCACGGCATCACCAAGCTCTTCATGGTGCCGGCGGCCATGCAGATCGTGCTGCGCCAGCCGAACGCGCGGGAGGTCGACTACTCGCGCCTGAAATACATCCTCTACGGCGCATCCCCGATCCCGCTGGATCTGCTGCGCGAGGCGGTGGAGGTGTTCGGCTGCGGCTTTGTCCAGATGTACGGCATGACCGAGACCACCGGGACCATCGTCGCCCTGCCCCCGGAAGATCACACGCTTGAGGGCAACCCGCGCATGCGCTCGGCCGGCAAGGCTTTGCCGGGCGTGGAGGTCGCCATCCTCGGCCCGGACGGCGAGCGCTTGGCCCCGGGCGAGGTCGGCGAGATCGCCAGCCGCTCGGTCGCCAACATGTCCGGCTACTGGAACCTGCCGGAGGCGACCCGCGCCACCCTCGGCGAGGACGGCTGGCTGCGCACCGGCGACGCCGGCTACATGGATGCGGACGGCTATGTCTACATCCACGACCGGGTGAAGGACATGATCATCTCCGGCGGCGAGAACATCTATCCGGCAGAGGTGGAGAGCGCGATCTACGGCCACCCGGCGGTGGCGGATGTCGCGGTCATCGGCGTGCCGGACGAGACCTGGGGCGAGGCCGTCAAGGCCATGGTGGTGCTCAAGGACGGCGCCGAGGCCGATCCCGCCCAGATCATCAGCCATGCGCGGACGAGAATCGCCGGCTACAAATGCCCGAAATCCGTTGAATTCATTCCGGCCCTGCCGCGCAATCCATCCGGCAAGATCCTGCGCCGGGAGCTGCGCGCGCCCTTCTGGGCCGGCCGGGACAGGGGGGTGAACTGATGGGGTTTTCAGGACCGATCGAGGACCAGCTCGCCTTGCGCGCGCTGCATGATTCCTATGCCGATGCGGTGTTCCGGCGCGACGCCGACGCCTGGGGCGCGCTCTGGGCCGATGACGCGGTCTGGAACCTCGGACAGGGCGACGTGGCGGGCAAGGCGGCGATCGTGCCGACCTGGGTCGGGGCGATGGGCCTGTTCAGCCAGGTCGCATTCTTCGGTCAGGTCGGCGCGCTGGAGATCGACCGCGATGCCGCGACTGGCCGGGTCTACACCCAGGAGGTGTTGACAGAGCAGGACGGCACGCTGCGCCGGATCGTCGGGCGCTATGAGGACGCCTATGTGCGCCGCGACGGGCGCTGGCTGTTTGCGGCGCGCCGCTATTCCATTCTGAAGGGGCACTGAACCATGGCTGTCGTTGTTGCAGGGGAAGTCGATCTTGATCCGGACAAGCGCGCCGAGGCGCTGGCCGGCGCCCAGCCGCATATCGCCGCCGCCCTGGCGCAGCCAGGTTGCCGCCACTACGCCTGGACCGCGAGCCCGTCCGACCCGGGCCGGGTCCATGTGTTCGAGGAGTGGGACACGGCCGAACAGCTTGCGGCGCATCTGAAGGGGCCGGCCTATCGCGGCATGCTGATGCATATGCAGGGCTTCGGCATCCGGGGCGCGGACACCCGCAAGTATCGCTGCGACCTGATCGAGCCGGTCTACGGCCCGGATGGCGTCGCCACGGCGGTGTTCCAGGGCGCCTGAACTTGAACCCGCTCGCTGCGAAGGCGGACTACTGGCGGTTCTTTGCGGGCGTGGCGGCCGAAGGCGACGACAGCCCGCTCTATGCATTGCTGGCCACGCGGATCGCCGAGGGGGCGCCCGAGTTGCAGGACCTCGCCGGTCTGGCGGCGGCCGGTCAACCGCCCGCCAACATGCTGTTCGGCGCAGTGCATTGGTTGCTGCTGGGCGGCGCGGACCATCCGTTGCGGCGCTGGTATCCGCACCTCGCGCGCGAGACCGCGGAACAGCCCTCGGACGCCGCCTGGGATGCGTTCTGTGATTTTGTCGCCGCGCATCGCGAAGCGATTGCGGCGATCATCGCAGGCAGGGTGACGAACACCAACGAGGTCCGCCGCTGCACCTATTTGCGCGCCGGCTATGCAGAGATCGCCGCCAGGACCGGCACTGCGCTGGCCTTGATCGAACTCGGCCCCAGCGCCGGCCTCAACCTCAACGTCGACCGCTATGCGGTGCGATACCGGTTTGCAGACAGGGACGTGCTGTGTGGTCCTCCATCAGCACTCGAGCTGGACGCCGCCGCTGAGGGACCGATCCCGGCGCCGACCGAACCGCCGCCGATCGCCTGGCGGCTGGGGCTGGAACTCAACCCGGTGGACCTGACGCTTGAAGCGGACCGGCGCTGGCTGGTGGCCCTGCTCTGGCCGGGTCAGTCCGAACGCATCGCCCGGCTGGAACAGGCGCTCGCCATCGCCGTGTCGCATCCGCCGCCGATCCGCATCGGCGATGCATTGGCCGTTCTGCCGCAGGTGCTGGGCGAAGCGCCGGGCGGGCTCGCCGTGGTGGTCGCGCACTCACTCGTCACCTATCAATGGACGCCGGCCATGCGCGCGGCCCTACGCGACATTCTCGCGGAGGCCAGCAGGGTCCGCCCGCTGTTTCGGCTGCATCACGACGTCGTCGACCAGCAAGGCGATCCCAAAGCCATGCCGCTGGTGCTGGAAAGCTGGCGCGACGGCGAAGCGACGGTCGAGGCCCTGGCCGAAGCCCACCATCACGGGGCCAGTCTGCGCTGGCTGGCCTGATCAGCCGACGTCGATCTCGACCGCGGCGCAGCTGTCGGCTTTGCGCGCCGCATCGACCGCCGCAAAGCTCGCCGCATCCGGCGCGAGCCGTCGGACCAGGACCAGCGCCTTGTCGCCGGGGGCACGCACGACGATCTCGTCAGGTCGGGCGATCAGCGGCGTGCGGTCGCCGACCACGAGCAGATGCAGCGCCCGGCCGCCGGCTTCGCGGTCGTCGCGCACCATGACGACATCGGTGTTGGCGGCATAGACCGCCGCCGACCAGTAGCCCGGCGACGGCTGCACCACGACCCGCGCCGGGCCGGCGGACAGGTCCAGCGCGCAGGTCGTATAGGCTATATCCGGCGACGACCGCACGATCTGCTGGGTCTGCGGGGTGACCCGCGGCGCGTGGTGCAGCCGGTTCCAGCCGCCGGCGGTCTCGGCGATGCGCCGCAGAGCCTCGCCCATGATCAGGCGCGGCGCCGCACCCACAGCCAGAAGATGCGTCGCGACCGCGACGGTCCCGGCGATCAGGGCGAAGCGCAGGAACCCGTTCATGAGGCGCCCCCGTCGCAGGACAGCCGCGTCACGGTCGGCAGTTCCATGGCCTTCAGCGCGATCGGGTCGGCCGCGTCGGGGTTGTACAGCCGGAGCATCAGGATCACCCGGTCGAGGCCGCCCAGCGACAGCTCGGGCGCCGGTCCTGCACCGCCGGCGGGGCCGGCCGTCACGGTCCAGTCTCCTGCCGCACGGGCCCCGAGACGGGTTGCATCGATCGAGACTGGCCCCTGCGCAGCCCGCGACAGCATCTGGTCGCCGCCATAGGCGGTGATCGACCACCAACGGGCCGGTATGGCCTTGCCGGCGATCGCATAGCGGCAGCGCGGATCGAGCGGGGCGCCCGCCTCGTCGGCGCTGCGGTCGAAATAGAGCGTCTGGCTCTTCGGCAGGGCGAGCAGGCCGACGCGCGCGATCTGCATGCGCACCCAGGGGTTCGCCGCCTCTGACCCGACCGTAAGGTCGGTGGTCCAGCCGCCGTTGCGCAAGGCCCCTGCCCCGATCAGGCCGCCGGTGGCGAGCCAGGCCGTGGCGAGGCCCGCAACGATCCCTGCGGCGGCGCCCGCAAGGGTCAGGGCCAGGGGGAACGGCTTGGGCGACGGTTTGGCCATGTCGTGATGTGTCCGCATCCGGCGGCGCGGCGCAAGGGGCTTGAATTCTGCGGCAAACCTGACTTGTTGGCGCGCCCGCACCGGAGAGCCCATCGCATGCGCACCGCCGCCGTCCTGACCACCGCCCTTCTCGGCCTCGCCGCCTGCAGCGCGACGCCCGGGCCGAAGGTCGCCGAAGCGCAAGACGCCTGCGCGGCGCGGATTGCGGCGGCGGGCGATGCGCGTGCGCTCGCGACCTCGGCGCGGG
>VYKN01000278.1_pt1 | contig 15964 bp, 18 predicted proteins | sample 5114581 | NCBI WGS metagenome assembly VYKN01 (sample SAMN12291810, study PRJNA351875) | freshwater metagenome | isolation source: freshwater lake | place: USA: Michigan, Baker Lake | collected 2011-08-08
GATTAGTTATTGTGACTAACCGTTTTGGTTAGAGAAAGATAAAATTGAGAATCTTCGGTCAAATTTATTGACTCAAAATCCGCTGTACTTAATTTAAATGAATCAACCCTAAGGGGAGGGGGGAGAAAAAAGCTGATGACGGCTGAGAGCGGGGGGAATCATGGCCATTTATAATTGCTTAATAATTGTTGCCACTGCCGTGATAATATGTCTTGTGGCTCACCTGAGCGTCATAGCTCGGAAAGCAATCTAGATATTGAGATTAGTCTATCGCTGATTTAGGTGTACCTTGTCTGATCCATCGATCGAATCTCCCCCAACCCCAGAAACCAACCCGCCGTCAGATCCGATGCGGGAATACTATCAACTACAAAACACTTTATTGATCACCACCCTGATCTTAAGCGGTCTGATCTTTATTCCCGTGTGGTGGTTTTATTCCCTCAATACCGCCCTTAATTACCTATTAGGGGCAATGGTGGGAGTTGTTTACCTAAAACTCCTGGCCGGGGAAGTGGAAAAATTGGGGGTAACGAAAAATCGGGTGGGCAAAAAAGGATTAGCCCTATTCGCTGGATTAATCATCATCGCCAGTCGTTGGCAAGAACTGCACATAGTGCCAGTTTTTTTGGGTTTTTTGACCTATAAAGGGGCGATCATCGTCTATACTCTGCAAACCATCTTCAAGTTGGAGCAGAAAGCCGATTCCTAACCCCTTTGACCGTTAAAATAACCCTGATTTGCGAACCCGAATCTCTCCAAGGTGGAAATGTTAGACAGTTTAAGTGTGCTTAATTTTTATAGCCTCGCTTCCCTGGAAGTGGGACAACACTGGTACTGGCACATCGGCGGACTAAAAATTCACGGGCAAGTGATCGCGGTCTCCTGGATCGTCTTCGCTATCTTAATCATCGCCTCGATCGCCGCTACCCGCAAGATCCAGAAAGTTCCTAGCGGTATTCAAAACCTGATGGAGTACGTTCTGGAATTTCTGCGCGATTTAGCCAAAAACCAGCTAGGAGAAAAGGAATATCGACCCTGGTTGCCCTTCATCGGCACCCTATTTTTATTTATTTTCGTTTCTAACTGGTTAGGGGCATTGATTCCTTGGAAGTTAATCGAACTGCCCGAAGGAGAATTAGCCGCCCCCACTAACGACATCAATACCACGGTGGCGTTAGCCCTACTGACTTCCCTCGCTTACTTCTACGCGGGCATCAGTAAAAAAGGACTCGGTTACTTTGCTCACTACCTAGAGCCGATTCCCGTGCTATTACCGATCAAAATTTTAGAAGACTTTACCAAACCCCTCTCCCTCAGCTTCCGTCTTTTCGGAAACATCCTCGCAGACGAGTTGGTAGTGGCCGTATTAGTCTTCCTTGTCCCCCTAGTCGTACCCCTACCCCTGATGGCTCTCGGTTTATTTACCAGCGCTATTCAGGCTCTTGTCTTCGCCACCCTTGCTGGGGCCTATATCCATGAGGCCCTGGAATCGGAACACGAAGAAGAACACGCTTAAAAGCGAGGGACAAAAAAAGAAAAATTTCTTAGGGAAAAGTGTCCAAATAATAGGATAATAACTAAGAAATTATTGGTCGAATTCAGGATGAGCAACTGAATTCCAGGATCGTTCTTTCCCAAAAACTCTTTCGGGAGTTTTGAGCAGAAAACCAGCCATTTTTTACGGCTGAGAACGCGCTCTGTAAACAACAGATTGAAATTGATTAGTAAATAGAGGAAAAAATCACCATGAACCCCACAGTAGCTGCCGCTTCCGTTATCGCCGCCGCCCTCGCCGTTGGTTTAGCCGCTATCGGCCCTGGCGTTGGTCAAGGTACCGCTTCTGGAGAAGCTGTTTCCGGTATCGCCCGTCAACCCGAAGCTGAAGGAAGAATTCGTGGTACCCTTCTCCTCAGCTTGGCATTCATGGAATCCTTAACCATCTACGGCTTGGTTATCGCTCTCGTTTTACTGTTCGCTAACCCCTTCGCTTAATTAAAAAAGCAGTGGGCTATCAGCCCCCAGTCCGCAGCTTGGCGGGAGAGTTTTCAAAACTCTAAAAAAACGCCAAAGGAGCCAACTAAAAAGTCTGGTTTTTGGGACGGAAGGCTGATAGCTAGTTAAGGGAATTTTGCTGATCCCCCCTGACTGTTTATTGTTAAAGCAGGGGGATCGTCTTCCTTTTTTGAACCTGCCTATAGCTTCTATTTATCAGGAATAAATCAATGTTTGATTTCGATGCCACCCTGCCAGTGATGGCACTACAATTTATTCTTTTGGCAGTGATCCTGAACGCCGTTTTTTATAAACCCCTCAGTAAAGTTTTAGATGAACGGGCGGAGTATATTCGGCAAACAGAAAGCGGAGCCAAAGAACAACTAGCCAAAACCGAAGCACTGGTACAAGAGTACGAATTGCAATTAAGTTCGGCTCGTAAACAATCCCAAGAGATTATCGCCCAAGCGCAAGCCGAGGCCCAAAAACTAGCCAGCGAAAGAGTTGCCGCAGCCCAAAAAGAAGCGATCGCTCGTAAAGAAGCCGTCGCCGCCGAAATTGCCCAACAGAAAGAAGAAGCCTTTCGTTCTCTAGAAGGACAAGTAGCCTCTCTTTCCCGTCAAATTCTCGAAAAACTCCTCGGCCCCGAACTCGTTCGCTAAACCCCAGGCCTTGGTTAATAACAGTGATCAGTGAAAAGATAGAAGTCAGTCGTCAGAAGTTAGAAGACTGATAACTTACCTCTGATAACTGATAACTGCATAACCTACTCCCCGCCCTCAATAATCATGATCATCGACACAGTTTTATTATTAGCCACGGAGGCGAAGGAAGCGGCAGCAGAGGGATTCGGCATCAACCCCGATATCTTAGGAACTAACCTATTTAACCTCTCAATTCTGCTCGGTTTAATCATCTTCTACGGCCGCAAAGTTCTCGGACAAATCCTCGGAGAACGTCAGTCGAAGATTGCTGAAGCTTTGGCCGAAGCTGAAAACCGGAAAAATATTGCCGCTACCGCCCTCGCCGAAGAACAGAAAAAACTCGCCCTGGCAAAACAAGAGGCGGAAAAAATTATCGATAACTCTCGATCTAGAGCTAAAGCTGTCACCGCCGACATCGCCGCCCAAGCCGAACTCGATATTCAAAGAATGCGCGAAAGTGCCGCTAAAGATCTCTCGGCGGAACAGGATCGCGTTTTAGTAGAATTACGCCAAAGAATTACCGCTTTAGCCTTAGCTAATGTGGAATCCCAATTAAGCACCGGCCTGGAAGAATCGGTACAACAAACCCTAATTGATCGCAGTTTGGCCAACCTAGGAGGTAAATAGATGCAGGGAAGTTTAATCAGTTCAGAAATAGCCGAACCCTACGCCCAAGCATTACTTTCCGTCGCCCAAAGCAGCGGACAATTAGAAGCGATCGGCGGCGAAATTAAATCCCTCTTGGAATTGCTAGAAAATGCTCCCGATCTAAGAGCTTTTATCGGCAATCCCGTCATCAAAGAAGAAGCTAAAAAAGCCGTTCTTTCCCAAGTAATGGGGAGCAGTGCCAATCCCTATTTAACTAACTTCATGATGTTATTAGTCGATAAACGTCGGATTCAATTTTTAGAACCCGTTTGTCAACAATATCTCACCCTGGCTAGAGTGCTGACTAACACCGTTTTAGCGGAAGTTTCCTCGGCCACCGAATTGAACGATAGCCAAAAACAAATCGTCATCGACAAAGTGAAAACCCTGACCGGGGCAAATGTGGTCGAACTGAAAACCAAAGTTGATGGCAGCCTCATCGGTGGTGTGGTGATCAAAGTCGGTTCCCAGGTCTTTGATGCCAGCATTCGCGGTCAACTACAACGCCTCAGCCTCTCCCTGCGCTAAGGTCATCTAATCTCTCTTTTTTGCCGTTTTTTCACCTCCTAATTTTTTACTTTTTCCCAGATTAAACTATGGTAGCTATCAGACCCGACGAAATTAGCACGATTATTCGTCAACAGATCGAATCCTATAACCAAGAAGTACAGGTCTCCAACGTGGGAACCGTCCTGCAAGTGGGTGACGGTACTGCCCGCATCTACGGCCTACAACAAGCCATGTCGGGAGAACTATTAGAATTTGAAGATGGAACCGTCGGCATCGCCCTTAACCTCGAAGAAGATAACGTCGGCGCGGTGTTAATGGGTGACGGTTTCGGGATTAAAGAAGGCGGTACGGTGAAAGCTACCGGTAAAATCGCTCAGGTTCCCGTGGGTGAAGCCTTAGTCGGCCGCGTGGTTGATGCTCTCGGTCGTCCCATCGACGGTAAAGGGGACATCATCACCAGCGAAACCCGTCTGGTGGAATCCCCCGCCCCCGGTATTGTCGCTCGCAAATCCGTCTGTGAACCGATGCAAACCGGCATTACCGCTATCGATGCCATGATTCCCGTCGGTCGTGGTCAACGGGAGTTAATTATCGGTGACAGAAAAACCGGTAAAACTGCGATCGCCATTGACACAATCATTAACCAGAAAAGCGAAGACGTGATCTGTGTCTATGTCGCCATCGGTCAAAAAGCCTCCACCGTCGCCCAAGTAATCGACACCCTCACCCAAAGAGGCGCCATGGATTACACCGTGGTGGTGGCCGCTAACGCTAACGACCCCGCCACCCTCCAGTATATCGCCCCCTACACCGGAGCTTCGATCGCCGAATACTTCATGTATAAAGGCAAAGCGACCCTAGTTATCTACGATGACCTCACCAAACAGGCTCAAGCTTATCGTCAGCTATCCCTGCTCATGCGTCGTCCTCCCGGTCGGGAAGCTTACCCCGGCGACGTTTTCTATCTCCACTCCCGTTTACTAGAGCGCGCCGCTAAACTCAGCGATGCCCTCGGTGGTGGCAGCATGACCGCCCTGCCGATTATCGAAACCCAGGCCGGTGACGTTTCTGCCTACATTCCCACCAATGTAATTTCGATTACTGACGGTCAGATCTTCCTCTCCACCGACCTCTTTAACGCTGGTTTCCGTCCCGCTATTAACGCTGGTATTTCCGTATCCCGCGTGGGTTCGGCGGCCCAAACGAAAGCGATGAAGAAAGTGGCCGGTAAATTAAAACTAGAATTAGCCCAGTTTGACGAATTAGAAGCTTTTGCTCAATTCGCTTCTGACCTTGATGCGGCCACCCAAGCACAACTCGCTCGCGGTCAGCGTCTGCGTCAAATCCTGAAACAGCCCCAAAACTTCCCCCTGGCCGTTTGGGAACAGGTCGCGGTGGTTTATGCCGGTTTAAACGGTTATCTCGACGATATCGCCACCAATAAAGTTATCGATTTCTGCACTGGCCTACGGGAATACCTGAAAACCAGCAAACCTCGCTACGTTGAGATCGTTAGCACTGAAAAACAACTCAACGACGAAGCGGAAGGCCTGCTCAAAGATGGCATCAACGAGTACAAACAGGCTTTCAAGTAAACTTCTGTGAGCTTTAAGCTGTCAGCCTTTTCAGTTATCAGTGATCAGTAAACAGTGATCAGTAAACAGTGATCGGTAAACAGTGATCGGTAAACAGTGATCGGTAAACAGTGATCAGTAAACAGTGATCAGTAAACAGTGAAAAGATGGCAAGAAACTGCTATTTAATACTGCTCACTTAACACATACTGCTCACTTAAAACTCCAATCTGATAACTGATGACTGATAACTGATAACTGATAACTGATAACTGATAACTGATAACTGATAACTGATAACTGATAACTGATAACTGATAACTGATAACTGATAACTGATAACTGATTCGCGACCAAATTCAATCGGTCAAAAATACCAAAAAAATTACCGAGGCCATGCGTCTAGTAGCGGCGGCCAAAGTGCGCCGCGCCCAAGAACAAGTTCTCTGTACCCGTCCTTTTGCCGATGCCCTCGCTCAGGTACTTTATAATCTGCAAGGTCGTTTGGCCTTTAGTGATGTTAACTTACCCCTACTGGCCCAACGGGAAGTAAAAACCGTGGCTCTGTTGGTAGTGACAGGCGATCGAGGTCTTTGTGGCGGTTATAATACTAACGTCATCCGTCGTGCCGAACAACGGATTAATGAATTAAAAGAGCAAGGGATTAACTATCAATTAGTTGTTGCCGGCCGGAAAGCGGCACAATATTTCGAGCGCCGCAATGCTCCCATTGCCGCTAAATTTATTAACCTTGAACAGATTCCCACTGCTGATGAAGCTGGCACTATTGGGGATGAATTGCTTTCCTTATTTTTATCGGAAACAGTTGATCGCGTCGAGTTAATTTATACTCGTTTTATCTCCCTGATCAGTTCCACTCCGGTGATTCAAACCCTGTTACCTTTAACTACCCAAGGTTTAGCGGTACAGGATGACGAGATTTTCCGTTTGGTGACTAAAGAGGGAAAATTTAAGGTACAACGGGAAAAAATGGCCAGCCAACCGGCGCAGGTTTTTCCCCAAGACATGATTTTTGAGCAGAATCCCGTCCAAATCCTCGATTCTCTCCTACCTTTGTACTTAAATAACCAATTACTGCGCGCTCTCCAGGAATCGGCAGCGAGTGAATTAGCAGCCCGGATGACGGCGATGAGCAACGCCAGCGAGAACGCCAGCGAGTTAATCGGGACTTTAAGCCGTACCTACAACAAAGCGCGTCAAGCCGCTATTACGCAAGAATTGCTAGAAGTAGTAGCGGGAGCCAACGCTCTCTAGGTTTAAGCCTGTTTTTCTTTTGATTATCAGTAGGAGTGATTATTTTCACTCCTTTTTTTTATCACTCTTCAAACTCTTGGCCACACAAATCCCAGACGCTGAACTACAAGTCATCTTCTCTGCATCAGAGTACCCAATTTGGTCGCCCTACGACGCAACAGAAGCTCTTCTTTTTCTGCGAATGCACTGGCCGCTACAAACCTTGAATGACAAGGATAGTTTAGCATACGGTCGGGTGCAGTGATGTTTTATGTCTATTTGTTTGGTGGATAGTGACCAACACTTTTTAGAAACTGATCAACAGATTGTATTTGTATTGATCGAAAAGGATTAAGAACCAACAGATCTTTATCTCCACTGATAATCAAATCAGCTTTACCACTAAGCGATAACTCTAAAATCTTGTCATACTTGGCATCACGGCACTCCTTGACAACATCTACCACCTCAATCAATATTCCCCTATCTATAAAGCTGTCTAAAAATTCTTCCCTTTCTTCATCTGTGATATATTTTCTAAACTTTGCACGACTGAGAACTTCGTCAATTTCTTCTATTTGTTCTCATTAGAACAAAATGTTGCCGTTTTGGAGTGCATACCTAATTGCCAAGTCAGGCTGACTGCCCTCAAACAGCAAAGAGCTAATGATCACGTTGGTATCAAAAACGTATCGCACTTTATTCACTTAGCAAATTACTCAAAATTTCGGGAGTTAAGCCTCTAGCTTGTGCTTTCTGACTGATATCACTCATAACAGTCTCTAGTGGGCGGCGTTTTCTAGCAAATTCTTTCAACCTCAAACTAAGAAGCGCATCAAGCTTTTGACGATCAGCAAATATAGCTGATTCATAAATTTTTGCTGATTCCGCGTCAACACGAATTTTAATCTCTCTAACTTCCATAGGTTTTACATACCAAAGAATGTTTCTAAACTATCTAAAACTCTCTCTGACTATATACTAGACTAATTTTTCCAGATAATACCCCCAATTAGAATTTTATTGAGAATTTATTCATCTAATCACCCTTATGGAAAGACTCTAGGGAAATTTTCCTTCTCATCTCTCCATTGGGGATATTACAGGGATTAATCTATTTTGATTGACTTGTATCACCTGAAATGCCCATGCGGATAACAAAATTTGCCAATTGTCAATAGCTTTTGAGATGCTCTCACCCTGTTATAACATATAATTAATTTGCAAGAGTTCTAGTTAACTTGGTTAGGGCTATGGATTTATTAAAAAATCGCTTTGTGCAGTCGTTAGGAGTCGGAGCGTTGTTTTACCTCCTGATGCTTTCCTTAAATTGGGTGGTGTTGTTCACCCTGAGAATTCTTGAATCTTTTTCTAGTTGGTATCGATACCGCGCCGCTCCCTATTCCTTCCAAATTAGTATCGGGGTGACGCTGGCCTATTTGCTGATCACGGCCGTCTTGAGTAGTCGGCATGATTAGTAGTAAAACGTAGGGTGCGTTAGACGGCAAAAATTGCTGATTTGACTGGAAGGTGACAATCCGTCGTAACGCAGCACCTATCATCAACATTTACTCATACCGGCGGTTGCGTTTGCGGATAATCCAGAGGATAAACCAGATAACGAGGGCAAGTAGGGCTATTTTTGAGACGGGAGCCAGATATTCTTCCACAAGGGGGTAATTTTTCCCTAAAAAGTAACCTGCTGCCGTTAAAAAAACGACCCAGAGGGTCGTGCCGATGGTGGAGTAAACTAAAAAGGGAATCATCGCCATGTGATTCATCCCAGCAGGTAGGGAAATCAAAGTTCGCACTCCTGGGACCAAACGACAGAGTAAAACCGCTTTACTACCGTGACGGTTAAACCATTGATTGGCTTTTTGAATATCTTTAGCGGAAACGGTAATCCATTTGCCGTATTTATCGGCTAGTTTTTCGATTTTTTCCTCATCCACAACCCGACCGAGATAATACCAAGGTAGCGCTCCGACTACGGTTCCGACAATCCCCGCTACCACTGCCGGAATAAATTCCATTTGTCCCTCATGGACGGTAAAACCGGCTAGGGGCATAATTAATTCTGAGGGAATGGGAGGAAAAAGATTCTCTAAAAACATTAATAGGGCTATGCCTAAATAGCCCATCGAAGTCATTGTGTTGGTAATCCATTCAGTCATATTTTTTTAGGATTTAGAAAACAGTTTTAAAGTAAAAAAAGGGGGTTGGGGAAGTATTTTCAGTAAACTGATAACTGATAACTGATAACTGATAACTGATAACTGATAACTGATAACTGATAACTGATAACTGATATTAGGTTCCGGAAGTCCAGGAGTTGATATATTCTAATTGGGCTTCGGTGAGGGTATCGATTTCAATCCCCATGGCTTGCAGTTTCAAACGGGCGATTTCTTGGTCTAATTCGTAGGGAATCGAGTAGATGCCGGGGGCCAATTTACCTTTATTTTTAACCAAGTATTCTACACCGATCGCTTGGTTAGCGAAACTCATATCCATAACGGCGCTAGGATGACCTTCGGCGGCTGCCAGGTTAACTAGGCGACCTTCACCGATAACAACGACGGATTTACCGCTTTTTAGGCTATATTGTTGGGTAAAGTTGCGAACTTCCTTAACATTATTCGCTTTTGCGCCTAAAGCTTGCAGGTCGATTTCAATATCAAAGTGACCGGAGTTGGAAACAATCGCCCCATCTTTCATCACGTCAAAATGTTCAGCCCGGATAACGTGCTTGTTACCAGTAACAGTGATGAAGATATCGCCTTCTTTAGCGGCTTCATCCATGGGCATAACGCGGAAACCGTCCATCGCCGCTTCAATGGCGCGTACGGCGTTAATTTCGGTGACAATTAGATTAGCGCCTAAACCTTTGGCCCGCATAGCGACACCTTTACCACACCAACCATAACCAGCCACAACCACGGTTTTACCGGCAAGGAGGATATTGGTGGCGCGAATGATACCATCAAGGGTAGATTGACCTGTACCGTAGCGATTATCAAAGAAATGCTTGGTTTCTGCGTCGTTAACGTTCATTGCGGGGAAGGATAAGACCCCGGCTTTGAGCATGGCTTGCAAACGGACGATACCGGTGGTAGTTTCTTCGGTAGTACCGATAATGTCGGGTAATTGGTGACTTCTTTCTTTAACCAGGGTGGCCACTACATCACAACCATCATCGATGATAATCTGGGGTTTGTGATCGAGGGCGATTTGAACGTGACGGTGATAGGTGTCGTTATCTTCCCCTTTGATTGCATAAACGGGGATGCCGTAATCAGCGACTAAACAAGCGGCCACATCATCTTGGGTGGAAAGGGGATTACTAGCAATTAATAACGCATCAGCGCCACCGGCTTTGAGTGCGATTGCCAAATTGGCGGTTTCGGTGGTAACGTGACAGCAAGCGACTAAACGCAGTCCAGCAAAGGGTTTTTCGATGGCGTAACGTTCGGCTAATTGACGCAAAACTGGCATTTCCCGACCAGCCCATTCGATGCGCTGTTTGCCGATGGGGGCTAAACTAATATCTTTAATGTCGTATTTCTGTTGAACTGGTGTTGCTACCATAAGGGGTTTTCCTTGAATACAAGCCTAGGCTATTGGTTAATTTAACTTAACATTGTCTGGGGATTTTGGCTAATGTCAAGCCTTCCACCGGTTTTTTATATAGGAAAAAATTATCAATCCCTCGCTGACCTATCCAGAACTCAGTACATTGTCTCTATTCTAGGCGATTATTTAGTACAATTAAACTACTGTGGTAGCTAAATTAAGCTAGAAATCTCTATCTCGTGATGATAAGATAAACCGATGGGCGAGAAACTGACAGGCGTTAATCCCAAGATAATCCAATGGGCAAGAGAAAGGGCGAGATATTCTCTTGAGTCTGTGGCGGTCAAGTTTAAAAAAGATGTTTCTGTTATCGAGAAATGGGAGTCAGGAGAGGACTTTCCTACCTATAGTCAATTGGAAAAGTTAGCAGGAATATATAAACGTCCCCTCGCTTTATTCTTTTTCCCAGAACCTCCCCTAGAAGCGGAGGAAAAACAAGAATTTAGAACTTTGCCAGACTTTGAAATCGAAAACCTGGCCGCCGATACTATCTATGCTTTACGACAAGCAAAAGCGATGCAATTGTCGCTCTCAGAAATTAATAATGGTATTAATCCTAGTACCAAGAAAATCTTTCAGGATATTTCGGTTAGTTCTAGTGATGATTTAAGGAAATTAGCCGAACAGATCAGAAATTATTTAAACGTTACTTTAGAAGAACAACTGACCTGGAATGATCAGGAAACTGCCTTAAAAAAATGGCGTAGTGCCGTGGAAGAAGCCGGTATTTTTATTTTTAAGCGTTCTTTTAAGCAGCGAGAAATTTCGGGATTTTGCTTGATAGATATTGAATTTCCAATCATCTATCTTAATAATAGCACGGAAAAATCTAGACAAACATTTACCATTTTTCATGAATTAGCACATATTCTTTTGCAGACTAATGGAATTACTAAGTCTAACGATAGATATATTAATAGTTTGCAAGGAGAAAATAAATATATCGAGATATTTTGTAATAAATTTGCTGCGGAGTTTCTGCTTCCTAATCATGTTTTTTCTGAGATAATCAGAGAAACAATAGTTAACGATAAAATTATCTCGAAAATTTCCAGTGATTATAAGGTTAGTCGAGAAGTAGTTTTACGAAAACTATTAGATAATAACTTAATCTCCCAGAAAGAATATACTCTTAAAGTAAGGGAGTGGTACAGTGAGCAGGTGGGAAAAAGTCAGGACCAAAATAAAAAATCTGGAGGTGATTACTATGCTAATCAGGCGACATATTTGGGAGAAAATTACCTAAAACTTGTGTTCAATAAATACTATCAAGGCCAATACGATATCGAGCGCGTTGCCGATTATCTAAACATTAAAAAAGTTGCTATGGTGGAAGAACTTGAAAAATATTTATTAAAGAAAGGACTGTTTTGATGGTTTACATTTTTGACACAAGTAGTTTTAAGGTTTTAGGAAACTATTTTCCCAAAAGTTTTCCCACCGTTTGGCAAAAAATCGATTTGCTTGTGTCAGAAGGTAGGCTAAAATCAGTACGCGAAGTGCTTAAAGAAGTAGAATATGGCAATAATAAACAATTTGTTTTAGATTGGATAGACTTCAATAAACAAATATTTTTACCACCCACTGCTCAGGAAACTTTATTTATTGCCAAAAATTTTTCTATAAGAAACTTTAAGAATTTAGTGAGTGAAAAAGCAAGATTACAAGGAAAACCAGTGGCAGAGCCATTTATACTAAATCCGTTGAGTATAGGTTACTTATGAGGAGAGGCACTCATGCAAGAGGCACTCATGCAAAAACGAGAATAAATAATCAGTTTTTAATAAGCAGATTTAGTATTATTATTGCCGCTACTAAGATAAAAGACGGTTGCGTAATTACCGAAGAAGCCTTAAAGCCTAATGCTCCCAAAATCCCCACAGTCTGTCAACACTTTTCTATCGATTGTACCAATGTTCAGGGTTTAATGGAGCGAGAAGGTTGGCAATTTAAAAACTAAAATTAATGGATAAATTGCCAATAAATTTATATAACGAGTCGTGCAAGATTGATTTTCTAGTTGAAAAGGCTTTTTCTGGAAAACTAATAACCATGTTCAGCCAGAAATTCTAGGCTAATCTCGCTAGGAGCGTGATAAGAGCGCATTCCTAGCAATTTTTCCACATATTTGCCTAAAATATCTCCTTCTAGATTCACCCAATCGCCTAATTTTAAATGGGAAAGATTGGTTTCGGCGTAGGTGTGGGGGATGACAGCCACTTTAAACCAGCTGCCGTAGGCATCACAATCGGCCACGGTTAAACTGATGCCATTAACAGCTATACTGCCCTTACCGACGATATAACGAGCTATGTAGTTATTCCACTGCTCTTCTAGGGAACTAGGGGCAGCAAAGGTCATTTCCCACGAATTAGCCACGATTATCGATTCTAATAAACAGCCAATTCCGTCCACATGACCGGTGACAAAATGACCGCCGATTTTACTACCCACCCGCAGAGAGGTTTCTAGGTTAACGTTGGTTTCTGTTTTAATCCTTCGTCCCAAAGTAGTGCGCTGTAGGGTTTCCGGGGAAGCGGTGGCCACAAAACCCTCTGGGAGAATTTCCTCAACTGTCAAACAAACCCCATCCACAGCCACACTATCACCAATCATTAAATCTTGGAGAATTGTATCAGAGGATACAGACAAATAGAGTCTATCGGTATCCACGACCCGAATCGTTCCCAAGGCTTGAATTAATCCTGTAAACATCTGCTTTTTTCTCGACTATAAGTCTTTGTGAGTGAAAGATTGGGCATTTTCCCCAGAATAATCGGCGACAATATGACCATCTCCGGCTAATTGATATTTGTAGGTCACTAATCCCTCTAATCCCACCGGACCGCGGGGGGGCATTTTTTGGGTACTGATACCCACTTCAGCCCCAAAACCGTAACGGAAACCATCGGCAAATCGGGTGGAACAATTATGAAAAACTCCGGCGGCATCGACTCGATCGCTAAAGGTTTTGGCTGTGTTAAGATTTTCGCTGACAATGCCTTCCGTGTGTCGAGAACCGTAATAATTAATATGTTCGATTGCTGATTCTAGACTATCGACAATTTTAATTGACAGGATTAAATCACTATATTCGGTTTGCCAGTCTTCTTCTGTGGTCGATGGTACGTTAATAATCTGACGAGTTGCTTCATCTCCCAATAATTTAACCTTTTTTTCCTCTAATGCTTGTGCCACTGCGGGTAAAAATTGTCTAGCGATGTCTTGATGAACTAATAAAGTTTCAATGGTATTACAAGCGGCAGGATATTGAGTTTTGCCATCGACGGTAATCCTAATTGCTTTGCTTAAATCGGCTTCTTTGTCGATGTAGAGATGACAGATACCATCGGCGTGACCAAGCACAGGAATGCGGGTATTATTTTGGATATAACGAACAAATTCGTTAGAACCTCTAGGAATTATTAAATCGATGTATTGATCGAGTTGTAATAGTTCCTGAATTTCTTCTCGTGTTGTTAATAATCGTACCGCCGCTGGATTAACTTTAGTTTGACTCAATGCCTGATGAATAATTGTTACTAAAGCTTGACAAGAACGGAGCGCCTCTTTCCCCCCTTTTAAAATAACGCCATTACCAGATTTAATCGCTAAACTGGTAATTTGAATTAAAGCATCGGGACGAGCTTCAAAAATCACCCCTAAAACCCCTAAAGGACAGGTTATTCTCTGAAGAATTAAACCTTGATCTAATTCCCGATTAATTTGCATCGTAGCTAAAGGATCTGCTAATTTAGCCACATCTCGCACCCCGGCAATAGCGGCTTTTAATTTGCTGGGACTTAACTCTAACCGCGCACATAAAGCTGGAGATAATTCCATCGCCTTGGCTGTTTGAACATCGGCGATATTAGCTTCTAGTATTTTATCAGCATTGGCAGTCAAAGCCTCAGCAATAGCCTCTAAAGCTTCATTCCTTTCTTCGTTAGTCAGGATAGCCAGTTGACGACTCGCTTGACGGGTTTCTCTGGCGATTTCGGGGAGGGATAGAGAAGTTGTAACCATAGAAAATTAAAAGTAATAACTGCTATCTTGTTTATTTTATCTTATTTTTGAGAAAGCTTCAGGGTTATTTAGGGTTATCAACTCTTGCCCTAATCATCATAAATCTAGTTAACCAGAAAAAATAGCCGAAATTAGTGATTTTTCTATCCTAGACCTGTAGAGACATTAGAGTTAACATCCCTACAGAATCTAGACTATCTAGACTAGATTGGCAATCAGACAGTTAGATACCTCTTGACGCGCCCAATTATCGGCGGCTAAAATGTCATCTAGGCTAGGAGTAGAACTGTTATGAATTGCAAAGCGATCGCAAACTTTTTCGATCACCCGGGGAATATCTAAGAAGCTAATCTTTTCTTCTAAAAATAACGCTACCGCTTGTTCATTAGCCGCGTTTAATACTGCTGGCATTGCCCCACCCGCACGCCCGGCTGCGTAGGCTAATCCCATACAGGGATATTTTTGATGATCGGGTTCTTTGAAGGTTAAACTGCCGGCTTTAACTAAATTTAAAGGTTCCCAATCGGTATAAATTCTTTCGGGCCAAGACAAGGCATATAACAGGGGTAAACGCATATCTGGCCAGCCTAATTGAGCTAAAACCGAGGTGTCCTGTAACTCAATTAAAGAGTGAATAATACTTTGGGGATGAATAACAATATCGATCGCATTATAATCGACACCAAATAAATAATGAGCTTCGATAACTTCTAGACCTTTATTCATTAAAGTAGCCGAATCGATGGTGATTTTTCTGCCCATAGACCAGTTAGGATGTTTGAGGGCATCAGCTACAGTTACTTGAGACAATTTTTCCACCGGTAAATCGCGAAAAGCACCTCCAGAAGCAGTGAGAATAATCTTTTTTAATCCCCCAGTGGGAACTCCCTGTAAACATTGAAAAATAGCTGAATGTTCCGAATCCGCAGGTAATAATTTAACTCGGTGTTTTTCCACTAAAGGCAGCACCACCGGACCGCCAGCAATCAGGGTTTCTTTATTAGCGAGCGCAATATCTTTACCAGCAGTAATAGCGGCAATTGTCGGCAGCAATCCCGCACAACCGACAATTCCCGTGACGACGCTTTCGGAATCGCCATAACGGGCCACTTCGATTACTCCTTCCTTTCCTGCTAGGATAATCGGGGTATAGTCAAGGTCGGAAATTAGGCTTTTTAGGTCTTCTAGTTGACTTTCGTTATTAATCGCCACGATTTGCGGGCGAAATTGCCGAATTTGCTCCGATAGTAGTTGAATATTATTACCCGTGGCTAATCCCACCACTTGAAACTTATCGGGATGATCGGTGACAATATCGAGAGTTTGAGTGCCGATCGAGCCAGTAGAGCCTAAAATCGAGATTTTTTTCATTAGAAACTTAATATAATTTGGGGATTAGCTTTAAATATACGTTCTCTGGGGTCCTTCTGGCACGTCGGCATAAATATTAAACATTTGTTAAAAAAGTTAATAGTTTGACTTTTTTGTGCTAGGGGTTACAAAAAGTGGCTCTTCGGTAATTGCTATGCAAATAATTAACTTAAAATAAAATTCGATGAGAGTGCCTACGCTCAAAAATAGCTGAAATCTATACAGGGAAGGACTTAAGGCACAAACGGG
>VYKN01000127.1_pt2 | contig 15884 bp, 15 predicted proteins | sample 5114581 | NCBI WGS metagenome assembly VYKN01 (sample SAMN12291810, study PRJNA351875) | freshwater metagenome | isolation source: freshwater lake | place: USA: Michigan, Baker Lake | collected 2011-08-08
AGACTCCTCGTTCCTCGGAGTGACAGAGCGGGTTGGGTACGAGTGCTCGTCACCAACCCTTGTCCTGCCGAGGTACGAGGCATCTTCTTTTGCTAATAAGTGATCTGATATGATATGATTTGATTTGACTTTAAACACAAAGACTCCTCGTTCCTCGGAGTGACAGAGCGGGTTGGGTACGAGTGCTCGTCACCACCCCTGTCATGCCGAGGTACGAGGCATCTTTATCATGGTTTCACTGAGTTACACCGAGTAACACAAAGTTGCACAGAGGGTTTTCTCTTTGTGTACCTCTGCAGTTCTCTGGGAAGCTTTGTGGAATGAAGGCAGTTAGGCGCCTGACACCTTGGTGGTGTCGTGACGCCATATCTTTCAGATTAATGCATTTGTCTGTAACTTTCAACAACGAGAAAAGATGAAAGCACAAATGAGTTTGTTCCTTTTTGGATTATTGATTAGTTGTCGGGAAGCATCGCGCCCGGCTACGTCAATCAATTCTGCCACGGTTGCGAATCAGTTCGTCGATGCCTTTTACTCCTTTAATCGCGATTCGCTACAAACCGTGTTACAAGAAGCACCTTCAGCGCAGCCCAACATATTATACTATCAAAAATGGGCGGAGTGTGGCCACTACCAAATCGTGAAACGAAATGTGCCGGTTGAAAAAAATGATTCCCTCGTGGTCGTTCCGGTAACGGTAAAAGATGACCTGATGGCTGCCCTTCACATTGATTTTCATGTGACGGATACCTTTCACATCATCGTGCGCGATGGAAAGATTCGCAGCGTAGAAACTTCTTCCAACGATCCGAAAGTATATCATGAAGCAAAAGATTGGGTCAAACAAAACCATCCTGAACTGGTTGACAAACCGTGCGAAGGCATTTGGAATGGAGGGCCTACTCCCTGTGAATGCATTCAAGGTTTTATAAAAGGATTTGATGAGTTTGTTAAATTGAGAAAAGGGTCAGATGAATAAGTCATGAAGGAGAACCATTTCGAAGTAAATGATTCGGAGTTTGAAACCAGTTTTCATTTGTTGAATAGATAAACAGTTTAGGATTGATGGGCATCGGCAGACGAGAATTTTTACGATTGACAAGTTTGGCTCTGGCCGGACTTGCGATCGATCCACTGAAGGCGGTGGTAACAAATGAGAACGCGTACGTCAATAAAAAGCTGGGCGTTTTGTTTCATAAGCCGTCGGACTGGGGATTTGTAGCCGTGAAGGATTTTGGAAAATTAAAGAATGATCAAATTATTGGCGAGGGCTTAGGTATGTCAGCGGATGAAATCTGGGAGGAGCTGGGCGACCCGATTTGTATTGCCACTAAATATTTTCAGGATGACCCAAAATGGAAAGGGGTTTTTTCGCCCACCATCACACTACATATTACACCGAAAGAAGAGTTGGCTGAAATAGGGGCACATACCATGGAAGAAGTCCTGGAACTTTCTGAAATAGGTACATCAGCGATTCTAAAAGGGTTTCGCAGATTGAAGCGCTATGAACCGTATCTCATCAGTGATGTGACGTTTCATGAGTTCGATGCCGAATATTTTTTTGAACATGTAGATATTCAGGGCCCGTTGAAAGTAGAATTGAAAGTATTCAAAGCAGAACACAATGGCTTTTATTACGATTTCAATTGCCACCAGTCAAAAGCGCAAAATCAGATAGCACACCGGGAGTTTGAAAATTTTAAGCAAAGTATACGGCTGATCTGATCTGCGGGAGTTTTATTGATCCTCAAATCTCGCTCGCTTTTTTGTTTCAGAAGACCGATATTTAGATTTTAGTACTCTCAAATAAAATCCTATGGCTACTCAGTCAATCGCATTTGGTAATTCGCAGCAAACAAAACTAGTTTGGGTATTGACTTTTATCCTACTAGTTTGTGCAGCAGGAACCATTTTCCTCGATTTGTTAGGTGCCAACATTCATCATACTTCTTTTTATCTTTCAGAATCATTGGTATTCAGTTCATTTTGGTTGATCTTCCTTCCGCTCCTTGCGGCACAGTTTACCTTCTTCAGCAAACCCAGTCCGGCGGGCATCCGCATCATGGGCTTGTTGCTTCCACTCATTATTCACTTGGTAACCTACCCAGCTTTGGTGTGGATCATTTCGCAGTTCCTTTTTGAACACACATTTGCTTACCTGCAAACCTTACAATATGAAGTCACCACGTATAGTTTTGTCTTACTGGCGATTTACGCGATACCCTTTTTGCTTTACACAAACAGGAAAAAAAAGCAAGAAGAGCAACTAGCGAAAGAGCTAGTTACTACGTCAACTGAAACAGGTAGTTTCGTAACTTCCTTTTTAGTGAACGAGGGAACCAAGCGAAAAGTAATCCACGTAAGTGAGATATCGTATTTCTCTGCCGATTCACCTTACATTACCATTCACCAACAAGAGAAAAGTTATTTATTAAATGAAACCCTCCGGTCGGTTTCAGAGAAATTGAACCCTCAGCAATTTATCCGTATCCATAAATCGACTATTGTCAATCTCACGAGAGTGAAATTCTACCAATCCAGACTCAATGGCGACTATGATGTAACCTTGTTCGATCACACCGTACTTCGACTCAGCCGGAATTATGCAGCGAGCTTCAAGCAAAAATTCCAAAGTACTCATCCGGATACAGTAAATTAATATCGTCTTACCGCATTTTATTTGTTTGCCGATGGTGCAAGCATTCATCTTTGTCCGAAAAGATGAAACCTATCTGCTTTTTACTATTAGGTCTGGCAGCTCTGTTTATTTTGAATGGTTGTCGCGGGCAAGCCGTTAAAGAAGCTCCAGAAAGCACATCCAATATCGCTCAACAGATTGGCGGTGGCTGTGATGGATGCGAGTTGATGTATGTTGGTATTCCTAACGAACTATCCTCTATTCATACCAGCACGGGTTGGGAAGTGGGAAATCATAAGTTGATTGTAACCGGCCGTGTGTTTCAATTGGATGGCAAAACGCCTGCCCCCAACATCATTGTTTATTATTGGCATACAGACGAATATGGTTTGTATTCTTCTGACCAGCATGTTCCCAAAGAAGCACTGCGCCATGGCAAACTCCGTGGCTGGGTGAAGTCGGATGAAAACGGGAATTACACGATACAAACATCACGACCGGCTGCCTATCCGAACGAAAATATTCCTCAGCACATACACCTTTCCATTAAAGAGAAGGAGTTGAGTGAATACTATGCCGATCTTTATTTTGATGACGACCCTTTGTATTTACCTCACAAAAAAAAATATGGTAAGAGTGATCGTGCGGGTACTGAATTACTACGTGTTTTGAAACATGGCAAACATGAAGTAGCAGAGCATAACATCATCCTTGGATTGAACATTCCGAATTACCCGATCGCAACAATTCCTGCCATTGCATCCGGATTAAACATTGGAGAAGATCAACCCTCGTTTACACCTTTTCATGCTTTCGGCCCCGATAAGGGAACCACAACCTGCCCGGTGTGTAAATACGGACGCTATCATGGTATACTTTATTTTGTGGGTGCTCAACCACAGTGGAATGAAATCAAACAGTGGCTTCGATTTCTGGAGGCGGAAAGCATAAAACGTGAGAAGTATCTGAAAGCCTATTTTGTGTATGGCAATGCGCATCACCAAAGTAAGGAAGTGTTGCAATTGCAATTGGAAAAAATTGGAAGCGAATTGCAACTTCAAAAAGTGGCCCTCACATTTGTGCTCGATTTTAGTGATGAAGAAAGTGAAGTGAATCTCAATAAGATTAATCCAACTGCGTCAAATACAATTATCATTTACAGACATCGAACGATAATCGATAAGTATGTCAATCTTCAACCTACCAAGTCAAACTTTAAGCTGATTTCAGAAGTTTTGAGTTCTACCAAAAGTGACTCATTTGAATGGCAGGAGCCCTCACATCCGTGAGGATCAATCTGCTTTCGCAATTGACCTTCAATTTGTCGTGTTCACCCTGCGGCAGCAAACTTTTATTTCACCAACTTTATATCCAGATAACCCAACAGCGCTATGAGAAAAATTACGGTTATATCTATGATTTCGTTGGATGGTGTTTTGCAAGGACCCGGTGGACCCAAGGAAGATACTTCCGGTGGGTTTAAATATGGTGGTTGGGTGGCACCGTACGATGATGAAAGCCAGGTGATGGAACGCCTGATGCAGCCGTCGGAAATTCTCATTGGCCGAAAGACGTTTGATATTTGGGCTGCGTATTGGCCATCGCACGGTGAATTCTGGCCGGGCATCAACGAAGTGAACAAATTTGTTCTTTCGCGGAAGCTAAAAAAAACGCATCGTTACGTAACAGGATGGAACAACTCATTTGTGCTACGCACGCTCGGCGACATCAAAAAATTAAAGAAGAGCAAAGGAGGCGATTTGCAAGTGTGGGGCAGCAGCCAACTCGTACAGTTGCTATTAAAAAATAATTTAGTCGATGAACTTTGGATTCTAACTTATCCGCTCACCCTCGGCAAAGGCAAAAAACTGTTTAACAACAACGCCATGCCCGCCGCATTCACAGTTGCAGAAAGTATCGTAACGCCCAAGGGGATCATCATTGCCCATTACAAGAAAGCCGGAAAAGTAAAAACGGGAACCATCGGGGCTTAAGCAATAAAGAGATCCACCCCGCAATTGCCTATCTTGCAGACGGTTTTACCCTTTTGGCAGATTCTTTTTTTGGTTACCCCTGCAAAATGCTGAACTTTGAATTCATGCGTATGTTTACAAAATGAAAAAGTACTTCGAAGTACTTTTGCACATCGGCTTTTGGGCGTGCTATCTGCTGGCTATCCTCATCATCGTTACAGTCGCTTACCGCAATAGCGACATTGGTGAGCGTGAACTGCGTATGGTGAACGCGCTGCAAAACCTTTTTTTCTTTGCGCTGCTTCCATCGCTCATCACGTTTCATCTGTTCTACTTTTTTCTGTTTCCGAGATACATTCAGCACAACAAGTTTTTTCTTTCCTTCGTCTACGGCCTTGCTATGGCTGTCGTCGCAGCCGTTGTGGGCTATTTCTTTCTACGGTTATTCATCGAGTCCGGCTGGATGATGGATATGGACCAGGGAGGCAAGCAAGGCAGATCAACAGCGTGGCCGGTAATCACGTCCATGACGTTGATTGGTTTGATCTGTGGAATTGTTGCGTTGATCATGCGAGGCTTCATCACCTGGTTCAGCGAAATTAAAATAAAGCAGATGCTGCGCGAGAAGAACTACGAAATGGAAATGGCTCTGATCAAATCACAACTCGATCCGCACCTGCTGTTCAATACCATCAACAACATTGATGCGCTGATTGTGAAAGATCCGGTGCAGGCTTCCGATTACCTAAATCGACTCTCAGATATCATGCGATTTGTACTCTACGAAACACGGGCTGAGAAAATCTTTCTCTCGCAAGAAATTGAATACATTGAGAAATACATCACATTGCAAAGAATCAGGACTGCCAACGAGTCGTATGTGCGCTTGCAGGTGCAAGGAATGATTGGCCATAAAATGATTGCGCCCATGGTGTTTATTCCGTTTATCGAAAATGCGTTTAAGCATACCACTAATAAGAAATTGGAAAATGCCATTACCATTACTATTCACATTACCGATGTCACTGTGCAGTTGCAATGCGAAAATAAATGTGAGCCGATGCCAGTGCGCGCGACCATAGGCGGTTTAGGAAATGAACTTGCCCTCAAACGCCTCGAACTGATTTATGGCGGAGCGCAGCATGTTGAAATCAAACAAAGCGATGATGTTTACACCGTTCACGTAACCATACCGCATGGTTAAATACACCTGTCTTATCATTGAAGATGAGCCACTGGCTCTGGAAAAGACAACCGACTTCGTTCGGAAAGTTCCTTTTCTGGAGTTGGCCGCCACATTTGACAACGCCTTGCTGGGGCTGGCTTATTTAAACTCGCATAAAGTTGACATGCTGTTTCTCGATATCAACATGGACGAGCTCTCGGGCATTGAATTGTTGGAAAACTCGCGCATCAACAGCCAGGTGATCATCACCACCGCCTACCAGGAATATGCCTTGAAAGGATATGAACTGCAAATCACCGATTACCTCTTAAAGCCATTTACCTTCAACCGTTTTTTACAGGCAGTCAACAAGGCACAGGAAAATCTGGTGCGCCACTCGGCCGACACACCACCGAATTTCATTTTCGTTAAAACCGAAAATCGCCTCGAGAAAATTATGTTGAGCGATATCGTTTATATTGAAGGCATGCGCGACTACCGGCGCATTCACACACTGCAACGCAAAGTAATGACCTTGCAAAATTTCAGTGAACTGGAGAAGATGATTCCTCCGGCGGTGATCTGCCGCGTACACAAATCGTTTATGGTGGCACTCGATAAAATTGTTTCCATCGAGCGCAGCCGCATCAAAATTGCCGATCAGTTAATTCCCATCTCCGACACGTACAAAGATTCGTTCTTTCAGCTTATCAACAGCCGACTGTAAAACCCGTTTTGTCTTGCCGATTCAATCTGCCATTATGCAGACGCTTTAGGCGACTCTGCATAATAGAATTGTGAAGCCTGCACCGTTCCTGTTCTTTTGATCAAAACAAAAGAATATGAAGAAAATGATACACATGGCGCACATACTAGGTATGATGCTGCTGAGCGGAATGACAGTAGCACAAAGCAACGAAAAGGCATCGAACGAAGGAAAGCCAACGAGACAAACAGAAACCTATTTGGATCTCGTGCTGAATTTGGTGGGCACCAATTTTCATTATGGAAATTCGAACGAGGCACTGACCGATTACAAAAAAGCAGTGTTGGGCGCGCAAGCCGGCGTATCGCTGCGAGCAGGAATTACGTCACGCTTTTCGATGGTGTCGGAGTTTTACTTTTTTATGAAAGGTGCCGAGCTGGGCGTAAACAATCCGTTCAACACGCATAACAACACCATTCGCTTGTATACATTTGAGTTGCCCGTGTTGGCGCGTGTGCATCTGGGGCGATTTCATATAAATGCCGGCCCTGCTGTAGCCTACAATTTTTATGGATCACAAAAAATCGAAAGCACCACGTCTGACCTTTCGTTTACTAATACACTTGGAGGCTTTAAGCGCTGGGAGGCCAGCATTCAGGTAGGAGGGGGCTACCGCTTTCATACCAAGCGCAAAAGCCTTTTGCTCGATGTGCGCTACAACTATGGCTTGACCAATGTTTCATACGACCGCGAAATCTACAACCGCAGTCTTATCATCAGCCTTCATTTTTCTAAACCATGGAAGTCCAACCCATTGGCGCTGAAAAGAAAATAAAAATTATTCCACTGTTAATTACAACTACAAATGAATACTCCTATCTCTCTTCTTCCGCGTGAAGCAAAGCAAGGCTCGCCGAAGTCTACTACTTTTAGTCCCTATCGCAAAACAGCATTGCTAGCAGGCGCTCTTTATCTGCTTACGTTCGTTTCGATTCCAACACTTGCACTCTATGAAGGAGTACACGCGCCCAACTATATTTTAGGAGCAGGGCCCGACACATCTGTTGTGATCGGTGCCATTCTCGAACTGGTAGTAGCGCTGGCCTGCATTGGCTCTGCAGTTGTTTTGTTTCCCGTGTTGAAGAAGCAAAGCGAAGGTGCAGCGCTGGCGTTGGTAAGTGCGCGTGTGCTAGAGGCAGGTACTATCTTTGCAGGCGTTGCTTTTCTGCTGGCAGTAGTCACTTTGCGGCAAACAAGTGCAGGTGTTGAAGCTTTAGCGATCAGCCATACACTGATCATTTTGTACGATCGCATTTTTCTGATCGGGCAAAGCCTTATGCCGGCTGTTAATGATTTGTTGCTGGGATTTTTGTTGTATCGTGCGCGTCTCATTCCACGAAGCCTGGCATGCATCGGCATTATCGGTGGACCGTTGTTGCTGGTGGGCGATCTGTTGGTAATGTTTGACGTAATTGCACAGCGTTCACCAGCCACTTCTCTGTTTGCCATACCCGTGGCGCTCTTCGAGTTCATCCTTGGCCTCTGGCTGGTGGTGAAAGGGTTTTCATCACAGCCATCGCCAACAATTGCAGTCCAGAATTTGTATCAGCTATCCAAGTCGGGTGCCGAATCCTGATCGGCCAGATGGAACTTATGGAGAGTCAAATCTTTTACACATTACTGTGAATGATGTAACTCTTCCGATTAATTGTGTAGGTCTTATCCATATTCAAATTTCACCTTTGTGATCATGGTGATGGCGCAACTAAATTCTAAAGCGACCGATCCATACATTAAATCATTACCAAAATTTAGATTATGGCAATCCAAACAATTAATCCGGCAACGAACCAACTCATCAAATCTTTTGATGAAATGACCGAAGCGGCTGTAGAAAAATCAGTGGCGACAGCAGTCAATACTTTTAACGATTGGAAGAAGACCGATTATCAGACGCGCGCGCAACTTTTATATGCGGTGGCTGGTTTATTGCGGGCAAAAAAGAAAGACCTCGCTAACATCATTACAATGGAGATGGGCAAACTCATTTCGCATGCGGAAGGTGAGATAAAATTGAGTGCCGAGATTTTTGACTACTACGCCAAGAATGCCGAATTATTTCTAGCCGATAAAGTATTGAGCCCTGTTCATGGCAAGGCGATCATCCGAAACAGTCCGGTAGGTGTGTTGCTGGGTGTGCAACCATGGAACTTTCCCTTTTACCAAGTGGCGCGTTTTGCTGCGCCCAACATCATGATTGGAAATGTTGTGCTCGTTAAACATGCCTCTAACGTTCCGCAATGTGCAGTTGCGATCGAGGAGCTATTTGCTGAAGCAGGCGCACCGCTTGGCCTTTACACCAATTTGTTATTATCTGGTAAGCGAGCGACAAGCTTAGTAGCAGACAAGAGGATTAGCGGGGTGTCACTTACGGGTAGTGAAGTAGCGGGAGCAAGCGTGGCGTCCGAGGCAGGCAAGCACATTAAGAAATCGGTTTTAGAATTAGGTGGCAGCGATGCATTTATCATTCTGGAAGATGCCGATATCGATCAAGCCGTGGAGTGGGCAGTGGTTGGAAGGATGAATAACAATGGCCAGTGTTGTGTGGCATTGAAGCGATTCATCGCAGTAGAAAGTATTGCCGATACATTTCTGGCAAAATTCAAAAAGAAATTGGAGGAGTTGGTGGTGGGCGATCCGATGGAAGCGACCACACACTTAGGGCCATTGAGCACGGAAGAAGCAGCGAAGAATATTGTCGATCAGATTCAACGTGCCGTTGCGGGCGGTGCAAAAATTCTGCTGGGAGGCAAGCGCGTGGAACGCAAGGGAGCCTATGTGCAACCCACCATTCTCACAAATGTACTTCCGGCAAACCCGGTTTTTTACGAGGAGTTTTTTGGCCCGGTGGTACTTTTCTTCAATGTGAAAAATGAAGAAGAAGCCATTGCGTTAGCAAATGATTCACCTTTTGGTTTGGGTGGCTCGGTATTTACACAAGACATTGAGCGGGGAAAACATGTAGCCAATTTAATCGATACGGGCATGGTCTTTATTAATCACCCTACGTGGACGCAAGCCGACTTACCATTTGGAGGCACCAAAGGTTCAGGCTACGGAAGAGAATTGGCCGAGCTGGGTATCGATGAGTTTGTCAACAAAAAGTTGATCCGAATCAGCGAATTGAGTGATCCATTCTAATATGGCCAAACATTCGAATATGAAAATCATTATTATAAGTGGAGTAGTCTTCATTGTACTCTTCACGGTATTTCAACTATACACAGCTATGTCAAGCACAAAAACAGAAAGCCAACCCTACACCGTGGTGAAGGAGATGAAGAATTTTGAAATTCGACATTATCCACCTGCTACGGTGGCGACGATCACGTCCGATTCCAAATCGTATCGTGAATTGGGTACCACCGGATTTAGCAAACTGGCACGCTATATTTTTGGTGGCAATAGTGAAAAGAAACAAATCGCCATGACCTCTCCGGTGCACATGGATATCGGAGATACTGTTTCTACGATGAGCTTTGTGATGCCTTCGCACTACTCCAAGGCGAGTCTGCCGATGCCTGATAATGGCGAAGTGAAGATTGCGATTAATCCCGAAGAGTATGTAGCCGCCATTCAGTTTGGAGGATTCGCATCAAGCGATGCGATCAAAAAGCACACCGACTTATTAGAGCGTTCATTAACACAGCAAAACATTAAGTACTTCGGCCACTTCCGGTATCTGGGTTACAATCCCCCGTATCAACTGTGGGGAAGACGTAATGAAATTATTGTAGCTGTCAATTGGTAGTCCTGACGCATCAGTTAGGATAAATCCTGACGATCCTACACAGATTCAGGCCGGGTGTGGAGATTTGTAAAGTGCCATATTCTCTACAACAGATTCCTTCCAATCGCTTTGGAATGGGTAGTCAAAAAAAAGAGCCGCATCGATGCGGCTCTTTTTTAATCTGTATCTCATGATTAGATATGCACGCCACCTGCCACTTCAATGCGTTGTGCGTTAACCCACTTGGCATCTTCGCTGCACAAAAATGCAACCACGCTGCCAATGTCGTCCGCCAAACCTACACGCCCCAACGCAGTCATGCTGGCCAGGCGATCGTTTAATTCTTTATTGTCACGCACAGCGCCACCACCAAAGTCGGTTGCAATGGCACCGGGTGCTACGGTGTTCACACGTATTTTACGACTGCCAAATTCCTGCGCCTGATACCGCGACAAACTTTCAACGGCCGATTTCATAATCGCATAGGGCGCATAATTCGGATAGCTAAATCTTGCGAGACCCGATGAGATGTTGACAATGCTTCCACCATAGGCCAACACCGGGAGTAATTTTTGAGTGATAAAATAAGGAGCCTTCAGGTGAATATTCACCATGTTGTCGAAAACTTCTTCCGTAGTGTCCGCAATGGTTGTATGTGTGCCAACGCCTGCATTGTTGACCAACGCAAAAAGCTGCTCCGTTCCAAAATCATTGGTCAGACTGTTTTTTACAGTGCTAACAAATTCGTCAAACGTTTTTGAGTGAGCGACATTCAATGAAAATGCTTTTGCTCTTTTTCCGAGCGCGATAATTTCATTTACCACTTTGCCGGCCTCACCCGCGTTTGTGTTGTAGGTAATGATGATGTCAAAACCTTTTTTAGCTAGTTGAATAGCCATATCCCTGCCCAGCCCCCGGCTGCCACCGGTAATCAGCGCTACTTTGTTTAATTGAGTTGCCATATTATTTCTTTTTGATTTAGTACAACAAATGTCACGCTTTCATTCAAAGTGCAACTTGTAAATAGCAATCGACTATTTATAAAATTCAATCAATTGCGATACTTCAAGGGCGAGAGGGCAGTATGCTTCTTGAAGAAATTAGAGAAATGCGCTACTTCATCAAAACCGAGCACATACGCAATTTCAGACACGTTCCATTGGGTTTGCTTCAGCAATATTTTCGCTTCTTCGGCAATGCGGCCGTTGACGATTTCGGTGGTGCTTCTGCCGGTGGTTTCTTTTAATACTTTGTTCAGGTGATTAATATGAATACCCAAAGTGTTCGCGAAATCGGTAGGTGTTTTCAGTTGGATGGTTTGCGCCACATTTTCGATGGGAAACTGCCTTTCCAGCAATTCAATAAACAACGATGAAATACGGCTGGCCGCGTTGATCGTGTTGGCCGCACTTTCCATCGGCTTTAACTTTTGTCCGGTGTGGATCAATTCCAAAACATAATTACGAAGCAAATCATACTTGAACGCATAGTCAGAAGATAACTCAGCACTCATTTTCTTGAAGATTACTTCCATTTCCTGGTATTGTTGATTCGTCAGTTGATAGACAAAATCACTCGTAGGTTGGTAAATGGGTAAATCATCAATCACCAAACCGGTTTTTGATTTTGATAAAAACTCTTTGGTGAATACACAGAAAAATCCTGCCTGTTCTTTGCTTTCAGGTGTATAGCGATACGGAATTTTAGGTGTGGCAAATAATATTCCTTGTTTCTCAATCACCACTGTTTTATCGGCATATTCTACTCTGTTTTTTCCTTTAATTAAACTGATTTTGTAATACGTCCTTCGGTTGTAGGTCATCTCCGATGGTTTATTGCCGCTGAAATAGAACTTGGCGGTATCAAACACATTGAATTGCCCCAGATCGTTGGAGCTTTTGCTATCCAGAAAATAATCCAGGTTGCAATCGGTTTTCGTGCAGATGTCTTTATAAAAGTCCCGGATGCTGATCGTATTCATGTTTGTAAAATTCAAATCATGACAAAAGTACGAGATATTCCCAAATAAGCTGCTCACTACTGACCAATTCCCAATGACTGCTGTCTAATACCCAAGTCCCAAGTCTTATTATTGACCATTGACTATTCATTTGTACTTTTGATCTTACATGAATTCCAACAAACGAAAATATGGTCAGATACTCGTAGCCATCAGCCTGCTGGTACTTGTTTTTCATTTGCTGATTTTGGTGAAAGTGATTCCCTATTCCATTACCTGGGGTGGAAAGCTGCAGACCGACAGCGAGATGTATGTATTCGAAACAGTATCCATACTGATCAATTTATTTTTTGTTTCTCTCGTAGTGCAGCGCGTGGGCATGATGCCTTTGTTGTTGAGTGAAACGTTAGTCACCGTTCTACTTTGGATTTTCTTCGGACTCTTTGTGTTGAACACCATCGGAAATATTTTTGCCACCACTCATATAGAACGTTGGTTTACACTGCTTACGTTGGCAAATGCTTTTTTAATTTGGAAGATCAACCGCAGGTAAACTTAGGTGATTATACTAACAGCAGCTTAGTCGAAGGTTGAAAAGAAGTTGAATATGAGTGTATACCATCAATTGAACGAGACACGCACTTCTTGATTTTGAAAAGATCCTACCTGAAATAAAAACGCCAGTCAATGTGACTGGCGTTGGGAAGTTGATTTACTCTTTAATAATCTTTTGCGTTTTTCGATACGAACCAACCTGCGTCTGTAAAATATACATGCCTTTCGATTGGTCGGTCACATCGAGTTCCAACTCTTGATTCGTTTGTGTTGCGTGGTTGAAAATCTTCTGGCCTGTCAACGAATAAAATTCGATGAGGGCAGGCTCGGTGCGTGGAGAAGTGATGTGTATATGTAGTTTGTCTTTCACCGGATTCGACCACACATTTACTTCCGGCTCGCCTTCTCTGATGGCATCTATTTCTTTCGCATCGTCAGAGCTTACCGCACCAACTCTTGCGCCCGGATCTGAAAATGCTACATACTCACTTTGTTTCACGTATACTGCATAACCTCTCGCTGGCGCAGACACGTATACCCGTCCATCGGAATACACTTGCGTAGTTTGATTTGGATCAAATGCATTCACCAGCACTGTATTGGCCCACGATGCCCAACCCGAAGGTGCGGCATCTACCCACAGTCCTTTCGTTTGTGTTTCATTGTTATTGATCACCACAATAGCTCCGCTCTTTGTGCCATTGCCGGCTCTGCGGGCAGCATACACATTGTACGCATCTGCCGAAGGATACGGATTTCCCACTTCACTCAATACCGTGAGTGATCCATCCAGATAGGTTTTGCGAACAAAAATTAATTTGCGAATGTCTGTGCCAAGCGTAGAAGCGGGCGTAACTGTCAAGCTGGAGTTGTGCGCGTCCACCATTACATCTCCAAAGTAGTGGTTATAAAAAACACACGGTTTACCTTCATGCGTTAAGATGTACGCGTATCCTAATTTCCAATCTTTAGTTACCCACTTATCATGTTCTTTTCCGGTATCGTGGTTTTCAATCCAAGTAACCACCGAGGTGCCCGGAAGTGAGTTGCCACCACTGTTGCGCACCATGCCTGCATGATTCAACCAGCGCATATCAAAGTTGCTGCCGCTTTGGTTGCACAAGTTGGTGAGTGATGACTTCAACGGGAAATCAAAACCATTCACAGCTGCACCATTGGCGGCAATCGTATTTACCCAATTCTTAATGCGGTAGTCGGCTCCCCAATATTCTCCCACAATAAAACGCTGACTTCCATTTTTCAAGGGCAGATTCTTCACCCAATTCGAAACATAGGTTTCCTGAAAGCCACGAACAAAATCCAATCGAAAGCCATCAAAGCCAAGTTGATTCGAAAGCCAAACACCCCAATCCTTATAGCGATTCGCTACCGTGGTGCTGTACGTATTCAAATCATTACCAAAAAACTTGGTGTTGGGAATTATTTCATCAGATCCGGCAAAACCAAGCCAGTCATAGTTATCTACCGGGTGAAAGTCGGCATAGCCCCACGAGAAATTTGCTTCACCGGTGCCCGTGTGATTTACGGGATTAATTTTGGTATTGGTGTGCGCCTCCAGTTGCGTAGTCGTAGCGATGTTCGTACCGTTTTTCCAAATAGCCTTTGGATAATATCCGTTGGTTTGATCCGCCCACGACCAAGCCCATGGGTTTGAAGTTTCTTTGCGAGCCGTCAATCGAATGATGATGTCGGTGGTGCTGCTAACCGTTACTTTGTATTCATCCAGATCGTTTACTTCAATGTGCCCGCGCACTGTGTTGCCCGATGCCGGATACGCGTTGAAATTTCCACCGCCATTGTTCGGCTCCGACTCCCACGAGTAGTTCGAATTCATACCGGTGTTGGCATAATCAATTTGCAAGTCATAGCCCCGATCTACTTTCGCGGTGCTGTTGAGATAATAGCCGTGAATTTGAATGTAGTAATCACCCGCGGTTGCATTTTTGATCACCCACTTTATTTCATTGGTGGGGTAAGGAGCATATTGCGTGCTGTTGCGGTACGCCTGATCGAATACATATTGTTTGACAGCCGGATTGGATTCGTCCTGATCGTCACCTGTGTATAAATGGTTGAGAACGATATCAGCATAGACATCAATCTGATTGGTGTGCATGGTAGAAATCATTTGCTCTAATTCCGAGCGAGAGCCGAACCGCGTTTCGACTGTTCCTTTTTGATTGTAGTTTCCTAAGTCATACAGATCGAAAATGCCGTAGCCCATGTCGTAAATACCAAAGTTTCCCTTGGCGGGAGAGGGCACCCAAATACCTTTGAAGCCTGCATTTTTAAGTACAGTTGATTTTGCATTCAGGTTGTCCCACCAGGTTCCGTTCAGCGTGGTGGCATTGACAGGCACGTCCCAATAAAAGGCCTGCATCATTACATCGTTCTGGCTAAAGGCCGCAGCGGGCAGTAGCAAAAGACAAATCCAGACAGCGTAAAAACATCTTTTCATAAAATATTGATTATGTGGTTTCAGAATATTTCCGGCGACAAAAATGAGTAACCCCTGCGCGGGAAACGACCGAATTTCGAAAAGCAGACAAGTAAGAATCGCCCGAAATAGATGATTTTAAGAATATAGGACTTTTTTAGTCCTGCCCTTCGTGCCAATCAGGCGCATGGGTTTTGAAGTAATCGCGCGGGTTTTGGTTTGTTAACTTTTTGAAAGCCAGATTGAAAGTAGATTTGGAGTTGAAACCCACCTCTTGCGCAAGCGCGAGGAACGTGTAATTCTTAAAATGCGGAGTTTTGGAAAGCGCAATAAATTCTTCCACGCGGTATTGATTTACAAAATCCCTGAAATTCTTGTCGTGGTGATCGTTGATAACTCGCGAGAGGACATGGGGCTTTGTGCCGAGCAGATCTGCCAAATCGGAAAGCGACAATTCGGGGTTTTTAAAAGGCTTTTGCGAAGTCATGAGGGCATCGAGCTTTTTCGGCCAGTCGCCTGTGTCGAAGCTGTGCGTGCTATGAGGCTTCTCTTCCTTTATGATTTCCGGATAACGCCAGATAAAATATGTTTCAACAAAAATAAGAGTCGAGAGAACAATGGCGATCAGATAGAAAT
>VYKN01000128.1_pt1 | contig 15825 bp, 20 predicted proteins | sample 5114581 | NCBI WGS metagenome assembly VYKN01 (sample SAMN12291810, study PRJNA351875) | freshwater metagenome | isolation source: freshwater lake | place: USA: Michigan, Baker Lake | collected 2011-08-08
CGCCGGCGGACGGCGCGGCGGTGCTGGCGCGCGTGCGCTCCACCCGACCGCCGGTTCCCGGCGTCGTGCGCGTCAGCCCAACCGGCTGGTCGGTGACGCTCGATGCGCCTGAAGAGGGCGTCGCGCCGGGACAGGCCTGCGTGCTCTACGCCCCGGACAGCTCGGGCCGCGTGCTCGGCGGCGGCTGGATCGCGGCGACGGGCTGAGCCTGTCCCTGACGGGCCAGCAGGTCCCGCTGCGGCCAGGTCTTCACCTTCGCATGGTCGGTCTGGCACTGGCCCTCCCCGCCCATCTGGTAGGGGCAGGTCACGCATTCCGGCAGCAGCGGACCGTCGGTCAGCGAGCGGCGCAGATGCACCATGGCCGGGCTGTTCCACAGGGTGCGGAAGTCGTCGGCCCCGGCGAGGCTCACGTCCTCATGGCCCTGGATGTGCTGTAGAAAGCCGCACGGGATCAGCTTGCGGCTCGTGTCCAGCACCTTCAGCGCATACCAGGGGTAGCTGCAGGCGAACGGCGCGAGCCGGTTGTACGGATTGTCCACCGGCCGGCGCCAGGCGTCGCCGTCGGACCCGGCGGGAAGCGGATCGCCCTTGGTGAAGGCGAGCGGCGGGTCGTCGCGAACGGCCGCGATATAGGCTTCCCGCGTCGCGCCCTCCGGCAGGGTCGCCGACTGCAGCTTCAGCCCCCATTGCGAGGGATCGCCGTATATCTTGACCTTGGCCTGGCTGATCGCGGCGACCGCATCGGCCTGAAGGCGCGCGAAGTCGGGGTGCGCCCAGGGAACCAGGGTCTCGATGTCCCGGTCCTGCGCGAACAGGCTGATGTAATAGTCCCCCGGGATCAGCGTGCGGAAATAGATGCCGTGGACATCCAGCTCTTCGGCGAGCGCGATGAAGTCCGGTATCTCTGCGATGTTCTCGCGCGCGACGAACAGGCTGAGATCGACGATGCGGCCCACCGAACGCGCATGCCGGATCGATTCGACGATGCGATCGAACGCGCCCGGTCCCAGCCGCATCAGCTTGTGATGGGTCGCGGCCGTCGCCGCGTTGAGACTGACCGTGAGGTTGATGTTCGCCGCCGCCAGCGCGTCCCGGAACCGGTCGAGCCGCCCGCCATGGGTGATCATCGTCGCATACATGCGCGGGTCGGCGAGCGCCCTGATCTTCTCTAGGATCTGCCCGAAACGCGGATGAATCGTCGGCTCGCCGCCGGTCAGGATCAGGTAGCGCACGTGGCGCAACAGGGTTTCGAGGTGGGGGATGTCGTCGGCTTCCGGTGAGCGCGCCGCCTCCCGCGTGCGGCGCAGCGGCACGGTGCAGGACGGACAGCGGGCGTTGCAGGTCGTGGTGATGCCGAACGTCAGGTTCCAGGGCAGGCTTTCGACCACCGGCACGCCGGCTACATATTCCCAGGCGCTCAGCAGGATGTTGTGCAGCCAGGGGTCGGAGCCGTAGCGGGCGTCGAGCTCGGCGCGCGACAGCGTGGAGACGCGGGCCTCCATCTCTTCAGGCGTCGCCCAGAGGATCCGGTCGGGGGCGAGCGGGTCATCAGGATCGACGGCAGGCGAAGGCGCCTCTGCAGCAAGGTCCGCGCCGACGGAAACCCCGCCTTGAGGGACCAGCAGCTCCTCTTCGGCCAGCGGCGCGGGCTCCGGTTCGGCCGGCGCCGCTTCGGGGACGGCGACCTGCGTCGGCAGTTCGGCGCGCATCGCCTGCAGCATGTCCGCCACCGAAGCCCGCAAGGCCGCCAGCGCAGCGCCCACCGCCGCCTCGCGGTGCGCGGCGCAGAAACTGAAGAGCCCGTAGGTCGCCAGATGGCGGCGGGACAATCCTTGTATGGTCCGCCAGTGCATCAGCGCAGGGTCCATGCCGTCCTGCCCGGCGAAGTGCAGGAACGGCCGGCAATCGCGGCCCGCCAGCTTCGCATCGAGCCCGATGTCCTGACAGAACGCGTTGAACATGGCCTTGAGCATTCCGCCGTGCCGCGAAAGGCCGGCCGGAACATCGTCGTCCACGACGATGTCGATGACGGCGTTGGCGGCCGCGATCGAGACCGCTTCCAGCCCGTAGGTCAGGCTGTAGTTCACAACCGGCATCTGGGCGAGCAGATCGGCCCGGCCGACGAGAGCTGCGAGCGGCAGGCCGTTGGCGATGCCCTTGCCGAGGCAAGCAAGATCCGGCGTCACGCCCCAGACCTCCTGCATCCCGCCCGGCGCCACACGGAAGCCCGACACCACCTCGTCGAAGATCACCAGACCGCCGTGTTCGCGCACCAGCCTCATGGTCTCGGCGATCTGGAACACCTTCGGCTCCGGCCAGGCCATGGGATCAAGGATCAGGCAGGCGACGCCGTCTGTGGCCGCCGCAAGGGCCGTCGCCACGGTCTCCGGCGCAAGGCCCGGCAGGGTCACGATATGGTCGCGCAGCGCGGCGGGCACGCCCGGCGTGCCGCAGCCTGCCATGTACCAGTCCTGCGCGCCATGATAGCCGCGGTGCAGCACGGTCGTGCGGCCGGTGACATGGCGCGCCAGCCGGATCGCGGCGGCGGTGGCGTCCGAGCCGTTCTTCACCAGATGCATGCCTTGCGCGCAGGGCACGACCCGGACCAGACGTGCGTGCAGTTCATGGAACTCCGGCCCGGCCAGGCCGAGGTTCGCATGGCGCCCGATCTGCGCACGCACCGCCTCTGCAACGCGGGGCTCGCCGTGCCCCAGCAGGTTGGCGCCCCAGGCGGAGATGAAGTCCAGCCAGGGCCGTCCTTCGCCGTCTATGAGATTGCCGCCGTGACCGCCGGCGATGGTTGGAGGCAGGATCATCGACAGCACCTGCTCGCTGGTGGGCGTCTCGCTCATGCCGGCCTCCTGATGACGTCTGCGAACGCCGCCGCCAGATCAGGATGATCGGCGTATGCGGCGGCGATGGTCTCAAGGTCAGGGATCCTGTCGCGCAGGCTGCCTGACCCGAGGCGTTCGAAGGCCATGGGCGGCGTCGGCCCCTGGAGGCCGAGGAAGTCGCGGATGCGCGCGATCTCGGCTGCCCAGTCCGCGACGAGGCGCTCATAGGCGACCTCCAACTGCGGACGATTGGCGAGCCGGGCGCGGATCGGCCGCTCCGGGGCGCAGAACCAGTCGAAGAACCATGAGAAATAGCCCGGCTCGAACCGAAGCGGTTCCGGCGCCGGCGCGGCAGCGCCGGCCGGCACATGCCAGACGTTGCTGTCGAGCGCCGCCCGGAAGCTCGCCGCGCAATCAACCGGATTGCGGTGGAGGACGATGACCCGAAGATCCGGCAGGGCGGCGAGCACGTCCCACACCGGGGAAGCGGCCCTGACCTGATCCCACAGGATCTTGGCGCCTGCGAACCGTTCGAACACGGCCGCGGCGAGTGTCTCGAGGGGTTGCCGGGCGCCGTCGAAATAGCCGGCGGCGTCGAACCAGGCATCCTTGGGGCCGAACAGCGCCGCGACCGCGTCGCGTCGCCAGACGTCATGCGGAGCGTCGCCGGCCAAATCCGGATTGAACGGCTCCATGCAATGGGCGGCGCCCGGGTGCGCGCCCAGGGCGCTCATCAGCAGCGTCGATCCGGAGCGTGGCGGACACAGCACGACATATCGCATGCGACCTCGCGCGGTACGTTGATCCAAAGGCACGCTAGACCTGCAGCCACGGGATACAAGACAGCCCGGGTCTCGGAAAAATTATATGAAATCCTGATTTCTCAGGGAATTGCGAATGCTTACCGCGACTTGGTTCTGATGAGCGTTCCGCGCCTTGGATGCGACCTATTGTCTTCGTCGGCGTCGCTTGCTTGCAGCATCGGACTTCAGATGGTGCTGATCGACGCAGCGAAACGAAAACGACGCCCGGGCGATCCGATCAGGGGTCGCGCCTGAGCTTGCTCAACAGGTCCGGTCGCCGGGCTTTCGTGACCGCTTCGGCCTCGCGCCGCTTCCAGGCGGCGATCCGGGCGTGGTCGCCGGAGGTAAGAACCTCTGGAATGGTCCGGCCCTCGAAGTCCTGCGGCCGCGTGTAGAGCGGGTGTTCCAGCAGGCCTTGCTCGAAGCTTTCTTCGGCCAGCGAGCGCGCATCCCCGACGACGCCGGGGAGCAGCCGCACGCAGGCCTCGATCAGCAGCATGGCCGCGACCTCGCCGCCCGCCAGCACCACGTCGCCGACGCAGACCTCCTCCAGCCTGCGCGCCTCGATCACCCGCTGGTCCAGCCCCTCGAACCGTCCGCAGACGGCCACCAGCCCCGGCCCGGCGGCGAGCACACGCACGCGCGCTTGCGTCAGAGGCGCCCCGCGCGGGGTGAGATAGAGCCGCGGCCGGCCGTCTTTGGGCAGGCTGTCCAGCGCCGCCGCCATAACGTCCGGCCGCAGCACCATGCCGGCGCCGCCGCCGGCGGGCGTGTCGTCGACCTGGCGATGGCGGCCGACGCCGAAGTCGCGCAGCTGCACCGTCTCCAGAGCCCAAAGCCCCTTGGCGCGCGCTGTCTCGATGATCGACACGCCGAGCGGCCCTGGAAACGCTTCTGGAAACAGGGTGATGGCCGTTACGGAAAAGCTCATGGGCGTCCTTGTGCCCGCGCGGGGCCCAGGCGGCAAAAAAAATCTTCACGGCCCTGCATCCGATCGGGGGGTCGGCGGCGCCTTTAGATCAAACGCAGCAAACGGGCTGCGCCGAACCTGAAGGACCAGACAGATGACCACCGACTTCATGATCGCCCTGATCGCCCTCATCCAGCTCACCCTGCCGCTCGCGGCAATGGTCTCCACAGAAGCCTGACATCGTTGTTCGTGCTTTTTGGCGCGAAACCGGTTCCCACTTTCGCGAAAGCACTCAAGGACACACTCCCATGACCTTCGAAACCCTGATCGCCCTGATCGTCTTCATCCAGCTCACCCTGCCGCTCGCCGTTCTCGGCGCCAGCGAAGCCTGAAGGAACCCGCGCCATGGAAGGCATCATCGTTCCCCTCGGCCTGTTCACCATGGTCGGCGCGATCGTCGCCGCCAACGTCTGGGGCAATGTCGAGAGCCGCAAGGCGATCAACGAGACCGCCCAGCGCGCCATCGACGTCGGCACGCCGCTCACCCCGGAAACCATCTGGGCGCTGCACAAGCCGATGCGCCTGCCTGAGCAGGACCTGCGCTCCGGCGTGATCCTGGTTGCACTCGCCATCGGCTTCGTCGCGGCCGGCCTCATCTCGACCTATGTCGGCGGCAACATGGTTATCGTGGAGGGCGACGGAGCCGAGGCCGCCAAGGAAACCGTCCGCATCGGCGGCGACGGCGGCAAGACGGGCTTCTACGTCATCGCGGCCCTGGTTGGCGCGCTGGGCGCGGGCAACCTCGTCTCCTGGTTCATCCGGAAGCCGAAGGCCGTCTGACATGAGCGCAGACGAGGCTCTTGACCGGCAGCTCGCGTCGGAGGCCGCACGCGGCTCCGACGCAGCCTTCGAGAGCCTCGTGCGCCGCCACCAGGGGTTCGTGCGCGGCTTCCTGCGCCGCCTGACGCAGAACCCCGCCAGCGCCGACGATCTGGCGCAGGAGACCTTCGTGAAGGCGTGGCGCGGCATCGCGGCCTGGCGGGGCGACGCCCCGTTCAGGACCTGGATCGCCCGCGTCGCCTACACCGCCTTTCTGCAGGCGACCCGCGGCGCCCGCCGGGCGCTGGCCCGCGACACCGCCTGGGCCGCCGAATCCGAAACCCTGTCCGATGACGCCGCCGGCGTGGATGCGCGCCTCGATGTGGACCGGGTCATGGCCGTGCTGACGCCGGAGCAACGCGCCGTCATGGCGCTGATCTACGGCGAAGGCCTGTCGCAGAGTGAAGCCGCCGACGCCCTGGGCTTGCCATTGGGCACCGTGAAGAGCCATGTATTGCGCGGACGCGCCAGGGCCCTTGCCCTGTTCGAGGAAGGAGACCGGTCATGACTGATGATCGCGACGAAGCCCGGATCCGTGCGCTGTTCGCCTCCGGCGCAGCCCCGATGGCGGACGAAGCCTTCACGGCAGGGGTCATGACCCGGGTTCGCGCCGAGAAGCGCAAGACTGCGGGCGTCGCCGGCGCGCTGTGGCTGGCCGTTCTGGCCGCCGGCGGGGTGATGCTGGCGCCGCTGGTTCCCGGCTTGCTTGTGTCGCTGGGCGGCGACCTCGCCGCCGGCGTTCCGTCGGATGCGGCGACCGCGGCGTCGGGCTTCTCCGGCCTGATCCTGCTCGCGGCGGCCGGTGCGGCCGGTCTGCTGGCGGCCGAGCGGGTCTAGAGCGCCATCTGCGTCTGGGTCGTCAGCGAGACCAGCTTGCCGTCCGGCGTCTCCACCCGGGTCTGCCAGACCGAGGTGCGCCGGCCCACATGAACCGGTGTCGCGGTGGCGCGCAGGCGCGTGCCGACGGACGCTGCCGCCATCATGTTGGTCTTGCTCTCGATGGTCGTCGTGCCCTTCGCGCCCTCGGGCAGCACCTGGAAGGCGCCCGCCGCGCCCGCAAAGTCGGCCAGCGTCATCAGGAACCCGCCATGGGCCGTGCCGCCGGCGGTGCAATGCTCGGGCTTCAGCTCCACCTCGACGACGACCGCTTTCGCGTCGCAGGCCATCAGTTCGAAGCCGAGATGGGCCGAGAACGGAACGAGCTGCACGATGGCGGCGAGTTCAGCGGAGTTCATCTTCGCTCCTGCTCAAACGGCTGACGCGCAGCTTGCCACGACGATAGACGGCGAGCGATCCGGACGGGACGTCAGCGATCGCCAGAACCTGCCGCGCGATGAGCGCTGCGACAACTTCATCAGTCACGACGACAGCGGGAGGCTGCGGACGCGCAGCTTGAGCCGTGCGCGCCACACCTCGATCATTGGTGATCAGCATGCGTCCCGATCGGGCCGCTGCGGCCACGACCTCGCTATCGTCCGCGCCCGCCATCGTCTCAAGCACATGAACGGCATCATGACCGGCTTCGTTCAGTTGCGCGCAGACGGCTGGCGAAACACATTCGCCGACGAGGAACCGGCGCAGCGTCACTCCGCGGCGACAGCCCGGGCGGCGACGGCGTCCGCCGCATAAGCCAGGACCGCAACGAGGTCTTCAGACGTCAGTTGCGGGTAGTCGGACAGGATGGCGTCCCGGCTTCGACCTTGCCCCATCAGGCGGAGCACCGTGTCCACTGGAACGCGCGTGCCGGAAAGGCACGGCCGACCACTCATGATCGCCGGATCGCTCACCACCTCAGGAATGCGCGGGTGTCTCGCCATGGCGGAAACACTACCGGAAACCCGCTCCGCCGTCACCGTTCGCCGAGTTTCGGCGCCCGTCGGCCCGGCGGGCGCTTGCCATTCACCTTTATGGGCGAGGCCAGCATCCGCAGTCGTCCGCCGTCTGCGTCCGGGTGGTCCACCGCATCGGTCAGGGCGACTTCGGCGACGAACGGGTTGTCCAGCGCCTGGCCGATGTCCAGCACGGGCGCGACCGGGACCTTGCCGCCCAGCAGCGCGACCCAGTCCGCCGTCGCCCGCGCCGACAGGAGCGCGTCGAGTTCGATGGTAAGCGCGTCCCGGTTCGCAAAGCGCGCCGGGATGTCGGCGAAACGCGGATCGGCGGCAAGGTCCGGCCTGCCGACCTCGGCGCAGAAAATCTCCCAGAACTTCGGGGTCTGGCACATCAGCATCAGCCAGCCGTCGGCGGTGCGGAACAGCTGGCTCGGCGCGATGGATGGATGGGCGCCGCGGGTCAGCCGGCCGGTGCGCACGCCTTCATTGAGATACCAGGTCGCCGGGTAGGACAACTGGTGCAGCGCGGTGTCGAACAGCGCGACGTCGATGTCGCAGCCCTCCCCGGTCCGCTGCGCGCCCAGGACGCCGGCCAGCAGCCCGACCGCCATCTGCGAGCCGGTGTGGAAGTCGATGATCGACAGGCCGCACCGCACCGGCGGCCCGTCCGGCTCGCCGGACATGGACAGGAATCCGGCCTCGGCCTGCATCAGATAGTCATAGCCCGGCCAGGTCTCGCGGCTGTTGCCCCGGCCGTAGGCGGACAAATGCGCGCAGACGATTTTCGGGTTGATCGCCTTCAGGTCCGCATAGGTCAGCTTCAGCTTGGCCGGCTGGTCGCCGCGCAGGTTGTTGGCGACCGCATCGGCCTCGCGCAGCATCGCCTCGAAGGCGGCGCGGCCCTCCGGCGTCTTCAGTTCCAGCGCGACCGAAGACTTGGCGCGCGAGAAGGTCTGGAAGAACTGGCTGTCGTCCTTGCCGAGGAAGTAGGGCCCGGTGGCGCGGCTCACGTCCCCGCCCATGGACGGGGCCTCGATCTTGATCACCTCGGCGCCAAGCTCGGCCAGCAGCATCGTGCCGTAGGGCCCGGCGCCATATTGCTCGACCGACAGGATGCGCAGGCCCTTCAGGGGCAGGTTCATGGGGCGTGTCCTCGCGATTTGTCCGGACATAGCGCAAGCGCCCGTCCTGTCACAGCGCAAGGATGGGTCCATCCGGCCAGCGGCGCCGGACGGCGACGTCAGACACGCGTCCAGTACATGATCCAGTTGTGGTCCCAGGTCCGGCCGCCGTCTGCCGAGGTCGCCTGACGCCAGCGACAGGAGGTCGGGGTGATCTGGTCCCACACGCCGATCGACTTCATCGCCCGTCCGGCGTCGTCGTAATCCGACACGAACAGACCGGCGCCGTTCTCGAAGCTCCCGGTCTGGCCGGGGGTCGTCAGGGCGCCGCTGCGGGCGTTGACCCAGAAGTCGCTCCAGACCCGGGTCTTCATGTCCAGAAGTCGAAGTCCCATGCCGCTGAAATTCCGGGCCGGAATGCGCAATTCCTCGACGCTGCCGATCCCCTCCAGAATGCCATGGACGGTCGCCTCGCCGGGGTATTCCAGCCAGGCGCCGTCGACGATGGACCGGTTGGCGATCCGCCACTCGCCCGACAGAAAGGCGAAGTCGCCGGGTGCGCCGGGCGTCGGCGCTGTCGGCAGGGGCGGAATCGGATCGAACGTCATGGCGCGGGCGCTCCCAGGCTTGTGCGCCGCGGCAGCTGCGGCCAGAGCCGCCAGGATCGCCGCGCGGCGTGTCGGGTTGGTCATCGGCGCATGATAGGGGATGAACCTGGACAGGATGTGTCAGGGTTTATCGGTTAGTGTAGACCCATGCGATCGAGCCGCCTCCTCGGCATCCTTCTGACCCTGCAGCTGCGCGGACGGGTGTCCGCCACCGTGCTGGCGCGCGCCTATGAGGTCTCGACCCGGACGATCTACCGCGATGTGGATGCGCTCAGCGCCTCCGGCGTGCCGATCTACGCCGAGACCGGCCGGAACGGCGGCATCACGTTGCACGACGGCTACCGCACCCGCCTGACCGGGCTGACGCCGGCCGAAGCGGCCGCATTGCCCGTGGCCGGCATGGCGCAGGCGGCCGCCGATCTCGGCATCGCCTTCGAGGCGGGCGCGGCGCGACTGAAGATGCTGGCGAGCCTCTCGACCGAATCCGGGGCCGCCGCCCAGCGGATCAGCGAGCGCTTCCACGTCGATCCGATCCCCTGGTACCACCGGCCCGAGAGCGCCGACGGCCTGCCTGCGCTGGCCGCGGCGGTCTGGGAGGACCGGCGCATCACGGCCGCCTACAGCAGCTGGACCGGCGCGGCGCGCCGCACGCTTGACCCGCTTGGCCTCGTCCAGAAGGGCGGGATCTGGTACCTCGCGGCCGCCTGGCGCGGTGCGGCGCGCACCTATCGGGTGGCCAATCTGTCGGACGTGCAGGTGCTGGAAGCCAAGGCGCGGAGGCCGAAGGGCTTCGACCTCGCCGCCTACTGGGCTTCGGCGACGCAAGACTTCGAGCAACGGCTCCTGTCGCAGACCGCAACGGTGCGGATCACGCAAGAGGGCGAGCGCATCCTGCGCGCCGTGATGCCGGCAGCCGCGGAGATGGTGGCGCAGACCCGCGCGCCGGCCGATGCGCCGGGCTGGTTTCTCGCACAGATGCCGTTCGAGACGCCGGGCTATTCGGCGCGGCAGATCCTGCGATTGGGCGCGGAAGCGGAGGTGCTGGCGCCCGCGGCGCTGCGCGCCGCCGTCGCGGCTGAGGCCCGGGCGGTGCTGTCGCTCTACAGGGCTTGAGCAGGTCCTGCCGGCCGGCGCGTCGTCACGCCTGAAGGGCGTGAATCTTCAAGCCCGGCACGTCTGCGAAGTCGTCCGGGTTCAAGGTCACCAGCGTCGCGCCGGCCACGAGGGCCTGGGCCGCGATCATCCGGTCCAGCAGCTTGCGGCGCGAGTAGCCCGCTGCGGCGACGATTGCGCCGTAAGCGCGCGCCTCGCGGTCCGCAAAGGCCAGCACAGGCAAAGCCTCAAGCATGGCGTCCAGACGTGATCGACGGGAAGCCGCCAAGTCCGGCTTGCGATGAACGCCGCTTTCCAGTTCGACTTGGCTGATGATCGACATCGCAAGGGACCCGCCAAGCGCAGCCACCTTGGCCGTCAAGGCCTTGTCGTCATCGCGCATTGGGATCAGGACGCTGGAATCAAGAAGAAACATCCCTCAGAGCCCTTTGGGCTCAGGGATTTCCTCCATGTCTCGCACTTCAATCTCGCCGGGGCCGGGCAAGGACGCGAGCAGCGCCCACATCTTCGCAAGTTTGTCCTCAACCGGGCGCAGGGTCACAACATCGCCGACGCGCACCACCTCAAGCTCGATGTTGTCAGGGTAGGCCATCGCTTTGGGCAGGCGGACCGCCTGGCTGTTGCCGCTCTTGAAAGGCTTCGTCCTGTGCGTCTGGGTCATCACAGCCCCCGTGCGGGAATGGGCGTATATCCTCGTATACACGAGTTAGGCGCGGCGCTCAATTACGCACTGCGCCTCGAAACCCAGGCATCACGCGACAGCGACCATTCGTCGTTGGGGATGTTCTCAAAGGGCGGCGGCAACGCGATCGGCCCGAGATTGACCGCGCCGAGGCGGACAGCGATGCGCTGCGACGCGGTGTTCGTGGGGCGAATCGTGTGGATCGCCCGGTCCCAGCCCAACGTCTCGAACACCCAATCGGCCGAAGCCTGCGCCGCCTCGAGGGCATAGCCGCGACTCTGGAACGCCGGGTCAATCACCCATCCGATCTCGCCGGCAGGCCAGCCATGCGGCCGGTGCGGACCTACGCGACCGACGAAGGCGCCGGTGTCGCGCTCGAACACGGCAAAGACGCCGAAACCCAGCAGTCGCCACGAGCCTGCAACGCCCAGAAACGTCTTCCAGGCGCCGGCCTCGTCGGGCGGCGCCTCGCCCTCCTCCAGCACGCGCGCGTCAGAGGCGAGGCGCGCCCAGGCGAGAAAGTCCGCAAGCTCGGGCGGACGCAGCCGCAGCCGCGTCGTGACCAGCTCCGTCACACCTTGTTCCGCGCCACCAGCTGCTTGGCGATGATGATGCGTTGCATCTCGTTCGTGCCCTCGCCGATGCACATCAGCGGCGCGTCGCGATACAGCCGCTCGATCACATATTCCTTGGAGTAGCCGTAGCCGCCATGGATGCGCATGGCCTCGAAGGCCACCTCCACGGCGGTTTCGGAGGCGAAGTACTTCGCCATGCCGGCTTCCATGTCGATGCGCTCGCCCCGGTCGAAGGCGGCGGCGGCGTCCTGGGTCAGGAGTTCGGCGGCGCGGGTCTTGGCGGCCATCTCGCCGAGCTTGAGCTGGATCGCCTGATGCTCGCAGATCGGCTTGCCCATGGTCTTGCGCATCTGGCTGTACTTCACGCTTTCGGCCAGCGCGCGCTTGGCGATGCCGACCGAGCGGGCCGCGATGTTGACCCGGCCGATCTCCAGCCCCCCGGTCGCCATGACGAAACCCTTGCCCTCTTCGCCGCCGACGAGGCTCAGCTCGGCCGAGCACTCATAGTCCTCGAAGATGAACTCGCCGGAATCGATGCCCTTGTAGCCGAGCTTCTCCAGCTTCTTGCCGTTGGACACGCCCTTGAGCGGCGCGCGGGTCTCCGGATCGATCTTCGGGGTGATGAGCATGCTCATCCCCTTGTGGCGCGGCTGGGCGTCCGGATCGGTCTTGACCAGCAGGGCGACGACATGGCCCTCGATGGCGTTGGAGATCCAGGTCTTGGTGCCGTTCACCACATAGGTGTCGTTGCCCTTGAGGCGCGCGACGGTGCGGATCGCCTGCAGGTCGGTGCCGGCGTCGGGCTCGGTGAGACCAAGGCCGCCGCGCATCTCGCCGGTGGCGAACTTCGGCAGCCAATAGTCCTTCTGCTTCTGCGTGCCGAAACGCTGGACCACGGTCGCCATCATCAGGTGCGAGTTGAAGATGCCGGTGAGGCTCATCCACTCCTGGCTGATCATGGTGACGATCTTTGCGTAGGTCGTCGCCGACAGGCCGAGGCCGCCGTACTCCGGGTCGATGATGGCGCCGAACAGGCCAAGCTCGGTCATGTCGTGCACGAGCTCGGCCGGCCACTCATTGTCGTGCTCGAGCTGCATCGCGACGGGCGCGACCTTCTTGTCGACCCACTTCTGGATCGCATCAAGCATCTGGCGCTCGTCGGCCTCGGAAACGAGGTTCATGTGATGTCCGTCCGCCATGATCTCAGGCCTCCGTGGTTCGAGTGCTCGAGCGCCTTGGGTCGCTCACCAATAGTCTTTCATCAGTTCGCCGACCCAGGCCGGCTCGCCGACGGCGCCGCGCGGCAGGAAGGCCGTCATGACCGGCTTGATGTCGAGGACCGGCGTGCCGTCCACGGCGTCCAGCCCCTCGACCTCCACCGCAGCTCCCTCAACCGCCACGACCTTGCAGGTGCACAGGCCGATGCGGTTCGGACGGTTCTTGCCGCGCTGGGCGAAGATCCCGACCAGCGGCCATTCGGTGTTGCCGCGCGGGTGGCGGGCGCCAGTCTCGATCTTGCTGTCGGGCACGCGGTCGAACTGAAAGATCACCTCGATGTGGGTGAAGTCCGCCAGTCCGAACAGCGCCTCGGGCCCGAACGCTTCGGTCAGTTCGATGCGCGCCCTCACCGGGCCCCAATGGTCGTCCTCGACGGCCTGCCGGCCGCCGCGCACGAAGCCGATCGGGGCGACCGGATGCAGCATCAGGCCCTGCCGACCTTGTCGTCAGTCGCGTTGCAGGCCCGGGGCGCGCCCCGCAGCGACCAGGCCAGCAGTCCCGCGGCCACCGCGGCCGGCGCAATAAATCGACCGGCCTCGCCCATGGCTTCGACCAGACCGCGCCCCTCGAACAGCGCCGCCGCGGACACGACCGCCATCCCGATCACCATGATCGCAAGGCCGCCCGCGGCGAAGCCGGCCAGCACGGAGCGCGGCAGCATTGAGGGGTCGCGTTGATCGCCAGCCATGTCAGTAATTCCCGACCTTGTCCTCGACCGCATTGCCGGCCGACGGGATCAGCATATTGCGTTTGAAGGTGCACACCATCACGCCATCCTGATTGTAGCCGCGTGTCAGGATCGTCACGATGCCCTGGCCGGGGCGACTGGCGCTCTCGCGCTTGGCCAGCACTTCGCTCTCGGCATAGATCGTGTCGCCGGCGAACACGGGCGCAGTGAACTTCACCTCGTCCATGCCCAGATTGGCGATCGCCTTCTGGCTGGTGTCGGTCACGCTCATGCCGATGCAGAGCGCGAGCGTGTAGGGCGAGACCACCAGATTGCGCTTGAACTCGCTCGCCTTGGCGAACTCGGCGTCGAAGTGCATCGGGTGAGTGTTCATCGTCATGAGCGTGAACAGGTGGTTGTCGTACTCGGTCACCGTCTTGCCCGGGCGATGCTCATAGACGTCGCCCACGATGAAGTCCTCGAAGTAGCGCCCGAACGTCTCGCGGTAGCGCTGCGGCCCGACTTCCTTCAGCCCCTTCACCATCACTTGTCCCCTGTTTCCGCCCGCGCCAGCACGCGGTTCGCCGCCCGGATCACCGGCAGCTCGATCAGTTTGCCGTCCAGCAGCGCCGCCCCGCCGCTCGCCGCCTCGAGCGCTGCGACGACCCGCTGCGCCCGTTCGATCTCGGCCGCCGTCGGGGTGTGAACCGCGTTCACAGGCGCCACCTGCACCGGATGGATGCAGGCCCGGCCGGTAAAGCCCAGCGCCTTGGACCGCGCGGTCGAGGCGACGAGATCGGCCTCGTCCTTGATGTCGAGGTGGGGCACGTCGAGAAGCTGCACGCCGGCGCCCGCGCAGGCCGCCGCCAGGCGCCCGCGGGCATAGGCCAGCGCCTCCCACTCCATGGTGGAGCCGAGATCCGCGCTCATGTCCGCGCCGCCGAACAGGACGCCCGTGACGCCGGGCGCGCCGGCGATGGCGTAGGCGTTATCGAGGCCGACCGCGCTTTCCACGATCGGCCAGAGCGCCGGCGCATCGGCCAGCACGCCGCCGAGCAGCGACAGCTCCGCCGCCTCGCCGACCTTCGGGACCATCAGGAAGTCCGGCCGCACGCCGGCATCCGCAAAGGCGACAGCATCGCGCCAGCCTTCGATCGAGGACACCGCGTTGAAGCGCACGCCGAGCGCCGGGCCGCCCTCAGGGCGCGCCTGCAGCCAGGCCAGGACCGCGGCGCGGGCCTGCGCCTTGTCCTGCGGCGGCACGGCGTCTTCCAGATCGATGCACACCGCATCCGCGCCGGCGGCGAGCGCCTTTTCGATGCGCTCCGGGCGGGAACCCGGCACGAACAGCAAGGATCGGAACGTGTCCACGCGGGCCCTCATTTGTCCGGACAAATAAGCGAGGGGCCGGGTCCGGTCAAATGCGCATCCGCCGGACCTTGATGCGGTTTTGGTCAGTCTGCGAACAGCGCGTCGATTTCGTCCTGGGCGTGGCCGCCGTCGGCCCGGCCATGGATCAGCGCGTCGAGATGGGCGACGCCGGCCTCGATGGCCGCCGACCAGGTGGCGGCGGAGTCCGCGAGCATCATGGCGTCCTCGCGCGCGGCCATCAGATCGTCGATCCCGGCGCGCACGATGCCGGCGAGTTCCTCGGCGGCAGCGTCGAAACTCGTCCGCACCACCGGGTCGGCGGCGTGATAGGCCGCGATGACGAGATCGCGCTGCGCAAATCCGGAGCGCGCGAAGTGGCCCGGATAGTCGATCGGGCGCCACTCGGCGAGTTCGTCGATCATGTCCGGCGCGTCGGGCGCAAGCTGGATCAGCATCAGCGCCTCGTTGAAGACGTTGAGATAATCCGTCGCCAGCAGGGTCTGCGGGTTGATGTTGGCCGCCGTCAGCACATCCGCGGACCATGGGTCGGCGGGCGGTGCAGGATCGAGGAGGGCGGACGCAACCATCCGACCACAATGCCAGCGTTCGGTTATCAACTCCTGACTGCGGCGCCCCGCAACCGCACGAACAGCAGCGTCGCGGCGATCCAGCCGATGATGACGCCGATGCGCAACAGATTGCCTTCCAGACCGCCCACCGCGTTCGAGCCCAGGTCGTAGAGGCTCCACAAGGCGTTGAGGCCGGCGTGGGCGAGGATCGGCGGCCACAGGTTCCAGCCCCAGGCCCGCCACAGCCAGCCGAAGAACAGACCCCCGAGGCCGGTGATCGCCACGACCCCGAGCGTGTCAGCGAAGGTCTCGCCCTGCCACAGATGCGCCAGTCCAAAGATCAGCGCCGGCGCAACAAGGCTCGGCCAGAACGGCAATCCGCACAGGCGCACCATCACCCCGAGCGCGAGGCCGCGATAGAGGATCTCTTCGGCAAGCGGAGCGCCCATCGCGCCCCACGCCAGTCGCTGCGGTTCCACGGACGCCAGGCCGCCCGCGACGACATGCGCGATCACCGTCGCCGGCAGGAAGACGGCCAACGCCGCGAGCACCGGTCCGCGCAGCGGCGCGCCGGTCAGCCC